>Ga0207695_10000341_pt1 | contig 109857 bp, 106 predicted proteins | sample KBSC54metaG_FD_184354 | JGI IMG/M metagenome (GOLD analysis project Ga0207695, IMG submission 184354) | Corn rhizosphere microbial communities from Kellogg Biological Station, Michigan, USA - KBS C5-4 metaG (SPAdes) (version 2) | ecosystem: Host-associated > Plants > Roots > Rhizosphere >... | reverse complement strand
GCTGCCTCCTGGGGCTACGCTGACGTTCGCCCTTACTCAGCCGCCAGCAATCAATCCCACTGCACCCACAGCGCCAATCGGCCAATCTATGGCCGCCTCTGCGACGGCCGCACCAGGTTCGGTCTCCAGTCCGCCCGTGGCTCGGGCCGGACAGCATTGGTGGCTGTGTCGTTATGTTGACCCGAAAGATCTCAACAACGCTGCGCTGGGGAGCAGCGTCTACTTCTCCTTTTTTCCTGCTTCTGATTCAAGTGCAGCCGCCCTTGGGGAAGTCGGGCCGATGGCATACCAAAGCGCAATGGTGAAGCACTTCATCGGGTATATCAGGCAAAACTACAAAGTCACGGAGATCCCCGGCAATCCCACCGCACAATATGCCGGTAGTTACGGCGGTTATTGCACCAGAGTTCAAGATGACGCGGCATCGCGCGCAAACGGCAGGGAGTCGTTTCTGAAAGGCTGGCGCACAAGCCACATGGATCCTATCGAAGCGGCCTTCGCCGACACCCCTGCCCAGGACGCGGCCGTCGACGCGAAGATGGGAACGGGCGCGCAGCCGCAGCCGCAGCCTGCGCCTTCCGGCAATTCGAAAGAGTGCGCTTACCACGCCACCTGCAGCTCGCAAGTGCCCAAGCTGTAGACGTTTCGTTGAGCGAGCGGCGGGCCCCTGCAATATCGCGGATGGGTGCGTCTGCCTGGACCTCCAGTAAATGCGGAACCGCTCCCCGTAGACTCGCGTATGAGGCAGTATGGGTGTCCGCGCTTCCGGCTACGCTTCTCTCATCTGCTGCATCGCCACGGTTGCAGCCGGGCAGCAGGTCGTTCGTCCGGATCGTAAGTCGCCTCCAGCCAGCACGCAACGCGGCGCGTCAGCTGCCACCATGCCGCGGATCGACCAGCCGCTTCGCCTGTCCGACTTCAACGGCATGCAGCCGCGCTCCGATCTCCAGCAGAAGCTTGGGCACGTTACCGGCTTTGTCCAGCGCGATCCCGACGACGGAGCCCCCGCTACCGAGCGCACCGAGGTGTGGTTCGGCCGCACCTCGTCCGCGCTCTACTTCGTCTTCGTCTGTTACGACCGCAATCTGCGCGGCATCCGCGGCCATCTCTCCCGCCGCGAGGACATCAACAACGACGACCACGTCATCGTTCTGCTTGATCCCTTCCAGGACCGCCGCAAAGCAGTCCTGTATTCCGTGAATCCGTACGGCGTGCAGGCGGATGCAAATTTCACCGACACCTCCGACGCCGACTACAGCTACGACCAGGTCTGGGATTCCGATGGCCGCATCACCCGTGAGGGCTGGCTCGGCCTCATCGCAATTCCCTTCCGCAGTATCCGCTCCCACCGTCTCAGCTCCGACTGGGGCATCGTGTTTTACCGCGCGCTCCGGCGCAACTCCGAGGAGGACTTCTGGCCGCGCGTCAGTCATAACGTCTCCGGCATTCTGCAGCAGGAGGGCACGCTGCACGGTGTTGAAACCTCCACCAGCTCGCACAATATCCAGCTCAATCCCTACGGCATCGCGCAGAACGAGCGCACGCTCTTCACCCTCGATCCCCAGAACCCGTACTTCAGCAGGCGCGCGCTGGAGGCCACCGGCGGCGGCGATGCAAAGATCGTCTTCCACGACTTCCTTGTGCTGGACGCAACTGTGAACCCGGATTTCTCGACGGTCGAAAGCGATCAGCCGCAGTTCACCGTCAACCAGCGCTTCCCGGTTTACTTCCCGGAGCTGCGCCCGTTCTTTCTGGAGAACTCGACCTACTTCGCCACACCCCTCCAGCTTCTCTACACGCGCAACATCGTCCACCCGGAGTACGGCGTGCGCCTCACCGGAAAGATGGGCCACACCAACCTCGGCCTGCTCGCCATCGATGATCGCCAGCCCGGCTACGGCTTCGCCTCCGGTGACCCGCTCTACCACCGCCGCGCGTTCTTCTCCGCCGGCCGTGTCTCGCAGGACATCGGCAAAGGATCAAGCCTCGGGCTCATCTATGTGGGCAAGGAGTTTGGAGAGGGCTGGAACCGCATCGGCGGAGCCGACTTCACCGCGCGCCTCACCGAGCACTGGAACCTTCACGGCCAAATGGTGGAGAGCTCCACGCGCGGGAATCGCGATTCTCCCTCCTACTCGGCCGGGCCCGCCAGCTACTTCCAAGTGCAGCGCGATGGTCACGCCTTCAGCATGAACGACAATTTCGAGGACGTCAGTCCCGGCTTCCGCACACAGACCGGCTTCATCCAGTCCACCAACATCCGCAAAAACCACATCTACAGCCAGTACCACGGGTGGTTCAGCGGCAAAGGTTTCGTGCAGAGTTTTGGCGTGGAAGGAAGCCAGGACGTTGCGTGGGATCACCAGCACAATCGTGTGTATCGCTACACCTCGTACGATCCCTTCTGGACCTTTAGCCGCGGCCTGGTCTTCGCTCCGGTCTTAGGAAACAACTCCGACACGCTTGGACCGCAAAACGGCTACGGCTTCCCTACCAACCACAACTTCACCCAGAACAACGGCGGCATCGTATTCCGCGGCGAGCCCTGGACGCAGCTCAGCTTCAGCCTGAACCTCTTCCTCAGCGGCAACGTCAACTACAACCCCGCATCAGGCGCATTACCCACGCTGCTGAACCAGCAGCATGTCAACGCGCAGTTCACGGCGCGCCCCACACACCAGCTCACGTTAGACAACACCTACCTGCTCGACCGTGATTTCAAAAGCCACACCAGTGAATTCGTCTACGAAAGCCAGACCTTCCGCACCAAGGCCAACTACCAGTTCACGCGCTCTCTCTCCGCCCGCGCGATTGTCGAGTACGACACCACCCTGGTGAATCCGGCACAAACGTCGCTGCTGCGCACCAAGCAGGTGGGTACGCAAGTGCTTCTCACCTGGCTGCCGCACCCCGGCACCGCGATCTATCTCGGGTACAACAACCACCTCGCCAACCTCGACCGCCGCCTCTGCGTCCGCGGCATCACCGGCGTCTGCGATGCCAACGCCGATCCGCCCCGCGCCCCCGACTACCTCAACGACGGCAAGCAGATCTTCGTGAAAGCCTCCTACCTCTTCCGCTTCTAGTGCGCGCGCCTCGATACTGGCCCGACTCGAAATCGGTCCGAGCGCGGAAGCTCTTAAAGGCTGTGCTAGAGTTCCCTCGTACGGAGACTTCCATGTCCGTCATTCAGTCTGCTCCTCCCATCGGGACCAGGCCTTATCCTGTCGTGCGCACGGCCCACCGCGTTGCGATGATCGCAATTCTGCTGCTCCTTGCGGCCGAAGTGTTCTTGTCCAACCGCCAGGAATCCCAAACTTGGGACGAGGCCGAGCATCTGTACTCCGGATACGAATATTGGGTCCACGGCGACTTTGGCCGGAATCCGGAGCATCCGCCGCTTGCCAAACTGGTCGCCGGCTCTGCCGTGCTGTCGCTCCACCCGGCCGATCCAGCCGTTCCTTCCACCCTCGGGTCGAAGATGCAGGACATTCGCAACGGGACAAGCTTCCTGTACGGCGGCAATGCCGACCTGCTGCTGGCTCGCGCACGCGGCGCCATGCTCATCTTTCCCTTAGCGCTGGCGGTCCTCGTCTTCGCTGCCGGCTACGAGATGTTCGGCCCCGGGACAGGTCTGCTCGCGATGCTCCTGCTCGCGCTCGAGCCCATGATCCTCGCCAACAGTGGACTCGTCACCACCGACATCACTCTTTCCTGCACGCTGTTTGCTACCGTGTTTGCGTTCTATCGGTACCTTAAACGTCCGACGCTCGCCCGAACCCTCCTCTGCGGTGTGGCCGCAGGATGTACCCTTGCCGCCAAGCAAACTGGCGTCTTCGTATATCCAATTCTGATGCTCATCGCCATCGCGGATCTGTTCGTCGAGCGCGATCACTTGCGACGCATTTCGTGGATCCGCAGATTAGCCTCTCTCGCCACAGCGCTCGCGATCATCGCCGTCCTAGGATACGGAGTGCTTTGGGCGTTCTACGGTTTCCGCTATACCGCGCGTCCAGACGGACTGCCATTCGTGCCATCCTTCGACGCTTACGTCGGCGCAATTCCAAGCGCACTAGAGCGATCTGCCATCGCCTTCTGCGGCCGTCACCACCTCCTGCCGGAATCCTACCTCTACGGCTGGGCCGACATCCTGCAAATCCCGGGGAAACGCACCAGCTACGCTCTCGGGAAATTCTTCGCCCGATCACACTGGTTTTTGTTTCCCTTGATGATCCTGATCAAAAGCACCATCCCATTGATACTCCTGCTCTTGCTGGCGCCATTTGCCGGCCTTCATCGTCACCGGCGCGAGCTGCTCTTTCTCATCCTCCCAGCCGCTTTTTATCTGGCCGTCGCAATTGCATCCGGGATGCCTGCGGAGGCCCGCTACATCCTGCCGATCTATCCGTTCTGGATTCTGATCGCAGGCGCGGCAGCCTGGCAGATTACGCTCCGCTCCAGGCGGTGGGCACTCCCTGTCGCCGCTCTCTTCCTAGTGGCCGCAGCCTCATCCCTGCATGCCTTTCCCGACTACCTCGCCTACGCCAACGAAGCGTTCGGCGGCCCAACCAACTCCTATCGCACGCTCGCCGGCAGCGACAGCGATTGGGCGCAAGGTCTGAAATGGGTAAAGGCCTACACCGATGAAAACCATCTCGCGGACTGCTGGTTTGATTACAGTGATCCCAATCTCGACTGGAGATACTACGGCATCCCGTGCAAGCCGCTTCTGTCAGTCTGGGTACCTCGCGGATACCCTTCGCTCGGCCCGGTTCCGCCGACCATCAGCGGCACCGTCCTCATCAGCGCAACCGAACTCGAGGGTCGTCAGTGGGGACCCGGCAAACTCAACCCCTATGCCAGCTTCCTGGGACTTCGTCCCGATGCGCAGCCCGGCCACGTTGTCCTCGTGTATCACGGCACGTTCAGCGTGCCACTCGTCGCGGCATACAGCCTTTCGGCCGAAGCCGCCCAACTTGCAGCCAAAGCGAGGTGGCCCGAGGCGATCGCCAAATCGGAAGCAGCGGTTCAACTCGCCCCTGACTCTGCTGAGATTCAGGCCGATCTCGGATCCATTCTCATGAAGGCGGGCAGAATGCAGGAAGGCCGGAACACCAACGCAATCGCCCTTCACCTCGCCGAGAGCTCTCATCCTGAATTTCAGGATCGGCTGATCCACCGGCTGAAACAGCCGGGCATGACAACACCTGCCCGCCACTGACGCTCGAGCGCAGCCGCATTCAGCGCGCGCCTCAGTACTCGCGCCGCTCCGAAATCACCAGCGTGGCCGCGAACAACACCGCAGACAGCGCAACCGAAAACGCCATAGGCCCCCAGGGCATGGCGTTGCCGACGAGAGGGGAAGACCTCGTGACTGCGGCAATGATGTCCACCGCCGCAGGCAGCCAATGGTGGACCGAAGCCCACACCATGAAACCCGCGAGCATCATGGTTCCCCACGTGCGCCACTGATCATCCAGAAAGCTGCCCAGCAGCACAGCGGTGAAGTAAAAGGTGCTGCCGCAAATCAGCACGGCCAGGGCGAAGTGGCCCCACGCCGCCGATGTTGAGACCATTCTCAAGGCGCTGGACCGATACCAGATGACGCATACGAAGACTGTCAGCGCCAGTGCCATTTCCACCCAACCGATTGCGGCGCGCGTCAGCACCAGCCGCGTTCGCTTCACCGGCAAAGAAAGGGTGTACAGCGTGGAGCCGTGAAGTCCCTTGCTGGCCGCAAAGGAGGGTTGTGTGGCGATGCCTGCGGCGCCTAGGATCGCGGCGGTGATCAGGATCTGCATCGGAACCAGGGTATAAATCGAGCTGAGCACGGCAGCCTTGTTCGGCACGCCCGAAGCTCCGTGCCGAGCCCAATTCTGCATCCCCACAATCAGGCAAATGAACCCAAACAGAAATGCGACGCGTATGCGAGTTTCCAGCCAACCCTTGTACCAGAGCATCTCAGTTGTACCTCACTTCTTCCAGAAAAATGTCTTTCAGCGTCACCGGAAACGATTCCACGCTTGCCCCCGGAATCGACCGCGCCGCAAGCACAATCTCATCCGCATTGTGACTGGCCAGAACGGTGGTCACGCGCCCTTCCGTGCGCACCGAATCCGCTCCCTCCGGCCACTTTGCCGGCAGCCCGCTGCATTCCGGCGTCACCACCTCAATCCTTCGATAACGCGCCTTCATGTCATCCAGGCAGCCGGTCGCGATCATGCGCCCTCGATCGATGATCCCGATATGGTCGGCGATCCGATCCACCTCCGAAAGCTGGTGTGAGGAGAAGAAGATCGTGGTTCCGGTGGACGCGGCAATCGCCGCCACCTCGCGCAGCACATCTTCAGTCGCAGCCGGGTCCAGCCCATCCGTCGGCTCATCCAGAATCAGCAGCTCCGCCCCGCGTGAGATCGCCAACAGCAGCATCAGCTTCGACCGCATCCCCTTCGACATCTGGGGTATCTTCTGGTTCGGCGGCAGGTCGAACATCTGCAGATAGCGCTGCTCCAGGTCGTGCCTCCAGTTGGGAAAGAACGGCCGCGTAAAGCGAATAATCTGCTCCACCGTCATGTACGGATAGAGCTCCTTGTCCTCGGTCACAAAGCCGATGCGGCGGCGAATCTCGCACGCCTCGTCCGCATCGCGAACCGGCCGGCCAAACACATGCACGCTTCCGCTGTCGCAGCGCAAGATGCCCATGAGCGTCTTGATGGTCGTGGTCTTCCCTGCGCCGTTGCGTCCTAAAAATCCGAAGATGCTTCCCGCCGGAACCCGGAGATCGAGCCCTTGCAATGCCGCTCGTCCTCCGAAGGACTTGCACAGCTGGTTCGTTTCGATCATGCAATCGTTCATGACTTTCCTCTCTTCGCGCCTGCCAGCCGCGCTTGCGCAGCCGCCTGGGCCAACTCGTTCTCGAACACGCGTCGTAACTCTTCCTCGCTCAGCCCAAGCCCGAGCACCCGATCCACCGTGCGCTCCACCAGTTCCTGCGCTTCGCGAATCACCCGCGCCCGCTGCCCGGACGACTCACGGATATACGCGCCCGATCCGTGCCGCAGCTCCACCAGCCCTTCGTGCTCCAGCTCGCGATAGGCGCGGATGACCGTGTTCGGATTCATCGCCAGGTCCTCGGCCAGCTTGCGGATCGTGGGCAACTGGTCGCCTTCGCGGAGTGCGCCCGCCTCCACCGCATGTTTCACCCGGTCCATCAACTGCTGATAGAGCGGTACGCCAGACGATGGATTCAATCGGAAGATCACAAGTGTGCTAGTCAGATAGCACACTACACACTCACCTGCTGCTCGTCAACCTCTTTTTCAGGGTTGAGAGCATGCCGGATGATTCGGCTTGGCTGTCCGTATAAGGACGCACCCATGCATCCCGGCACAAGGCTGGATGCGGATTAGCTGGCTCCTCTATGACGCGAGGCGCTGCTCGAAGTCAGGCGCGGCGCTGCTGGAACTCGCGGCCGATGGTCGCGAGCGTTTCGGAGTCTAGACTGCGCGCGGCGAACGGGAAGACGTGATCCTCCTCGATGCCGATGTGCTCGCGATACAGATCGGCAAGCCGATGCGTCATCTCGCGCAGGCCGCGAGTCTCCTCGGAGCTGGGCGTGTGGCCGTTCAGCCAGGCCGTAAAAAGCTCGTGGATCTCGCCCTGCAGCGCATCCGCCTCCTGGTGCTCGCCTGCGAGCCGGAGGATGTCGGCCTGCACGTCGGGCATGTCCTTCAGGCGGGGGAACAGCGACTGCTCTTCATCGTGCGTGTGGCGCGGAGCCGACTCGCGGAAGTAGCGCAGCGCGGCCTCCACCGCCTGATGCTCATCGATGGTCAGCGCCCGGCCGTTCGCCTGCGCCGCGACCCGGGACAGCAGGTTGACGAACCGCTCAATGCGGCGGTGGCAGTCTTTGAGCATGCCCAGGGGATCCTCGAAACCGCTGTCGAGCTTTGCGCCGATCGTCACTGCCATACTTCACCTCGCACTCGGGTACCCTGCCCATGTCTTCTGGACCTGAACTGTCCAAGGATAAGTTTGGGGAAGCAGATACTCCGCCGGAATCTTACGCCTGCACGGGTTAGACGCAAGCTCTCAAAATTCAGTGGTTTGTCCCCGATACAGAGCTCTCCCGCAGCCCTGCTCTCCGACGCAGGGTGCTTCCCGCAATCCTGTAACACCAACTTGCCGGAAGCGAATCAGCAACTTACGCCCAAATGCACGGCGAAATTCTTGACAGGCCCGGTAGAATGAAAGTAGGGGAAACACCGTGGAGCGAGGCCCAGCCGCCTGGCTCTCCCCGCAGCACCCAGATTCTTTGCTCCGCAGATTGGAACGCCGAGGCAGACTTCCGGTCCTAAGTCCTTATTCCGGGATACTTTAGGACCAAAGTACAGGGGTACCCCCCACTGGAACCCGTATTAGACCGTGCGACGTGGTCCGGCGGAAGCGGCAGCCGCAGGCTGTGACACCTTAGCAGCCGCTACCTTTGGACTGCGTATCCGCTCCTCCAGGTGTACGACTGCGGCGGGGCTCAGCGGCGTATGTCCGACCAACCGGTCCGGCCCGAGATAGCTGCCGGCGAAGAGCTCCAGGGTCGCAGGGGCACGCCTTTTCAATCCGGCCAGCAACAGGACGGCCAGAGCTGCCGTCCGCTTCAGCGGAGAGAACAGCCAGTGCGGCCGGTCGATGAAGTAGCCGCTGTAGTTCAGGCGCTCGCAGAAGCGTCCGATCGCGAGCGACGTGCCGCCCATGAACTGGAGCTCGCGGTGTCCGCTGGCGATGAGGTGCTCGATCGCCTTCCCGCGCAGCACCAGGGAGAGGCTCAGCGGCGCGAGCCGCGAATCGTTCACCTGCGAAAGCAGGTAGAAACGGCCATCCACCGAAAAGCCGCAGAGCACGGCGACGATGTTTCCGCCGCGGTCGCGCAGCGCAAAGCGATGCCCGTCATACAAATGCAATAGGCGCAGATCGCGGGCGAGGCGTCGCCGGGCAATCGGAAACTCCGCCGCCTGGCTGAGACGGCGCACCGCGGTGATGTACTCTTCCTCCGGCACCGCCGGGTCGAACCAGTGGCCCGCGCCGAGTGCGCGCCGGGTATAGGCGCGAATGTTGCGCCGGGTGTGCTTGCCCAAGCCCTGCAGGAAGGTCTCGAAGTCTGGCGCAAGCGGCAGCCGGTCGCCAGGGACGATGTCGTGCAACTGCACATTGCGGCGGCTGCCCAGCTGGACCTTCGGTCCGAGTCCGGGTGAAACCCGCAGGTGCAGGCAGTGGATTCCGCTGCGCATCAGGTGATCCACCGCGGCGGCGACCACCTCGCGCTCCGCTTCGGGAAGGGCCAGCAGCGCGCCGCGTCCACTGTAGTCACCGGCCAGGGCATAGCCGGTCGGAATGCCGGCAACGCAGTGTTCAAAGACGTAAAGCAGCCCAACCAATCGCTCGCCGCGCCAGCAGGCCACCGCACGCGAGCGGCGCACCGGATCGGTGCAGGCCAGAAAGAACTCAGGATGGGTATGCAGGTCGTCCCCGGCGCCGCAGAGACGGCGCAGCTCCGAGAGCTGATCGGAGATTCCGGCGAAATCGTCAGCACGGAGGAGAGCGGTTGTGCTCAACCCGGTGCGGGTTGACTCTCGAAAGGAACGCAATGAAACTCTCGGAAAAGGCTGCAGCTCAACTGATGGACTACTGTCACGAGATGCTATCAACATCAGAGCCGGTTGTCAGGATTCCGGGTGCATTTCCCGGGCGGCCACGACAAACGCACTGACAATTAATCAGAACTTGTTGATTGTAAAAGACACGGGCAGACCCCGCAGCTCCCACTGCCGGGTGATTTACGTTTGGGAGCAGGCATGGAGGCAACAGAAAAGCCCCGCGGGATGCGGGGCTCTTTGGAGATGTGGTGAAACCTACGCGGAAACGGAGGTCACTTCCGCCGGATCGACGGAGACGAAGCGGCCGTGCTGACCGCGATCCTGGAACCGGACCACGCCGGAGACCTTGGCGAAGAGGGTGTCATCCTTGCCCCGGCCGACGTTCGTGCCCGGCTTCAGCTTGGTGCCGCGCTGGCGCACGATGATGCCGCCGCCCAGAATTGCCTGGCCGCCGAAGACCTTCACGCCAAGCCGCTGCGCATTCGAGTCGCGACCGTTTTTAGAGGAGCCTAAACCTTTTTTATGTGCCATTTCGAATTGCCTCGTATGCCGGCCTGCCCAGGCGGCGAAGTCGTTTGAAAATCAGCCCTTGAGTGCCTGGCCGTTGACGAAGATCTCGTTGATGCGAACCTGCACGTAGTTCTGGCGGTGGCCCTGCATCTTCTTATATTGCTTCTTGCGCTTCAGCTTGAAGACCAGGATCTTCTCGCCGCGGCCCTCTGCGACCACAGTCGCCGTCACCTTGGCGCCGGAGAGGTTCTTTTCGAACTTGCCCTCGCCGCCCGAGACGGCCAGGACGTCGGAGAACTCGATGGCGCCGTCCTTGTGGGCGGTGCGCTCTAGCTTGAGCTGCTCGCCGGGAGAGACGACGTACTGCTTACCGCCGGTGCGAATGACTGCATACATTGCTGAACCCTCATACCGCATGGCAGACGGGGAGTCCCTGGCTGCCGCGCGGATTACGCTGAAATTGTGGTGCCGGGGCGCATACAGAAGAACTGCAACGAGGCCCGCCAGCTGCCGCCTTCAGGAGTGATGCCGCCCAAAAGCCTGCCGCAGACCGGTCGAGCAGCCGGAGAACAAGCTGCCGCGCCGAACTTAACGAGTGTAACAGGGTTGCCGGGCGGCGGCAACGGGAAAGGCCGCCGCCCTTCCGGTGGCCCCCGGCTCATCTACACTCGTGCGAGGGAGTTCCGCGAATGCCGTGGTACGAGTTGACCTCTGCCGACGATGGCCGACTGAACGAGCTGGCCGCGAAGTACCACCTGCATCCGCTGCATCTAGAGGATGCGCGCTCCGCCGATGAGCGCATCAAGGTGGACCAGACGCCAACCTACGCCTTTGCGGTGCTGAAGCCCATCCGCCCGGCTGCGGAGGGTGCCGATGTGTCGGTAAGCTTCTCAACGCTCGACATCTTCGCCGGGCGGCAGGATGGCGAACCATTCTTCATCACCATTGCCGAGCCGGACTGCCCTGCGACCGAACAGGCCCTGGAACGGGCGCGGCGGGACGGCTCCGATGACAAGCCCGGGCGGCTGCTGTACCTGATCCTGGACACCATCGTGGATCTGTACTTTCCGGCGATCGACCGGATTGACGACGAGATCGACCGCCTGGAAGACCAGGTGATTGCACAACCGGATCCGGGAACGCTGCAGCGCGTGTTCGCTCTGAAGAGCCAGCTGGTGGATATTCGCCGCGTGCTGGTGGGCACGCGGGATGCGACGCTGCACCTGCAGCGCGACCCGGAGTCGGTGATCGATGCCGAGCACCAGCCGTTCATACGCGACATCTACGATCACCTGGTGCGCCTGCTGGATTCGGTGGAGACGCAGCGCGACCTGGTGAACAACTCGCTGGACATCTACCTCTCGTCGGTTGCGAACCGGACCAACGAGGTGATGAAGGTGCTGACGGTGCTGGGCACGATCGCCCTGCCGGTGATTGCGGTGAGCGGCATCTACGGCATGAACCTGAAGGGGCTGCCGTTTGAGAACTCGCCGCATGGCGCCATGTATGTGGCGATCATGACCGTGCTGTTTACGCTGCTGCTGCTGTGGTGGCTGAAGCGGCGCGGGTGGAGCTGACCGGCAGGTTGGCAAACAGATAGGATCAGAAGCGATGCGGATTGTTTCTTTGCTGGCGAGCGCGACGGAGATTGTGTGCGCCCTGGGCGCGGGCGAGATGCTGGCCGGACGCTCGCATGAGTGCGACAACCCGGAGTGGGTTCGGCGGCTGCCCTGCTGCAGCGCGCCTGCCTTTGACGTGTCGATGTCCAGCGGAGAGATCGATGCCGAGGTGCGGCGCAGGCTCAAGGCGGGCGAGCCGCTGTACCGGATCGATACCGAGCAGATCGAAGCGCTGCAACCGGACCTGCTGCTGACGCAGTTGCACTGCGAGGTGTGTGCCATTACGCCCGGAGACGTGGAGCGCAGCGGAGTCTGCATTGCGGGTGCTCGGCAGGTGGCGGTTTCGGCCTCGAAGCTGGAGGACATTTTTGCCAGCATCCGGCTGATCGCTGATGCAATCAACTTGCAGGACCGCGGAGAAGAGCTGGTGGCCCGCGAGCAGGCGCGGCTGGAAGCTGTGCGCCGCGCGGTTGCGGACCGCAACCCGCCGAGCGTTGTGATGGTGGAGTGGACCGACCCCGTGTTCGCGATGGGCAACTGGGGTCCGGAGCTGGTGGAGATTGCCAACGGGAGGCTGCTGATCGGGCATAAGGGCGAGTACTCGGCCGCGATTCCGGCTGAGCGGCTGCGAGAGGCGGATCCGGAAGTGCTGATTGTGGCGCCCTGTGGCTATGGACTGGAGCGCAGCCTGCGTGAGCTGCCGCTGCTCGAGCGGCATCCGTGGTGGAGCGAACTGCAGGCGGTGCGCACGGGACGAGTGGCGTTTGCCGATGGCAACCTGTTCTTCAACCGCTCGGGCATGACGGTCTCGCGCACAGCGGAGATCATCGCAGAGATCCTGCATGGAGTGGAATTCGCCGGGGCCTGCAAGGGCGAGTGGGTCTGGGCAGAGGCCGGTGCGCGAAGTGGAACGCGCGCGATGGCGGCGCAGGCATGAAGTGGGTTCTGCTGGCATGAAGCGAGTTTTACTTTCGTGGAGCAGCGGCAAAGACAGCGCATGGGCGCTGCATCTGCTGCGGCAACAGCCGGATCTCCATGTGGTGGCGCTGCTGACCACCTTCAACACCACTGCGGATCGCGTGGCGATGCATGCCGTGCGGCGGACGCTGGTGCAGATGCAGGCCGAACGAGCCGGGCTGCCGCTGTGGGAGGTGGAGCTGCCGTGGCCCTGCTCCAATGACGATTACGAGTGCAGGATGCGCGCGGTGGTGGAACGCGCCCTTGCGGAAGGTGTGGACGCGGTCGCGTTCGGGGATTTGTTTCTGGAGGACATCCGCGCCTACCGAGTAAAGCAGCTCGCCGGCACCGGGCTCGAACCGCTGTTCCCGGTGTGGGGCATTCCGACCGCCGAGCTCGCGCAACAGATGATCGCCGGCGGCGTGCGCGCGAAGCTGACCTGCGTGGACCCGGCGAAGCTGGATGCGTCGTTCGCGGGACGGGAGTTCGATGCGGCACTGCTGCGCGACCTGCCTGAGGGAATCGATCCCTGCGGCGAGAATGGCGAGTTCCACTCCTTCGTGTATGCGGCCCCGGTGTTCTCCTCTGCGATTGCCGTCGAGGGAGGCGAGGTGGTGGCAAGGGACAACTTCGTATTCGCCGATGTGATTCCAGTTTGACACCGGGCGGCGGCGCGCTGTACTTTGCCATGTAAAGTATGGGCGATCTCGACAAGGCACTGACGGAGCTGAGCCACATTCGCCGGCAGATGGCGCGGTCGACGGAGTTCCGCGGCTATGGTCCGGCGACGCTGGCTGCGACCGGCGCAATGGCCGCACTGGCAGCCGCTGTGCAGGCGAGATGGGTGCCGCTGCCCGCCGAGCACATCGGCGGATATCTGGCGGTATGGATTGCGACGGCTGCGTTTTCGGCCGCGCTGATTGTGGTGCAGATGCAGACGCGGGCGCGGCGCATGCACTCGGCCATGGCGGACGAGATGATCCGGATGGCGGTAGAGCAGTTTGTGCCGGCGTTGGCGGCGGGTCTGGCGGTGACGGTGGTGCTGGTGCGGTTTGTGCCGCAGGCCGTCTGGATGCTGCCGGGGATGTGGCAGCTGGTCTATAGCCTGGGCGTGTTTTCGTCGTGCCGCTTTCTGCCGCGGCAGGTGATGCTGGGCGGCGCGTGGTATCTGCTGACGGCGCTGGTGTGCCTGGCGCTCGGTGATGCGCAGGCGCTCTCGCCGTGGACGATGGGGCTGGCGTATGGCGCGGGCCAGATGCTGATTGCCGCCGCGTTGTACGCCGGTGCGGAGGGAGGCGCGGATGAAGAGTAAGGGCGCGCCATTCGCCTACGAGGGGCTGGATCGTGTGATCCATGAGCGGGCGCGGCTGAGCGTGCTGACCTCGCTGGTAACGCACCCGAAGGGCCTGACGTTTGTGGACCTGAAGGAGCTGTGCGCGCTGACGGACGGCAACCTGAGCCGGCATCTGCGCGTGCTGGAAGAGGCGAAGCTGGTGGAGATTGTGAAAGGCCAGGAGGGCAATCGCACCCAGACGGTGTGCCGGTTGACGAGCACCGGCCGAAGACGCTTCCTGGAATACCTGGAGACCCTCGAGCAGGTGGTGCGCGATGCTGCGGGAGCCGCGGAGACGAAGAAGTCCGCAGCGCCGCGCGGAAGACCGGTTCAGGCGCGCGGATAAGCGAAGCTCTTCCGGGAGAACTAGGACTCGGCGGCCTGCAGATCCGTGTGGGCGGTCTCGCGCATGGCGAGCAGGCCAACCAGTGTGATGAGTGCCGATGCTGTGAGGTAATAGCCGACGAAATTGACGTTGTAGTTTCGGGCAAGCCAGGTGGCGATGTACGGTGCAAGCGACGAGCCAAGGATGCCGGCCATGCTGAAAGCGAAGGACGCTCCGGTGTAACGCACCGAGGTTGGGAAGAGCTCGGAAATCAGCGTGCCGAGCGGGCCGTATGTAATACCCATCAGGGAGAGGCCGATCGCCATCATGGCGGTAGCCCCGGCGGTTCCGGCGGTGAACAGCGGCCCGAGCGCAAAACCGAAAAGGCCGATGGCGATGGTGACGCCGATCATGACGCGACGACGTCCTCCCTCCGCAACTAAGGCAGAGATGGGAATCGTGATGGCGAACAGCACGACCGAGAAGAGCTGCATGACGAGAAACTTTTCGCGCGGATAGTGGAGGGCCGTCGTTCCCCAGGAGAGCGCGAAGACCGTCATCAGATAGAAGAGGACAAAGGTACAGAGGCTTCCGGCGATGGCAGCCAACAGGGGGCGGAGGTGGTGGCGCGCGACGCTGAACAACGGCACCGCATGCTGCTCGCCGCGCGCCTTGGCATTTTTGAAGACGGGTGTCTCGCTGATGGTGAGCCGCACATACAGACCGAGGAAGACCAGCACCGAGCTGGCGAGAAAGGGAAGCCGCCAGCCGTAGGCGAAGAAGGTGCGGTCGGACATCCAGTGCGAGAGCGCAAGGAAGATGCCTCCGCAGAGAAAAAATCCGACCGGCGCGCCGAGCTGCGGAAACATGCCGTAGAGCGCACGGCGGTTGGGCGGCGCGTTTTCGACAGCCAGCAGCACCGCGCCGCCCCATTCTCCGCCGAGCCCGATGCCCTGCCCGAATCGGCAGAGCGCAAGCAGGATGGGGGCGGCGATGCCGATGGTTTTATAGGTCGGCAGCAGGCCGATACAGACGGTCGAGAGACCCATGGTGGAGAGCGCGAGCACCAGGGTGGTCTTGCGTCCGATGCGGTCGCCGAAGTGGCCGAACAGGGCCGAGCCGATCGGCCGCGCGAGGAACGCAATGCCAAAGGTGGCGAGAGATGCAAGGCCGGCCGAGGCCGGATCCGAAGCAGGAAAGAAGAGCGCGGGAAAGACCAGCACCGCGGCCGTCGCGTAGATGTAGAAGTCGAAGAACTCAATGGCCGTGCCGATCAGGCTGGCAAAGAGCACCTGCTGCGGCGTGTTGACGCGGCGCGCGGGAGCAGGTCGCGGCGCGGCGGCGCTGGATGGTGCAGGGGGAGATGCGCTCAAGCGAGCCCGTCCTTGGTGCGTGTCTTTCACGTCGAAATCAACAGTGCCCGTGAGCTAGATGCATTGTAACGGCTGCGGGATTCCGCGCAGGTTGGGAGGAAAGGCCACCGGCTCTTATACTTGAACAAATCCCCGAAGAAGGACGTGTATGGCAGCGCTGATCGATGCAATCGATGTGAAGCGGAAGATGGTGTTCGAGCATGAGGGTGTCCCGTACGCCTGCCTGGATGCAGAAGTGAATACGCCGACGGCGCGCGGCGGACAGACGCTGGTTCGGCTGAAGATGCGCAACCTGCTGACGAATTCTGTCTTTGAAAAGAGCTTCAAGGCTAGCGACAAGTTTCGCGAGCCCGATCTGGTGACCGTGCCGGCTTCCTACCTCTACAGCGATGGCGATGGATCGCACTTTCTGGACCAGGAGAGCTTTGAGACGTTGACTCTGACCGAGCAGATGATGGGGAACGCGCTCGATTTTCTGAGCGAGGGCCTGATTGTGCAGTTGCATAAGTTCAACGGCAATCCCATCGGCCTGCAACTGCCGATCTTCGTCGAGCTGGAGGTTGCCGAAACGGAACCGGGCATTAAGGGCGACACCGGCAGCGGAAGCGTAACCAAAGTGGCCAAGCTGGAGACGGGCCTTGAGATACGGGTGCCGCTGTTTATCAAGCAGGGCGAACGGGTGAAGGTGGCGACCGAAACTCAGGAGTTTGCCGGGCGCGCCTGAAGCGAATTTTGCTCGTCTTCGCAGAGCAGTTGCGGTACGCTGACGCATGCCTTCCCGTCAGAGATCGTTTCGGCTGTTTCGCATTGTGGGCATCGATGTGTACCTGCACTGGTGGTGGTTCCTGGTTGCGCTGTATGAGATCCAGCGCCGAAGCGAGTACAGCTCGATGGTGTGGAATGTTGCGGAATACCTGGCCCTGTTTGCCATCGTTCTGACGCACGAGTTCGGCCATGCGCTGGCGTGCCGGCAGGTAGGCGGCCAGGCAAATCGGATTATGCTGTGGCCACTGGGCGGAGTCGCCTATGTGAACCCTCCGGAGCGCGCGGGGGCTCAGCTGTGGAGCATCGCCGCGGGACCGCTGGTGAACGTGGCACTGATTCCTGTACTTGCTGGAGCGCTGTATGCAGCGCGCGTGGCGGGACTGCCGAGCGCGTCTCCGGATGCATATCAGCTGCTGCATTCGGTGCTTTACATCGATATCGGTCTGCTGCTCTTCAATCTCTTGCCGGTGTACCCGCTGGACGGCGGGCAGATTCTTCGCAGCCTGCTCTGGTTTGTGCTGGGGCGCGGCCGCAGCCTGATGGTCGCAACCGTGATCGGACTGATCGGCGTAGTGGCGATGGTGGCGCTCGCGGTGTACTCGCGTTCGATCTGGACCGCGCTGATCGCGGGCTACATGCTGATGAACTGCTGGAGCGGACTGCGCTATTCCCTGCAGCTGATGAAGCTGGACAAGCTGAGCCGGCGGCAGGAGTACAGCTGCCCGGCCTGCGGAGCGCACCCACCCGCCGGACCGGTGTGGACGTGTGACCAGTGCACGGAGAAGTTCGATCCATTTGCTACGGCGAGCCAGTGTCCTACATGCGGAGTGGTTCACGCGAACACGATGTGCGTGGATTGCCGAAGGATGTCGCCGATGGCCGCCTGGAGCGGACGAACTGTGGCTGTGCCGCCTCCGCTGATGCCTTCGGCCGCGGTTTCTGCATCGGAGAGCTAGGCGCGAGGCGCTGCGGACTGGAAGAGATAGACGCCAAGAATTGCGATGAGCGGCTCCAGCGGGTGGCGGAAGCGCGCGTGCACGGTGACCAGATAGTACGGAAGCGGTAGAAGCAGGAAGGCCCATGCGAACAGGCCCGCCGCGGGGACGCGGTTACGCAGGGCAAGTGCCAGGCCAAGCAGTCCGGTGATGGAAAGGAACGCGAAGTTCACGGTGCGGCCGGCCTCGTTGTACCAGCGCTCGTCGGAAGGGTGCGGAACGCCGGCCCAGAAAAAGTAAACGCGGCGGAGCACATCGGCTGTGAAGTGCCCGGGATGAGCCGCGATGAAGGCGCGCGCTGCGGCGCTGCGTTCCGCCACATAGCGCACCTCACCCAGCTCGGCGTAGCGGCGAAGCTGGATGGGATCCTGGAAGGGATGGAAATACTCCATCAGGAAACCGTTGGAGCTGGGACCGTTGCCCATGTAGAGCTCCGCGCCGAAGTTGCCCCGCAACGGAATGAAACGATGGAAGACCACGTGGTTGCGTGCGGTCCAAGGCGCGATGCAGCCGAGGAAGACCGCAGCGGCGAATGCGGCATCGCGAACGGCGGTGCCGAGCGGTCGCGAGCCGGCTAGGATCCAGAGACCGCAGGCCGGCAGGAAGATCAGCAGCGTCGCGTTCGAGAGCGCGATCAGCCCCCACAGAGTGCCGAATAGCAGCCAGTATCCTGTGAGCGGACGTTCGTGCCGCTTCACTTCTCCAATGCCGCGCATGCGGATCGCGAGTGCAAGCGCGAAGGTGAACAGCGCGGTAGTGATGGTCATCTCCCAGGGCCAGCGAACCGCATACTGCATGGCGGCGGGATAGAGCGCCCACATCCAGGCCGACCACAGCGCGACGCGGCGCGAGAAGCAACGCATCGCAATGGACCACAAGGCCAGCGCAGTCGCAGCCGAGAATGCCGATTGGATGGCGAAGAGCACCCAGGCAGAAACGGCCGTGAAGACGCCAAACACGCGGAAGATACTTGCCAGCAGCAGCGGATAAAGCGGCGGCAGCCAGGCGGTGGGTCCGGTGTGCGCCAGGTAGATGTTCGCAAATGGGTCCGCATAGCCGGAGCCAGTGACCAGCGCGCGGGCGATGCGGCCTGCTTCCCAGCCAAACTGGAAGTGGTCCTCCGCAGGCCGGATGCGATACGTGTGCGCCAGCGTGATGTAGGCCAGGCGCACTGCGAAACCCACCCAGAAGATGCGGCGCGGCGCGCGTGCAGAGGAGTCCTGCGGATTGAAGAACGAACGAACCGCCTCGCGCATCGACTCCGATTGTACGGGCGCTACGGCCGCGACTGCGTCGACGCCGCAAAACACGATGGGCGCCGCCCGGAGGCAGCGCCCACGAAAGAGAGAAGGGTGGGGTCTGTTACCAGAGTCCCCAGGCTCGGCTGATGTAGTCCAGCAGCGTCATGGTGACCAGCACGATGAAGGTGAAGAACCCGCAGGCCACCGTGATCTTGATGAGATGGGACTGATACTTGACGTGCATGAAGAACAGGATGACGATGACGGCCTTGGTGCAGGCGATTGCAAGTGCGATCACCGGGTTCATGAAGCCGAAGTTCTGGTCGGCGGCAAGTACGGTGAGCAGTGTTCCGATGAGCAGCGCAATGTAGACGAACCCGTACTGCAGCGGGGTGACGATGTGGTGCTCGGCATGCTCCGGATTGGTGACGTTCGCCGGGTCGTGATAGTGATGTTCGTGCACAGTGTCGTGAGCCATCGCTTCTTCCTTGGTCGGTTTATTGCAGCGGATGCCGGTTGATCAGATAGAGCAGCGGGAACAGGAAGAGCCAGACGATATCGACGAAGTGCCAGTACAGCCCGAAATTTTCTATAGGCGCGACGTACCCGCTGCTAAAGTCGCCTCGCTGCGCTCTCGCGATCAGCCAGACCAGCAGACCGATGCCGATAATCATGTGGAGCGCGTGCATGCCGGTCATCGCGAAGTAGAGGAAGAAAAAGATCTGAGTCTTCTCTGCGACGTCGGGTGGTAAGGCGTGCTGCGTGGGCTTCCCGGCCGCGTCCTTGGGCGGGTTGACGAACTCGGATATGTCGAAGGATGCTCCCGGTATGTGGTGCTTCTCCCACTTCTCGTGGTATTCGACGTACTTGATTCCAAGGAAGGCGAGACCGAAGACGGTGGTGAGGATCAGGAAGAGGACCAGCAGAGCCCTCTTACGCACCTCCGCAGCCCATACACCGAGCGCCATGAAGAAACCGGATGTGATGAGAATCGCGGTATTGGCTCCGCCGAGCGGCACGCTGAGCTGGTTTGAGGCGGGCACGAATGCGTCGTAGTACCAGTTGCGGTACAACAGGTACGCAAAGAAGAGGCCGCCGAAAAACATGATTTCCGTCAGCAGGAAGAGCCACATGCCGAAGCTGCCGGCTTCGCGCTGCTGCTCTTCCGTTTCGAAGTGGTGCCTGTGCTGCGGAATGAAGACGTGCTCGTGCTCTTCATGCACGGCAGTCTCCCGCGGCATCAGGGGCTCGGTCGTGGCGATCGAGTTATCCAACGGTGGTCACCTCGTTTTGGGTCTTGTGCTCCAGCCACTCGTAGTCATAGGCCTCGTGATCCATCACCGGAATTTCGGTGAAGTTCTCGGTCAGCGGGGGCGACTGGATCTGCCACTCGAGTCCGGTGGCCTGCCAGGGGTTATTGCCGGCAATGGCGCCATACTTCAGCGACCATGCCAGGTACAGGATCGGCAGCATGTAGCCGACGCCGAGCACCGTCGCGCCCGCAGTGGAGAGCACGTTGAGCACCTGGTACTCCGGCGGATACGCGTGATAGCGGCGCGGCATACCCAGGTAGCCTACGATGAACTGCGGCATAAAGGTCAGGTTGAAGCCGATGAACGTGACCACCGCCGCCAGCTTGGAGAGCGACTCGGGATACATGCGGCCGGTCATCTTGGGCCACCAGAAGTGGACGCCGGAGAGGAAGGCCATCAGCATGCCGCCCACCATGACGAAGTGGAAGTGGGCCACGATAAAGTAGGTTTCGGTGAGCTGGATGTCCATACCCAGCGCGGCGAGAAAGACGCCGGTGAGTCCGCCGATTGTGAACAGGCCCATGAACCCGAAGGCGTAGAGCATCGGGGTCTCAAACGTAATCGAGCCCTTTTGCAGGGTGAAGGCCCAGTTGAAGATCTTGATGGCCGAGGGCACTGCAACCAACATGGTGAGCAGAGAGAAGACCAGCGCCGAGTAGTTGGAGACACCCATGATGAACATGTGGTGCTCCCAGACGAAGAAGCCGAACAGCGCGATGGCCACCGAGGAGAACGCGACCGCGGTATATCCGAAGACGCGCTTGCGGCTGAAGGTGCTGACCACCTCGGAGATGACGCCCATGCCGGGAAGAATCATGATGTACACGGCGGGGTGCGAGTAGAACCAGAAGAGGTGCTGGAAGAGCAGCGGGTCGCCGCCCTTGTTGGGATCGAAGACGCCAATGCCGATCAACCGCTCCAAACCGACGAGCGTGAGAGAGATGGCGAGCACCGGAGTGCCCAGCACCATCAGAATGGATGCCGCATAATGCGACCACACGAAGAGCGGCATGCGAAACCACGTCATGCCTGGGCACCGCATTCGATGGATGGTCACAATGAAATTCAGCCCGGTAAAGATGGAGCTGAAGCCGGCCACGAAGATGGCTGACGCCGTAGTGACCACGTGTGTATTGAGGTAGTGAGTTGACAGCGGCGTGGTGAAGGTCCAGCCGGTGTCCACTCCGCCCAGCACCAGAGCCGCGAGAGTCAGCGTGCCGCCGGCCAGGTAGAGATACCAGCTGAGCAGGTTGATCTTGGGGAAGGCGAGGTCCCGCGCTCCGAGCATGATGGGGATGAGGAAATTGCCCAGCGTAGCCGGCACGGACGGCACCAGGAACAGGAACACCATGATGACGCCGTGCATGGTGAAGAACTTGTTATAGGTGTCGGACGCGACCAGGTCCGGCTGCGGTGTGAGCAGCTCCAGACGAATGAGCCCGGCGAAGGCGCCCCCAATGAAGAAGAAGAACGTGATCGAGATCAGGTAGAGCATCGCGATCCGCTTGTGGTCGCCGGTAAGCAGCCAGCTCAGTAGGCCGTGCTCCGCCGAGATGTAGTTCCTCTTCGGGACTGCCGCCGTAGTTTGATCCGGCAGGTTCAAGATAGTGGTGCTTGATGCGCTCATGGTTTCACCATTCCCGGGGTGGTCGGTGCCGCCTGGTCAGACACCGAGGTCGTTTGCGTCTGCTGGATACGGTAGTTCGTGTTCAGCTGCTTCAGGTACTCGACCAGTGCGATCAGGCCGTCCTCACTGATCTGTCCCTTGTACGTTGGCATGATGGGGGCGTAACCCGCCGGGACGTGCTGCGACGGGTTGAGGATGACGTCGCGGATATACGCGCCATCGGCGAGCTGAATGCTGCCATTCGCCATCTGCACCTTGGATCCATAGAGGCCGGCCAGTGAGGGCGCGCGGTTGGACGCGTTGCCAGTGTGGCAGGCGTTGCAGCCCATGCTGGCGAAGATGCGTTCACCGTTCTGCGCCAGCGACATGCCGCTGGTCGAGAGCTCGGTCCACTTCTTGTAGTCCTCAGGCAGCATTGCGGTCACTTCGCCCACCATCTTCGAGTGATCGGTGCCGCAGTATTGCGTGCAGAACAGGTGATAGGTGCCGGGCGTGGTGGCCTGGAACCAGACCGTGGTGTATCGGCCCGGGATCACCTCACGCTTGACCCGGAACTCCGGCAGCGAGTAGCTGTGAAAGACGTCCTGCGAGATCATCGTGAGCTGAATGGGCCGTCCGACAGGGACGTGCAGCTCATTGATCTCGTGCTGCCCGCCGGGATGCTCTGCCTTCCACATCCACTGCTTGCCGACGATGTAGATGTTCATCGAATTGACGGGCGGCGTATAGATGCGGAAGTAAAGCAGTGCTCCCCAGACAAACGTGACCAGGAAGATTCCCAGCGGAATGATGGTCCAGGTGGCCTCGAGCAGGGTGGATCCTTCGATCTGCTCGGCGACCGGGTGAAGCGCTTTACGATAGCGCAGCGAAAAGCCGACGATCAGCAGCAGGACCAGCAGCAGACCGACAATGGTGATGCCGATCAGGAAGAAATAGAGCGCGTCCATGTAGGGCGCAATGGTGGATGCCTCACGCGGGAACAGCGCGGAGTTGGTCAGCCATTTCACCAGGTACTGCCACAGAACTTCACTAATGCCCATTCGTTAACCTTCGTCTTCCGTTCGTTTGCTGGTCAGGTCATGCTCGCGGCCAAGCCGCAGGTCGCGCCGGAACATCACGAACATGAAGCTGCCTAGGCTGATCATCGTTACCATTCCGCCCACCTGCACCACGCGAACCACCTTGAGCGAGTGCCGGTTGGTCTGCGGATCGTAGTGGTAGCAGTAGGTCAGGATGTTGGCTACCGGCGAACCGATCTTGTTGCCCGAGGCCTCGATCAGCCCCAGCAGAATGTCCTTGGGCGAGTACTCCACGCCCAGGTAGTACTGCGCCAGCCTGCCCTGCGGGGTCGCAAGCTCAATCGAGCTGGCGTGCGCATACTGATCCAGCTTCCCGTCCGGTCCGGGAACGCGCACATAGCCGAAGCCGACCGCGCGGGCCACGGCATTGATATTCGCCTGCGTGCCGGTGAGGAAGTGCCAGCCGTTGGCGGTCTCCGGCCGCCCGTAGCGCTTGACGTAATAGTTCTTCTTACGCGCCGCGAGCTGCGGCGTCTCCGTCGGATCGATGCTGAGAATGATGATGTCGAAGTCCTTGCCCGGGGTCAGCTTCACCATCTCGAGCGCGCTGGCGATCCCGTCCATCTCCTCCGAGCAGAGCATGGGGCAGTTGTAGTAGACGAGCGAGAGCATCGCCGGGTGCTTCCCGAAGTAGTCGCCCAGCCGTACGGCGTTGCCGTGATCGTCGACAAACTGCGCGTCGAGTGGAAGCTGCTGGTTCAGGTGCTGCTCGATCGCGACATGGTTCAGCACATCGGGCAGCTGATCCCCGGAGTTCTCGCCGGCCTGCTTGTCTCCATAGCCCGAGACCTGCGCGCCTGCGATCAGCGCACTGCCGAGGGCAACGGCTGCTCCCCACTGCACTAGCCTTCGAATTGTGACACCCATTGTCATTGTCTGCTTCACTGCTTACTTCTTTTGCGGCTGGTCCTGCATCAGGGCGGTGTGTTCTGCCTCACCGTAGTTCATCTTCTGCTCGCGCGATGCAATCATCTCGAGCTCGACTGCGGTCCGGGCGAAGCCCTTGGTCAACGGTTCTTTTACGGTGGGCATCCCGGAGTACGCCACCTGGTTGGCAGCTCCGGCTTCCGGCTGCACCACCGGCAGGCCGCGCTGGGCGATCAGCTCCATGGCACGCTCAATCGGGATGCGGTACACGGTCTCCGTAGTTCCGCCTTGCGGACCGGCCGAGGAGCGGCTGTAGTGCTCGAGCATCAGGTCCTCGCGGGCGTGGAGGTCGGCGACTTCGTGCGCCGAGTCGTCATCGGCCAGCCGTGGAGCAGGAAATGTCTTGGTCACTTCGCTCAACTGCTCCTGCTGCATCTCGGCGTTGCTGGCCAGGTTCTTGTAACCGTTCGCGGCGGGAACGTCGTTACCGGCCATGTGCCATTTGTTAGCTTTGCCATCCTGCTTCTCCCACAAGGTGTTCATCGCGCGACCCATGGCCCAGCAGAGGAAGAAGAAGACAAACAGGCTGCCGAACAGCCCGCCGAGAAACACCGAGATGCCGCGTACGTTGACGTCGGTCGTCTCGTAGCCCGGACTCTCGGGGTTGAACTGGTCGCCCGGTGTCGAGCTGTCGGCGACGTCCCGTCCCATGTCGTGCCCCTCATGGGGCCTGTTGTGATCAGTGTGCATGTTCCGGCTCCAGAATCTCTTCCAGGTGTGGATCGTTGATGACGGCGAGCGGCCGCTGCATCAGCTGAGTCAGGTAATACGCCACCCACAGGCTCAGCAGCGTGGCAGGCACCGTGATATAGGCAAGGATGCTGAGGGGCTCACCGACCAGATTACCGGCGGCGCCCTTGAAGTTGGGCTCGACCAGCCAGAACATATCCACCACGCGCGCGAACAGCATCCAGCAGGTGATCCAGATCATCCGGTTCGGCCGTCGCTTGAGGTCGCGGGAGAGCAGTAAGCAGAACGGGATCAGCCAGTGCGCAATAAAGTCGAGCGAGCAGATGGTCCACCAGCCGCCGTGAATGCGCGCCAGATACCAGGGAATCTCGTCCGGCAGATTTCCCGACCAGATGATCAGGAACTCTGCAAAGGTGAGATAGATGTTCAGCATCACGAAGGCAAACAGGAACTTGCCCAGGTCATGCAGTTCGGTCGTGCGCAGCAGCGTGCGCATGGGTTCGAACCGGGAGAGCAGGACGACGGAGAGGATCGAGAAGGCCAGCACAGCGTAGCCCTGCGCGACCAGGAACTGCAGCCCCCAGATGGAGGAGTACCAGGTCACATCCAGCGACTTGATCCATACGATGGCGCCCACGGTCATCAGAATCACGTAGATCAGGATGCCGGGGCCGCTCAGGTTCTCAAACTTGGTCCGCCAGTATTCGAAGCTGGACTCAGTGCCGCGCGCCGGGTCGGCATCCCGCTCGAGCGACCACTTGTTCAGCAGATACATGAACACCAGCAGGATGGCGAAGATGCCCACCGACTCGACGATCATCATCGACGGGTTCAGCATGGGCCGTTTGAAGTTCGCGGTCAGCGCCTGCTCTTTATCGATCAGGCCCTGCTGAAAGGCGGCCTGCGTGCTCTCCTGCGTCGGATAGGCCATCCACTGGTAGAGATGTTTGCCCAGAACGATCACCGGAATAAACAGAACCGCCACCAGCGGCAGCGTGCGGGTCATCGCTTCAAGCGGACGCCGCAGCAGCAGTCCCCACTTGCCGCCCGAGACGTATTGCAGCATCAGCACTACCAGCGCCCCGCCGGCCAGGTTGAAGCAGCTCATGTATCCGGCCAGATAGGCGCGCAGCAGGTGGTTGCGGCCTTCATGGGTCCAGGAGAAGGCCGCCAGGCTCAGGATGCCGAATACGGCACTGACGATAAGCGCGCGCATTCTCCACGCCGCCAGTTCGGGAGGAGCTGCCAGCGAATGCGGCAGCACACGCGGTTCGTGGCTGTGGAGGCCGTGGTCTCCGTGATGTTCCATTGCAGATGACATTCGTTTCGGCTCTCGTTGTGTTCGCTTCTACTGCTTGTTGGGTCCTGCCGGGGTTGTGGGACGCTCCATCGCGCTTGGTGCCGGCGTGCCGATTGCGTTCTTGTCATTCGGACCCGCCGCCTCCGGAATCCGGTTGTCCTGGTTGTTGGGCGTGCCGTAGACCGCGGTCGGCGGCAGCTTCCATTCTTTAGCCATGTCCGCGGGCAGGCCTTCGCGCTCCGCAATGTTCTGAAGCGGCTCAAACTGTGCGCCCGCCGGAGCGTCCGATTCCTGGGCATGCTGGCTCAGCTGCAGCGCACGGATGTACGCCACAATGGCCCAGCGGTCCTCAGGCGAAACCTGCGCGGCGTACTGCGGCATGGCGCCATAGCCGTTCGTCATGACGTAGAAAAAATGGCCAAGCGGAGCTGCGGTCAGGCGCTGGGTGTGGAAGTTGCCCGCCGGCCGGTAGCCGCGCATCACGATCAGGCCCTCGCCGTTGCCCACGCGCGAGTGGCATGGGGTGCAGTAAACGTTGAACCGCTCCTGGCCGCGCGCGAGCACCTGATCGGTGACGGGGAAGGGCATGGAATCGCCTTCCTTGCCATTCATCATGCCGGTGTAGAAGTACGCGTCCTGGCGAAGCTGGCCACGCGCCACGGTGTTCTCCACCTGCGGGCGCGCGGAGCGGCCATCGGCAAAGAAGCTTGTGCCGCGCTGCGGGATGAACTTGGGCTGATCGTGCATGTCCTGGCGGCACCCGGCCAGGGTGAGCACCGCACCCAGTGCCGCAGCCGCAGCCAGACTCCGGAGCAGGCCATTCGTTCGGGCACGCTGGCGGAAGAGTCGATTCACAGCTCGACCTCCAGCACCGAGGCCGGCGCGAACTGTTCAAGGAAGGAACGCGTTTCAAGGATGGCGAACTTCGGGTCGGTCGCCTCCAGGCAGAGGAAGAACTTGTCGGTGGTAGCGCCGTTGCGGAAGTTGGGCGCGTTGAACAGCGGATGGTAGAGCTGCGGAAGCCCGTTCAGAGCCATCATCCCGAAGGCCGCCGAGAGCCCGGCGAACAGAATTGTCCACTCGTACGCCGGGATGATAAACGCCGGCCAGGAGAACAGCGGGCGGCCCGCGATGTTCAGCGGATAGCTCCACACGTTCATCCAGGTCTCCATCAGGAAGGCTGTCGTAACGCCCATCACGCCGCCGACCAGCGTCAGCAGCGGCACCCGGTTCTTGTGGAAGTGCAGCGCGTCGGCTGCCTCCTCCACCGGGTACGGCGTGTAGCACTCCATTCTGCGATACCCTTCCGCGCGCGCCGCCTCAGTGGCGCGCACCAGCTCACCCGGAGTATTGAACTCCGCCAGCAGACCGTAGATTCCTTCGCGCACTGGCATCAGGCCGTCTCCTCCACTGCGGTCTCCGCATCGCCGCCGTGCCGCCGTACTTTGGTCTGCGGCAGCATCATGCGAATTTCATTGATCGGGATCATCGGCAGGAAGCGCACGAACAGCAGGAACAGGAACGTGAACAGCCCCCAGGTTCCGACGAAGGTCATGTAGTCCCATCTGGTCGCGCGGTAGGTGCCCCAGCTTCCCGGCAGGTAATCGCGGTAGAGGCTGGTGACAACGATGACGAAGCGCTCAAACCACATTCCTGTATTCACGACGAACGACAGCAGGAAAAGGTAAGTCGCGTTCACCCGCAGCTTGCGGCTCCAGAGCGTGGTCAGCGGAATCGCCAGGTTGGTCAGGATGAGCATCCAGTAGGCCCATCCCATGGGACCGAACATGCGGTTCCACATCATGAAGTACTCCCAGTGGCTGGCCGAGTACCAGGAGATGAAGACTTCCATGCTGTAGCCGTAACCGACAATGCAGCCGGTCGCGAGCATGACCTTCGCCATGTTGTCCAGATGGCGCAGCGTGATCAGGTCTTCCAAGTGATAGAACTTGCGGATCGGAATCGCCAGCGTCAGCACCATGGCGAAGCCGGAGTAGATGGCGCCGGCGACGAAGTAAGGCGGGAAGATGGTGGTGTGCCACCCTGCCATGGCCGCCACCGCGAAGTCGAAGCTGATGACCGTGTGCACCGAGAGCACCAGCGGCGTGGCCAGACCGGCCAGCAGCAGGGAAGCCGTCTCATACCGGATCCAGTGCCGGGTGGAACCGCGCCAGCCGAGTGAGAGGATGCCGTAGAAATACTTGGCGGCCGGAAGGCTGGCGCGATCGCGCAGCGTGCCGAAGTCCGGGATCATGCCGACATACCAGAACACGATCGAGATGGTCGCGTAGGTCGAGACCGCGAAGACGTCCCACGCCAGCGGGCTGCGGAACTGCGGCCACACGTTCATCGTGTTTGGATACGGGAACAGCCAGTATCCCAGCCACGGGCGGCCGACGTGGATCAGCGGGAACATGCCGGCGCAGACCACCGCGAAGATGGTCATGGCTTCGGCAAACCGGTTGATTGAGTTGCGCCAAGTCTGCTTGAACAGCAGCAGGATGGCCGAGATCAGCGTGCCGGCGTGGCCGATACCGATCCACCAGACGAAGTTGATAATGGCAAAGCCCCAGGCGCCCGGGATGGTGACACCCCAGATGCCGACGCCTTTCAGAAGCAGCCAGGTCACCGCAATCAGGAACAGGGACGCGATGCCGCCGGCGACGATCAGGCCGCCGATCCACGGCATGGGCGTATCCGCCGTCAGCACGATGCCCGCGATCTTCTGCGTGACGGACCTGAAGTTGTGGCCCGGTGCGATGACCGCGTACTCGCCGGTACGCGGGTCGATCATCGGATCGACGTTCGGGTCATGCATGGGAGTCTTGGTCGCCATACTATGCAAGCTCCGGATTGGTGTTAAGGACACCTGCCGTGTAGGTGGTGCGCGGCTTGTAGTTCAGGTCCGCCAGCACCTGATAATCACGCTCGGTGGCCTTGCGCTTCGCCACCTTGCTGTTGGGATCGTTGATGTTGCCAAAGACGATGGCATCGGTCGGGCAGGCCTGCTGGCAGGCCGTCACGATCTCACCGTCGCGAACCGCGCGGTTCTCCTTGTCGGCGTCGATCTTTGCGGCCTCGATGCGCTGCACGCAGTAGGTGCATTTCTCCATCACGCCGCGCGAGCGCACGCTGACATCGGGATTGCGCATGAGCTTCTTGCTCTCCTCGCCGTCCCAGTTGTCGCTGTACAGCAGGAAGTTGAACCGCCGCACCTTGTACACGCAGTTGTTCTGGCAGTAGCGCGTGCCCACGCAGCGGTTGTACACCATCGTGTTCAACCCCTCCGGCGTGTGCACCGTCGCGCCCACCGGGCAGACCTGCTCGCATCCGGCGTTCTCGCAGTGCTGGCAGGCCATGGGCTGGAAGTGTCCGCGCGGAGCATGCAGGTCGCCCTCGAAGTATGTATCGATTCGGATCCACTGCATGATGCGGCCAATCTTCGCCTGCTCGCGTCCGACCACCGGAATATTGTTCTCCGCATAGCAGGCCGTCACACAGGCGTTGCAGCCAATGCAGGAGTTCATGTCGATCGACATCGCCCAGGCGTTCTGCTTCACGTGCGAGGAGGGATCGAGCCGGTCATAGCGCCATGCATCGGCCCCGAGACTGTTTTCGTGGGTCGGCTGTTCGCCCTCGGGGTTGTAGCCGACCTTGTCCACCAGCGCGTGCTCGCCGCCTTCGTGCGCGAAGTTCGGCTCCTTTTTGGCCTCATCCAGAGTCGCCCAGCGGATGATCGCCCGCTCCATGGCCTCGTGTCCGGCCATCGAGAAGGTGCCCTGGGTGTCGTACTCCTTCTTGTTCAGGTCCTGCTGGGCAAAGGCGCCGCGATGCTCGATGTTGTTCACCTGCGTCACGCAGATGTCATACGAGTCGCCGGTCTTGGTGAGCTTGCCCGGCGCATAGTACGGTGCATCCGCTCCGCGCAGCAGATATGCGTTGAATCCAACGCCTCCGCCGACGCGTCCGGCTTCGACACCGCGGCCCATCCCGACGTGCACGGTTACCGAATCGTTGGCGTGCCCGGGCACAATCAGCACCGGCGCAATCACGCTGCGGCCGTTGACCTCAATTTTCACCGCGTCGTTCTGATTCAAACCCATCGACTCGGCCGTCGCCAGGCTCATCAACGCCGCATTGTCCCAGCTCAGCCGGGTCACCTGCTTAGGCAGCTCCTGCAGCCAGCCCAGGTTCGCGTAGCGGCCGTCGTACAGCGACGGATCGGGCAGGAAGCGAACTTCCACTCCGCCCTGCGCTGCCGGCTGACTCACCGGCATCGCGGCGGAACTCGCCGCCCCGGCCGCCGTTCCAGCAGCCGAGCCACCGCCCCCGGACTTCGATGTAAACGCCGTGCCGTCGATCCAGCCATCGTGCAGCGCCTTGCGCCAGCCCGCGGCAAAGTCGCCCTTGATGGACTGCTGCGTATTCTGCTGCACCGCCTCATAGGCCGAGAGCTCCGGATTATCGAGCAGCGTCTGCAGAATCTCGTGTGCCGAGTGGCCGCCGTAAAGCGGATCAATCATGGGCTGAACGATGCTCAGCGTGCCGTCATACGCCCGCGCATCGGACCAGCTCTCCAGATAGTGTGCCTTGTGAATATGCCACTCGCTGACGACCGCGGTCTCATCCAGGTACGCGCCCAGGTGCACCTTGTTCGGCACCTTGTTATAGGCAGCGCGGAATCCGAGGTCCGCCGGAGCCGAGTACACAGGATTTCCGCCCAGCACGACCAGCCACTGCACCTTGCCCGTGTTCATGTCGGCCACAAGGGCTTTCAGATCCGCTGTCTGCTCGCTGGGGATCGGGTTCACTGTGTCGCTGTAGACCACGGTCTTGCCCACGGCTCCGAGCGACTGATTCAGCTGGAATGCCGCCAGATGCACGGCTGCCGGAGCCTGCTCGCCCGGAATCACCACGCAGCGTCCGCCCGCCTTCTTCAGGTCCGCCGAGACCGCGGCCAGGAACTTGGCCGCATCGGGATTCGCGGACTGGAACTGCCCTCCGCCGGCGAGCGCCTGCGCGAACGCCACCACCTCGCTGGGCTTCAGCGCCAGCCTGTGCTCGGCCTTGAAGCCGGTCACCGAGGGCATCGTTTCGACCGCGTACATGCGGTTCATCACCGCACTCGCGTCCTCCGGGTTATACCGATGCCGCGCCGCATACGCCGCCGCCATGGGCAGGAAACCGGGGAACTGAATGCCGCCCAGAAAATCCGCGTCGAGCGACAGAATGACATCCGCGTTTTCAAGCTTGTATTGCGCGTCGGTATAAGAACCGAAGTGCGCCTTTGAGGCCGCCATGGCCGAGTCGCGATTGACCGGGTCCCACTGCACCAGCTTTGCCTGCGGATACTTCTGCTGCACCTGCTTCCACTGCGCCGCCAGCGTGGGAGAGGTAATGGTCTCCGACAGGAAGGCAACACCCTGGCCGCCCTGCGTCTGGCTCACCGCCGCAGTGAATGCGCGCTGGAACTCCCCAAATTCGCTGTTCTCCCCGCGATACTTCACTTCCTTCGATCGGTCCGGATCGTAGAGCTCCAGCAGCGTGGCCTGCACAATCGCATCGGATTTGCCCCGGGCCATCGGGTGGTCCGGATTGCCGTCCACCTTAATAGGCCGGAACGCATCGGACTTCACCAGCACCGGAATGGCTCCGGTGGGGAACGGAAACGCCGACGCGAAGTACATCGGCTTGCCCAGCACCAGGTCCTCGGGCTGCTTCACGTAGGGCATGATCGGCTCGTCCGGCTGCTTGGTGCAGCCCGCCATGCCGGCCAGCGCCAGCGATGCGCCCATCACCTTCAGAAATCCGCGGCGGCTTACCGCATCCACCCACTCGTTGGGCGCTGCCCCAGCCTGGCGCGGGAACTCCTCTTCCAGCATCTCGCGGAATCCCGGCGTCTCCGCCAGTTCATCCAGGCTCTGCCAGTAGCGCTTGCCGCTCTTGCCGTCCAGCTTCGCCCGCACCGCGGCAAGCGACAGCCGCGGCTTGGCAGCGGCGATCTCGGTCACGATCTGAGCGCCTTGCGGAACGCTGTTCAATGCTTCCTGTTCCCTGTTCTCTGTCTCTCTCATCGGTGGCATGTCTCGCAGCTCGCCAGTTCGTTGGCGGTCCGTATGTGGTACTGCGCCATCAGGAACCGGCCCAGCTCCGCCTGATTGGTGAACTTCTGGTAGTTGGCAGCAGGGGTCTCGCCCAGCGGAGCGCCCATGGTTGTCGTCGTGCCGCTGTCCATCTTGGAAGTCGGCTCCATGTGATCCCCGGACTGTGGCCGCGCCTGCGGAGCCATCGGTGGCGGCGTCTGCAGCATGGCAACATTCGCGCTGCCGTCGCTGTTCACTTTCGGATCCGTCGTGGTGCACACGACGTTCTGCGCGGTGGGAATCTTTCCGTCCGCCGCTTTGCCCGTGGGAGCGCACCAGACCGGATGCCCGCTCGACGCGCCTTCCCAGGCCATGTTGTAAATCTCACTGGTCGGCCGGATATTTCCGCTTGGATTGCGATGGCAGTTCAGGCACCACTCCATCTGCAGCGAGTTCTGCTGATACATCAGCGGCATCTCGTCCACACGGCCGTGACAACTAGAGCAGCCGATGCCCTTGTTCACGTGGATGGAGTGATTGAAATAAACATAGTCGGGCAGGTCATGGATGCGGATCCAGGGGATCGACGCGCCAGTCGCCCAGCTCTGCCGCACCGGCTCCAGCAGCGGAGCGTTGGTCCAGATCTGCGAGTGGCAGTTGATGCAGGTCTTGGTGGGAGGAATGCCCGCGTAGCTCGACACCTCAACCGAGGTGTGACAGTACTGGCACTGAATGCCCAAACCCTCTACGTGGTGCTGATGGCTGAACGGAATCGGCTGGTCGGCCCTCTGTCCCTGCCGCGTCACCCACGGAGAACGTTGCAACTGATCCAGCGTAACGCCGAGCGCGATCACGATCAGGCCCGTCAACACAAGGCTTGCGCGGGCCAGCGCGTTCGAACTGCGGTCAAAAACTTGCGCCATGAGTGCGTTCCTGTTTCCTCTTGAGCGAGATTCAGATGAGCCTTACTCGATTCGGTTTGCTTTTAGCCTCGCTTCAGCCCCAGAAGGCCTTCCGCAGCAGCCCAAGCTCGACGAAAATTCCTGGTGCGACCCGCGACCGTAACTGGCTCGGGCAGGATAAACGCCGGTCCATTCCAACGGACTGGCTGCAAATCACGCTTACTTAGGTCTTGCAGGTGTCGAGTATAGCAGTCGAAAAACACTCGACGAAAGTGCGCGAGCCCCGGCGCAACCGTTTTTCTTTGAGCTATATCCGATTATCGACCGGAGAAGGTTTGCAACCGGACAGAATCCCCGACAGACTCCCCGGAAGTCAGCTCCATCTGCGCCAACCTTCGCAACGGGTCGCTGCGGCCTTTTTCTCAGCGATCTCTTTCGCTTCCATGCGTCCGTGGAATGCGCCCGCGGTGACCAAGAAATGACAAGTTTGCTCTTGCCTAATCCTCGTGGAGTGGAGTCATATCGAACGCACCCCCAGGCGCCCGCGCCGCAAATCAAAGCGGCGCAGAAGAAGAGGAGGACCCCTCGCATGAGCCATCGAACCTACACTGCAACGCGCAACGGAATCCTTCTTGCAGCCGTAGTGAGCGCGCTTCTCGCGCCTGCCGTTCCTGCTCAGGTTGCCATGCCCAGCGCCAACGAGCGCGCCGTGACCGACCGCTATCTGACCACAGTTCATGCCGAGCTTACCGGCAAGATCGACACCCGCACCGCGAAGCCCGGCCAGGAGATTGCCGTTCGCCTGCTCGAGGACGCGCGGCTGGCCGACGGCACCAGCCTGCCCAAGGGATCGCGCCTGCTCGGCACCGTGACCACGTCCCAGCCACAGGGTGCACAACAGGGCAGCTCGTTGCTGGTCCTCACGCTCGATCGCGCCGATCTGCAGGGCCGCATTCTGCTGGTTCGCAGCGTCATCCAGATGCTGGCTCTCCCACCTGGCGTGCACTCGACCGCGGACCAATCCGGTCCCATGCCCATGCCGCTGCCTTCCGGCGATGAAGTCGGCATTGCTCCCGCGTCCACCGGCGGCATCCTGGGACAGGCCGGCGCCGGCGGCAACCGCACCAGCATCGACCCCTCGGGTGCCGGACCCATGAGCTCCGGCTCCAATCCCATGGGCACGAATCAGGGGGGCGTCATGCAGCCGGGCCAGCAGGGCGGAGTTTACGGTGGCGAAGATCCTGGCATGAACAGTCCCCTCGGCGGTCCCATCACCAACCGCCGTATCGATAACCTCGGCGTCGCCGGGATTCCCGCGCGACCCCTGCGGCCGGTCGTCAGCGCCGGCGAGAACGTCACCGGCCGTGCACGCACGACTGGAATTCCCGGAGTCCTGCTGCGACGCGACGGAGCCCCCGACGCCTCCGGCGTGCTTACCGCGATGGGACACAACATCGTGCTCGAAAGCGGCACCCGCATCACACTCGGCGTCATCTCCCGCTGACCATAGCTGGCTGCGCCGTAATCGCGCTGCTCCCCGTGTGCCCTTAGAATCGAGCTCGATGGTTCCCATTCAAGTGAAGAAACTCACCGCCACGGCGCAGCTGCCGCACTATGCCCATACCGGGCCCTTCGGCGATCTCGCCGCCGACCTGTACGCGTCGGAGTCGGTCACGCTGGCGCCGGCAGGCGAGTCCGGCAGCACGGCCGCGGTCCCGACCGGAATTGCGCTCGGCTTCCCCGCCACACACGGTGCGCTGATCGAGGACCGTTCCGGCCTGGCGCTGCGCGGCATCACCACACTGGCAGGCGTCATCGATCCTGGCTATCGCGGTGAGATCCGCATCGTGCTGACCAACCTCACGCCGTCGCCGGTGGAGGTGCGGCCCGGGGACCGCATCGCCCAACTCCGCATCGTGCAGCGCATTGAGGCCTCCTTCGAAGAGGTCGCCGAGCTTGGCGAATCGGCGCGCGGCGCCGGCGGATTCGGTTCGACCGGGCAGTAGAACTCGTTCCCACTCCGTGCATCTAAAATGCTGGCACGCGAGCATTGCCCATGGTGGCGGCAGGCTGTATCGCGCGGGCCAGTCTGCGGAGGGATCGACCTTGTTCTGCCTACTCGCATTCTTGCTGGTCGAAGTTCATACCAGTCTGGTTGTGCTCGGCGGCATCGCGCTGGGGCTGATTACGGCTGCCATTCTCGCTGGAATGTTCGGCCCGATGCCGGCGTACGAGATCGCGCGGCGGGAAGAGCTGCCCGCCAACGACAGTGAAGATTTTCTCTGTCTGCTGGAGGCGCTGGTAGATGCCAAGGTCAACCGGCACGGCACCTTCGAGGTCCTCCCCAATGGGCCAAACTTCTATCCCGCAGAGCTTGAGGCCATCCGCCAAGCCACGCGCAGCGTGAATCTGGAGGCCTACATCTACCAGAAGAGCAAGATCGGCCATATGTACCTGGAAGCGCTGACGGAACGCGCCCGCGCCGGCGTGAAGGTGAACCTGGTGCTGGACGCCTTCGGCAGCATCGGCGCCACCCGCAACTACTTCCGTCCGCTGCTGGAGGCCGGAGGCCACGTGACCTGGTACAACTCTCCGGCGTGGTACCGGCTGATGAAGCTGGACAACCGCACCCACCGCGAACTGCTGATCGTAGACGGAAAGGTCGGCTTCATCGGCGGGGCAGGCATCGGCGACCACTGGTACACCGGCGTGCACGGCCATGCAATGTGGCGCGACACCATGGTGCGCGTGGAAGGAGACAGCGTCTCCAACCTGCAGGCCACCTTCGCAGAGAACTGGCTGGCCACCTCGGGCGAGCTGCTTGTGGGAGACGCCTACTTCCCCGAGTTCCAGCCCGCACATCCTGCCCAAACCGATCGCGGCACCGCCGCGTTGGTCATCAACAGCACACCCACGATGGGCGGATCGACCCACGCCCGCGCGCTGTTTCAGCTTCTGCTGGCCTCCGCGGAGCGAAGCATCTCCATCACCACGCCTTATTTCCTTCCCGACAAAAGCCTCTCGCGCGAGCTCTGCCGGGCGGTGGAGCGCGGAGTGCGCGTCCGCATTCTGGTGCCGGGAAAGAAGAGCGACCACTGGCTGACGCGGAGCACCAGCCGCTCCGGCTACGGCAAACTGCTGCAGGCAGGCGCGGAGATCTTTGAGTACCAGCCGGCGATGATCCACGCCAAGGTACTGGTGGTCGACGAAACCTGGGCCGTGGTGGGCTCCACCAACTTCGACAACCGCTCCTTCGGGTTGAACGACGAAGTGAACCTGGCCGCCTTCGATGCGGACTTTGCTGCCCGGCTTGCGCTGGATATGGACGGCGATCTGAAGCAGAGCTGCCGGATCTCGCTGCCGCAGTGGGAGAAGCGGCCCGTCCTGCAGCGCGCGCAGGAGATGGTGGGCTGGCTGTTTGAGCGCCAGCAATGAGCGCGGAACGGAGGACGCTGCGCGTTGCGACCTACAACATCCACAAGTGCAAGGGGCTCGACCGTCGCACGCGGCCGGAACGGATTGCCGCGGTGATCGAAGAGCTGGATGCAGACATCGTGGCGCTGCAGGAGGTGGTGCATGCTCCCGGTGGCGCATCGCACTTCGATCAGGCCCAGGAGCTCGCCCGGCTGCTCCGGGATTATGGATGGCGCTTCGGCGAGAATCGCCCGCTCGAAGGCGGCGCCTACGGCAACATGACGCTGACGCGGTTGCCGCTGCTCTCCGCGAAGAACCACGACCTGACGCATGCGAAGCGCGAGCGCCGGGGCGTGCTGCAGACCGACCTCGACGCCGGCGGACGAACGCTGCACGTCTTCAACGCGCATCTCGGAACCAGCATCCGCGAGCGGAGACACCAGGGCCGCAAACTCGTCGGCGAGGAGGTGCTGACGCAGCCCGCGCTCAGCGGGCCGAGACTAGTGCTGGGCGACTTCAACGACTGGCACCAGGGTCTGACTACCCAGCTGCTGCGGGACAGCTTCGAGAGCTTTCATCCGCGGCACGCCTTCCGCATGCGGGCGACGTTTCCCGGCGTGATGCCCTTCGTAACGCTCGACCACTGCTACTACGAGGCGCCGCTGACCCTGCTGGAAACAAAACTATGGCGCAGTCCGAAGGCGCTGGTCGCAAGCGATCATCTGCCGCTGGTGGCCGACTTCCGCTGGGAGTGAGGGGAGGGGGGACCCTATATTTTTAGACCTAAAGTATCCCTTCTAAACGGCTTATAGCCAAAGTATTCAATTCACAGCGGTTAAGCGGAATCGATCAGAATTCAAAGAACTTAGCTCGAGGCTTGGGAGGACTGAAGGCCACGCTGACTGCGCCGCGCACCTGATTTCTCTCCAGTCTTAATTGTAGATGGCGTGTCAACAGCGGGCGGCGGTTTGGAGTGGAAAATGCGCCTCGAATCGGAGTAAGACGTTGGTATGGAAACTCGCTGGTGCTGGCGTTGCAAAGAGGATGTGCCGATGCTGGACGAGGATGAGTACGCGCAGGTCTCCGCGCTTTACCGTGAGTCGGCGCTAAGCACCAAGAGGATGCGAGAGGAGCTGGCGCTTCCGCTCGCCGAGACACCGCTGTCGGAGCTGTTCGCCCCTGTCCGAATCCGCTATGAAGAGCTGACCGGGATGAAGGACTGCCATGAGAATGCGGTGATGCACCATCGGCTTGCGCTGTACGGCTCTGCCTGCGCGCAGTGCGGCAAGCCATTGCGCACGCCGGAGGCGAAGGTGTGCGGCAGTTGCATCTTTCCCGCGAGCTGATGCGGTCCATTGCTGGTTGCGTTTTGCGCCGCTCCGATGCGGCGTGAGCGACGGCACGACGAGCTGAAGTCGATGCAGGGCGACTCCGAGGTGCCGGTGATCGACCACATCGAGCCGCCGACGGAGAACTAGCCGGCGGAGCTCATGCTGTTTATCTGGTCTCGCCGCGCCGGTGGAGGTGATAGCTGATTCCGTAGCGGGTTCCCAGTTCGTCCATGCCGGGATTGCTTGCCGCGAGGTAGCCATTGGAGACGTGGAAGAACTCAAAGGGTTCTACGCGCAGATCGATGCGATCTGAGAGGCGGAATTGCATGCCGAACGCTGCCTGGATGTTGAAGTTGGTGTAGCTGGCGCTCTCAGAGAGCGCTTTCTTGTTGAAGGCGATGGCTCCCAGCTTGGTGCTGAGATACGGCTTCCACCTGGCGTCCTCCCGCCAGAGGAAGCGGAATCCGAACGGCGAAACGGAGAGACCATACAAGTGCTGCTGGTCAGGGCTCGCTGGATTTCCCCAGAAGTCTGCCTTGGCCGGTTCACTGAGCAGAACGAACGGCATCACCTCCACCAGGTAGTCCACGCGCGACTTCAGCAGGTGACCCCAGCTATTCCGGTCGTATTCGATTCCCACTGTCCAGGCAGTGCAGCGGACGGTGGTGCTGATCAATTGATAATCGCCTCCCGGAATCAAGCCCATGATGGCGATCTCCTGCGCCACCGGCTTGCGGGGAGCAGTCGTCCTGGTCTCGGGGATGCTGATGGATTCCGCGGCACGGACGGATACTGCGGACTCGGCGGGCACTCCGATCCGGGAGTCCTGGGCGCGCGCGCCGGGCGAAGCAAACAAGGAGAGCGTGGTCAGAAAAGCGACGCAGGCGAGGCGAAGATTGCCTCTGGCTTCCCTGCGCAGTAGCGAACCCATGGGGCAGGCTCGATCCTTGCTCAAAGCTCTGCTGAAAGTCCCGCACTCGAATCGTGAAACTCTGGCCTGTATGTCGGGCAGCGCCCAAAGTGGATCGATCATCTTTCGCAGTCGTGCGTCCAATCCCCCCGACCTTGCAGCAGTGGACCGTGCAGTTCGGAGATTTTCGCGTCACTGAGAATGTCCGATGCATTTCTGAGCTGGTCCGTTTGCGTGTGGATGTCGAGAGGTTACTTTTGAGACCCGAGGTGGCTGGGTGGAGGGAGCCGGAGCGTTTACGGGCCTCGCATACACTGGGTTTGCGATGGCGGAACAAGGAACGCGGCGGTACCGGTTTGGCGTGTTTGAGGCGGACGCGGCGACGGGTGAGCTGCGGCGGCAGGGGATTCGCATCAAGATCAACGCGCAGCCGTTCCAGGTGCTGTGCCTGCTGCTGGAGCGGCCGGGCGAGTTGCTGACGCGGGACGAGATTGCGCGGGAGCTGTGGCCGGACGGCACGTTTGTGGATTACGAGCACGGGGTGAACTCGGCGATCAACCGGATCCGGGACGCGCTGGGGGACTCGGCCGCGAACCCACGGTTTGTGGAGACGCTGGCGCGGCGCGGGTATCGCTTTGTGGCTCCGGTGGAGCGGTTGGGCGGGGCGAGCGCGAGTGAGGGTGCTGTGGAGGCTCGGCTGGAGGCGGAGGCGGAAGTTGCCGCTGCGGAGCCGACCGCGGTGAGCAACGTGGCGCCGCCGCTCGAGGCGCCGGTGTCGTCGACGATTCTGGCGACGCCGGAGGAGTTGCCGCGGACCTCGCCGGTGCTGGCGCAGACTCTCTTCGTCTCGCTGCAGCTGATGTACCTGGCCATCTATGTGGCCGCGCTCGCGAACCTGGCGGAGGTAGACGAGCTGCTGGGAACCGTGCCGGGCTCGCGAATCAGCTTTCCGCTGCTGATTGTGACGGCGGCGCTGCTGATTCCGGCGAGAGCCTTTGTGGTGTCGGCGTTTCTGTTTGGAGCGCCGCGCGCGCGGCAGCAGTATCTGCGGATGTGGCCGTTTCTGGCGCCGGCCGATGTGCTGTGGGCGCTCTCACCGTTTCTACTGCTGCACCATTTGAGCTTTGGGCTGGCGCTGGCGTGCGTGGCGCTGCTGGTGTACTCGCCCTTTGCGCAGCGGTCGCTGGTGCTGATGGGGGCCGGGAGCCCTCAGCAGTAGAGACGATGCAGGGACTGGAAGCCGGCTTCGCGGGACGTATCGGTATCGAACCGCAGGTAGTGTGGCCGCCCTCTGACTACCTCAATTCCCGCAGGGCCTCGACGGAAGGAACGAAGTAATACGAGCCGGTCAGCGGCTGCGTGTAGCGAGTGAGCGCGTCGCGGTTGCCGTCCGCCAGACCGGCCATGCTTTCGAGCATCTTGGTGAGCCGCTGCTGCTCCGCACTGAAGCCAACGAAGACCGTGCCGTGATCGTCCACATTTCCATACGGCATGTTGCGGCGGAAGATGTTTCCGAACTTGTCCTGGTCCGTTCGCGCTACGTGTGAGTCCGCGGGCTTATTTTCCAGCTCGATGCTCTCTGCCTTTGTGCGCCCCATCACCAGTTCCTGTTTGGCCACCGGCAATGCCTCCCACTCGGCAGTTTTGTGTTTCCACTTTTGCAAGAGCAGCACAGAGCCCGCAGCACCTGGAACACCATCCGGCAGCAAAGCATCGGCGGGCGCGTCCAGCAGAATCGGGTTCTCCGACCCGTCCACAAAGCCGGTCAGGTCGCGATCATGCCGGTAGGCCCAGCCGGAGGTCTCTTCCTTCAGCGTAGCCTTTCCTGCAAGGTCCCGAATGACCGTTTTGGCCATATCGAACACCACGTCATAAGCGCTGCCCGACATCCACACGAGGGCGTCATGCTGTGTTGCCGGCATTACAAAGGCTTCAACACCCTCGATGTTTCTGTTGAACCCTTCTATACCCGCGGGCGCCTGCTGCGGCATCATGTCTCGCCACAGTTCAGGTCGAAAGCCGATCACGAAGTTGACGCCGCCGGTGGTCGTCCGAGGCTCGTGGATGGCAGCGATCGCCGAGGCGAAGGCTTTGCAAAGTTTCGCGTCCACCAAATCGAACTCGAGATAGACATGCGAGGAGGTCCCGAGAGCGAAAATACCAGCCTGAGCCGTGTTCATGCCGGAATTATATCGAGCACCCTTGGAAACTAAATCATCGCTGATAAGCAACACCTATAGTTACTGATTTGACAGGAACTGCGGCTGAAGCCTGCGAAGCTCGTACACTGGCGACGCGTGAATCTGCGCGGAGGCGGTATGAATCGGAGAGAGCTTGTCGGGTTGTTGGGGATGTCCGCGTGGAGCTCTGCGCTTGCGCAGCAGGGTGTGCGCGGCAGCCTGGTTGGTATGTGGACGCTTGAAAGCTGCGTGCGAACGTTCGCCGACGGACGCAAGGAACATCCCTTCGGCGAGAAACCCGTAGGACGCATTGAGTACGACACGCAAGGTCGCATGTTTGCGCTGCTGATGCACCCGGGCCGGCGTTCGGCACTGGCTCCAGGGCTGGAGTTGGATGGGGCGAGCGAACAAGAAATCCGCGGGGCGGTGACCGGCTTTGTGGCGTATTTCGGCAGCTACGAGGTGGATGACGCGTCACAGACGGTGACCCACCATGTGCAGGCGAGCCTGGAGCCAAGCTGGGTAGGGACGTCGATGAAGAGGCGCTTCCGCTGGGACGGAACGAAGCTGCTGCTGACGCGTGCTGTGCCAGGGATAGCGGATGAATTGGTGTGGGAGCGGGCGTAAGAGGCCTTTGATTGCGCGGTATGCGTGCGATGCGTCATTGCTTTGAGTCGTTCGCAGCTGCTCATCGAAACCGACCGGTTCCACCGTGCTATTCGGTAGCAAGGCCTATCGTCGTGTGGAAGAGATCACGGTCTTCAAGATGGTTCAGGATAAAGTTTGCAAGGTCGGCTCGCGCGATGCGTCGTACCTGGCGCTGAGACGCGGGTGTCACGAGCTGCACTGAGCCGGTCAGAGGACCGTCGGTAAGGCCTGCCGGGCGAAGAATTGTCCAGTCCAGGCCGCTCTGCCGCAGCACGCTTTCCATGCCTTCTTTGTCAGGCATCGCTCCCCGAAAGAAGGTTGGCATCAGCACGCGGTAGAGGAACGGAATATTGACGATACTGTCTCCAACTCCGATGGAGGAGACGGCGATGATGCGACGGATCTTATGCCGGTGCATGCCGGCGATCAAATGGCCGGCAACCTCGGTTTCGAGCGTGGTTCGGAGAAAGGGCTTGCGTGTACCGACGGTGTCGACGATGACATGCTGTCCGGCAATGGCAGCTTCAAGAAGCTCGGGATCGCGAGCGTCGCCCTGTACGACCCTGGCACACTGCAGCGGTTGAGTCGGTGGATGATGGACCAAGGCCGTGACGACATGGCCGCGCTCACACGCCAATTGAACAAGAGCTCGACCGGTTTTCCCATTTGCGCCGACGATGAGGACGTTGATTGCAAACTCCGAGCGGTGGGCGCCGCTGTCCGATTGGATGCCCAAAGATAGAATGCCGTATGGGCTCGAATATTCCTACGCTCTACGAATGGGTCGGCGGTTCTGAGGTGATCGGTGCGCTGATCGCGCGCTTCTACGAAAAGGTGCCAGCAGACCCGGTGCTGGAGCCGTTGTTTCGCGATATGGACCCGGCTCACTTCGAGCATGTGGCGAAGTTCATCGCTGAAGTTCTCGGCGGCCCGAAGGAGTACTCGGCCGAGCTTGGCGGACATGCGGCGATGATCCGGCACCATCTGGGAAAAGGGATTACGGAGCAGCAGCGGCAGCACTGGGTGCGGCTTCTGCTGGAGACGGCGGATGAGATGAAGCTGCCCTCCGACCCCGAGTTCCGCTCGGCTCTGGTGGCTTACCTGGAGTGGGGCTCGCGGCTTGCCGTCATCAACTCCGCGCTGCCTGAGGATGCGCCGGTCGAGGCCGCCCCGATGCCGGCCTGGGGCTGGGGCGTGCCGGGTGGCCCGTATGTGCCTTAATAGCCGATGGTGAATCTCGTCTGGCGGAAGTTCGGGTGCTCGAGCTCATCCACAGCGGCGATTGGGTAATCGGCATACGAGATGGCGCTCTTGCCATCCGCTCCGGTGATCAGGTCATCCTTGCCCAGACGAAACGTGCCGGTCCGCGGTCCTGGCTGAAAGAAAGCTGCCGGGGAGAAATAGGTCCACTCGATATCCTCGGTAGCGCGCAGCTTTTCCAGCAGCCGCCCGTGCGTGGTGGCAACCGCAACCCACTCCGCGGGCAGATGGCCGCTCTCCAGCAGCGTCACGCGTTTGCCGTCCGGAGTGCTGATGTACAGGCTCGCCGCGCCGCCAACTACCAACAGCCGAGGGCCGCTCTTCTTGCCTCCGGTCCGCCGGATGGCTTCAATCAGTCGGTCGTTGATCGCGATCGCCTGGTCGGTATCGCCGGGAGGTGGAAGGATCGCATTCACCACTGCATCGGCCCCTCGTACGATCTCGGCAATTCTCCCGGCGTCACCAGCATCGTCCATCGCTGCGTCGGCGCCCTGCGGTGTTCCGCCGGCCGAGCGCGTCACCGCTACGACCTGATGCCCACGCCGCAACAACTCCTTCACAATCTCTGAACCAGCTTTTCCCCTGCCGCCGTACACCAATACCTTCATTGCTGCCTCCGGAACCGTCCCAGATCAGATGATCGCCGCGGAGGACCGATTCACCTCTCGGCACACCATTGTTCCGGTCCAGCTTTCCAGGAGTAGCCGTCCCCAGAGCGACACTCTGCGCAACATCTTATTTACGGAGACCTCGTTCAGGAGACGAGATTGCGGAACTGCTCGAATGGACAACTCGGCACAAGCTGTTGGGTGGGCGGGATTTATCCCGTGAGGAACGATCGAGGCTATTTGAGGCGTGATGCATTGAACCGGGGCGGATAAGGAGGCAGAGTGGGAGACATGGTGACACGAGGGATGCCGGCAACACGGCTGGGCTGGACGCTGGGTTGGACGATGGCCGGAGCGCTGATGCTGGGGGCGGTGCCCGGAAGGGGCGAGGCTCCGGCGCAAGCGACGGCGGCCTTTGACGCGTACGTCAGCGTGGTGGAGGCGGGGCTGGACCGGCAGCACGCGGCAGGCGAGGGCGAGTTCCTGTCGCCGGTAAAGGATGAGGCCCGGCTGCGGAGGGGCGAGATGGTGATCGAGAAGCTGGACGGCAAGGAGGTTTCCGGCGCGCTGCTGCACCACTGGCGAGGGACGGCCTTTGTGGCCGGGGCGACGGGGGCAGAGTTCGAACGGCTGATGCGGAACTTCGCCGACTATCCGCGGCGGTTTGCGCCAGAGGTGGTTTCCGCCAAGGTGCTGGCGCAGCACGGCGATCAGTACCAGGTGGTGATGCGGGTGAAGCAGAAGCACGTCATCACAGTGGTGATGGACACGGCGTACGACGTGACGTTCGGGCGGGTGGATGCGCGGCGCGGCTACAGCCGGTCGCGCAGCACGCGGGTGACGGAGATTGCCGATGCGGGAACTCCGGAGGAGCGGGCGCTGGGGCCGGACGAGGAGCACGGCTTTCTGTGGCGGCAGAACACGTACTGGAGTTACGAGGAGCGCGACGGCGGCTTGTATCTGCAGATCGAGTCGGTGTCGCTGTCGCGCGGGATACCGCATGGGCTCGGTTGGGTAATCGGGCCGTATGTGCAGAGTGTGCCGCGCGAGTCGCTGGAGTTCACGCTGGGGAGAGTGCGTGAGGCCCTGGCGCATTGAGGGCAGTGGTCGGTTGTCAGTTGTCGGTTGTCAGTGAAAGGCGGATGAGGCGATGAGTGCAGGGGCGGTGATTGCGGAGAGGCGTGCGACGTTTGTGAACGCGGTGCGGCGCAACGGATCGCTGACCGCGGCGGCGGAGAAGCGGCTGCTGGTGTGGATGGCGGAGCGCGCCCCGGCCTCGGTGAGCTCCGATGGGCTGACGCTACTGGGTCTGGGCGCGCAGATCGCGGCGGGCGCCTGTTATGCGATGGCACGGTTCGACCGGCGATGGCTGGCGTTGGGCATCTGGTGCATTGTGCTGAACTGGCTGGGCGACAGCCTGGACGGCACGCTGGCCCGGGTGAGGCAGCAGACGAGGCCGAGGTACGGCTTCTACGTGGACCACATGGTGGACGCGTTCGGGTCGATTGCGCTGATGGGCGGACTGGGGCTCTCCGGGCTGGTGCACTGGCCGGTGGCCGCGGCGATGCTGGTGGGCTTTCTGCTGCTCGCGGCGGAAAGCTATCTGGCGACGTACACGCTGGGCCGGTTTGAGATGTCGCAGGGAATGTTTGGGCCGACGGAGATTCGTCTGCTGCTGATTGCAGGCAACGTGGCGCTGATGCGGTCGCCGTTTGCGGAGATGTTCGGGCATCGCTGGCTGCTGTTCGATGTGGGCGGAGTGATTGGAGCAACAGGTATGTTCGGCATGGCGGCGTGGGTGACGGCACGGCACACGGCGGAGCTTTACCGCCAGGAGCCGCTGCGGTAGAGGCGCATTAGCGAGACTGCTGCTTACTTCTTTTTGCGGTGAGAGCGGCGGCGATGGTGGGTTGCCGTTCGCTTCCGCATGCTGGAGCTCTTCGCTTTCGGAGCGGGTGCTTCGGGGGCTTCGACGGGGGGCTCGGCAGCTGTGGCTGGTGTGGGCGTTGCAGGTGCGACTGCGGGTTCCACGGCTGCAGGTACGGGAGCTTTGGTTGCGCCGCGCGCCGTACTGCGGGAGCTTCGGCGCGGAGCGACTGCGACGGGCGCAGGGGCGGGCGGGGCCGGGGCAGCGATCGCGGGCGGAGCGGGCGGTGGGCCGGCCTGCCACTCCACCACACTGGAGCTGGTGTGGTCGAACTCGATTGAGGGCCCGTCGGTGTTGGCGGCGAGGGTGACGGGGGTGCCGTTGACGGTTGCGCCCGAGATGTTGCCGAAGCGCCAGCGCACGGTCACCCGTGCGGGCTTGCCCTCGATCCGGAGCGAGCGGGCGCGTCGGGAGACTGTGCGGCCCTCGAAGTCGGTGATGGTGGTATCGGGCATCTCCGCCGCGCCGCCGATCACTTCATAGACGCGGCGATTGTCGAGCGCGTGCAGGGTGGTGTTGCCGGACTCCGCCGGAGGAACGAGCGTCATGACGTCGTCGGGGATCTTCGGCACGACGGCGCCGGCGCGCGTCCACAGCGGGATGCGGTCCACGGGAGCGTCGGCGATCACGGTGCGTCCGCCGCCCTGCGACGCGCCGGTCCAATAATCGATCCACTCGCCGGGCGGCAGGTACACGGTGCGCTGCGTGCCTGCATCGACGATGGGAGCGACCAGGAAATCCGGCCCGAAGAGATACTCGTACGGCGCGACGCGAGCGTGCGGGTCGTCCTGGTAATTGAGTACCAGCGAGCGCAGGATGGGCATGCCGGTGCGGGCGGACTGCTGCGCCGCCGCATACCGGTAGGGAAACAGGGTCATGTGCAGCACCGCGAATTTGCGGTAGATGTCCAGCGCCTCGTGACTACCGGGAGCCTCGTTGCGGTCGAAGTTCCAGGGCGAGATGTTCTTCGTCGACATGACTTCCATGATGGGAGAGAACGCGGCGTACTCGGTCCAGCGCTCCAGCAGACGCGCGTTGGGAGTATCCGGCTGCCCGATGTAGCCGCCCAGGTCGGCGGTCCACAATGGCATGCCGCTCAAACCTGCGTTCAGGCCGGCGGTGACGACGCTGGGCAGCCCGTTGAGCGGAGAGAAGCTGGCCTCGTTGTCGCCGCCCCACAGGAAGCCGATGCCGTTGGCTCCCGCGGTTGCGCTGCGGGCAAACAGGACGCCGTTGCCCTTGAGGTCTTTCTGGATGAGCTCCTCGACGGCGTTGTTGTAGAGCACGGCATACCGGTTGCGCATCACGCGGGGATCGCTGCCGTCGGCGAAGTGGACGTCGCCGAGGAAGTTGCCTTCGGCATCGTCATCCTTGAAGCCGTCCGCGCCTGCCTGGATGGCCTGTCGCAACTCGTCCTGCCACCACTGTTTGGCCTTGGGATAGGTGAAGTCGATCAGCGAGCCGTCGCCCTTCCACCAGTGCGCCACGTAAGGCGTGCCGTCGGGATTCTTTACGAACAGGCCCTGATCGGCGGGAAATTCGTAGTTGGAGGAGCGCGGCGCGATCTTGCCGGCGAAGCCCTGCTCGCCGGGCGGGCTCGAGTTGTTGTTGATCCAGGGCGTGTGCCACAGCACCATCTTGTAGCCCTGCTCGTGGAGATGTTTCACCATGGAGGGCGCATCGTGAAACTGCTGCGGGTTGAACTTGTAATCGTTGTAGCCCGCACTCCACGGGGAATCGATCAGGATGACACTGGCAGGCAGCCCGAGCTCGCGGTTCTTGTCCACGTCTTCGCGCACCTCTGCGTCGTCGCGGTAGTAGTCGCGCGACTTCCACGGAGCGAAGGCCCAGTACGGCGGCAGGATGGCGCGCTGCGTCTGTGCGGTGAAGCGGTCGAGGATGAGCGGAAACTCCGGCCCGCTGAACAGCACAATGCGCAGTTTGGAGGCGGTGGCGTCAATGGTCAGCTCGTTGCGGTCGCTCGCGTTCATGTCGAACGTGGCTTCGCCGGTGGTGTCCAGCCACAGCCCATAGCCGCTGGTGCTCATGTAGAACGGCATGGGCTTGTAGGTCGAGCTGCCCTTGACGGCGGTGTTATCCATCGAGAGGTTCTTCACGATGCTGTGGGCATGGTCGAGCACGTCGAAGTGCTCGCCCAGGCCGTAGTAGCTGGCCGCGTCTCGCACGTGAAAGCGCCAGTAGCCGACCTCCCACGCAACCGAGGTCACCTCGACGACGCCGGGTGCGACCTGGTGCAGATGCATCTTGTCGGTGGTGACGGGATCGCCGTTGAAGCTGAAGTCGTGCAGGAGCAACTCGGTGGCGGGACGGGTGCTGTCGGGCAGCACTGCGGGGCGGCTGAGAGTGAAGCCGACGGTGTTGGCGTCGCGGCGGTCGAGCCCTGACACCGCGACCTCGGCCGCGCGCTGGACTCGGCTTGCGCCGGGCAGGTTCTCGCTGGTGACATCCTGCGCTGGGCAGCAGACTGCAATCAGGCACAACGCCAAGGAGCCGACAGTGAGGGTACGCAACATCGCAAGATCCTTTGTGTGGTTTACGTAAGCTTACCTGCAGGATGGACCGAACCCGTCAGTTTGCGCTGGGCCGCGCCACATTCAGGACGTTGACGTAGTGCAGCTTCTGTTTGTCTTCCACCAATTTCAGGCCGAGTTCCTTTTCTACCGCTTCGCGAAACGGTTCCATGTACGAGAAATGCTGGCCCGGCCCAGTGTACGTATCGTCAACCTGGAACTCCTGCCAGACCAGCATCCGGTAACGGCCTGTCAACCCGGTTTTGTCGACAACGGGGCGGCCGAGTTCCTTCACGGTGCCAGGCCGATTGAAGGTCTGCACCAGGTCGGCGGTGGTGCAGCCGTTGAAGCTGCTCATGGAGTTGTGCGGCGCGCCCGCAGCCTTCATATCCTCGCTCGAGATGGATCGTGGACACTTCTCATCCTCTGCACGCGGCAGCAGCTTCGGGCCACCGGGCGCAGCAACCAAGGCCCACACCGGCTGCTCTTTTTCACCTTCTTCGATCCGGAGTTGAAAGCGCTCGGCAAGGAGCTGGCGCAGCATCAGCAGCTTCTGCTCCTCGGTCGTGGGCGCATCCGTCACCGCATCGATCGTGAAGAACTCTTGCGCTGCCCAGTCCGGCAGGCCGGTGAGTTGAAAGTCGTCCAGGCCATAGGCCGTCATGATGATGTAACGCAGCGGCGCGCCCGGGATGCGGAGATGTACGGGATCGGTCGCGGGCTTGCCCCAGGCCCAGCCCGTAGCCGGAAGGGTGAAGGGCCTGACGCTGGCAGCATCGACGTCGGGCAAGGCTTTCGCGGTCTGCTGTCCCCCTAGGGTGCCAGTCAAGAACAAAATCATTGAAGCGAATCCCGGAAATCTGCCGCCACGCACAGGCACCTCCACTCGACGCAGCCGTTGTGAGCACTTTCACCATAGCTGAAGGACGCGACCGAATACAGCGCTGCATCTCAGAAGCGGCGCAGGCTACGCAACATCCTCGCCTCAATGTCCTTGGTCACCGCGTCGGGCTCATTGCCCTCCATGTACGGCCCAACGAAGTAGATGCCGAAGGCGCGCCCTCGTACGGCGAAGAAGAACTGATCCGCATAGTTAACGCCTCCACCGCCCCGCCCAAAGTAGTAGATCGTGTTGGATCCAAATTGAACGGGTTCAGGCGGGTCCTCATAGCCGGTTGGTCCATACCCCTTCAGGAGCTTGAGCTGGAAAGGAATCCGTAGGTCCCATAGGTCGATGGTAGCGTCCTTATCATCATCGTCTTCGCTGCGGGGTACGGAGGCCGAACCTTTCTTTTCGAGACTGAGCAGACATCCTTGCGCCACTCGACACCGCTTGCCGTCCACGGTCGTAGACATTCGCTCGTAGTCCGATGGATATTCCAGGCAGAACCCGGCCTTGTGGTCTGTAAAGATCCGCCAACCCGGCTGGCTTGGGTGGGCAGCACAAGGGTTGGAAGCAGGCGCGGCAGAGGCAACCGGGGTGGTGACAAAGGCGAGCAAGGCGGTTGCGGGCAGAAGCAGCAATCTCAAGGGCGGCCTCTTTCCTGGCCATTCTAGCTTGCACGCATGTTCTGCTCCTCACATTTGGTGTGGAGATCGTGCGCGGCAGGCCGCCCTACATGTTGGTGAGGCCAGCGCGCATCTCCTCGTTGAAGGTGGGCTTAGTGAACTCGAGGCCCTCCTTGAGCATCTGGCGGAACTCGGCCTCGCGCGCCATGAGTGCCGGAGTGGCCGCGCCGAACTCCGCGCCGGCAAGCTGCACCAGGCCGCCAACCACCAGCGCCTGGATATCGCGCTTCAGCTCCTCGGCGGTGCAGTCCAGGTACTGAATGTCGCGCGGGTCCTCCAGCCAGACCGGCGCAGCGCCGCCCAGCACGCCGGAGAGCCAGAACACCTTGCCCAAGAGGAACTGCTGCCGCTCCTCTGCGGTGGTGTCGTTGAAGATGAACTTCTTCTGCTTCATGCTGTAGTAGCGCGTGGTCAGCGGCACCGGTTGGCGGTTGCCGCTCTTCACCAGCTCCAGCTGGCCCTGATCCATGGTCTTGCGCACGGCGTTGTAAATGAAGCCCTCGGCAAAGGGCTGTTCCGGCGCGGGCACGACCTCACGGAAGGTGAGCGTCATGGACACAGCGACCTTGGCGTGCAGAATCGACTCGCCGCCGCCCTCTTCCAGCCGCACTTCGCCATGCACCAGCGAGGTGTCCGCGCCCGAGCGCGAATGATGGAAGGGCCACTCAAACCGGCCAAAGCTGAGCGGCAGGCCCAGCATGGTGTAGTAGCAGTCCGGCCGCGGATTGCGGAGCCGCTTTGCGGCCTCGGCGAAGTAGGCGCGCAGCCCCTCGGCCAGCTCCGCACGCGCGCCGTCGAACTGCTCACTCAGCTCCAGCTGCAGCGTGCGCGATGTGTCGTCTGCATTGGCGACGCGGAACTTGATCGTTTTGGTGCCATCCACACTTTCGCCCGGCTCGGTTGCAACCACGGTGAGACCGGCGGACTTCGAGGCCTCCTCCACACTGGAGGCGAGAACTTGATTCGTCATAGGTTTGTTCTATCCTTCACTTCCCCTTCAGGATAAATCCTCGCTTGCCGGCAATCGAATCTACATCGCGCGATCCGTGCAGTTTCCACAATCATCCGTTGAATCCAACCTCGCCGCGCCGTCATCCTATGGGGCGGCAGCGTTCCCCCCGGCCCGACAATTCTGTTCAGGAGACTTCCTATGGCTTTTACCGGAAATACCATCCTCATCACCGGCGGCACCTCCGGCATTGGCCGCGCTCTGGCGGAGGCGCTGCAGGCGAAGGGCAATCACGTCATCATCGCGGGCCGGCGCAAGCAGCTGCTCGACGAGGTGACTCGCGCCAATCCGGGCATGTCCGCCATTGAGCTGAATATGGACGACGCGGCCGACATTGTCCGCGTCAGCGCGCAGCTGACGCAGAGCTTTCCCGCGCTGAATGCTGTTATCCACAATGCCGGCATAATGCGTCCGGAGGACGTGAAGAAGGGCGAAGTGGAGACGGCAGAGGCCATCATCACCACCAACCTGCTGGGGCCGATCCGGCTGACCGCCGCACTGATGCCGCACCTGCTGCGGCAGTCCTCGGGAACCATCTTCACCGTGTCCTCCGGACTCGCATTCGTGCCGCTGGCCTTTACCCCGACCTACAACGCCACCAAGGCGGCGCTCCACTCGTACACGATGTCGTTGCGGTATCAGCTTCGCGACACCGGTATTCGCGTGCGGGAGATTATTCCGCCCTGGGTCGCCACTGAGCTGATGGGAGCGGTGCCTGACGACCCGCGCGCAATGCCGCTGGCCGACTTTATCCGCGAGACGGTGGAGTTGATCGACACGGATGCGAACGAGATCACCGTCCAGCGCGTACTGCCACTGCGCAATGCGGCCAAGGGCGATGAGTCCGCCGTGTTCAAGATGCTGAACGACTCCTTCTCCCACTGAGCTATTGCCGACAGATCGCCGTTTGCGGCATTGCGCTGCAAAGAGGTGAATCTGGTCACCGAAAGCGTGCGTATGGGATGGCATGAACCAAGATGCCGTTCAATATAGAAGTCGCCATCCCTGGATGCGGCTTCGCCACGCTTTGCTTACCGTCCTTGGGGTCTTGCTTTTTTTGGGATCGGGATGCCGGCTATTGCCGGCTCAGGGGGCTGCGGCCGGCAAGCAGGACGTGCCGACAATGATGCCAAAGGAGGCGGACCCGGGCTGGGAGGCTGTGACCATTAAGCCGACCGACCCGAACGACACCGTGTCGCACATCAACATTCAGGGCCGGCATGTGATGGTGGAAGGCGAGCCGCTGGAGTCGATGCTGCGGTTTGCGTACAGCGTCCAGAGCGGCCAGATTGTCGGTGCGCCGGAATGGATGAAAACGGAACGATGGGATGTGAGCGGCGTACCGAACGTTCCGGGTTTACCCAACCTGCCGCAGTTTCAGAGCATGATGCGGAAACTGCTGTGAGAGCGGTTTGGGCTGACGCTTCACCGCGAGCAGCGCGAGATGCCGGTGTTCGCCCTGACGATCGCGAAGGGCGGCACAAAACTCGTGAAGAGCATGCGCGATCCTTCCTGGGGACCCGGCAGCGGCGGAGGCACTGCGAATGGGATTGAGGATCATCGTTACACCAATACTTCGATGTCGGATCTCGCGCTCATGCTGATGATCTATGTAGATCGACCCATCGTGGACCAGACCGGAATGCAGGGGCGCTATGACTTTCAACTGCGCTGGACCAGGGACGAGGCCGCCTCGACGGGAACGGACTCGCCACCGGGACTGTTCACCGCGATACAGGAGCAACTGGGACTGAAGCTGCAGCCGGCGAAGGCGCCGGCGGATGTGTTGGTTATCGATAAGGTGGAACGGCCGAGTGCGAATTAATACGGCTCTACTGCTAGTCAATCATGGACGGCGGGGGGGGCCACCAACCGGCTTGATGGATGTTAGTTCTCCTCTGGTATCTCTACTCGATCGATGACCAGTACCGGCACCTCCGCCTTCGCCGGGCGCAGGTGCAAGCCAAGCTGCTCCTCCACCGCCGTAAAGATGGTCGGTCCTGTTCCGGCTTCGGCTCCCGCCATCGCGTCGTCCATCCAATTCAGCGTCACGTCGTAACTGCCCGTCAGACCGGTCTTATCGACGACCAGCCGGCGTGTGGGACCAGCAAGAAGAATGGCAATTCGATCCGTTCCGACACCAGTCGCCGCCATTCGTTCCACAGCTCCGTGCCCTTCGCTCGACATGCTTCCCCGCTTCTCCCGTTCCGCTTTGGTCTCCATCAGTTTGCTGCCGCCTTTCGAGACCTCGAGCTCATACACCGGCATCTCCTTCGCGCCCACATGACAACGGAACTGGAAGCGCTCCATCAGCACAGACCGCAGCTCCTGCATGTGTTTGTCCCAAAGCTCGCGGCGTTGGACGTCGCTCAGCTGTTCCGAGGGAGGATCCGGAGCATCGCTCTTGGCGCGGATCTCCCAGGTTGCAGTACTGAGCCAGCCTGGTCCTCCCGTTACCTGAAAATCGTGCACGTTGAAGGCGATGAGAGCCAGCCGCTGCAGCGTCCCGGTGTAGACCAGCCCGTCGGAAGTGGTTCGCATGGAAGTGCTCGTGCTCGACGTCTGACTCGGCTTCACAGAGACCACATCGAAAGCCGCGTGTGCCCCGGCCGCACACTCCTCTGGTGTCAGGGGCTGCTGGGCGCGGGCCGCCGTGTATCCACTCAACAGCAGTAAGGCCGCTCCAAACAGAACCGTCTTCATCGCATCCTCCGAAACTCCTACGGCCATAACTTATATACGTCCGTGTGACCCTTTCCGCTCGAATATTTTGGGTCCAGGAACCTGCTGGCCTGCTACTGCGTGGTTATGGCATATACACACGGCCGGGGACGAATTAGTCCCGGCGAGACACGTTCGAGCACGCACGCTGGAGGCGTCGTTGCCAATAGCGACCTATGGGGGAAGCAGAGTCTTCAGCCGATCCAGCTGCTCGCCCTTTTGAATTCGCCTGGCCTGCCTGAGAAGGTGCGCCGCCGGATCTTTCGCAGCGCCCTCGTCCTCCTCGTCCGCCGGCTCCTTCAAAATTTCCACCATCGCGTGCTCGGCGCGTGGCTGCACAAATGCCTGCAGGTTTTGCAGCGCGTTGCCCAGCGCTGCCCCGCCGCGATACCGCCCGCGAATGTGTTTCTGCGTTCTTGTCTTAAATCCCCAGCGCAGGCGCCGGGCATACAGCATCGCAATGACTGCGAAAAACAGCAGTCCCAAAAATCCCATCGCATATCTCCAGAGTTCGGTTGATCCAATACCCGGTAGACAGAGCGGCACCCGCACGAAGCGTGATGGCTCTGCACACGAAACGGAGGATTAGTCGAACGATGGAGGAGGGCGTTGAAAAAGCGCGCTCAGCAGGGGAGCTTGCGGAAGAAGCCCTTCCTCCGCATAGATCGCGACCGGCAAGAGCCAGGGCAGGCCCAGCAACCCGAACAGAAACACCGGGCAGAAGAGGACCCATGCGAGAAGCGATCCGTGGCTCGCTGCATGCGGAACCAGCAGCACCAGCAGCGAGAGCAGCATCGCAATCGCAATGACGATCCGCACTCGCCTGGCCTGAAGAAGCTCTCGCATGTCCAGCTATCTTACAAGACGCTTCGAGCAGCAGCCTTAAGGCACCTGTTAACCAAACCTTCGATCGAAACGTTGTGTAGGCAGAACGGAAATCTGAGCCTCCGATTTGTTGTCCAATTTCGGAGTTCCAGGGGATCGCCAATGCTCGCCTTTCGCCTCTGCACCGCCACTGCTCTCGTGCTTGGACTGACTGCCGCTGCGCCTCCGCTTGCGATTGCGCAGCCTAAATCCGCACCGGCGTCCATCACGATTGCCACGCCGGACCAGCTCTCCGACGTCCAGGAGCAGCTGTTGACGCTGCTCCGTATGAGCCCCACTCTGGTTCATGTTGTGGAAGCCGATCCCGCACTTCTCGCGGACCAGGGCTATGTCTCCCGCTCCAACCCCCAACTGGCGCAGTTCCTGGAACAGCATCCCGAAGTGATGCGCAATCCCGATTTCTATCTCTTCTCCAATGTCGGAGGAGAACGGGCGCGGCATGTCGAGACACTGCGTCGCGCCGGAGCGCCGCATGACTACAGTAGTCCGGCAGACCTGCGCCGCGAATACTTGCAAGATATCTCGGCTACCATCGCTTTCATAGGCGTCGCCGGAGTATTGCTCTGGCTCATACGCGTCCTGCTCGAAAATCGTCGCTGGTCGCAGGCCTTTCGCCGGCAGACCGAGATCCACAGCAAGCTGATCGACCGCTGCGCCACGGCGCAGGAGCTGCTGGAGTACATGAATACGGAACCGGGCCGGCGCTTTCTGGAAGCATCGCCGATCCCCGTCGGCCTGGATCGCAATGTTCCGCTGCCCGGCAGCATGTCGCGGGTGATGGGCACGCTCCAGCTCGGGGTGGTCCTCACCATGCTCGGCTTGGGCATGCTGATCCTGAAGCACAGCCTGCCAGACTACCGCGCACCCTTTCTGCTGGCAGGCATGGTTACGCTGATGCCGGGCCTGGGATTTATCATCTCGTCCATCGTCACCTGGCGCCTGGGCGCGCACCTTGAGCTCACGCCGCCGACCTCCGAGAATGGGCTGTAAGCCCCTGTGGCTCGCAAGGATCGCAACATGAATTGGGAACAGGTCATCCCGAGTGTTACGGCTTCACGCGAGAGTCCCCCGGCGGAGACGGCCATGGGCAACGATGAGTTTGCGGCCTTCTATGATCGGTCGGCGAAGCCGCTGTGGGCTTATCTGGCGCGCACCTCGGGCGATCCTGCCCTGGCCGACGATCTGGTGCAGGAGAGCTTCATCCGCTTCCTTACCTCCAGCCCGGCGCTCGATGGCGAGGTCGCCTGCCGCCGGTATCTGTTCCGCATTGGCAGCAATCTGCTGCGAGATCACTGGCGCCACCACCGCACCGTCTCGATCGAGGAGCTGCCGCCGGAGCTCTCTGCTGCACCGGACCTCTGCGCGCAGTCGGACTCGCGCCTAACGCTCTCGCCCGCTCTCGCGCAAATGCGTCCGCGTGACCGGCAGCTGCTCTGGCTGGCGCACGCGGAAAACTATTCCCACCGCGAGATCGCCGAGATCACCGGGCTGCCCACGGCCAGTATCCGGCTGCTGCTGTTCCGGGCGCGACGCCAGATGTCGCGACTGATCACGCGCGGAGGCGAACGATGAAATTTGGATGCGCTCATCTCGAGGAACTTCGGCAGGAGCTGCACAGCGGGCACTGGCCGGCTGCCTCATCGCCGGAGCTGCGCGCGCACGTCGGGTGCTGCCCTCGCTGCACCCAGGAAGTCGCGCTGACCGTTCACCTGCGTCAGGCGCGGCTGGAAGCTCTGGACGAAAGCCGTCCCGAGCCGGCAAGCCTGATCTGGTGGCGCGCGCAGGCTCGCCGCCGCGAGGCGGTGCTCGCTCGGGCGACGCGTCCGATTGTGGCCGCGCAGGCCTTCGCCGTGCTGGTGGTGCTTGCCGCCATCGCCGTACTGGCCGCGCGCAACTGGCGGGCTGTAGTGGGCCATGCCCTTGCCGCGCCCACTTCGATTGCGTCGCTCGTGGATCTCTGGGGGCTTGCGCCAATGATTGCCGCAGCGACTCTGCTGACGACGCTCGGCGCAGTCGCCGTGTACCTCACCACAGACCGGCGCTGAAGCCTTTCATCGCCTGAAGCGCCCCTCGCACCGTCGGTAACCCCTTCTGATTCCCAGCGGGGAACGAATCGATGGCGAAACCTCCCCGATTGTGTGATCCCTCATTCCCCGGGAAGGCCAGAGAATGCCTTCATAGTCGCAGAGCCCGTCTCCCGTTGAGTTCCCCGGCTCAGTCACTGATGCGCAGCACGTGACCATCCAGCGACCGGCCATAGCGCCGACCCATGCAGCACGCACGAGGAGAATGCACCCCATGAACCGTACGCCTTTGCTGTTTTTGCTCCCATTTCTTGGAGCCCTTCCAGCGGTGTCCCAGTCCATCCCGGGATATGCCATTGCTAATACCAAGCACTACCGCGAGAGCGGCGTCGGGAATGCCACCGGCCGCAGCGGCTCCGCTCACCTGACCGTCCGTGCGCTGCAGGGGAAGGACGGCAACACCGACATTGAGCTCAGCACAGGAGCACTGGATACCAGCGCGACGCCTCCGGGCAGCTTCGCTAAGGTTCAGTTCAAACCTCTGGATCCGAATGGGAACGCTCTCTTCGCTCAGAACTTTACCCAGCTTGCTACACCGGCGGGATACTACGCCTTCAGCTCGCCCTCACTTGCCCGCCATCAGCAGGCGCAGTTTCAGGTCAACATCAACGGCATCGACCGCCGCACCGACGTGCTCACGCTGGTGGAGACGGTCAAGCTGCGTCCCGATGTGGCTGTCCAGCCGCTGCATTTTCCGGATTCCGTCCTCGTCAACATACCGGTCACGCTGCATGCCAATCTGGTGGAGCTGAACGGCGACGCCGGGGCAACCACAACCTGCCAGCTGATCGTCGACAGCGTTCTTGTCGATCAGGCCAAGAACGCTTATATCGACGCCGGCGGCAGCGTCAGCTGCGAGTTCAGCTACACCTTCGACGCGACCGGAGGCCATAACATCCAGGTGACGGCCGCCAGTGTCTCCCCGGCGGACTGGGATACGGACAACAACACGGCCTCCGCAAGGCTCAACGTGGTGGGCCTGAATGAGAACACGGCGGAGCACGGCGAGGCCACATTCTCCGACCAGAAGGGCGGATTCCCGCTGACCAACCTGTATACCTACCAAGCGTACTTCGGCGGCAACCTGGTGGGGGACTACAGCCAAAACACTCCTAGCACCGGGGAGCAGCAGAACTCGCACATCCTGCTTAGCAGCACCGGCTGCACCGGCGTCAGCAATGCTCAGCCCTACCAGTTCCCCGTCGACATCACCTATACGGAGACGATGGACGGCACGCCGGTCTACACCTCCAAGGCCCCCGGCATCACCGGGAACGTCACCGTTTACCCATCCAGCCTTCCGATGTGCCACGTACCGACCGCGAGCTACAGGGTTGTGACGGGCACGGGCATCGCAGACGACCACACGTTCAACCTTGTGTCCGCCACCTACTACGACAGCTCGAACCAACCGATCTGGACCAATCAGCAGGTGGAAAGCACCCGGGATGCAGGCGACGTTACCTACCTGTCGAGCGGCTACAACTGCAGGTTCATCTCGGTCTGCTCGGATCCCAACAACTACTACACCTGGAATACCAGCAACGAGACGGTGCTGGGCACGACAATCCCGACCGGCAACACCTGGGTTGCGAGCCTGACCGCCACCGATGCCTCCGGCACCGGGTTCGGCGGCAGCATGACGGCTTCGCTGTCCTCGGCCCAGGTGACCACCGGTCAGCCGAAAACCTGCTCCACCCGGACCGACAACTTCGGATACACCTACCAGACCTGCACCACGACCTCGACCGACTACACCGATATAGAAGGCACAGCGACGTACTGAAGCTGCACGAACAACAGCAACTGCGGGCGCCTTCCTCTTCGAAACCAGAAGAGCAGGCGCCCGCTCTACGTTTTGAGGTCACGAAAAATCTGTCGCAGCAGCGTGAAATCCCCTACGCGGCAGGCGGGCATCGTACTCGTGTGGCCTGTTAAGGAAGAACGCCACCGCGGCCACTCATAGGAGGATCCATGTTAAAGGAATGGAGTGTGGCAGTCTGCCTGGCGACAACTATGACGGTCAGTGCGCATGCTGCCGATAAGGCCAAGCTGGATGAACGCGTCAACAATGCCAGCCAGGTTCTTCATGAACTAATGAGCACGCCGGACAAGGGCATTCCCGCCGACGTCGCCTCCAAGGCGAGCTGTGTCATCGTCGTGCCTGGATTCAAGAAGGGAGCTTTCATCGTTGGTGCAGAGCACGGCGAGGGTGTCGCCACCTGCAGGACGGGCAGCGGGTGGAGCGGCCCGGGGTTTGTCCAACTGAGCGGCGCCAGCTTCGGCGCGCAGATCGGCGGCCAATCCACAGACCTGGTGCTGCTTGCCATGTCGCATGACGCGGCGGAGCACTTGCTGAAGGATAAGGTCAAGCTGGGCGGAGATATCGGCATCGCCGCCGGTCCGGTTGGCCGGCAGGCGCAGGCCTCGACGACCGATACCGCAAATGCCGGCTTCCTTTCGTACTCACGCAGCAAAGGCGTCTTCGCCGGAGTCGACCTGTCGGGTGACGTTGTCACTCAGAATAGCGACGACAGCAATACGTACTACGGGAAGAGCACAACGTTTGAGAGCGTTCTGCACGGCGATGTACCCGCACCTGCAGCCGCGTCAAACTTCGAGCATACGGTTGCGCAGATCTTCGGCGGCTCCCGCGCTGACGCCGCGCAGCGCTAGCGCTCCATTGCAACCCACAACGCGATGCCCCACTCCATTTCCGGGTGGGGCATCTTTGTGCGTAGAAGTTGCCGGCGTCGTACTCCTTTATTCGCGCCACTTGATGTTGCAGCCGATGCTTTGTCTCTGGCTGTTAGGGTCGGGCCGCTTGCCGGCGATCACCGCGTCCATGGCGGCGCGCAGGTCTTTACCGGTCACCGGAACCTCCTTGCCCTCGGAGTACTTGCTTGGCCGCGAGTCGTCCAGCTGCCCGCGATAGACCAGCTCCATGGCGGCGTTGTAGAGGAAGAAATCCGGCGTGCAGGCTGCGCCATAGGAGCGAGCCGTCTCCTGCGTCTCATCGAACAGGTAGGGGAAGTTGAAGCCGAGCCGCTCGGCCTGCTCCTTCATGTGCTCGGGTGCGTCCTCGGGAAATTCTGCAATGTCGTTGGAGCTGATGGCGGCAATGCCGATCCTGCCCGCGTAGTCGCGTCCAATGCGGGCCAGCTCCTGCTCCACATGTTTGACGAAGGGGCAATGCACGCAGATGAACATGACCAGCAATCCGTGGCGGCCGGTCTTCGAGGTGCCGCCGCCGGGCATCATGTTCTCCTGGTCGGTGCGGTCGTCGTCCCAGGCCTGCGCGAAGACATCGTCGCGGCTCCACGATCGGTTGGTCACCACGTCGAGCATCTCAAACATCGGGGCCACGGTTCCCAGCTCTATCATCTTCGATTCGGTTTTCGCCATAATTCTTATCCTAAGCACACTGAGCGATGCGCGGGCAAACCGGCACCCAGACCGTCTCAAATACTCGCGCGATCGCTACTATGGACGTACTCACTGTCTACTCCTCTCAAGGCAGCTCTGTGTAAGGGCTCCCGCGATGCCGTCATTGCACATCGGAAGCGCCTTCGGCCGCCACGAAGGTGCTTGCCTCGCGGTCCTTTCGGGTGCGGTCTGCGGCAAACACCTGCCCGTGGAAGACGACGTACACGCCCGGCGCCAGCAGCCGCGCGGCCAGCAGGCTCTCGGTCAGGTTCTGCAGCCCGTCCGAGCCTTCAAAGCCCAGCGGCCGCATCGCTCCGGTGAGGATGATGGGCACGCCGGGTTGCGGGAATGCGCGCTGGAGATAGCGACCAGTCTCCGTCATGGTGTCGGTGCCGTGCGTGATCACGATGGGGCAGCCATCGCACCGGGCTACGATCTCGGCGATCTTCCGCGCCAGTTCCGCGCGGTCCTCCGCCGTCATCTCCAGCGAGTCCTTGTTGCTGACCGGAATCACCTCGACGTCACGGTCCGGCAGCCGAAGCTGCTTCAGATAGCGGCCGATCTTCTGCGCGGCGTTCACCACCGCGCCCTCCTGCTCGGAGTAGACCTTCTCGATGGTGCCGCCGGTGGTCAGAACAATGGTGCGCATGGAAGGCTTCGGCTGCCGATTGCTCTCAGACCCGCTGCCCCGAACCCGAGACATTTCGTACCGCCGTGTCGCCCATGCGATCGCGCAGCTGCGTCAGGTAGAGGCTCCGCGGACTGACGTGTTTGTCCAGCGACTCGATGTAACCCTGCTCCTTGGTCAGGTCCTGGTAGAACGTGTTGTAGGAGACGGAGTCGATGCCAATGTGTCCGAAGGAAAAGTTCTGCGCCGTCGGCGGCTTCTGAATCAGGAATGGGCCTTCACAGTTCCAGAACACGGTGTTGCCGCCACCCCATCCGATGATGAAGTCCTTCCAGAAGCGCGAGGTCAAAGGCGCATGGACGTTGTCATACAGACCTCCGGTCGCCCACTGCTCATGCGGCTCGCTCGAAGAGTAGGGATTGGTCGCCGTGCAGTCCAGGTACACATTGGAGCTCGCGGTCGGCTGACCCATCATGAACGAGTGCCGTCCTTTGTCGGAGTGGCAGCGCTGCACCAGCGCAAGCTCGCCGCGCAGCGCAAACGTGAACCGGCGTCCGCCCTCGCGCCGCGAGACCGGCTCGCGCGACACGCAGTCCTGGATGGTGATCCATTTCGAGCCCCGCTGCGTGGCCGCGAGGCTGTTGACGAAGTGAAGCGCGGTGACGTTTCGTACCCAACCGTTGCGCATGTTATCGAACTGGATGAAGTTGTTGTAGTGGTCCTCGTCGGAGTAATACTCCTCCCCCAGATAGTTGGGGCGGTCCATATTGCCGTACTCGCGGGTGCGCTTGGTGGGGTCGAACTCCGACATCCCGCGCAGATTTTCCACGCCTACCTTTTCGATGCGTCCCGGATCCTCGTACTTCACCACCTCACCGCCGCCCCAGCGCTTCTCAATCGCGCAGGTGATGGGCGCATCGATGGTGATGGTGTTCCCCTGCACATCCACCACCACGCGGTCCCACTCCACATTGAACGGCCGCCAGCGGGCCTGCGGAGAGGCCGCCGAGTTCATCCCCATCTCGTTGATCCAGTCCTGGTTGCCGATGCGGCGCACGATGACGGTATCGCCCGCCCTGTAGCCGCGCGCCGAAGCCACGCGGATATTGCGCGAGCCTACCGGCACATAATCGTCTGCCACCGTCTGCTTGGTCTCGTCGCGGGTCACCCATCCGGCCGACCCGCCGATCTGCACCAGCGTCGGCGGGGTTCGAGGGCCGCCGCGGCGCGCCGCGCCCGCCGCTCCACCTGGCCCACCTGGCCCACCGGGGCCTCCCGGGCCACCGGGACCACCGGGACCACCAGGGCCAGCAGCGCCACCTGGAGCTCCGGCGCCACCCGGCCCGCCAGGCCGCGCAGCAGCAGGAGGTCCTCCCGGGCCGCCGGGGCCACCGGCAGCAGCCCCTCCCGGCCCACCCCCGGCAGGCCGCGGATTTCCGGTGCCGATCAGAACCGTTCCCGTGTCTTCCATCCCCTCGCCGCGCAGCACCACCCCGCTGGCGCGGATGGTCACCGGCGTCGCCATCCTGTAGTAGCCCATCTTGATCAGCACCGCGCCACGGAAGCCCTCTGAGTCCAGCGGCATCGCCGAGACGCGGTCGATCGCCGCCTGCAGATTGGCAGTGTTATCGCCCTCCACAGGCCACACCGTCTCCTTCACCGCCACGGTGGGAATCGGCACGCCGCCGCCGCCGTATCCCGCATGCGAGAAGTCGGGAATCGTATTGCCTTGTTCGTCGGCAGTGTAGACCAGCTTGCCGTTTTCAGCGGGATGCACCCGCGAAACTGTAGGCCGCAAGTCTTCCACGCCGGCATCCTGTGTTGTTTCCTGAGCTCTCACCAGTGCTGCCGGCGCCAAAGCGGCCGCCATCTGCAACATCTTCCTTCGCGATACAGAAATATCCATGCGTTCTCTCCGGCAACCACTATAGCGGGCCCGGCGGCCGGGAGCACAGCCAGGATGTCAGTGTGATCCTCGAAGTGCACGCTCGTTCGGATGAGATCGCGTTATCGAACCGCGGCCATGGCGGCGCGGAACAGCGCCTCGAAGTCATCGGCGGTCTTCGGATCTTTTGCCAGCGCCGCCTCAATCGCCTTTTGCGCAACCGGCCGCGGGTAGCCCAGATTCATCAGGGCTGAGAGCGCGTCATCTCCTGCCTGACCGTAGTGCGCAACCGGAGCAGCGCCCGGAGCAGCCGCCGCGGCCATGTCGTCCAGCTTGTCTTTCAGCTCCAGCACCACCCGCTCGGCGGTCTTCTTGCCGATGCCGGGGATTTTGGTCAGCGTGGCATGGTCACCGCTGCGGATGGCCGTCACCAGCCGCCCCGCGTCAATCCCGCTGAGCACCGTGATGGCCAGCTTCGGGCCGATGCCGGAAATAGTCAGCAGCTTCTCAAACAGTCGCTTCTCCTCCGGCCCGGCGAACCCGAACAGCGCCAGCTGGTCCTCGCGCACATGGGTGTGGATGTGCAGCCGCGCCTCGGCTCCCTCCGGCGGCAGTGCCGTAAACGTGGCCACCGAAATGGTGGCGTCATATCCCACGCCGCCGCACTCCACAATCGCCTGGTTGGGAGACTTGGAGATCAGGCGGCCGCGCAGGAAAGCAATCATGCGCCTGATTATATGAGGGGTCGAGGAGTCACAACGGAGCAGGTCAAGGCTCGAAGATGGAGCCGAGGTTGCGGCAGCCATGCACCACCTGAAGAACAAATATGGCTGTGTCGGCCTGCTAGTTCGGCCCGGGCCGCTCCACTTTCTCGATCACCAGCACATCCGTCGTCGCCTTCATCGGCTCCAGCTTCAACCCAATCTGCTCCTGGATCGCAGTAAAAATTCCGGGCGGCGCATTGGGACCACTCGCCTGCGGCTCGTCTTTTGTCCACTCCAGGCTGAAGTCATAGCGCCCCATGAGCCCGGTTTCATCCACGACCGGGCGGTCCAGATAGAACCTCATCATCAACGTAAGCTCTCCCATTGACATGTTCTCGGCCCGCACCGTCATCTGCCCGCCGTTCTGCTGCTCATTGTCGCTGGGCAATCCGTTCGGGTCACCTGCGCTTTTCTTGAGCTTTGGCCCACCCTTTGCCAGACTCAGGGCATACACGGCCATCTCTCGTGATTCCCTGTGGCTCACCAGCCCGAACCGCTCCTGTAACACCTTGCACACCAGGACCTGCATCTGCCTCAGGCTCGGTCTCCCGGCCACATCGGGAATACCCCTTACGTCCCAGCGCTCGCTTGCGGTCCATTCCGGCGCGTTCACCAATTGACGAGGATGCAGTCCGCAGCCGAACAACAGCATTCCTTGCACCGTCTGGCCATCGACCGCCACCTCTCGCGCCGAATGAGCGCCGCCGCCATGGCCGTTGGGGTCCGTGGGTCGGATCGTCACTACCTCCCAGTCCGGATCGGCATCCTTGGTCATCACTTCCGGTTTCATATCGCCCGCGCTCGCCTCTTGGGCCGCCGACACCAAGGCACCGAGCCCGAGCCCCATGCTGGCGGCAAACACCGCAACTCTAATCTTTCGCCTCATGCCAGATACTACGCATCGGTCCTGCGTTCGGGTTCCCATTCTAGGCAAACTTCGCGTTGATCCGATTCGCACCCGGGCGGGAAGCCGGAAAATGGCGAATCGAACCCTCTCCGCCCGCGCCGGCATCCGATGAATATCCTCGTCGCTCCGGCTCGTGGACTGACCGATCCCACGAAAGTGGTATAGGCATCCAGCTTGGTTCCGGTGGATCCTTTTTTCTCGCACCGTAACAGAGCTCGGCCACAATCAGAACTCGAACGGAGTGCCTATGCTGCACAGCATCGCCTCAGCCGTCGTCTTCGCCATCATGGTGCTCGCACCCTGCGCCATCGCGTATTTCTCCGCCGACCGCGTTTAGCTTCCAGACGCGATCCCAAGGAAAGACTGCGGTCGCGCGTGCACGCCGAGTAGATCGTTCGCCACGGGTTTACCAAAGCAGCCCTCCCCCCAGTTCCAATTCCGCGGCGAATGCGCTTCTTCTGCCCGCCAGACCTGCGGCCAATCCGCCGCTGCAGACCGCGCTAAACTCGTACCATGGCACATCCATCCTGGAATGAGAGTTATGCCTCGGGGCAGTTGCCTTGGGACACCGGGCAGCCGGAGCCTCTGCTGGTCGAGTTCGTTACTGCGAAAGCCGTCCAGCCCTGCCGGGCGCTGGAGATCGGCTCGGGTACCGGAACCAATTCAATCTGGCTGGCCGAACACGGCTTCGATGTCCTCGGAGTCGATCTTTCGCCGCTGGCGGTTGAGAGAGCCCGCGCCAAGTTAGCCGGACGCGCGTTGCCGTGCCGCTTTGAAGCTCTGGACATTCTCGCCGCCCCTCCGCCCGGCGGCCCCTTCCAGTTCGCCTTCGATCGCGGCTGCTTTCACGTCTTCGATGAGCCGGAGCAAAGGCAGCGCTTCGCCGCGCAGGTCGCCACCGCACTTGCACCCGGCGGTTTGTGGCTGAGCCTGATTGGAAGCACGGAAGGCGGCCCCCGCGACGTCGGCCCTCCGCGACGCTCGGCAACTGACGTCATGCTCGCCATCGAGCCTGCGCTGGAGATCGTCGAGTTTCGGTCCACCACCTTCAACAGTCACGGCGCAAACGCGTGGGTGTGCCTCTCGCGCCGCCGCACGGTCGAGCCCCAACCCTCCACCCGCGACACTTTAGGCCGACTCAGCGAGGCGAACCGCGCCTGACTCGGGCTGACGACTCTGTCCGCGAAGAGAGAAGACTACCGCTGGAGGAACCCCGATGAAGCGAACGGCACTGGTCACCGGAGCATCGCGCGGTCTTGGGCGCGCGATTGCGCTTGAGCTTGGCTCGGCGGGCATGAATGTGGTGGTCAACTACTTCGACGGCAAGAACGGAGCCGAAGTAGTCTGCGATCAGATTCGCGGGCTGGGGGCGCAGGCGCTTGCGGTGAAGGCTGACGTTCGGGACTCGGCGGAGATCGATGCGCTGGTCGCGCAGGCGGAGCAGGCCTTTGGCGGCGTGGACGTGCTGGTCGTCAATGCGACCGGGCCGCAGCCGATGCTTTCGATCGAAGAGCAGACGTGGGAGGCTTATCTCGATCAGCTGGAGTTTTTTGTGAAGTCTCCGCTACTTCTGGTCAAGCGCGTTCTGCCGCGGATGCGAGAGAAGAACTTCGGGCGCATCATTCAGATCGGAAGCGAGGTCTTCGAGCAGGGGAATCCCCGCTTTGCCAACTACGTGGCCGCCAAGGGTGCTCAACTGGGGCAGACCCGTTCGTGGGCGCGCGAGCTGGCGCCCGCGGGGATCACGGTCAATCTAGTCGCTCCCGGCTGGATACTGACGGAGCGCCATGCAGGCACGCCGCAGGCAGAGATCGATCAATACCTGCAGACGCTGCCGGCGAAGAAGATGGGAGTCGCTCCCGATGTGGCGAAGGCTGTGGCGTTTCTCGCCAGTGATGGCGCCGGATTTATCACCGGCCAGAAGATTTCCGTGAATGGCGCGAATACGCTCGCGTAAGCGATGGGCTTCGTCTGCGCTCGAGTGCTGTTGAGGGAGCGACTTCGGGCGTCCATCCGCTACTGCCGGCCCTCAACTCCCTTTGTTGACCCATCATGCTCCGTGGGTTCGCGGAACGGTTCTACGACAATGCGCTCGTAGCGCACCTCCAACACCGTCAGAGTCTGGGTGCCGCCCGGCGCATGCAGGACAACCTCGTCGTCCTCTGCCGATTTCATCAGAGCGCGGCCCAGCGGCGAAGCCCAACTGATGTGATTGCGGTCCAGATCCACCTCGTCCGTGCCGACGATGCTCACCACGCGCTCTTCCCCGGCCGCATCGGCATAACGAACGGTAGCTCCGAAGAACGCGCGCGTCGCCCTCTGCCCGGTTCTTGGAGCCTCAGGATCGATGACCTCCGCGGCTTCGATTCGCTTGGTCAAAAAGCGGATCCGCCCATCGATCTGGCGCAGGCGTCGCTTGCCGTATTGATAGTCGGCGTTTTCACTACGATCGCCATTGCCCGCAGCCCAGGCCACCACTTCCACCACAGCCGGACGATCTTTTGTGAGCAGAAAATTACGCTCCTCTTTCAGCCGTTGCAGGCCGCCGGGCGTGATGTAGTTTGTGCCGTGGCTCGCCGCAGGCTCCTCCGCCTTCGGTCTTCTCGTAAACCCTTTTCGCATCGTGCGGCCCTCTCCAGGCACAATTTTCACTTAGGCGCTTCTGCTTTTCCCCATGTTTGTCATTCCCGAAGGGGATCTGCTTCCGCAGGGTGTCCGTACGGGTCAGGCTCGCAGATCGCGAAAGGCGCGGTACACAAACGAGCCCAGGTACCAGCCGTCCAGATATTTATACGGAGTTTCGCCGGTGGTGTAGTGGCCGCAGGGCAGCACCCGCGACTCGTACTGCACCCCGCAGCGGTCGAAGTTCCGGAGCACGTCCATCGAGAACTCCCGCAGGAACGTCAGGTCGTAGGTGGCATGCACCACCAGCGCGCGGTTGCGATTGGCCGCGAAGCGCTCCATGTACGACATGGGCGAGATCGCCAGAAACAGCTTGCGCACCTGGTCCTGGGAGAGCCCCGCCTGCTCAAACGCGGCGCGGATGTGGCGTGTGCTCTGCCCGGTGAACACCACGTCGCCAAACCAGGTGGAAGCGTGGTTGAAGGCGCAGACCTGCAGCCGCGCATCGGCCGCCGCTGCAATGAACGCGTAGCAGGAGCCAAGGCTGGTGCCCAGAACTCCGAACTGCTGATAGCCCTGCGCCGCAAGCCAATCGAGGCAGCAGCGGATATCCACCACCGCTTGCCGACAGGCCGAGATGGTCCTGCCGATGTTGGCGCTCACCGCGTAGTCGGATCGCTCCAGCTCCGCCGGCCGGCGAATATCGTGGTAGGGCTTGGAGAGCCGCAGCGCGGAGATGCCGAAGCGATTGAACAGCGCGCACAGCGCATTGTGGCTGATGGCGTCGGCATTCCACTGCGGCATCACCACGATGGCCTGGAGCGGCTCGCCGCGCTTGCGGCGTTCGGCCAGCTTCTCCTCCGGCGCCGGATACCAGCGCGCGTTCACCTGATCGTTCTCCGGATACTGCGTGCGCACCGGCGAGGTGAAGCGGAGAAAATCGGCCGGGGCCAGCTCGCCGCGCTCGGCCGCGCGCTTCATCTCCGCGTCCATCGCGAGTGTCTCCGGCCGCACGTTGGTGGGGTAGAGCTCGGGATGGCGGCGCTCCAGGCGGAAGTCCTGGGGCGTCGCGTAGCCGAAGAACTCGTCCGGGCGGCGGACGATGTCCTCGTTGGCCGCAATCATGCGATCGAAGGGGGAGGGGCACGCGGAGTCCGGCTCGTCAGCAGCGGTATCGGCACCAGGACAGGGCGGCGCAAACTGGTCCAGCCAGTCGAAGCCCCACTCCAGCGGCCGCACGATGCGGTTGGTGTCGCGTGTGGTGAGACGCGTCTCCCAGGCGAACATCCATCTTTCGTAAAGGCCTGAGAGCATCCCTCTTAGTTTAGCAACCGCACCCGGAGGAGCCGTGGTTCCCGCAGTTCATGAGAAAATCAGCTGCATGAGCGATTTCATTCCTAAGCCGGGCAGCGGTATCAAGGTGGGCGGTCTCGGCCCCAAGGCGGCCAAGCTGCAGGCGTTGCGCGAGAAGGCAGCCCAGCAGAAGGCGGGCGGCAAGCAGCAGTTTGACTCAGCCGGGTCGCAGGTAAAGGCCAGGACGAACTTCGCCGGCGGCAAAAAGCCGAACTTCAACCGCAAGGCGGTCTGACCGGCGGCAGATTCAACCGGGGATGTCGCTGATTGAGATGGGCACAATCTTCTGCGCCCGGCCGATCAGGCGTTGCGACGATTCGTGGACGATATGTGCGAGCACTGCCAGCCGTTCCTCGGCCTGGCTGGTGTAGCTGCGCACGAGGCCGGGGTCCTCGGCGTCCAGCTGAATCAGGTAAAGCAGGTTTCCGATGGCTTCCATTACATTGCGGGCGTCGTTGCGCTGGTCCTCATGCAACGGCTCCGCGTCTCTTACACGCGCAACATCCATCATTCGACTCCCTGGGAAGATCAAGGCTACAGCACACTTCGACGGCCCGATGTCACTTCCCGGGCTGGATGCGAATGAGTGTAGCGCGATTTCTCCGGTCTTCCAGGTATCTTAGGTAACCGGTACCCGGTATTGCAAAGGCAATACCGGCGCCAGCCCGCGGCGCCCGTGCTCGCGGGGAAGTTTCCTCGCGGAGGGCACAACCAGGGTCTGCAAAGTTCGTACGATGGGAGACATAGGATGCGGTGCCATTAATTATCTGACGGCATCTCGACGTGCTCGATCACGATAACCGGTACTGAATCTTTCTCAGGCTGCAGCTTCAACCCAAGCTGCTGCTGCACGGCTGTGAACAAGGTTGGATTCGTGCTGTTCTGCGTCACGTCTGCCGAAAGGGTCTCGGGTGTCCATGAAAGTTTGAAATCGTATGTTCCGGTGAGCCCGGTCTTGTCCACGACCATGCGTCCCAGTTCAGGCTGCGACAGGCTCTTTATCAAACGATCGGTGCTGACACCCTGGCCTACGAGTTCAATCAGCCGCTCGCCATTGGGCAGCATTTCACGGTGCGTTGCCACTACACCCGGCCTGCCAACTCCATCCGCTCCCTTGATACCGTTGGGGTAGGTATCTCCGGGGGTGGATGGTTTCATCTTCAGACCGGCGGGCGCGATGACCAGCGCGTACACCGGCAGGATCTTGGTGTCCTGATGGGCGACCAGTTTGAAGCGGCTCGCAAGCATAGGCCGCGCCATCAAACGCACCTGGTCCGGCGAGAGCTTTTTGAACGCGTCGACCTCAGCGGGTGCCACCTTTTCCTCGATATCGAAACGCTCACTCGCCATCCATGGGGGCGCACTCACAACCTGCCCATTGGAAGTGAGCCCATAGGCCTCGCGGATGACGTCCAGCAGCGGCACATTTACGAGTCGAATACCATCCGGCAGGGTCTGCATTTTCGCTTCCCGGTCTCCGGGCAGGTGTCTCTTCACCGAAACGATATCGAACGTCATCGCCGTGCGAGTGTCGGTTTGAGCCGAAGCAGCAGCGGGGCCGGAGTCCTGGGCATAGAAGCGGCCGCAGGGCAGCATGGCAAGAAGTGCAATTGCGCCGAGTACTCGGATGGAACGCAGGAATGGGATTGTGCGTGGGCCGTCGCTCGCGGTCATGGTGGATTCCTTTCAGTCGCTGCAAAGGTTTTCACCACTACAACGACCGTGCACCACAAGCGGTTAACAGAGACGCTAGCTCCTCACCATCGGAGGCGCCATGGGCCGCACCGGCAGCCCTGCCGCGCCATTCGCGGCGCTCATGCTGCCGCGGAGTCCGCCGAGGATCTGCGTCATGAAGTCGTTGGCCGCGCCGGGATTGTTGGGCAGGAAGATGGTGTTGTTGCCTGCGCGCGTGCCAATGTCCTTCAGCGTGTCGAAGTACTGGGTCAGCAGCACCAGGCTCATCACATCTTCGGCGGTTGCGCCGGGAACGCTCTCGCGGAAGTTCTCAATGGAGCTGCGCAGGCCCTCGATGATCGCCTGCCGCTCCGCCGCGATGCCTTTGCCCTGCAGCGCCTTGGATTCCGCTTCGGCCTCGGCCTGCTTCACCTTGAGGATCTTGTCCGCCTCGCCGCGCGCCTGCGCTGCCACCTGGGCGCGCTGCGCCGCGTTGATGTCGTTCATCGCAGCCTTCACCTTGTCGTCGGGGACGATGTCGGTCACCAGCGCCGTGAGAATGTTGAAGCCGAAGCCGCTCATGATGGTGTCGAGTTCGGTCTTGACCGCGACCGAGATCCCGGACTGCTGCTCGAAGGTCTCATCGAGCGTCAGCTTGGGCACGTGGCCAAGGATGGAGTTGTAGACGAAGCTCTCAATCTGCTTCTGCGGCGAGCTGAGCTTGTAGAACGCGTCGTAGATCTTGTCCGGCAGAATCTGGTACTGCACGCTGACCGGAATCTGCACGAAGACGTTGTCCCGCGTCTTGGTCTCGACCGAAAAGCTGGCCTGCTTCACCTGCAGATCGACGAAGTAGACGCTCTCCGCAAACGGGATCAGCATATGGAGCCCGGGCTGCACGATGCGGTTGAACTTGCCGAACCGCTCCACCACGCCCGCGCTAGCCGTGCGCACCGTGTACAGCGTCTTGATGACCAGCACCAACACCACCAGTGCGCCAATCGCAAGAATCACCAGCCCTGCTGTCGCTGTCGTATCCACGCTATCAATCCGCCTTTCACCATCTCCGCTGCGGGCATTCTCGACTACGCCGAGCACGCGTCCAGAATCGCCACATGTCAGACAGAGGGAATGCGCACCAAGGATACAGCAGGCGACTTGCCGGGCAGCAGGTTTTTGCGTGGACTGCTCACAGGGCCAGTCCGGTGGGCTTCGTTGCGGTTACGCGCCAGCGCTCTCGGCAACAGCCTCCAATGCGGTGTCCGGCTGCTCCTTGCGTGATGACCAGCAGAACAGCGCCGCCAGCACGGCACCCATGAGCAGACTGGGCCCGTGGCCGGATCGCGCGAAGCACATCAGGACAGCGCCGAAGAGACCCGCCAGAGCCGAGCACGTACGTCAGCACAGATCCTATGACCCCGAAGATGGCGGGTGACGATCCTCCTCCGTGCGGGTCCCACCAAAAATTCACGAACTGGCCGACGAGACCGGGTACGAAATACAGCAACCATATCCTCGCTCCGTAAATTCTCTCCCCCATGGGCAGGAACACGCCGAGGAACAACATGTTGAAACCAAATTGGGTCACTCCCCAAGGCTGCACGAACAGCGGCGTGATGAGTCTCCACCATTCTCCTGACCTCATGGCGGCTGCATCCCGGCGGAACGCATGAAGGACTTCGGGGTAAGCAAGCTGCAGCCCATACGTAAGAACGGTGAGCACAACAAGGATTGTGGTGGCCACAAGCGGCCGAGGCTTCAGGTATCGCCAGCGCTGTTTGTAGAGGTATGCCCAACAGCAAACCATCGACGACACGATCGTAATCTCGTTCGACGCGTAGAGCGCGACAGGCATTTTGGCTTCTCGAGTGCTTTGGATAGGAACGCGCTCCAGCATACAACATCCGGTTCGCAGACCACCGGGCGCGTGTTGGAGACGTGCCGCTACAGCCGTGCCACCAAGACTGCCAGTTGCTCGGTGGCCATGGACCAGCCCTGGTGGAAGCCCATGCGCTCGTGCTGCTCACGGTCCGCCAAGGTCCAGTGAGAGACGCGAGCCGTATACCGCGTGCGTCCCGACCCGATCTCTTCGAAGGTGATGGTCACGGTCATGAACGGCTTCTCCGCGGGCTCCCAGGCACTGGTGTAGGCATCGGTGAAGACCAGCTTCCGGTTGGGGACAACCTCCAGGTACACGCCGCGATTGGGGAACTCCGTTCCATCTGGGCCACGCATCGTGATCACGCTGGCGCCGCCCGGGCGAACGTCCGTCTCTGCCTTCGGCGTGGTCCAGGGAGCAGGCGTGAACCATTGCGTGATCAGAGCAGGCTCGGTCCACGCGCGATAGAGCTTGTCCGGGGTGGCGTCGAATTCGCGCACCAGCGTCAGGTGGCGCCCTTCTGTGGAGGTTGTGCAGTTCGTGGCCAGGTTGGCGGATGTTTCAGTCATGTTCATCTCCTTCTGCAGTGATCTGTTGGGTTGATCGGTACGCGTTGCTCCTCAACGCACTACGGGAAACAATCCGCGCAGCGCGGGCAGTCGCAGCCAGAGGCTGATCCAGAGGACGACCGCAAACAGGATGGGGAAGCTCATCTCAAACGTGGGCATGCCGAAGCGCACCATCAGCGCGACCGCTCCGCCAAGATACGCGGTCAGCAGTGCGGCGCCGAGCACACTGGTGCGCGGAATGACATAGAGAACTGTGCACGCCAGCAGCGCGATGCCGATGCCCAGCAGCATGTTGCTGGTGAGGCCCAGAGGAGAGCTGGCCTGGATCACGGAAGCAGGACGGATCAGCTTCATCACGCCATCCATGACCAGGAACAGCAGGGCGATCCATTCCAGCACGCGTCCCGTCCAGAGCTGCCCTTTGCTGGGCAAGGCGGCGGGGCTGACGTTGTCTGCAACAGAACTCAAAACGGCGTTGTGTGTGGACATAGGAGTCTCTCCTCTTTCAGAGAAAATTGTGTTCAGGATTTGCGACGTCGGGCAGTACGCGGAAGCGGTGCTGTGCGGCTTGCTTTCTGCGATTCCCGGGCAAACAGCAGCACCAGGTAGCGCCGAAGATGATCGAGGTTGGCGTGGGCGGTCTCCGTTCCCTGCCGCGCCTTGACGAAGATAAAGGAGCCCTGCAGCACCGCCTGGATATATGCTGCGAGGCTTTCGGCTGTCCATGTGGCCTTGGGCGCATAGCGCGCCTTTGCCTCCGCTGCGATGCGGGTCAGAGTTTCGATATGGGAGTCCAACGCTCGCTGGCAGGCAATCCGCAGCTGCGGATGCGTTTCGTAGGTCTCCTGCACCAGTGTGCCCAGCAGGCACGTGTAATCGGCCAGGGATCCGGAGAGAATCGCGGCACGAAAATCAAGATAGCCAAGCAGCCGGTCGAGCGGATCCGCCGCTTGCTGATAGGGTGCGGCGAGGAAGACCTCTCCCGTCACCCGTTCCCAGTACGCAATCGCCGCCAACGCGAGCTCGTCCTTCGATTTGAAGTGGTGGAAGAACGATCCCTTGGTCACGCCCGCCACGTGGCAGATGTCGTCGACGGTCGTGGCGGCATAGCCCTTCTGGCGGATGGTGTGCAGCGCGGCATCCAGCAGCCTGGTCTTGGCAGGCAGAGGCGCCGCTGGCTGCGCCGGAATTTTAAGTGAGTCGCTCATATTGTTCGACAAATCTTTCGAGGCTGGGTAATTCCTCTTGATTGCCACTTGCTACCATACCAACTAATTGGTATGCTGCCATACCAGATGGTATGCGTCAAGCATTCGATTCACAAATAATTCTGCAGGAGACAGCCTCGATGAAATTGAACAGCTATATCAACTTCGCCGGAACGACCGACGAAGCCTTCCGCTACTACGAGCAGCACCTGGGCGCGAAGACACTCTTCACCATGCGCTGGAACCAGATGCCGGGTCCCGACGCCGCCAAGTACACACCCCCCGGATACGAAAACAAGGTATTGCATGGCACCCTGGCCATCGCCGACACCACCATCATGGCCGCCGACGTTCCCAAAGCGGAGCCGATGCGCTCTGCGTATCTCACCCTCTCGGTCGACTCCAACGAAGAGGCCGAGCGCATCCACAAGGCACTCGCAGATGGGGGCGAGGTCCTCATGGCCATGAACGAGACCTTCTTCGCCCACCGCTTCGGCCAGGTCCGCGATCGCTTCGGCATTAACTGGATGATTCTCCACCGCAAGCCTGCGCCGAACGAATAGTCCGCCCAACGCATTGGGAGAAGAAAGCAGAAAAGCCCTGCGCAGCTGCAGGGCTTTTCCATGTCATGCGAGTCTCGAGGGACTGAATCGCCAAACGCCGGCCTGACACGCAAGAACCGGCAAGCGCGTTCTGACGGTGCGCCCGTTCTCACAGGGAATTCAGGAACGCGATCAGATCGTGCTTCTGCTTGTCGGTCAGATTCATTTGGAAACGCAGGTTATAAAAGTTCACCAGCTGATTCAGATCGGCTGCGGCGCCGTTATGGAAGTAGGGGGCCCGCGCAGCGAGACCACGCAGGATCGGTCCTTTTCCTCGCCCGACATCCGCACACTGCCCGGTCAAGAGCGCCTTGCCGGGATCCGATGTGTAGAGCACCGTGGTATGTCCGGGATGCTTGAGGTCAGGGCAACCGGAAATTTCGTAGACGGGCAGGTCGGGCGGCGTGAGCTGCTGGAGTGCCGAGCTGATGTCCGGATTCAACTCCATCGTCGACTGCCGGCTGACCGCGATATCCAGCGGAAGCGGCAGAGAGTGATTGCCCACATTCGGGGTGTCATGGCAGGTTGTGCATGTACCCAGAATAATGGGCGGACTGTTCAGCGCGGGGTTGTCGTTCAATCCCGAAACGTCGGTAATCGTAGCGACAGCCGTGTTGAATACGACCTCGCCCGCGGCGATGTCTCGCTTGTTCGTATCATTCGAAGCCGCCCAGTCCTTATACAGGGACATGGCCGACGGAGCGAACGGCAGGCCCGAGGGATCGTGGCCTAGCGAATCGTTTGTTCCCGGGTGGTACGGCTGAAGAGAAAGGGCAATGGGGCCGCCATTCCCCTGCGCGCTCTGCAGGTTTCCCGCATCGTTACTGCGCGACTGTGCCGTCGTGAGCCCAAGCTCGAAGTTCACGATCTCGGCCAGTTGCGCGGGAGTTGGCGTGGCGCCCTCGGCATGGGTCTGGACGGCAGAGGCTGCCTGGTGCGTCAGGTCTGCTCTCAGGTTCGCATCGAAGCTGGCGGCATCGGTCAGCGGCGACACCGTCTCGCGTCCGTCGAACATCAATGCGCTCAAGAAACGGAGATTGCTGGAAGGAAGCGGACGGCGGTACACCGAGATGATCTGTTGATTCGTCAGCGGGTCATAACGGATGGCGCACCCGTACGGGTCGTGCGCCGCGAGGATCGTGAACTGCGCATTATTCGGTAGAGTGATGGCCACGCGAATGAGACCGCGATTCAGAAGAAGGCTGTACGAGTCCCGATTGTGCGGGTCGGCGTCGGGACAGTTTGCTCCATCCACCATGCGGAACAGAGGGTCGGCGCCGTGGGTGCGATCGTATAAACCCTGAACCGCTTCCGGCGTGATGCTGAAGCCCTGGTCTGCCTGATGGCAGGTCTCGCAGGTTCTGCCGTTCGTGCCGAGGTCCTGGAAGAAGGCGTTCTTCCGGTTGATGTCCCCAGCGGTGTTGAAGGTCGAGGCCTCTCCGGACGGATTTTTGAAGCGCCCAAGATTGGGGATCACAACCGTCGCCGCCGCAAGAGCAGAGATAGAAACACAGACAGATGCGGCAACCAGGCCGCGGCTGCTCCAACTGGCGCGCATAAGGCACCCTCCTGGGAGTTTCGCGAGATTCTAGCGTGCGCACCAGGAAACTTGTGTAACACTTTTGTGGTTGTCCCGGAGTATCTCCGGCTACGCGTTCGATTGCGGGTTTAGAGCCACGCGATCTTAGCCGTGGCCCCTCCCCACTTGTTCACAACTGTTCGCCAGACACCTCCGTGCTCCCTTTGCACTTGAGCACGCGGCCCATGAACTCCCACACGCGCGGGTTGCTGTAACGGGCCATCTGCTGCTGAGCCGCTTTGGGCCAGTTCGGCCGGTCGGCGTACATGCGGTTAAGCCCTTGCGCTACCTGCGGGTTGCCTCGCGTAAAGCCGGAAACCAGCGCCTGCCAGCGACGGCCGAGTTCCTGGGCGCGTTCGCTGAAGGGATCCAGATCAAGCACCGCCTCGACGTCCTGGAAGAGGGCGGTCCAGTCCTGCTCTGCTTTGGCTTGCAGCTCGGGAGTCCATTGCGCCTGCCCTTCCTGGATCGCGGCCTGAGCTTCGGGGCTGTAGTACTTTTCGGCCCATCTGCTGTCCTGTTGCATCTCCATCACCTCGATGATCTTCGTCAGGGCTGCCGTGTCTGCCTGCTGCCCCGCAGCCAACGCCTGCTCGGCTGCTGCGATCGCGCGGAGCGCTTCGTCGAGCGCCCGCCGCTTCTCTTCGAGCATGGCGCGCTGCCGGGGCAAAGCCTCGGCAAGTACGCTCGAGCCCAGCAGCGGCGCCATCTGCTTCAGCGGAATCCCGATGAAGCGAAGCGCGACGATCTGCTCCAGCCGCTCCAGCTCGCGGGTGCCATACAGGCGGTAGCCCGCGGGGGTGCGTTGCGGTTGAAGCAATCCGATGCGATCGTAATGGTGCAGCGCGCGCACCGTGACGCCGGTGAGCGCGGAGAAGGCCTGAATGCTGACTGGCTTTTGCACGGCAACCCTCGTTTGAGATCCAGCTTCGAGCCTGCCGCAACGTCAGAGTCAAGCGGCTAAATTGAGGCGCCTCCGACAGAAAGCCCCGCTTCAAATGGAAGCGGGGCTTTCTCTTTTCTGCCTTTCGCGAGTAGGCGTGACCGGTTGTCGCGACCTCAAGCAGAGGCGAGTGCGTTCATGCGGGCGGCTTCGGTGGGCGGTGGGACCGCCTTCTTGGGGCCGCGTTTGCGGGCGACGAGGACGCGGACACGTTCGAGCAGTTCGGCGGGCGAGCTGGCGCCTTTGGGCAGAAAGACGTCTGCGCGGCCGGCGCGGTCGTAGGCAGTGACGGTGCCGGAGATGATCATGGCGGGCAGAGTGGGCTGCAGTTCCTTGGCGCGGCGCACGAGCTCATTCCCATCCATACCGGGCATCAGCAAATCGCAGAGCAGCAGATCGTAGGTCCCGGGAGTGGCGTCGGCGATGGCTTCGAGCGCTTCGCGTGGCGTGGGTACTGCAATCACGCGGTAGCCGCGGGTTTGCAGCAGGAAGGTTCGGATGGAGAGGATCTGTTCGTTGTCGTCGACGCAGAGAATGGTCTTCTTCGGGCGCATGGCTTCTCGGTTCTGCCGCAGCACGTCGCGGCACGGCTTCAGTGCCGGGCTCGCGCCGCTTGCGGCGGAAGCGCCTCTCGTCCGCGTTGGCTGGTTGGCAGCGCAGGGAGAAGCGGTGGTTATTTGTCTGCCCGCGACAGGCACTTCCGGTGTTGCACAGCGGTTCCTCATCTGCGAGAGAGTGGTTGGCTCTGCTCCGGTTCGGTAACTAGGCTGTGCCACCCCAACCGGAAGAGCCTTGCTGACTCGTCAGGCTGCCGCGGGTTCGGAGAAAGACTCCTGCCCGGCAGATTGCCTCGTGGGGCGCTCCCGGATATGGGTCGCAGTTGGCTTGCGGCGAGGACTGTGGCGAGACGTTGGCGGTGCGATGCGCCAGTCAACGTTTCAAGTCCCATATCGCCTGGGCGAACTGCGGCAGGGCTGGGGGAGCGGCGGCCACGACTGCAGACCGGAGCTTTCTCACAAATCAAAAACAATGCAGTTGGTAAAGATGGGAAAACGTCTGTTACTGCCTGGGTCTCTGATGGAAAATGTCGATATTCATAGCTGCTTGAAGGTCGGTGCGCCGGGCTCGAATGATCCAGCGCTTCCCCACAGTACGAATGCGTATCCGGCTTGACAACGGCGAAACCCTGGCGAAAGTGTTTGAAAATTCCGCTTGCGCGTTCACCGGGAATTCATACAGGCGCATGAACACTATTCAAAATGAATTTTGACCTGTTGAAAAAAAGTGAATCACGGCAGGAAAAGGCGGCCGGTTGCAATGGGAATGGTGCGGCCACCGACAAACACATTTTCAATCCGGGTTCCTGTATCCGACGCCTGGACGTGTATACGGCTGGGCCGGTCCATCTCAACGCCCTGTTCGAAGACCACGGGAGTGTCGCCGGGCACTGCTCTATGGCGAACCAGATAGGCGATGGCGCATCCCGAGGCAGAGCCGGTGGCGGGATCTTCGCCGTTGTAGAACTGCATGCGATTGTGCCAGCCGGCCCCGGAGGCCGGATTCGCGCGCGCCATGCAGAAGAAGAATTTGGCATCGCTGCCGGCCAGATACTGCTGTGCAACGTGCTGCGGAATGGCGAGTCGCGCGGCGACCTCCAGCGAGCCCAGAGGAACGATGCAGAAGGGCACGCCGGTGGAGACGGTCTCGATCGGCAACTCGGGATCGAGATCTGCGACGGTGAGGCCCAGGACTTGAGCTACGGCCTCGCGATCATGCACGTGGCCGAAGGTGGGGTCGGCCTGACGCATGCGGCCGAAGACGCCAGGACCGGACTGGTCGAGGTCGAAGGTCACCGGGATACGGCCCGCGGCGAGATCCAGCGTAATGCTGGAGCTGCCGCCGAAGGTGGGGTGATTGAGATAGAGCCAGGTTGCGGTGCCAAGCGTGGGATGGCCTGCGAAAGGAAGCTCCTCGCGCACGGTGAAGATGCGCACCTGGACACCGCGTTCGCGCTCGATCTCTGGCTCGCGCGGCAGGATGAAGGTGGTTTCGCTGAGGTTGGTTTCGCGGGCGATGGCCTGCATCTCTCCGGTCGTGAGGCCGCGGCCATCGACGAAGACGGCGAGCGCATTGCCCTGGAGCGGCTGCTCGGCGAAGACATCGAGCACGGCGTAATCGTAGGCGGAGTGCGCGGCGGCAGGGGCGAAGGTGAGCGGGGCTGCGGTTGACATGGATGCTCCTCAGACGTAAGGTTTGGGTAGACGCGAAGGGGCGAAACTGCTTCAACGCCAGCGTATCTGGCCGCGGCTACAAGTCCCGATCATGAAGATGACGCCAAATGCGAACATCGCCTTTCCCTGCTGTTGCTGTCGGGGACCGTGGGTTCGCCTGGGCGATCGGTAGCAAACGTACCTCCGATTCGAGTCACAGCGTAACCCATCCGATGAGCCAACAGGCCGGATGGGTTTTTGATTTTTTGGACCGCAAAGCAAGATCGAATTTTATTCGGAAAGAGGATCAACGATGCTTCGTATTAACGATGTAGCTCCTGACTTTACCGCCGAGACCACGCAGGGTACCATCCACTTCCACGATTGGATTGGGGATAGCTGGGCGGTTCTGTTCTCCCACCCCAAGGACTTTACGCCGGTGTGCACCACAGAACTGGGCGCCGTGGCAAAGCTGGAGCCGCAATTTGCGCAGCGCGGCACCAAGGTGATCGGCTTGAGCGTGGACAAGGTCGACGACCATGCACGCTGGGCGAAGGACATTGAGGACGTCAGCGGATCGAAGGTGAACTTCCCGATTATCGGCGACCCGGAGCTGAAGATTGCCAAGCTGTACGGGATGCTGGCAGCCGAGGAAGGCAACACCTCCGAAGGCCGCACGCCCGCCCACAACGCTCCGGTGAGAACGGTGTACGTGATTGGGCCGGACAAGAAGATCAAGCTGATGATCCAGTACCCGATGTCGACGGGAAGAAACTTCGATGAGATCATCCGCGTGCTCGATGCCTGCCAGCTGTCGGCCAAGCACCCGGTGTCCACCCCGGCGAACTGGAAGCAGGGTGAGGACATCATTCTGAGCGGCGCGGTTTCCAACGAGCAGGCGGAAAAGCAGTTCCCCGGCTACAAGACGGTGAAGCCCTACCTGCGCACGGCTCCGCAGCCGAAGTAAGCGCAGCTGGAAACAAGTGAGACTTACTTCAGCAGAAATGGGCAGAAGAAATGCCGCCGCTGAAGTAACCTTAATGCAAGCAAGCTGCACCGCCCGCGGGCTCCTGAGATGGGAAGCGCGCGGGCGGCATGAGCACCGATGGCGAAGTGGCTAACGCGCTGGTCTGCAAAACCAGTATTCATGGGTTCAAATCCCATTCGGTGCTCCATAAAATTCGCAACCGTCCCAGCTGAATATGCCCCGTCGAGGAACCAGCCTTATGGCCGGGCGCGGTCTGCTGTCCGTCCGCTCCGCGCAGGTGAGAGCGTGTTTAGGTTTGTTCAGGACCGGCTGTTTGAAGAAAAGCGGCGGCTGCGTGAATTCAGCAAGCGGGGTAGCTGCGGGCTCAAATAGATCAGAAGAACGCAGGAGACCAGCGCGAATCCCGTCTTGGGTGACCAGAACGACAAAGCTGCTGCGCAACTGAACAGACCGAAGGCAAGGTAGGAGCGTAGATTCGCGATGCGCCGCATGCGTGGAGCCAGCTCAGCGGCGCTGGCCTGAGAGAACGCCGTGCGCTCGAATGCAATGTAGGCGATCTCAATCCATACGAAATTCAAAGCATAGACAAACACTGGCGCCGCGCTGAGTCTCGTGCGCGCAATCCATGCAGTGGTAAATGGCAGCAGCGAGATCATAAAAAGATGCGCGAAGTTCCACCAGATAAGAGCCGTGGTTGCGCTCCGGGCAAATCGGAACAGGTAATGATGGTTCACCCAGATGATGGCGATGAAGACGTAGCTGACAAAGTAGCTCAGCGCCGTTGCCCAGAGCGGCAGAAGGGCGCGCAGGTCAGGCTCCGCGGGTGGTTTCAACTCGAGAACCAGGACGGTAATGATGACAGCGAACACCGCGTCGGAGAATGCGGCCAGACGTTCCGACGAGGTCTTTTTCTCCGACATCACTCTTCCCTCTGTCCGTGCCGGTAAGCACCAGGATCAACGTTCCCGAAGGCGCCATCCTGATCGTTGTCATCAGGCCAAATCCTGAGTGCCCCTACTTTTTGCTGAGGATCAGCAGCATGCAGGCATGAGGAGCAAGGTCGGCCTGGACGCTGCCGTTGATTTTCGATTGCTCGCCGGTCCATGCGTTGCGGGCTGCCCAGCGACGCTCCGCTAATTTGAATTCGGCGATCTTGCGGTCAACTTTCAGTGGCGTGTCGCCGAGATTGAAGATGGCAAGAGCATATTGATCGCGAGGCAGATCTGCGGTCCATGCGATGAGGTCGCCCTCTTCGAGCGCCTGGCGAGATGCGGTCGCGGTCTGGTCGATCCGCACCATACTGGGGTTGGTGAGCAGGCGCGTGGTGGCCTCATCGAGCAGCGTGAGATTCGCGCCGACGATCAGCGGACTGCGCGCCATGGCCCAGAGTGTGAGCTGGGTCTGCTGCTCATCCGGAGTCAGGCGAGTGTGATGCGGTTTGGGTCCGACATCCGGCCAGGGGCTCAGCTCCCCGAGCGGCAGCATATCAGCGTCGGGCCAGTTGCCAGGGGAGGCGTAAGGAGCCCAGCGCGCGGCATTCGCAAACTGATTCTTGACGCCGATCGGGTAGGACGATCTGCCGCTGTCCCAGACGTCCCAGATGTCGTTCGAGATGCGCCACATCTGCGAGAGCTCAGCCACCTCCTCCCGATGCTCAAGCTTGGTGGGTCCCGGCGAGAGACTAAGCACCATCGGGCGGCCGCTGTGCTGAATGGCGCGCGCGATCTGGCGAATCTCAGTGACTTTATAGGGGTGGTCGGCGATGCAGTCGACTTTCAGGAAGTCGACGCCCCACGCTGCGTACTGCCGCAGCAGAGAGTCGTACCAGGCCTGACCGGCAGCGTCGTCCTTGATGCCCCAGCTGGTGGGATCCCAGCCGCAGGCATCGGTCTGGTCGGCGGCATCGCGGGCGGTGAAGTTAGTGCCCTCGATCGGCGTATTCTGCGCGACGCTTTCGCGCGGAATGCCGCGGATGATATGGATGCCGAACTTAAGGCCCTTGGAGTGAATCCAGCTGCCGAGCTGCGTGAAGCCGGTGTTGACGCCGTTCTGAAGCGCCGAGGGGAACCGCTCGGGCACGGGGATGAAGCGACCGTTGGCATCGATGGAGTACTTGAGGAGCTGGGGCCTGGGCCGGTCCTGCGGGTTGAACATGTACCAACCCTCATCGATGACGGCGTACTGGTAACCGGAGGGCTTTAGCTTCGCCGCGAGAACATCGGCATTGGCGCGGAACTGCTGCTCGTTGATGCGCAGCCCGTAAGAGTCCCAGCTGTTCCAGCCCATCGGCGGAGTTTGCGCGAGCTGTGCCTTGCCGCGACTGGACGGCTGTGCGACGGAGACTCCAGCGAGGAGCAGCAAGGCGCAGAAAGCCGTTGCTGCAGCGAAAAACTTGGAAGCGCAAAAGGGGACGCGCATGAGGATCGATCTCCATCGCATTTGGAATTGGACAACCGGCATGCAGAATTGCGGCAACCGCCTGCGAATCTGCGGACAGGAAGCACTGTCGAGTATAGCCGCGGATGTGTTGCTACGCGCGAAGTGCCGCGTCCTCCCTTCAGCCTCCGGCGCAGGCGGAACGCGATGCGGGCGGGCCCGGGCTATCGCGGATGCCGTTGAGATACCTGCGGAATGTTCGATGACAAAGGGAGCGGAAATCTTCCTGAGGCATTTCGACGCGGCCACCTATATACAGCATCACCAGGCCGTGGAGGATGGCTCCCATTTCAAACACGACCTCCCACACGTCATCCACACGGAGGATCTTTTGCTTGATCCCCGCTTCCACCGCCGCAGCAAAGAACTTCGCGGTAGGCGATTTGCCGTCGCGGAAGTCTCTCGGATACTGCCGCGCTCCCGGACGCCGTTCGAGAAACATCAGCTCGAACATCCGCGGCCGGTCGAAAGCAAAGTCAAGAAAGACGTCCAGAATCTGCAGCAGCCGCTTCTCGGGATTCAAGAACTGAGAAGAGTCGGCAAGCCGGGCAGCCAGATCGGCAAAGCCTGCATCGGCAAGGATGTTCAGCAGGTCATCGCGATTGAGGACATGCCGATAGAGCGCCATAGGCGTGATGCCGACGCCCTTCGCCACGCGCCGCATGGTCACCGCATCGGAGCCTTCACGGTCGAGCAGTTTGCGAGCTGCCGCCATAATTCGTTCCGGTGTTGATTTCTGGGCCACGTATACGTAGTATACCGGCGTATACGCTGTATACATCGTGGCGTTCTGATCGGCATCTGCGAGCACGAGCGCCTCTGAATGCGGAGGAGTATGAAGACCATGGAGATCTCTCGTCGCCGGCTGCTCAGTTTCCTTAGCCTTTCAGCTGTCGGAGCCGTTGTTCCGCACACCTGGGCGGAGCCAGTGCCGATTGCAGAGGAGCACTTCGTTCCGATCGGCGGTATCGAGCAGTGGGTCGCAATCCGCGGGCGCGATCGTTCCCGCACGCCAATCCTGTTCTTGCATGGCGGCCCTTGCGAGGCCGAGTCGCCATTTCTGTCGGTGTTCGCACCTTGGGAGGAGCGATACGTCGTCGCGCAATGGGATCAGCGCGGCACCGGCAGAACGTTCGAGAAGAGTGGAACTCCGCCGAACATGACCATGGAACAGCTGACGAAGGACGCCATCGAAGTAGCGCAATACGTGCTCAAGGGCGTCAAGGCGCACAAGCTGGTCCTGGTCGGGTTCTCCTGGGGGGCCGCATTGGGGCTCAACGTAATTCGTGCCAGGCCAGATCTCTTCCACGCGTTGGTCGGGACCGGTCAACCGATCAACGGACCGGAGATTTTTGAGAACATGCGATCGTCGGCTGCCGCACGAGCCGAGGCGGCCGGAGATGCACAAGCCGCCGCCGAATTAAAGCGCTTCACTGTTTCTGACTTTGCTGACATAGACAAATTTCGAACCTACTTCAAATGGACCGCCCCCTTTCCCAACCCCGGACCGGATTGGGACTATATCGGCAAGATGTTCGGTATGCTGGGTTCGCCTCAGAAGCCTGCGAGCGTTGCGGCGGCTGACTTCTTCGCCTCCAACCCGCCGCCCGCCGATCCCGCCGCTCACCCCGCCTGCCTTCAGAAGCTCATACCCTATGCCTCTGAATTCGACGCCAGAGCAGGCGGCTTGGACTTGAAGGTCCCCTACTTCGTCATTCAGGGCCGCAACGACCCGAGATGTTCTCCCGAAGCGGCTCGCCAATTCGTCAACGAGGTGCATGCACCAGTGAAGAATTTCACCCTCGTCGATGGCGGTCATTTTGTGTGCTTGTCGAACCCCACAGGTTTCCTCAGGGCGCTCGACAGCGACCTTCGTCAGCTGGGGCTCAAGTAATCCGGAACGCCCGCAGTCGGCCGGAGTCCATGAAGGAGTGGTGATCCGTCGCTGGAATCCGTTGCGATGGACTGTCGATCGGCCCCGACAGACTCTATCAAGAGCAGCAGCCATATGGGCAGCAGCAGATCGAAGGGCTCCGCTTCCGCCAGGCCACGGATAAGGATGAACACCAGAAGCACCTTGAGCACGGGTCGGATCGTAGCATCTGCGCAACGCCGGATGCAGCGAAACAGGCTGAAGTAGACGCCCAGAAAAAGGACGCATCCCGCGATGCCATAGGCGTAAAGCTGCTGCAGCAACTCGTTTTCAGCGTGACGCGCCTGGAAGCGGTCGGCTCCGAAAGGCGGCATCACCTTCCACATCGAGTCGAATCCATGTCCGAACCATGGGCTGTCTGGCACTTGCTCGGCCGTCCACGCCCAGATGGCTGTCCGTCCGGTGAGCGTCTCCGCCTGATTCGCAGTGTTCACGTAGACGTTGTAATAGGCGGATACGAACCCGGCTGAAACGATTAGCACGAGCCCAGCCGCTACCAGGATGCGTCTGCGCGTTTTCCGGTGAATGTTCCGGTCGCGAAAGAGAAGTATGCCTTGACTGACGACAAAAGCCACTAGCGTCGTCTTGCTCATGGTGCGCAGCAGAGTGACGGAAAGGGCGAGTACAGGAATCCAGGTGCGACGCAGTCCTGTGCGTCCGAGATACTGGGCGGCGAAGATGCCAAACACACAGATGTTCGCGATCTGATTCGTGTTGAAGTAGTCGGGATCTCCAAGGCGGAGATCTGTCTGCGCAGGCATCATCCAGGCCAGCGCAGCGATGGCGAGGGCTCCAGCGAGATATCCGCGCAATATGCTGTGAGCAACGGCTGCAGGAGCATAGAGCGACAGCAGAACCACTACGGTTGCGGCGTCCAGAAGGAGCGCGACCCAGTAGACGCTGGAGGACGCCGGCGAATCGGCAATGCTCCAGAAGAAGCTGAGACCGGCGAAGAGGAGGTACGCTGCCACGCAAACGGTTACGATCCGGTCGCGGACCCTCAAGTGTGTTGGACTGCCATCCGCGCTGCTTGCGCCGCCCACCGAGTGCAGACACAGCAGCAGAAGCAGCGCGGGGATGACGGCGAGCCCGGCGGCGGCTCCCGATGCGGGCTCGAGATGCAGCACCCGCACACACAACAGCGGAACGGCCCCGCGAAGCGCAAAGGCAGCGCCAATAAGCTTCCCGATGCCAGTGACAGAGCGGGTGCGCGGCAGTACCTGCTGCCGCACATCGAGAAGAGCGCGCTCTGCGCTCCAGCCGCTGCCACTCCAGGAAGTGGAACTCCGCTCTGTTGTCATGGCTCTCGCATCAGGGCACAACGTGGAACGTAATGGCCATTCCTCCGTGGCCCGCACCACAGAAGCTCGAACAGTGGCCGACGAATTCGCCCAGGGTACTCGGGGTGATGGTCTGCACCGCGGTTTCGCCCTTTCCGGCCGTCAGGTCAAGGCCCAGTTCCGTGACGCGCAGTCCATGGGTGAAGTCCACGCCGTGCAGGGCGATCGTCACCGGCACGTCCTGCTTCAGGGTGACCTCGGTTTGATCGAAGCTGAAACGCTTTGCATCGATCTGAATCGTCTTTGGCTGCTCGGTTGCGGCCTTTGCGCTGTGGTGTGGCGGCAAGACCAGAAGACTGGCCATAAGCAACAGTGCTGAGACGGTGAATCTGCCCTTCATCCTCTCTTCTCCTCGGTGCCATCGTGGTGTTGGTTGGAGTGAATCTTGCAGCGACGCCGCTCTCGCCGATGTCACGAGTGCGCGAACGAATCGTCGCTCATCTGGTTTTTGCTGCCGTGGGACTCTCGGCTGGAACAACGGCGGGTTGGGCGGTCGTCAACCGGTCCCGCAGTAACTGCAGGCCCACCCGGTAAACGAATGCAGGGTTGTTGCGCAGATAGCGCCTCCATAAGCGGCGCGGTTCCTGGAGCAGCCGATGCAGCCATTGCAGCCCCGCTTGCTTCATCCAGGGCGAGCAGTCGCGGATGCGTCCGGTGTGAAAGTCGAATGCGGCGCCGACCCCGAACATCAGCCGCACGGGAAGCCGCGTCATGTGGCGCGACATAAAGAGCTCCTGCCGCGGGCAGCTGATCCCGATCCAAAGCACATCGGCGCGAGTCTCCGCCAGTTGCAGCTCAAGTTGCGCCAACTCTTCTTCGGTCAGATCGCGGTACGGAGGCTCACAGGTCCCGGCGATCTGCACGTACGGAAAGCGCGCCAGCAGGGATCGTTTGAGTTCGTCTGCCACTCCTGCGCCGCCACCGTAAAGAAAATGCCGAAGTCCACGAAAGCGCGGATCGCGCAGAACCTCGAGCATCAGGTCAGGGCCGGCGATGCGCCTCATAGTGGAATGGCTCTGCGTCCATCCGGTCCACACCAGAGGCATGCCGTCCGGAACAGTCAGCGCGGCGTCCCGATACGCGCGAAGGACCTCCGGATTGCGCTGAGCCTCCATGACTCCGTGCACGCCCGCAGCGCAGATGTATCCTGCGCCGGACTTCTCAAGCAGCGCAGCGATCCGGTCGAGGCAGCGCGCCATGTCGATGGCATCGACGGAGACTCCCAGCACATCGGCAACAGGCCGGTTGCTCAGCGCAGTCATTGGGCCCGCCTTTCCTGCGCAACGATGGAAGAGGACGCATGCTGCACCCGGTGCTGGGCCACAGCTGTCCGATAAAGATCCACGTACTGTCTGGCAATGGACTCCGGCTCGAGCTCCGGCAGGCGCTCGGGTCGGGGACGCGGTTGCCGAAGGGCATGTTCGATCGCAGTGCAAAGAGCGGATTCAGCATCGCCCTGCAGGCTCACGAAGTGCATAGATGGAGTGGCGAGTTCCCGGAAGGCGGGGATGTCCGAGCAGACAATCCGGGCGCCTGCAAGACGCGCTTCAGCCACGGGCAGCCCAAATCCTTCCAGGATGGAGGGCGCAACCAACGCGGCGCAGTGCTTGTAGCACCATTGCAGTTCCGCATCGTCGAGCCCACGCAGAAAATAGGTCTGGCGCTCGATTCCCAGATGGCGCGCGAGAGCGTGCAGCTTTGAGGTCTCGGGACCATCCATGCCGACAATCACGAGCCAGGTGGTGCGATCCAGAGCGCCGGAAGCCACCATGTGGCCGAAGCTGCGCAACAGAAGATCGAGATTCTTGTTGCGCCGGTGCTGCGACACCGACAACAGGAAGTCCTCGCCATTCCACCCGGGAATCGGGCTCGAATGGGAGATCCCGGGCCCGGGCTCCACGCAATTTGGAATGACGGTCCTCACCGAAGCCGCCAGTTCAAGTGCCTGGAGGCGGTCGAGGGTTATGGCTGAGACACAGGAGATGGCGTCCGCCTGGGCAAGCGCCCGGCGCAGGATCCAGCGATTCATGATCACCTGGGGAAATCCGAAGTTGTCGGGAATGTCGAAGGGATACAGGTCGTGCAGCGTGACGATGACGGGGCACGGCATCGCGGCACGCCGGAAGGGCACAGGATAGGAGAGGTGGACGATATCGGCCCGCACAGCATGGGCTAGCAAAGGCAGCTCGCGGAGATGCCAAAGGTTTCGGGCAATGGCTCCGCGGCTGGTGGTCGCGATCTCGATGTCGAGCCGGTCTCGCGTGTTGAGTCCTGCCATCGCGGGTAGGTGAAGCTGCCATGGCGCGAGCGCCAGGTGCACCGCGGTGATCTCCTCGCGCTGCAAAAGGCAGCGCACTAGGCTGAATGCGTGGCGCTGCACGCCGGAGATGCCGGTGGGTTGGGCAACCGCCGTAACCAGGACTCTCATGAGCGCGCCCCCTCAAGAAGCACGGCAGCAGAGGGTTGAGGAGCGCCGTACCACGCATGCTTTCGCAGCCTCAACCACAACGGGACATAGAGCATCATGCAGAGGCCGCCGTACGCGAATCGGACCCATGCCAGTGCCATGGCCCCGTGATGCGACGCGAGCAGCAGGATGAGCAGCAGCAGCAGCATGGCCCGTACAGCAATGCTGAAAAATGCCAGCATGCGGAAGTTGCCCAGTGCGAGCAGAGCATAGGTCGGGGTAACGGAAAGCCCCATGAGCGCGGAGCCCAGCACAACCAGCGGAAGGAGGTGCGCCGCCGTATGGGCGATCGCCGCTCCCGCCCAGGCGCGGAGAATGCCCTCGCCGAAAACAAGGAGCAGTCCTGCGCCTGTTGCTACCAGAAGAAAATTGGCGAGAAACGCTTTCCGCAGCGTTTGGATCAACTCCGATCTGTCGCCTGCTCCCACTCTCCGGCTGAGGTGCGGGAACAGAAAGCTCAGCGCAGAGCCGGTGAGGCCTGCGATCGGATGGGCAAACTGGACGCAGAGCAGGTACGGCGCCGCGGCGGCTGCCCCGATGGTCACCGCCAGGACCACGCGATCCAGCTGGCTGAAGATGATTCCGCCCAGCGCCTGCAGCCAGGTGAAAAATCCATTGGTGAAGAGGACCTGAAGCGAGGCACGGTCCAACAAAGGCGAGAGAGCGGAGGGCCCCAGAAGCAAAGCCAACTCGCGGTACTGGAGAGCCATGCCGATCGTCATACTGGCGGCCGCGGCCATCAACATGCTGACGACGTGATGGCTGTTGAGCGCAAGCAGCGCCGCCGCAATCAAGGTAATCAGCCGCACCGCGGTGCTGATGCGCACCGTGCTGCCGAACTGCTCAAACGCGCGCTGCGTGCTGACCGCGACGGTTTCGAGCGCGCGTACCAGGATGAGCACGCTGGCGATCCGAAGCGCGACCGTGCACTCCCGCATCTGCGCTGCATCCGCGTGCACGAGCTTGTATGCGACCCATGGCACGGAGAACCAGGCGATGAGCGCCAACATGGATCCGAGCACAAGATGAATGGTGAGCAGGCTGCGCACGGTGCGAACCATGGCATCGTGGGCTGTGGCTGCCTGCTCCTGGGCCCGTAGCCGGGCCACACGCTGGATGTTGGCATCGCCGAACCCGGATGCGATCACACCGCCAATGCTGATGAGTGCCGTAGTCACCGCCCACATCCCGTACTCGGCGGGCCCAATCTGGTGCAGCACAAGCGGCGCAACGACGAACATCGTGGCGGGATAGGCGGCGTAGTCCAGCACGCCCCACGCCGCATTGGCCATGTGGCGATTCATGCGACCTCCTCTGTGGAGGCGGCCGCAAAGCTCGGATCGGTCTCGCGCTGCAAGGCTGCTCGCAACAGAGCGCGTCGTGGATCGTCGACAGGCAGGCGGAGCCATTCATCGCGCAGGATCAGGTATCCGGCTTGCAGCAGCATGACCGCCGCTGTGAGGGCAAGGGACAGCCATAACCGCGGGGGGAAGGACTTTTTCTCCGCCACACCGGGCGGGTCGATGACGCTGACCACGGGCACGTCCTTCGCCTCTTCGATGCGTGAGATTTCATACTGCTGCGTCAACAGTTCGTAAGCAGCCTCCTGCACGCGCACATCCCGATAGAGTGCAGCGAATGGAACCGCGAGCCGGGGCATCTGGCGGAGCGCTGGATAGAGGTCCGCAACCTTTTCAGCAGACGGCGAGACCGAAGGGTCATACACGCCGGCCCCCGATGGTTCCACCGCCGCCACAGCAGAGGAGCCCATCAGCTTCTCGAGATCCTGTTTCAGGGACGCAATGCGAGCTTGCGTCGAACGCACCCGCACATTGCCGTCGCCGTACACCTGCCGCAGCGACTCCAGGCCTGCCTGCTCCACCAGCAGCTCGCCCTGAACGCGGGCGCCTGCATCGACCATCGCCCGAGTCTGCTCTTTGATGTCGACCGTGCTGTTGCGGCTGGAGAACTCGGCGAGCCTCTCTTCCGCGCGCTGCAGGTCTGCCGCGACACCCTGCAGCCGGTTCCCGATGAAAATGCGTTCCTGCCGCGCCGCCGAGGTGTTGGTGTGGTTGACGATCCGATTCAAGCCATCCAGGTAGGCCTGCGCCATATCGCGGGCACGCAGCCTGTCCGTGTCTTCCACGCTGACGGTAATGACGCCGCTCTTTTTGTCGTCCTGAATGGTGGTGCGCCGTGCGAGCAGTTTGGCGGTATCGACGCGGTACCGCTTGTGGTAGACCCGCTGCAGATCAAAGCGATCGATGATGGGACTGGTGACCGACCCACTGCGCAGCAGATCCAGGAAAAGCGCCGTGGTGCTGCGCGTGCCCAGTAGTCCGCCCGCAAGGCTGCCGAGAGCTCCAAGATTGCTGCCGCGCCCGGAGAGCGCCGCCAGCAGCAGCGAGCCTGATCCGCTATTGCTGTCCGGCGGCATAATGCGCGTGGTCGACGTGTAGCGCTTGGGGATCAGGAATGCCGTCAGCAGGCTGAGCACCATCGCCACCAGCAACGTGCGCAGCAAGAGTCGCCGACGCGCGAGAAGAAGATGCGCACGAGCAATCCAAAGCGGTTGCGCGAGCTGAGCGGTGTCATTCATGGCTGATCCTCCGCATGCACTCCCTCATAGGCCGCTCACTGCGGTGGTAATGGCGATGGAAGACGCGAGCTGGGCAGTGGAAAGGAGGTTGCGCCACAGCAAGGACGGACCAACAATTTTCTGGGGAACTACAACGACATCTCCCGGATCCATGCGGGTGGAGAGCACGTCGCCGGAAAACCATCCTTCGCGCGAGTGCCGGCCAACCACGGTTCCATTCGCGCGAATGACAAAGATGTTCTTGCGGTCCGCGGACTGACTCGCGCCTCCGGCGCGACTCAGATACCACCCTGCGGTCTTGCCCGGTGAATAAGTCAGCGCGGTGCCGTTGAACACCTGGCCGGTGACAAGAACAAAGCCGGGCTTCTTGGGAATGGTGAGGACGTCGCCGCGCCGCAGTTCGATATCGTCCGTCGTGCTGGCCCAGTGGGCAATGTCGGCGGAGATGTGAATCACCATACGACCTGCCGGGGGATGAGCCTTCAGATCCGCCAGCACCTGCTCCTGCTGTGCCTTGATCACCTGCATCGTCGAGCCGGCATCTGTGCCAGCAGCAAGATGTGGAGACACGCGTGCGCTGGCGGCGTTCGTCTGGATCTGGCGCACCAGTTCGTCACGACTCTTCTGTTCCAGCTCCTTCACCTGTTCGCGAACCAGCACGGCACCCTCGGGATACGCCGTCTCGCGCAGACCTCCCGCGCGCAGCAGAACCGTACTCAGCTTTTCGCCCTCGCGAAATCCGTATGTGCCGGGGAAGCGGACCTGCCCATTCACGCTGATTGACTGCCCGATGTCGTTCCAGCCGGTAATCTCGCGGATGGCCAGTACGTCCCCCGCCTTCAGCGGGTAATCCGCGGATGGATCGGATCCCTCCACCGCGGCTCCAATGCGTATCGTTGCCAAGCTGCCTTCCACGCGCTTGCCTGAACCGACGGTGTAGCTGGTCAGATCGGCGGTTTCCCGCACTGCGGCGCGCTTGAACCCGCCCGCCATGCGGACCAGTTGCGCTGCCGTCATCCCATCCGACAGCGGGTAGGAGCCCGGCCTCTGTACTTCGCCCGTGACCGTGACGGTTGGAGCGTCACGCTCATACCGCCCGAGCACCCGCACCGTATCGAAGGGCTGCAGCGCCATGTCGCTCTGACCGTTCAGCACCTGATGCAGGTCGAAGGGCAGCGTGTCCGCATGGAGGTCTGGAGGAACGATGCGGACAACTTCTCCGCGCGTGTCCGGCTCCGGCAGAAGATCCAGCTGGCTGCGAAGCACATCGCTCAGACGCATGCCGCTGCGAAACGCTACTCGACCGGGACGAGCAACATGACCTGCAAGGTAGATGACCTGCTTGCTGTAGGGCAGCAGCGATCCGATGAAGACGCGGTCGCCGTCCTGCACGGCGAACGCCTCACGCGCGGCCTGGTCTCCTGAGGGCGACGCGACGTGCGGAAGCGTGAGCGTAAGTCTGCCTGCCGCCGGATCAATCCGCTCCACGCGAATCTGATCCGCGGCAGCGGCGGGCAAAAGACCGCCCGCATCTTCAATGACCCCGTGCAGCGTGTGCTCTCCGCTGGCGAGCTCGTAGATTGCCGGCCTGCGCACCGATCCGCCGATCGCTACCTGCGGTCCCGCAGGAGGAACCATCAACGTGTCGCCGCTCTCAAAGCTTGCCGCAGCCGCGCGCACTCCATGGAGCAGGAAGTCGTAGAGATCTACCTCCTCCACCAGTTGAGTGCCGCGCATATGCCGCACCAGGCGCAGCGAGCCGGCTTCGCTGGGGCCGCCTGCGACATACAGCGCGGAGAGCGGCGTCGCCAGCGGACTCAGCTCGTATCCGCCGGGCCGCAGCACGTCGCCCGCAATGTAAACGCGAACGGTGTGCAACCGGGAGACCGTAACCGAAGAGTGCGCGTCGCGGAACTGATGCAGCAGGACTGCCTGCACCAGCGCTTCCACACGCCCGAGGGTCAGGCCCGCCACCTGCAGCGACCCGGCATCGGAAAGCAGCAGCGCACCGTCACGGTTCACCACGCGATTGAGGGTCTGCGATGCTCCGCCCCAGATATTGATGGTGAGTGAGTCTCCTGGGCGGACTACATAATCGGGACCCAGCGGTATATCCAGCGGAGCATCGGACGCCCCGCGGCCCATGGAGGAAGACGCGCGGGCAAAGAAGTCGGAGCCGAACCGCCGTAACGGCGTGCTGTCCTCGGGGAGCTGGGAGTAGAGGTCCCGCAGCGCTTCGAGGTTGTACGGCGTCGCTGCATGCAGCACGGAGGGCTGATCCGTGGTGGTTTTGGCGCGACCGGTACGCGTGCGCAGTGCCGGAGGACGCTGATCCTGGTCATGCGAGGAGTTGTGCGCGTCGGGTTCCTCGCCCTCAAGTGCATCGGAATCGGCAGACGAGCTGCTCTCGGCCGTCGATGCCGGCTCGCCCATCGAAGCCGCTGCAAGATCGTCCGCGCCGATATAGCCGCGGGCGCGAAGATAAGAGGTCACCTGCGCGCGTACCGCCTGATTCCTTGTGATCAGCGAATAAAGCTGCTCGTCCGTGAAGCTGTTTGCGTCCGTGGGTACGCCTTGCGTCGTGAGCTGGTCGGCTATTGCAGACTTGACCTCTACGGTCAGGCTTGGCTGGCTCTCCAGAATCCGCAGAATCCGGTCTGCCGGAAGGATCACAGGAGGAGCGGCGAGTCCCAGTACGCTCCCTTGTCCCGCCTGCATGAGCGGCGAACCCGAGTCGCTCAGTGAGCTGGAAGCGCCGGCCCGCATCGATGCGCCGGCGTCCGAGCTGCCCGACAGATCATCCGGCGAGGCACTCTGCGACGCGGGCGACCCCAGGCTGTTCATCTGCGCGTCAGGATCGATCGACTGGGCACCAGCGGCGATCGCACACAGCAACACCAGCACGCATCCAGCCGCCCGGCGTTCGGCGGCTGCAAACAGCGATGGTGTATTCCTATGCAGCATGCGCCGGGAAGCTCCTTTCGCTCCAACGTATGCGGGACAGGAAGCGTTGGTGTCATGGGTCGGTAAGGTGAATGTCACGGCTTTGTTGCTGTCCGCGAAGAACCCGCGCACAATGGCTCCAGCTCCCGCGAACGCGCCGCACCCTTGCCCGCGAGTGCGCTCCGCATCAGCAGCCGCCAGCGGCGCCGTTCCACCAGATATCGAATTCCCTCTCGCGTGTGATACCGCAAGCGAAGCAGGATGAAGCTCACCTGCCGTATCCCGCGGCGAAGTTGCTGGGGCACGTCTTCATCCATCGGAGGGATGGCGATGGCAGGCGGCAGCCTGCGAGGGATCAGCTGGGAGCGAACCGCGGGATCGAAGGGACCCCTCGGGCCGCCCAGCGCATCCTGCAGCAGCAGATACAGCTTTGTTCCCGGGAATCCAGCGGTCGCAACTCTCGCACCATAGCGCCGCACCCACAGGCGCGCGGGCAGGGGGAGCCGGTCTGTGGTCCAGCTGCGTACCGCGTCCGGCACACAGCCCGTATCCATCTGCTGCGAGACGAAGTCGAGCGCCAGGCCCAACCCAAGCGACTTTCGCGGCTCCGCGGCGCAAGCCTCCTGCACCTGAGACCAGAAGGCAGTGTCATTAGAGCGTGTCAGCACATGACGGTAGAGTTCGAGCATGTGCGAGCAGCGCATCTGATCGCGGCTCAGGTGCTTGAACAGGTGCAGCGCCTGCCCGGCAAACAGTTCCGCTGCCTGGAGCACGGGGATGGATGCATCTCCCAGCGAGAGCTGCGTGGATCGCGTGAGCAGCTCGCTCTGCTTCGGTTCCAGGTGGACCTCGACCGTAAGCTGCGGGCAAGGCTTGTACAGATTTTCGAGGACCATCGCGCCCGCGTAAGGCGTCTTAAACTCCCGGCTGCGCCCACTGATGCCATGCAACCGATAGCCTCGCTCCTCCAGAACATACTGGGCGCGCACTTCGTCCGCCGCATGCACCAGGAAGTCCAGATCGAGTTGCGATCGCAACTCCAGCCGCGGTACAGAGTGAGGACACAGTGAGAAGCCTTTCAGCAGGGCGAAGCGGACGTCGAATGCGGCAAAGCCACGTTGGATCGCCAGGCACTCTCGCATGAGAGCGGACGTGCGAGCGGCGTTGTCGCGAAGGTTCTGCTCCAAACGCTCCCGGATCTCTGCGGGGAGAACGGTCAGCAGATTCCGCTCCGTCAGCTGATCCAGGAGATACAGCGCCAGCCCGCTGATGTCGAGCCAATGCAGCAGGTGCTTCCACTCGCCGGGCGATAACTCCAGAAGCGCGTCACAACCCCCGGGATTCTTCCGGCGGAACATTGACAGTACGGCGGAGCGCACCTGCTCGCGGCGGCGTAACGGAAGCGCGGGAATCGAGAGAACTTCGCTATCGGCTGTGTCGATCATCTCGGAAGCGGAGCACATGGCGCAGCGGTCTGGCCCACGCACAGGCCGAGCATAGGCGCGGTGCGGGCCGGCCGGTGTCATGGCGTCATCTTCGTGTTGTCAGCAGATTGTCGGATACTGCCTACAGACAATCTGCTGACAAAGGACAGACAGCGAAAGAACAACATCGCCTTGCAGAGGGCCTATGTTGGCGCAATGCAATGTTCCTTGCGCAAGTCGATGCGTCTCTTCGGTTCAGGCTTGAAAGCAGGTGCGATAGTCGCCGGCCTGGCCTTCGCATGCCATGCCGTGGCCCAGGACACACCCGTAATTTCAGGAGGAGTCGGCTTCCTCACCCGTACCACCCAGGCGGGCACGACGTTTTTGCCGATTGCGGAGCCGCTGCTCGCCGCGCCGTTGGGCAGCCGGGTGTTGATCGAGAGCCGGGCGGCACTCATTGAAACCATCAAGCCGAAGACCGGACCGCCACGGCGCTACAGTCATAGCTTTTTTGCCGGTCTCACCTATCTGCAAGGGGACATCATCGCAGCGCCCCATCTCAACCTGGTTGTGGGCAGCTTTCTCACCCCGTTCGGAACCTATAACGAGCGGCTCTCTCCGGTGTGGATCAATCCTCTGCAGGATGGCCCGCTTATCGCAAGTCTGGGCAGCATGGGAACCGGGACCAGTGTGGGAGCACAGGTGCGAGGTTCCGCAGCGAGCTCACCCAATTATTCGCTCACCTATGCGGCGTACTATTCCGTCCGCAGCGGAAATCAGCAGTTCAACTCCGAGCGCTCCTTCGGCGGCCAGTCGAGCCTGTACTTCAAGCCGCAGCGCGTGGAGGTGGGCTTATCCTACGGCCGCCTGCTGCAGGGTACGCATGAGAACTTCTACGGCATGCACGTCTGGTTTGAGCCGAAGGATACGTCGTTCCGCCTTCGCTCCGAGTTTGCACGCGGCCATCATGCCCAGGGCTACTGGGTACAGGCCGACTATCGAACAACCAGTTGGGGACACCAGGGAAGCTGGCTTCGGAACTTTGAACCGATCCTCCAATTGCAGCAGACCTGGCGTCGCGACAACACGTTCAGCGACGGCTTGCCGCTGGTCAACACACAACGGCTGGATGCGGGGCTGAACTACAACTTCCCTCACAGCACACGGATCATGACGAGCTATGCTCACCAGTTCTCCTCCACCGGCGACAGCAATATCTGGGAGACAGGGCTGACGTATCGCTTTCTCAGCCCCGCATGGAAAGGACGGAAGTAATTGAGGAATCCATCCAAAGCACATCGCACCCACCTCGTCTGGCTGTACAGCGGCCTAGTTGCCGCTGCCGTCACAGCGTCAAGCGTGACAGTCCGGGCACAGCAGCCTCCCCAACCGTCCGCTTCGAAATCGGCCGCACCAGCGAAGACCGGATCCACCAGGAAGCCTCCCACCATGGCGGATGGAGCGCGAGTCTACGCGGAGAACTGCTCCCGCTGCCACAACCCGCCCGAGGGATTCCCCCAGCAGGTCTCCGGAACCATCGCTCGGCACATGCGCATGCGCGCTTCTTTGAGCGAGCAGGATTGGGACGCGCTGCTGCGCTTCTTCAACCCGAAGTAGAGCTGGCCCGTTCTGCTCCAGGCTCAAGCTCTCTCAGGCAGCTCCAACCATTGCAGCAGCCTCTGTGTTCCGATGGATCCGCCGGAATACAACAGCAATCACGAGAGCCGCAAGCGCGAGCAGCGGAAGCACCACCCCATAGCCAAAGCGGGAAAGAAGAACTCCAGAGAGCGCGGTTGCCACCGCGCCACTCACGCCATTGCCAAACATCGTCATGGCTGCGACGGTGCTGCGGCGCTCGTCCGGCGTAGCATGCATCACCAGATCGTAGAGCACCGGTGAGCTCATCCACTGCGCAACCGAGAGCACCAGATAAAGCCATATCGCCACGGATGCCGCATGCGTCAGTCCGAGAGCAAGCAGCGCGGCCGCTGCCGTCGCCTGCACCAGTGTGATGGCATTTCTCCGTCCCAGTGAAGCAATCATTCGCGGCATCAGCAGAGTCGCCCCCAGTTGCAGGATCTGTGCGCACGAGAAGATCCAGGAGAGGCTTCGTAATGGAACGTGGAATTGACGGGAAAGGTACACGCTTGCAAAGGTCCCGGTAACAGCGACGATTCCGGCCCACAGAGCCATGCACGGAATCAGGCCGGCAAGAAAGCCGTCGAGCCGCCAGGTCTTCTTCCATCCGGCCAACTCCGGCACCCCTGCTACCTCCGCGGAGTCTTCCGGGGAGGGAATCCGAAGCGGCAACAACGCCGACACTCCCAATGCAGCGACACAGCAGGATGCGACGAGCAGCAGTCTTTTAACATCCGCTGCTGAAAGCACCAGGCCTCCCGAAGCGATCCACGCAGGCAGCTCGCCGCAGAGAAATCCTCCCAGAGCACTGGTTGCAACGCTGACAGCAAAGATCAGGCTGAATGCGGAGCTTTGCATGTTCGTCGTGGTAAGCCGCGCGACTGCCGGCAGAAAGCAGACGCCCCAACAACTCATGGCCAGCCCCATCAGAAACGCAAAGATGATCTGCTGCGTCAGACCAGGGCACAGGGCACGTGCTACGCCCAGCAGCGGCGCAACCGAGAGGCAGACCAGCAGCAGGGGTCGAATGCCCCAACGCCGCGTGAATTCCCCTGCCGGCAGCGTGCCCAGCAGTGAACCCACGGTTAGCGCTGCATTCACGCTGCCGATCGCTCGCTCCGTGTAGTGCAGATCCGCAAGGTAGAGATTGAACAAGAAGAAGTAGAGAGCGAAGCCGGCGTCGAAGAAGAATGCAGCCGTGAAGAACTTCCAGAAGCCGCGGTTGAAGCGCCAGCGGGGTACACGGACTGGCGGAGCAATCTCTTCTGCGGGCGCGCTGAGACTCTCGACCATGCTCGCTACCCACGGTCCTGATCGACTAAGGCTTCAAGCAACGCAACCGCGTCGTCCAGGCGCTCATAAACCAGGCGATGCACTGGTGCGGTCAGCATGCGCTCCAGCACCTCGTATTGCACGGCAAGCGTGCGCGGAAGACCGTACAACACGGAGCGAAAATATTCTCTTGCCGCCGAGATGCAATACGGTTCGAGCACAGGTTGCGCATCGTCCCTCCGATCGAGAAACACGATATGCGCGACCTCCGCACGAAAGGAGGGCTGCAGCTGCGGCAGCTCCGCCGTCGGTATCTCAATCGAGGGCTTCCCAGCGGCTCGCGGTGTTACGTCGCGGCCCATGATCTCTGGGAAGAACTGTGCCACGCTCGGGCGAAAGCGGACCTGATAACAATTGCCAATCACCCGCCGCCCAGTCTCGTGATTCGGGATCAGCGTGGCGTCGTCGCAGGTGAACGTCCAGCCGGCTCGCGCGCACGCGTAGGCCAGCGTCGACTTCCCCGCACCGGATTCGCCGCAAAGCAGAACGCCACGGCCATTGCGGCTCACGCAAGCGCCGTGGATCGGCGTAGCAAGCCGGGTACAGATGCCCGCGTGGGGCGCACCCAGCAAGAACCATTCCGCATACAGCGGATAGGCGAGCGTGCTGCGGGCAATACAAACTTGTGTGTAAGACGTTGCGAGATTAACGATGCTGTAGTTGTTCCCATCGGCCATCGCAACCAGCAGCGGCTGGATCAACCTATGAACCGCGGCCGGAGGACAGCTTGTACTGCCATCAACGTCGAGGACATGCACATCCATCCTCAGCGGTGCCGTGTTGATGGGCTCAAAGTGATCCCACATGCGCGCCAGAAGCGGAAAGACCTCCGCATCGTTGGTGTGCACTTCCAGCGGGAATCCCATCGGGGCATACGTGCGGCTCAGCGTCAGCTCCGGCGGCTCAATCGGGTGCCGCGGAAACGTGCTCGGCTCCTGCGCGGCGCTCGGGCCTTCGGCTCTCGCGAGAATTGCGGCAAGCGCAGACGGTGTTTGCAGAAGACTCATCGGTGCCTCTGTTGGCTCAAAAGCTGTACCGCGCAGCAAATTGAATAATCCGAGGATTCGCCACCGTTCCAGCGATACGTCCGAAGCTCTGGCTCGGCGCAGGATTCAGCAGCGTCGGATCCGTGTAGCCCAGGCTCGTATTCGGATTCGCGAACTGCGGGGTGTTCGTGAGGTTGAAAAACTCCGAACGGAACACGAGGCGCCCACCCTCGCCGATGTGGCCGAAGTGGAGTGGGAACACTCGTTCCAGAGCGAGGTCCATGCTGTGTTGCCCCGGTCCGCGAACGATGCCCACACCGCTGTTGCCGAAGTCCTGGTCTGCAAGACTTGTGCCGTTCGCCACTTCAGGAGCGCGGGTAAACGCCGCGGGATTCAGGTATCCGGTAAGCACGCGGTTGAACAGCGAGCCTGTAGTCGAGATCTTCCCCGTGCCGCTCAACTGGGCTCGGGTCTCACCGCCCAGCAGCCCGTACACAGATCCGGCGTTGCCGTCGAAGACGCTCAACGGAGTACCCGTCTGGATTACGGCGATCCCGGAGAACTGCCAGCCCGAAGCGGCTTCCCGCAACACAAACGGCAGGCTGTGCACCGTGGGCACCGACCACACAAAGTTGGTGACAAAGCGATGGCTGCGATCGTCGCCTGCCAGTCCGTAGGAAGAATGCCGCAGGTCATGCTGATCGTTCGTAGGCAGTTGCAATTCAAAGGTGTCGGTGCCGCTCTCGCCATTCACCTCATCCAGATTCTTCGACCACGTGTAGCTCACCTGCAATTGGAATCCGTGGCTGATGCGCCGGGTCACCGAAGCCTGCAGGGCGTTGTAGTTCGCGATGAAAACATCGTCCGTCAGCAGCGATCCCTCACTGATGCCCTGATACGGCATCCGCGCTGTGACATTGTTAATTGAGTTCGTGGTCTCACCATTGATCGGTGCGGTGGGACTCGCCAGATGCGCCTGGTCAAACTCCCATTGCCCGGAACGATGGTCCGAGTGCGTGCCCACGTAGCCGACCTCCAGCAGATAGCTATGGCCGAGATCGTATTGCAGGTTCAGGTTGTACTCCTGCGTCCGCGCGTCACGCAGATGTGGGTTGGTGGCTTCGATAAATGGGGCCGTGAAAGGCGTGCGCGGCTGAAACACCGGATAGCTGGACTGCGGCAGCACGAACGGCTGGAACGGATGCGCCAGCGAAGCATCGGCATTTTGCGATCCGAATCCGATCTGTAGTGTTGCGAATGGCAGCTGGCTCAGCGTCTGCTCGGAAACAGTGCCGGAGTGGCGATCGTAATAGATGCCGTATCCACCGCGAAGGACGAGGGCCGGACGGCCGGTCAACTGCCATGCGAAGCCGAGCCGGGGCGATACATCAGCCAGCGGCGTCCGGTAGAAACCCGAGTACGAGGTTCGCACCACTCCGGCCGGCAGGTCGCCTTTGAAGTTCGCAGGCAAGGTCTGCCCGCTGTAGGTGCCGTCCAGGGACAACGGTCCTCGCTGCGCGAGGGAAGGATCGAAATTCGCAAGCCGCCCGTTGGTCTCAACCGGAGCTGCAAAGATCTCATAGCGCAGCCCGGCATTCAGCGTGAAGCGAGGCTTCAGCTTGATGTCGTCCTGCACAAACCCCGCCAGGTCGGTGTAACGCGTGTCCCGCCGATAAATACCTCCACCGGCAAAGGACCCCGAGATATTGCTGACGCCCTGCGGGCTCCCGTTCTGCGACGCACTCTGCCCGACGAGGAAGTCCGCAAACGTCCCAATCTCCAGCAGTCCGTCTGTCTCTTCCGGTTGATCTTCATCCACCTGGAATCGCTTTGCCTCAATGCCCATGCGTGCGTCATGCCGGCCGTGCGTCCACGCCAGTGTGTCCTGCCAGATGAAGCTATTGGTCACCTGCCATGCGCTCGGATTTCCGGCGTCGCCAATCGCGAAGCCCGCCACCTGAATCCCCGGCGCGGCAGCTTCGGAGAGTGGACCGCCCACTGGCGTGTCCTGCCCCACATCGGCGGAAGAAAGCGCGTTGTGCACTCGTGATAGTCCGTCAAAACGAATGAAGCCTGCACGCGCCACGTTCACCAGCCTTGCGTTGAAGACGTGGGTTTCCGCCAGGACAAAGTTCGTGTTGCGGTTCAGCGATTGGCTGGGCCAGCCCGGCAGGTTGGTCAGGTTTTCGGGAAATGCCTTAGCAATCGTCGCCCTGGAGTAAAAGAACCTTCCGCCGAGCGTATCCTTGCCGCCGACCAGACGATCCACGTTCGCCGTGAACTGATCCTCGTTGTAGTAGGACGGAGGTGCAAACGTGGACTGCCCCACCGGCAATTGATCCGAAGGATCGCCGCCAGTCAGCGGAAGTGCCACCTGCGGAGTGGGAATCAGGAACTGTCCGTTTGCCCCTTTTGCATTCAGGATGCGCAGCGCCACCGGATTGATGTTGGAGCCATCGCAGGCGACCTGCGTCCCACCGGCCTGCGTAAGATATCCGCTCGCCGGATCCCCCTGCGCATTCGTATGGAGATCGGGACAGAACTGTGCGCCCAGAGCTCTCGCGGAACGATCGGCTCCCAGCATCGGCAGAATGGGATGCTGAGCATCGCCCAGGCCATTGGCCTCTCGGGTGCCCTGGTAGGCGCCAAAGAAGAACATGCGGTCGCGCTGGATTGGGCCGCCAACAGCGACCCCGAACTGGTTGTGCTTCAGCTCAGCGCGCGGCTGGCCATCCTGCTTGGCGAAGAACTCATTCGCGTTGAAGATATTGTTGCGGACAAACTCCCACACGCTGCCGTGAAATTCGTTGCTCCCGGCGCGCGTGACCAGATCCACATTGGCTCCAGATCCTCGTCCATAGGCCGCATCGAAGTTTGCGGTCTGCACCTGAAATTGATCAATGGTATCGGGCGCCGGAACCGCAGTCCCCACCTGAGAGGTGCCGCTCATCGCAGCCGAGTTCTGCATCAGGTTGTTCGCATCCACCCCATTGAACTGAATGTTGTTGGCCAGCGGCGAGGCGCCATTCGAAGCCACGTTCTGCGTTCCCGAGCCCAGTTGCGTTGCGCTCGGCAGATCCACAACGATCCCCGGCGAAAGCGCCAGAATCTGCGTGTAGTTCCGGTTGCTGAGCGGCAGCGCATTCACCGCCTCACGATTCACCAATCCGCCCAGCGTGGAGCTGTCCGTCTGCACCACCGCCTGCAACGCGGAGACCTCGATGGTGGAGGAGACACCCGCCACCGCAAGCTCCACCGCCACCGACTTCGTATCTCCCGTAGTCACCACCACAGAAGCCATCTTCTGGTCGGCGAAACCATCCGCGTGCACTTTCAGCTCCCACTCGCCCGGAGTCAGCAGCGGCAGGCGAAAGAAGCCGTCCTGTTCCGTGTGCGTGAGGCGGTGCATCCCCGTCGTCTCGTTGGTCGCCTCCACGTCCGCCGACCCCACGCGATGATGCTGCGGGTCAGTGACGACGCCGGAGATCGCGCCGGTGCCGGGTGTCTGTGCCGAAACGAGGGAAGTTGCGCTGAGAGCTGCAACAACCAACAGCGTCCTGAAGGAAACGCGCAGATAGAGAACACGAGAAGGCATAGTCACGCTCACAAGGGGTACTGTGTAGCCGAGTATGCAAGGCCGGACAGGCGCAGTTGTCCGGGCTTTGTCATTCCTTCTCTGCACATTGTCATTCCGGCGCAGGGCCCCGATTCCAGCGTTCGCCCCACCCTGAGCTGAGTCGCAGGCAGTTCTGGTCATTGCATTGTCATTTGGCGAGAAAAGTTCGGGACACCTTCAGCCGCCTGAGTAATAATGATTGCCACCATGCCAGACTTAATGCGCCAGGAGCCCTACCGTTCAGCAATGTGTACCCTTCCCGAGAGCGCGCAAGTTCTGGTCGTCGAAGACGATCCGCGTATGCAGAAAGTTCTGCAGCGCGCTCTCGCAGCCGAGGGGATTGATGTGATCAGCAGCGGCGACGGAGTCGACGCTCTGGAGCGCTTCCGCGAGATACGGCCCGCGGCCGTCGTATTGGATCTCAATCTGCCGCGCCTGCCCGGTCGCGATGTATGCCGCGAGATCAAGTCCATCTCTCCCGACACGCCCGTCATCATTCTCAGCGCGCGCTCTGAGGTCGTGGACAAGGTGCTGCTCTTCGAGCTCGGCGCCGACGATTACGTCACCAAGCCCTTCAGCCCTCGCGAATTGCTCGCTCGGCTCCAGTCTGCGCTCCGCCGCAGCCGGCGCACGCGAGTTCCTGCGGAAGCCGCCGAGCAATACACCTTCAGCTCCTTCACCGTGCACTTTGGCCAGATGACCGCCGAGCGCAACGGAGAGCTGATCACACTCACGACGCTCGAATTCAAATTACTGCGCTACCTCATCGAGCACACCGGCATTGTGCTGAGCCGCGAGGCTCTCCTCACTCATGTCTGGGGATACAACGCCTATCCCACCACACGCACCGTGGACAACCAGATCCTGAAGCTGCGCCAGAAGCTGGAAGAAGATCCCGCAAATCCCCGCCATCTTCTTACCGTGTATGGCTCGGGGTACAGGTTTGTCGCCTGAGACTGGGGCAGCTGAAGCGCCGCGGGGTGTGCCGCTTCGCTGGATGCTGGTGCTCACACTGAGCGTCGTCATCGTCTGCCTCACAACCTTGAGTCTTCGAATCGTGGATGCGCGTCTCCACCAGCGCATCGCGGAGGCCTCGCGCCTTCAACTGCGCAATTCGCTCTCCAGCTTTGCCGATGCGGAGTCCGGGCGGCTCCTCGAGCTGCAGCGTGAAAACGCTCTGCTCGCCGATCTTCCCAGCCTCAAAGCCCTGATGACCACGGCCGACGACCGCACTATCCAGGATGGCGGCCAGCAGTTCTGGAAGACCAGCGGTGAAGACTTATTCGCGCTGGCCCAGCCAAACGGCCACATCAGCGCCTTATTCTCACGCAATGAACCGGCCACAGACGAACTGCGCAAGGACCTCGAGTCCGTACTCTCGAGCGAGGACCGCCGCTATCTGGTCAGCTCGCACCGTCTCTTCGGCTACTCGGTCAAGCCCCTGTTCTTTGGGGATGAGCGCAGCGGCACTCTGCTCGGATACGTCATCACAGGCTACGCCATCGATGCCCAGCAGCTCACACGGCTGGAGGCCGCCAGCGGGCTGCAATTGGTATTTCTCAGCGGCGAGCAGACCCTCGCCAGCACCTTAGCCCCTGGCCAAACGCTTCCCCCTGAACTGCAGCGCGTCGGCCTGCCCACAAGCGAGCGCGTCACTCTTGGCGCCGAGCCCTTCGCCGCCGTCGTCCGGGATCTTTCTCCGTTGGCCACTGCGCCGCTGCGTCTGCTGCTGTTGCGCTCGCTCCGTCAGGACGAAGACCAGACCCACGAGATCGACCGCCTCCTCGCCATCGTTGCCGTGTGCACCGGCCTCGCGGGAGCCGGCCTCATGCTGCTGCTGGCCAACGGACTCACCCGCTCCCTCAGCACGCTGGCGAAGGTGGTAGAAGCCTTCGGTCGAGGCGATCCCGATGCGCGTCTTCCGGAGCGCGGCCCGCGTGAAGTGCTGCAACTAAGCAACGCGTTCGCGGCCATGCGCAGGCAGATCGAAGATACCAACCGCGCCCTGCTGGAAGCCGAACGGCTGGCAACCATCGGCCGTATGGCGCGCTCCGTCTCGCATGACCTCCGCCACTATCTCTCGGCCGTCTACGCGAACGCGGAGTTCCTCGCCACCAATCAGCTCACCACGCAGGACCGCAGCGATCTGCTCGAAGAAATCCGGCTCGCCGTTCTCGGCACCACCGACATGATCGATTCGCTTATCATCTTCAGCCGCACCGGCGAACCCGCCCAGCGCCGCCTGCAGGACGTCGAGCCCATTGTGCGCCGCGCCGCCGAGGTCGTGGAGCGACATCCCGAATTCACATCCGTACGGCTGGAGCTTCACACGGACCATGACGTCGGCAGCGCATTCTGCGACAGCACCCAGATCGAGCGCGCCCTCTGCAACCTGATGTTGAATGCCGCTCAGGCGGCACGACAGTTTGCGCAGGAGCCTCGCGTCAACGTACGGCTGTCAGCAGAAGGGGACCTTATCGTCGTGCGCATTGAGGACAACGGAACCGGCGTGCCCGAGTGTGTACGCAGCCGCGTCTTCCAGCCGTTCGTCAGCGAAGGCAAGCAGAACGGAACCGGCCTCGGGCTGACCTTCGCATTTCAAGTCGCCCGCGATCATGGTGGCTCGATCGTCATCGAGCGGAGTTCGCCGGGTGACACATGCTTCTGTTTCTCCATCAGCGGTGCGAAGAGGCCGCCAGTCGAGACTCTGGCAGGCGATCGTACGACGGATATATCGGCCGCACCGGGAGGGCCCCCCAATGGTTAAATTGCAGACCATATTGTTGTTGACCGGCTTTCTGAGCCTCAGTCCTTGTGCTCTGATCGCTCAGTCAGCGCCTTCGGTGCAGGCCGCCAATGCGGAAGGCATTCGCCAACTCTCGGACGAGGTCCACGCCGCCGAGCAGCGCCTCCAGGCTTCAGAGAAAGAGCTTGCCGACCTCAAGACCCGGCTCGCGGCACTGGAGTCCGCGCTCGCAGCCGGAGCATCACCCGCAAACGCTGCCGAGCGGCCCGTCCCTCCACCCCCGCCAGCCGATCTCGCCGAAACCGTCTCCATGCAGACCAGTCAGATCGCCACCCTCGATCAGACCAAGGTGGAGAGCAGCTCCAAATTCCCCCTCAAGGTAAGCGGCATCGCCCTGATGACGGCCTCCATCAACAGCACCGGCGTGGACTCGCCCATTGACCCCACCGCCGCCCTCGGCGGACCGGGCAGTACGTCGCTCTCCTTACGGCAAACCGTGCTTGGCCTCGATGCGGAAGGGCCGCACCTCGCCGGCGCGCGCAGCTCCGCCGACATCCGCGTCGACTTCTATGGCTCGTCCGCCGCCGGCAGCTACGGCACCGGGGGTGGTTTGCTGCGATTCAGAACCGCACACGCAGCCTTGGATTGGCAGCACCTGCAGCTGTTCTTCTCCTTCGACCGCACGCTTCTCAACCCGAACACTCCATCCTCCCTGGTGCAGATGGCGGAGCCCGGCCTCTCCTGGTCCGGCAATCTCTGGAACTGGATGCCGCAGCTCGGTGCAACCGCGCGCTTCGGAGAGCAGCACGCCCTCGTATTGCAGGGCGCGTGGGTCTCGCCGCCGGATGCGCCGTATCCCACAACTCCCTACACCAGCACCCGGAGTCTCCCCGCGACCCTTTCTGAGGCGAGCCGCACCCTCGGCGCGGAAGGCCGCATTGGCTTTGAGAGCGGAGATCCTGCGCGCGGTCTGCGCTTCGGCGTCGGCGGCTACTTTGCTCCGCACACCCTGCCGAACGTCGCCGGCTTTAACTCCTGGGCGGCCACACTGGATCTTCGCCTACCCCTCGGCTCCCATGCCGACTTCACCGCAAACGCGTACCGCGGCGCCGGACTGGGCGGCCTCGGCGGCGGCGGCTACAAAGACTTCGTCACCGAGACCGAGGGCACGCAGGTCTTCCTGCATGCTCCGCAAGACCTCGGCGGCTGGACCCAGCTCGCGCTGCACCTTCGCCGCACGCTCGACTGGAATAACAGCTTCGGCATGGACAACGTCTTCGCCCACGATCTGCGGGCGTATGCGCCCAGTCGTTTCGGCTACGCGAGTATCGCGCGAAACCGCACCGTGACCAGCAATTTCATCTGGTCCCCGCGGCCTTATCTTCCCTTTTCGTTTGAGTATCGTCGCATCTATACGGCCCCGGTCATCGGCCCCTTATGGAACACAGACGTCTTTGCCTTTGCTGCGGGGTATCGGTTTTGAGAATCCGTCTTGTCCTCGCGTGCTCCGTAATCGCGATCGCCGTCGGCACTGCCGCAACATCGGCGCGCGCCCAGGTCTCCGTCACTGCTTCCGTCCTTCGCCAGCCGAATGCAAAGGCAAAGCACGAAACCCATCCGCTGCCGCCCGCGGTGCTCTGGCTCGTGCCCTTGCAGCATCAGACCCTGGCCGCACCCGAGCCCGCGCATGGCCCCTACGTGCTCAGGCAGAAGAACCGCACCTTCGAGCCACACGTCCTTGTCGTGCCGGTCGGAACACCGGTCAGCTTCCCCAACGACGACCCCTTCTTCCACAACGTCTTCTCGCTCTATAACGGCAAGCGCTTCGATCTCGGACTCTACGAGAAGGGCACCAACCGCGAGGTCGTCTTCAGCCGCGAGGGCGTCTCCTACATCTTCTGCAACATTCACCCGCAAATGAGTGCCGTGGTCATCGCGCTCCGGACACCCTGGTGGGCCCGCTCCGCCGACTCCGGCGCCCTTGCGATCAACAACGTCCCGCCCGGAGACTACGAAGCCCACCTCTGGGTGGAAGGGGTCGACCCCCGCCAGCTCGATGCATGGACCCATCGCGTCCACCTCACCAATGGATCGCAGAACGTCGGGAGCCTCGCCGTCGATCCCGACACGCTCCCCCGCGGCCACGCCAACAAATTCGGCGAGCCCTACCACTCCGATCCCCATCCCTACTGACGAAAACGAGCACTCGCGGGTCAGTAATCTAGAGCGCTATCCAACAGGTCCGCTCTTAGATCGATCGCTGTTTATCAACGCTTCCAAGAACTGAATAGTCCCTAGAAAACACCAGCAATCTACAATCGCCACTGGAAGCATAACGATGGCTGGAATCCATCCATGCGGCCAGTGAACATAGAGCAATAGGGGAATATGCAGGGCCATCCATAGGGCGATAACCCCCCAAAACCACAAGCGCCTCCTCAAATCCCAACGTATTCTGATACTCAGCATAAGTGCGGCCAAAGAGACACAAACGGATCTACCTAAACTTTCTTGCCGCAGGCGAATTGAGAGTATCACTACAGGCAATAACAGAGCACCGATGATCACGCCCGTGTAGTCAGTGTTCTTCTTTTCTTCATTCCCATTCATGGGTGCTTACCTACAAAACAACCTTATATTTGGCGCTCAGTCATGCGCGCCGAATACATCGAAGCCTGTCGAAACTACAGAATAGCCGGGTGGCCCAAATCAGATCGTCTCACGCACTTGGGTACCCCACCTCTCGACTTTGAGATGGGGCAGGTCGTCCACTCATAATTCTGGGTGCCCATTCATGCGCTTGGGCATAAGTGGGAATGTGTCACTCCCCGGCTCACCCCGACCGCTATTCCCTCATCCGCCGGAACGAGGCTTCAAAAGCTGTCAAGCCCCCACCGCCGTGGAAAACCTCACATCTCCTTACCGCACCTTCACTTCCGCACAAAATTTCGATGTGACACGAGTTATGCCCCACCTGATATCCTTGAAGTAGAGAAGAAAAAAGGCCCGGCTACCCAGCCGGGCCTTCCTCTATTAACTCGAAAGTGACTCCCCTCACCTAAACCCAAGCGTTGCAACACCGCCTGTGTACCAGAAAGGGACTCCCGTCCGCTAACTCCAATCATTCCAACGAACCGCGCGGAGACACCCCAGGGGGTGCCCCACTACATCGCTCCGGCGGACGGTGCTGGAGCTGCAGTCGCCTGCGGCGCCGCCGCAGTCACCCGCAGCGCCATCCGCGGGAAGCTGAACGTGCCGCCTGCGTCATCGATCACGTTGACCTGGCAGATATAAGTGCCCGGCTTCAAGGAGTTGAGCGGCACATCGAACTCAAAGCCGACAGCGTCACGCTCGGGAACGTTGATCGCCTTCGCGTCCACCTGCGGCGTCTCGTAAACCTTCACGCCGCCGAGCAGGAACTCGATGCTGGTGAGCACGTGCACCGGACCGCTCTCGCGACGCGCCAGCCCCGGCGAGGCCGCCTGCTGCTGTCCGTCCTTATCGCGCGTCGGGTTGTAAACCTCGTACAGGAAGTAGAGGTGCTGGTCCTGGCGGAAGACATGGGGCACGTTCGGCACCCACTGCTGGCCGTCGCGAATCAGCGGATCGGTCGTCTTCTTCACGTTGTTGGGCTGCCGCTGGCTGGAGAGCACGATCGAGCTGAGTTTGAGCGGCGTCTTCTTCATGTCCGGGACCTGGATATCGGTCTCGAAGCTGCCCATGTTGCCGCTCTGGTTCTCGCGCACCACGAACTTCACATGGTATTTCCCGGGAGCCAGCGTGAAGCCGGTGGAGTACTGCACGTTCTTCTTTTCCACCTGCTGGTTGGCGTCTACCGCGAGGTTGACCGTCTGCCGCACTTCTCCGACAACGATGCCGGTCGCGTTCTTCACCTGCCCGAGGAAGTCGAGCGTCGCCTTGCTCTTGTCCTTCACGGCCGAAGCGTGAATCTGCGAGCCCGGAACGACGACCGAGATCGGGATGTAGAACTTGCCATCGTCCAGCCGGAAGTAAAGCGCCTGCAGATAGACGGCGACATCGGTTGCGGGAACGTCGCTGCGCATCTGCTCGTTCAGCGCAAGCTCGCGATCTTCGTTCTTGGCATGCTGGAAGTCCGCAGACGCATAGTAGCCCGGCCGGTACTCAAGCTTCGCGTCGGGGTGGTTGCGGATGTTGATGGTCAGGTGCCGATAGCCGCCGTCATGCGCACTGTTCGACGAGTGGAAGCCGATGATGTAGTAGGCCTCGGTGTCGTGCTGCACCTGCTGGAACGCAGGCGCGAAGTCGTTGGAATCCACGAACAGCTTGCCGCCGGTATCGGATGCAAGCGTGCCGAGCGTCTCCTGGGAGCCGAAGTTGGAGTCGAGCTGCTGCTGCATGGAGGCGCCGCTGTAGGCGCCTGTTCCGCGGCGGCTTCCCTGCGAGGCATCGCCGACCGTGTTCAGCGCCTGCAGCCCCGTGGTGTCCAACGCATAAATAGCGGTGTCGGACTTCACACACTCGTTGCTCGCCGAGCGAATGCTGGCCTGGTTCTCAATACCCTGCCGGCTCAAGCCGCCGGAGAAGTAGAGCATGCTCTTCTTCTGCTCCACCTTTTCCATGGCCTTGCAGACGGTGCGGATCGCGTACAGTTGGCGGTCGGTGTTGAGCGCGTTGAACTCGCTGTCGTCGGCGACGAAGCTGGAGGCATCGTCGGAGGTTCCGTCGGAGCTGCCGTCTGCGCCGCCGGCGTAGCCGGTGGTGTCGGACGCGTCGTACTTGGAAACGGCACGCAGCAGCGACTGCTTGTCGCTGGTGAAGTCCTGATCCATGCTAAGACCGGAGACCAGGCTTACGGTCGCGACCATATCGGCAGGCTGCATTTTGTTGTTGATGTAGTCCTTGGCCGAACCCACTGCGCGGGTAATATCCTCCGGCTGCATGCTGGAGAGGTCGAAGAAGAGAACGATCAGCCGCCGGTCCTTGAGCTCATTGGGAGCCGCGGCAAACTGGTTGTTGACGATGTCGGCGATGCTCTTCTTCTTGGTCGATGAGGCGCCGGAGACGGTCGCGTTCTCGGCCAGCGAGACAGCTTCATCGACGTTCTGGAAGTCGAACGTGGTGATCGGCTGCGGCTTCTTGTCCTCGAGCACCTGGAAGTCGGCCTGCGTGAGCCCCTTGATGACTGCTCCCGTCCGCTTGTCGCGCACGATGACATTGGTGAGCACGCGATCGACCGAGGTCTTGATGGTCACGATGCCACTGTCCTGCTGGGCGCTCGCGCTCAACGGCACTCCTGCAGGCGACACCGCCATGCCCGTCACCAGAACTGCTGCCACTACTCGTCGCATTCCAATCTCCTTCATCACTCTGCTCCTGAGACCTGCTGTGGGGACGGCCATCCTAGAACCGGAA
>Ga0207695_10000338_pt1 | contig 110289 bp, 95 predicted proteins | sample KBSC54metaG_FD_184354 | JGI IMG/M metagenome (GOLD analysis project Ga0207695, IMG submission 184354) | Corn rhizosphere microbial communities from Kellogg Biological Station, Michigan, USA - KBS C5-4 metaG (SPAdes) (version 2) | ecosystem: Host-associated > Plants > Roots > Rhizosphere > Soil... | reverse complement strand
ACGGCGAGGTCAGGGTGGCGATGGGGCGCCGGGCGCGTCCAAGAAGAAGCAGAAAGGTTTGGGTTCATGAGGTTTCTTTTTGGCCTGAGGGCAGGCGTTGCGGTTGCCGTGCTGATGGCTGTTGTTGCAGGAAGAGCACAGAATTCCGCGGGTACGAAGCCAGACCAGGTTCCAACCACCGAAAGCCAGAAGACTACAGAACAGGCGAGTCCTGCTGCGCAGACAAAGCCAGCGGGGAAGGTGTTGTTTCACCGGTCGCTGGACGGCAATGGAAATACCGTCAGCTCAACTGGCGCGGAGGGGAAGGGAAGCGCGAAGGTCTTGGAGGCTTCCGTTGCAAGTGATGCGGAACGTTCGGCAACTGCTGTAACGGGGCTGGATCTGGATGTTCGGCTCAACACTGACTCTCAGCAGATCGCGGTTCGCGGGCTGGTTACTGTGCGGAATGCTGGTAGTGCGCCGCTGACGCGGATTCCATTGCAGATTTCATCGTCGCTGAATTGGGAGCGGATTCGGGTTGGCGGGAAGGATGTCCAGTTTCCGGTGGCGAAGTTGGATTCGGATTCGGATCACACGCTGCAATTGCATGAGGCAGTGGTGCAGCTTGCTGAGCCGCTTGCAGCAGGCGCGTCGATACAACTCGACGTGTTGTATTCCGGGAAGATCGAAACTCAGGCGCCGCGACTGGCTTCGCTGGGAGGGTCCGATGATTCAGTAGGACACTCGGACTGGGATGAGATCAGTTCGCAGTTCACCGCGTTGCGCGGATTTGGAAATGTAGTGTGGTATCCCGCCGCGAGTGTGCCGGTGACTGTCGATGAAGGAGCGCGGCTGTCGGAGGAGATCGGGCGGCAGAAGCTTCGCGCGGAGGGTTCGGCATTTCGGCTGAAGCTGACGGTCGAGTTTCCGCACGGGCAGGCACCGACGCTGGCAGCAGTGAACGGTCGTGCGCTGAAGCTGAGCAGAGAAGACACGAAAGGGCTGGATGCGGATGTTGCCGGAGTGGCAACGGCCGATACCGGAGAGACAAAGCTGAGTTTTGAGTCGCCGAGTCTGTTTATCACTACTCAAACCGCGCACGCGGGGACGCACATGACGGTGTACTGCGGCTCCGAAGATGAACTCGCGGTGAAAAGCTGGCTTGAAGCGGGGAAACTTGTTTCACCGATGATTGAGCGTTGGCTGGGAACACAGCCTCGGACAGAACTGACAGTCCTGAATTTGCCGGACTCGGATGATGTGCCCTGGGAGGCGGGGCCGCTGCTCGCGATCCCGGTTCGAAATGAGGCCACGAACCGACTGGAGTCGGTGCTGTCGCATGCGATGACGCATGCGTGGATGGCGTCGAGCCCCTATTGGCTGGATGAGGGCACAGCGAACTTCATGGGAACGATGTGGGATGATCACGAACGCCATAGAGACCGCGCGCTGGCGACGCTGGAAGGCGGCCGGAGTGCACTGGCTCTTCTAGAGCCGCCGAGTCCGGGAGAGGCGCAGGGACAGCCGCTTTTGAAGGCGACCTCGGCGGTGTACTACCGAACAAAGGCTGCCTGGGTGCTTTGGATGTTGCGGGAGATGGTGGGGGACGATGCGCTGGGTGCGGCGCTGCAGGCCTCCAATGCGGCGGCGGAGAAGGATGGCGCGAGAGGTGCGGGCGCGTTTGAAGCTGCCCTGAAGGCGGCAGCACCGGGGCGGGACTTCAAATGGCTCTTCACGGACTGGATTGATGCAGATCATGGACTGCCGGATTTGAGTGTCGATAAGGTCTTTCCGAATGCGGTGCAATCGGGGAACTATCTCGTTTCAGTAACGATTTCGAACTCGGGGTATGCCGCTGCCGAAGTTCCTGTAACAGTCCGGTCGGCAACGAACACGACGACGGAGCGGGTACTGGTTCCGGCGCGAGGCACAGTCACGCCGCGGTTGCTGGTGCAGGGCAAGCCGACGGAGGCGCAGGTAAACGACGGCACAGTCCCGGAGACCGAAGCGACGGTACATATTCTGCATCTGGATGAGACAGCGGATGCGAAGCCGCTGAACTCAGCGCCGTAGAGTGGTCGGCAGGTTCATTTATCCATCCAAAGTTCGATGCGGGGGTGTACCTGCGGTCGGATAGGATGAGCAGACCATGGCCGTATTTCAAGGATCCAGTGCTGCGGAGAACCCCGCTGTGACGCAGGCGGATTCTGACTTGTCTCCCAGGGATGGCTTCAATAGCAAACGCCAGATGGGGGTCTGGGCGGCAACTGCGGTCGTTACCGGTGAGGCAATCTCGCTTGGAATATTCCTGACGCCTGCGGGAATGGCCAAGTCGCTGGGATCACCCGCGCTATTGGTCGCGGTGTGGTGTGGAATGGCCGTGATCACGCTGGCTGGGGCGCTGTGTTTTACGGAATTGGCGGTGCGAAATCCGCAGGATGGCGGGGAGTATGTGTACCTTCGGCGCGGATTCGGGCGGCAGGTCGCGTTTCTGTACGGGTGGATGGCGGCCGTGGTGATGTATCCCGGAGTCGCTGCTGCGTTGTCGGTGGGGATTGTGCCGTATGTCCAGGCGCTGGTTCCGATGCCGGAGCGAGCGGCGGGGGCGATGCCTGCGGCGATTCTGCTGGTGTTGGGAGCGCTGAACTATTTTGGGACTCGGCTGAGCAGCGGAGTGATGGCGACGCTGAACTGGTTGAAGGTGCCTGTGCTGGCGGCGCTAGTGGGATGGGCGTTTGTTTCGGGCCACGCGGTGATGGCGAATGTGCTGCCGCTTGCGACACGGAGGGCGGGATCAGATCCGCTGCTGGATGGGATCGCGGGCGCGACGATCAGCGCTTTCTTCTGTTTCGGAGGCTGGTGGGAGGCGGGGAAGATTGCGGGAGAGGTGAAGAATCCTTCGCGCAACCTGGCGGTTGCATTTTCAGGCGGAGTGCTGATTGTAACGGCGATCTATCTGCTGCTGAGCCTGGCCTTCGTGGCCGTGGTGCCGATGGAGCAGATCGGGTCGAATGCCGCTTTTGTCGCGTTGTTTGGTGAGGCGCTATTCGGGGCGGCGGGCGGACGGGTTCTGGCGTTGTGCGTGGTGCTGTGCGTGCTGGGCGGGCTGATGGTGCTGACGATGGCCGTGCCGCGGGTGACGCTGGCTCTGGCACAGAGCGAGGCAGGAGAGGCGAAAAGCGGAGCGCTGGCGGCTTTTGCGAGGCTGCATCCGCGGTTCGGGACTCCAGCGAATGGCGTGCTGCTGCAGACGGGGATAGCGCTGGTTGTGGTGACGCTGGGAGCGTTCGACAAGATTCTGGCGTACATCATTTTTCCGTCGGTAGTTTTTCTGGCCCTGACGGCTGCGACGCTGTTTCGAACGATCACGCCTGTAAAACGGTGGTGGTATCCGATGGCGCCGGTGGTGTTCATTGCGGGGAGCCTGGTACTGGCGCTGATGCTGCTGATTCACAATCCGGTGGCGGCGCTGTTGGGGGCGGGAATTGTACTGTGCGGGCTGCCGGTGCGGTGGATGCTGACGAGAGGTGAGGTTTCAGAACACGCCACGACGCAAGCGCCATCGCAAAAATCTAGGGATTGATGCAAGCTACTGCGGCGGGAAGATCAGCGTGAAGTTCGTTGCGAATGCGGGCTTGACGACTTCCAAAAACCAGTCTTCGATTGGTCGAACACCTGAAAGATATTTGGGAAGGGCATCGGTAATCGCCTCCCATCCCTCCATCTGTTCGTCAATCTCGACCGTGCCTTCTTCAGTTTCGAAGCCAAGACAGAGCAGATCATAGGCGAAAAAGTTGCGTTTGAACGCTGCGACTCGGAGAGTCTCGCTCCATTTCACCGGAACCTCCACAACCGTTCCATCGGGGAAGTATGTGGTTCGAACGAATCCTGCATCGTCAGCGGCGATCACTCCGCGTTCATACTTGGGTTTCGCTTTCGCCATTTCAAGCGGTTTCTCCGGCGTTGCGCGCTTTGACTTTGAACCAGATGGGGGTGCCTTCGAAGCCAAAGGCGGCGCGGATCTGATTTTCGAGGAAGCGCTCGAATGCGAAGTGCAGCTTGATGTTGCGGTCGGTGAACAGGACGAAGGTCGGTGGCGCGACGGCGGCCTGCGTCATGTAGAAGATGCGGATCCGCTTGGCCATGGGAACCGGGGCGCGCTGGAAGTCGATCTTGTCGAGAAAGCGGTTCATCTGGCCGGTGGTGACTCGCTTGCGGCGCTCGGCTGCCAGCTTCTTGACTTCCTTGAGGACAGATTTCATGCCTTTGCCCTCTTTTGCGGAAAGGAAAAGGACGGGTGCGTAGTCGAGATATTTGAGCGCGCGGCGGAGCTGTTTCTCGAAGATGTCGCGGTCGGCGGGAGGCTTGCCGTCGGTGCGGGCGGTGGTGACGGCGTCCCACTTGTTCACGATGAGGATGACGCTGCGCCCGGACTCGTGCGCGTAGCCGCCGATGGTGGCGTCGCTGGCGGTGACGCCCTCAGTAGCGTCGATGACGAGAAGGGCCACGTCAGCGGCTTCGAGGTGGCGGCGTGCCATAACCACGGAGAGCTTCTCGGCCATCAACTCGGTCTTGCCTTTGCGGCGGATTCCGGCAGTATCGACGAAGCGGAGGGTGTTGCCTTCGTACTCGACGGTTTCATCGACGGCGTCACGGGTGGTTCCGGCGATAGGCGAGACGATTGCGCGGCTTGTGCCGGTGAGGGCGTTGAGCAGGGTGGATTTGCCGACATTGGGACGGCCAATGATGGCAACGGCGGTTTCGTGCTGTTCGTATTCCCCGTGGGTTCTGTGCGGGACGTGCGCGGCCGGCGAATTCGCTTCGCGCTGGTTCCCGGGAGTTTCGTTCGGTTTCACATGAGTGTCGATCGGAGGTGCTTCTGGCTGATCCGGAATGGTACCGGTGACAGCGTCGAGGAGTTCGCCGATGCCGAGGCCGTGTTCGGCGCTGATGGAGTAGACCTCCTTGATGCCGAGGCGGCGGAAGTTCTCGGCCTCAAGGGCCATGGCTTCGCCCTCCACCTTGTTGACGGCCAGGAAGACCGGCTTGGAGCCGCGGGTGAGAAGGCGGGCGAGGTCGTAGTCGGGACGGGCAAGCTCTGTGCGGGCATCGACGACCATGATGATGGCTTCGGCGTCATCGAGGGCGACCTTGGCCTGGTTGTAGATCTCGGTTGGGATGAGCTCGGGGTCGTCGGGGACGATGCCGCCGGTATCGACGAGGCGGAATCGGCGTCCGTCCCACTCGAATTCGCCGTAGATGCGGTCGCGGGTAATGCCGGGCTCATCGCCGACAATTGAGCGGCGACTACGGGTGAGGCGATTGAAAAGGGTGGATTTGCCCACGTTTGGACGGCCGACGATGGCAACGAGAGGCAGGGTCTCAGCGCCGGGCCGGGAAGGGATAACGGATCTGCGATAGGTGGGCAACGACTTACTCCAAACTTGGCCGGACGATGGAACGGCTCTTTCAGTCTACGGGAGGCGGATGCGCGGAGACCCAATTCGGCACTGATTGGAAACGAGTTGAATGTGTCAGGATTTCGCATTTCATTCGCCATTGGAGTTGGACCTATGATGGAGGGAGTATCCGGCGCAGATGGCCACCGCACAGACCTCAACTCGAAAGCTTCCGACGCTGCATGAGTTCTTTTCGCCTGGCGGGGTTCTGGCGAAGTCTCCTTTGCCCTATGAGTACCGGCCAGGGCAATTGGAGATGGCGAAGGCAGTGGAGCGGGCGCTGCAGGAGCGGCGGCACCTGATTGTCGAGGCGGGAACGGGTACGGGGAAGACGCTTGCGTATCTGCTGCCGGCGCTGCGGACCGGGCAGCGGGTGATTGTGTCGACCGGGACGAAGGCGCTGCAGGATCAGCTGTTCTTTCGGGATGTGCCGTTTCTGGAGTCGCTGCTGGGGGAGCTGCGGGTCTGCTACATGAAGGGGCGCGCGAATTACCTGTGCAGGCACAAGCTGGTGGCACTGCGGGATCAGCCGATCTTGTCCGGCCTCGAAGAAATCGACCAATACCGGCAGATCGCCGAGTGGGAGAAGGTGACGGAGACCGGGGATCGCTCGGAATTGAATGAGCTGCCGGAGGCGAGCGCGTTGTGGCACAAGCTGGATGCCCGGAGCGAGGCTTGCCTGGGAACGACGTGTCCGGATTACCGGCGGTGCTTCATCACGGAGATGAGACGGCGGGCGCTGGAGTCGGACATCATCATCGTGAATCATCATTTGTTCTTTGCCGATCTGGCGGTGAAACAGGCGGCTGCAGGTGCTCCGGACGCGGGAATTCTGCCTGAGGCCGCCGCAGTAGTGTTCGATGAGGCGCATGAACTGGAGGAGGTGGCATCGAGCTACTTCGGGCTGTCCGTGTCGAACCTGCGTTTCGAAGAGCTGGCGCGCGATACCGATACACATCTGCGGGGCAAGGCTGGGGCGGAGAAGTTTCCCGCGGCGACGCAGCAGTTGCGCGACCGGGCGCGGATGTTCTTTGCAAATCTCCCGATGAGCAGCGATGGGCGGCAGCCATTCGAGAATCGCGAGGAGTTTCTGGAGACATCGGGCGATCTGTATCTGTCGTTACGAAACACGCTGCGGCTGCTCGAGTCGGAGATGGAGCTGCTGACGGATATCGATGAAGCGCCGGGATTGCGGAAGCGGGTTGCGCGGCTGAGGACGGAGCTGGAGTTCCTGCTCGAGTCGAACTCGAGCAACATGGTGTATTGGCTGGAGCGACGGGCGGTGGGCGGCCTGGATAAGAGCGGACGTAGTGGCGGGCGAGCGCAGAACCGGCATACGTTCGTGCAGGCAACGCCGATTGATGTTTCAGAGCTGCTGCACGAGATGGTGTTTGAGTCGATTCCGACGGTGGTTCTGACCTCGGCGACGCTGACGGTCCAGGGCGGGTTTGAGCATGTACGCAAGCGCGTGGGTATGACGGAAGCGCGAGAGCTGGTGGTGCCTTCGCACTTTCGCTATGGCGAGCAGGCCCTGCTGTATCTGCCGCCGACGATGCCGGACCCGCGCGATCCTGAGTTTCCTGAGGCGGCGGCGAACACGATTCGGCGGGTGCTGGAGCTTTCGAAGGGGCGGGCGTTCTGTCTGTTCACAAGCTACGCACAGATGCGCGATTTGTATGAACGGCTCATGCCGGTGCTGGAGTATCCAATCCTGCTGCACGGAACCGCGCCGCGAAAGGCACTGCTCGAGGAGTTTCGCTCGACGCCAAATGCGGTGCTCTTCGGGACATCGAGTTTCTGGCAAGGAGTGGATGTGCAGGGCGAGGCGCTGAGCTGCGTGATCATCGACAAGCTGCCGTTTGCAGTGCCGAACGACCCGGTGGTGATGGCGCGGATGAAAGCAATTGAGGAGGCGGGCGGAAAACCGTTCTTCGATTACCAGGTGCCATCGGCAGTGCTGACGCTGAAGCAGGGATTCGGGCGGCTGATTCGTTCGCTGGAAGATCGTGGTGTGCTGGTCCTGCTCGATCCGCGGATCCGTAAGCAGCGGTACGGGCAAACGTTCTTGCAGAGCCTGCCGCCATACCGGATGACGGCTACGATTACGGACGTGGCAGAGTTCTTTGAGATACAGGGGACAAGGGAACCAGCGGGCAAGGGTACAAGGCTTTAAGAGTGACTCAGGAGCGCGTCGTTAGCAAAATCTGTTTCGGTCCTGCTCTTGCTGGCGCGTGATTGTTGATTTAGGGAAGACAATGAAGATCGCTGCGAACGACGTGCTGATTGTTATCGATGTGCAGAATGATTTCTGTCCGGGTGGGGCGCTGGCGGTGCCGGATGGGGATGCGGTGATTGGGCCGATTCACCGCGTTGCAGAGCGGTTTGAGCATGTTGTGCTGACGCAGGACTGGCACACTGCGGATCATTACTCGTTTGCTTCGGCGCATGCGGGGAAACATCCTTACGAGCAGATTGAGTTGAGCTATGGCTTGCAGACACTGTGGCCGGATCATTGCGTTCAAGGCACGCGGGGAGCGGAGTTTCATCCGGAGTTGAATTTGACGCGGGCAGAGTTGATTGTGCGCAAGGGATTTCATAGGACGATCGATTCGTATTCAGCGTTCTTTGAGAACGACCACACAACGGCGACCGGGCTGGGCGGATATCTGAAGGAGCGCGGATTCAGTCGGGTGTTTCTGGCCGGGCTGGCGTATGACTTTTGCGTGGGGTATTCGGCACTGGACGCGCAGCGACTGGGCTTTGAGGCCGTAGTGCTGAAGGATGCGTGCCGGGCGATCGATCTGAACGGGTCGGCGGCAGCGATGGAGCGGGAGTTTGCGAACGCTGGTCTTCGGATAATGAGTACAGGGGAACTCTGAGGGATCTTTCGAAAGATAGAATCGAGTTGAGAGGCTGGCTCAGGCGTTCTTCGGCCCGACTGAATTCCATTCCTGCAAACCAGTTTGGGCGAGGCCCGAGACACAAACGTCATGTCGCGCAACTTCTACATTCTGGCTGGGGCGCTGGCGTTCTTTGCGCTGCTTTCGGGGGCGATGACGCTTGTGCCTTCGAGCTTTCAGCCGGGACTTCCGGCAAATGGGTCGCTATGGCGGATGGTTGCGCTGGTGATGCTGCTGGCGTCCCTGGCTTGTGCGCTGATTGCCGTGTTCAGCAATCTGTTTGAACAGGTGGATCGGCGGAGCGAGGAGCAGCGGATGGATGCGCGACGGATTCGGCGGGAGCAGCGGGAGTTGCGCAGGCCGCCTGAGTAGTGTGCCAAGGAATGAACCCTCTGGCTGTGGTATACGCGACGTAAGCTCTTTGTTTCCTTGTGCGAACTGCCACAGTCGCGTCCAACTTGATCACGCAGAACAGCAAAAGCAAATAGAATTGAGTCAGGCGGGGACATCTCCCTGCGAGGACGTGATCGCTGATGTTTGAAGTTACCGTGGAGGGCGGCTTCTCCTCCGGGCACTATCTGCGTAACTACCGGGGCAAGTGCGAGAATCCGCACGGGCACAACTACAAGGTGCGCGTGACGCTCCATGGGAAGGAACTGGACGAAGCGGGGCTGCTGCTGGACTTCAAACTGTTGAAGCAGGTGATGCGGCCGGTGATCGACAGAATCGATCACCAGATGTTGAACGACCTGGAGCCGTTCACCACGCTGAACCCGTCGGCTGAGAATATCGCGAAGTTTTTCTATGATCAGACGAACGAGCAGCTTGCGGAGATGACAAAAGGCCGCGTGCGCGTGAAGGACTGCACGATCTGGGAGACGGATACGACAACGGCGACGTACTTTGAGTAGCTGCTGCCCGGTCTTAATGAGATGCCGCTCGACGAATCCTGTGACATACAGTGAGTCACTTGCGTTTGAATCGTTCTGCATGTGAGCGTCACATTGATGATCGACTTCACAGGGGCGACGTAATGGCTGAGAGCATCGACGCGTACCGGGCATTCGAACCAGGTCGTAGATCTTTCTTGAAGACTGCAACGGCGGCTTGCTGTGTTCCCGCATTTCAAGTTGCTTTCGGAAACCCGATCAGGAGCAAGAAGTCGGACGCGTACCGGATGGTGGCCGCAACGGATCGGAATCGGATTCTGGCCGCAGCGGATGAGTACGTGTCGCGTGAGCCGGTGACGATCACGGCGTTTCCAGCAAAGGGGAGCGCAGGCGGTCTGCACGACTTCTATTCGCAGGCGGATTATTTCTGGCCTGATCCTAAGAATCCGAACGGGCCTTATATCAACCGCGACGGACAGAGCAATCCCGCCAATTTCAACGAACACCGGAAGATGATGATTGCGCTTTCGGTCGAGATGCCTGCTTTGACCGCCGCGTGGCTGCTAAGCGGAAAACGGCGGTACTCACAGCGGGCATGCGATCACCTGAAGGCGTGGTTTGTAACGCCGGCAACGCGGATGAATCCGAACCTGATATACGCGCAGGCGGTGACCGGACGTTCAACGGGCAGGAACTTCGGGATCATCGATACGCTGCACCTGGTGGAGGTTGCGCGGGCGGCGGGGTTTCTGTTGGATGGGCTCCTGGATAAGCAATCCAGCGATGGAGTGCGCGCGTGGTATGCGAGCTACGTTGACTGGCTTTGCCAAAGCGAGCGGGGACAGCAGGAACGCGATACGAAGAACAATCATGCGATCTGCTGGGCGGTGCAGGCGGCGGAGTTTGCGCGACTGGCTAAGAATGAGGAAGTACGAAAGGACGTATATCGCCGGTACCGGGAGATTCTTCTACCGGATCAGGAGGCGGAGGACGGATCGTTTCCACGTGAGCTCGCGAGGACGAAGCCGTACAGCTATTCGATCTTCAATTTCGATGTGATGGCGGGATTGTGTCAGTCGTTGAAGGGATTGGAGCCGGATCCCACGACATTCAAGCTCGGCGATGGACGCGGGCTCTTGAAAGCGGCGGAGTTTATTTATCCGTACATCAAGGACAAGAGCCAATGGAAATGGGCTCACGATGTAGAGCACTATGACGCACTGCCGGTGCGATCGCCGGGATTATTGTTTGCGGGAATTGCGGGACATCAGGAGAAGTACATCGAGCTCTGGAAGAAGCTTAGCCCGGATCCGACGGACAAAGAAATCATTCGGAACTTTCCGATTCGGCAGCCGTTGTTGTGGGTGTAGCTCTTCGACCCACCGTATCGCGAAGCTTGGGGGCGCTCCGGTTTCGCTCTTGATGATTTCCACCTCGAACTGGAACTCTGATCGTCGATGTCGTAACGGCATTGTCTGATCAGGTGATTTTTCGTCGATGGAACGAAAGCGGAACTAATTCCAGAGCACAGAGAAAATGGCGACTGATGATGCTCTTTCCGGGCCGAAGGTTGCCTGTCGATATCTCGGATTTGTCGGAGAAGAACAGACCGATGTAGAGGTTTCTTTTTTTCTCCCATTCCACTCTCGTCGGCTAAACTTCCACCATCTCAGAGTGGTGAAGGGCATGGGGCAAGAAGGCATTTTGTTAGTAGTGGAGAATGAGCCGAGGGATATGAAGGACGCTGCGGATTCGGCGCGAGCTGCCGGGTTTGCTGAGGTGGAAGGAAAGACGACGCCCTACGCAGCGCGAGTTTACCTGGAAGACCGGCTTACAAATGGCCCAAGCCTTCCCGATGGGATTCTCCTGGATCTTGACTTTGGGTACGAGAGCGGATACGAATTGCTTCGTTTCTGGCATAGCAATCCGAAGCTGCGAACAATTCCCCTTATTGTCTGGTCGATTCTGGGTGAAGAACAGAAAGAGATGTGCGGTCTGTTCAAAGTGAAGCAGTTTGTCGGAAAGTGGGAGGGGATCGAGGCACTGCAAAATGCTCTCAAGGAAGTTATCCAGCCGTTGAAGTAGTGGAAGATAGCCTTTGACTAAATCCGTGGGCCTACCCGCCTGACCACGTCCCCGGTGGCGCCAGCCGACCAATCAATCCAAATCAAAGATCTGCGCAAGCAGTTTTTCGGAGAACTCAATGAACGATTTGGCTGAGATTATTTCTCAGAATGAAGACAGAATCCGAGCGGAATGGGTCCGGACGATGTCTTCCGCAGTGCAGCGAGCCGATCTAATCAGCAAGGCGGAACTTGACGAACAGTGTGGCTCCATCCTGAAAGAGATAGTCGACGGGGTTCGAACGAGCGGCCCTGAGAACATCGCGAGTGCGGGATGGAATGGGGCCCGGGAGTTGCTGACTTCCATTTCGTCATCGAGAGCGCGACAAGGCTTCTCGCCAATCGATGTGGCGATGTTTGTGCTCTCGCTGAAACAGCCGCTTTTTGTTGTTATCCGGGAGAAGATGGCGAAAAGCCCGGATGCGATGTTCGAGACCGTGTGGTCGGCGACGCAGTTGCTCGACAGATTAGCGCTGATCACGACCGAGTCTTACACGGCGACGCGCGAGGAGTTGATCATGCGCCAGCAGCAGGAGTTGCTGGAATTGTCCACGCCTGTGGTGAAGTTATGGGACGGAATTCTGGCGCTGCCCATCATCGGTACCCTCGACAGCGCTCGGACGCAAGTTGTGATGGAGAGCCTGCTGCAAGCAGTGGTGTCGACGAATTCACGATACGCAATTATTGACATCACGGGTGTGCCGACGGTGGACACCCTGGTCGCTCAACATCTATTGAAGACGATCACCGCTGCGAGGCTGATGGGCGCCGAGTGCATCATCAGTGGAGTTCGGCCGCAGATTGCGCAGACGATTGTTCATCTTGGTATCAATCTTGAAGACGTGATTACAAAGGCCAAGCTCTCTGATGCGTTTGCGCTTGCGTTGCAGCGCAGCGGGCGAGCCGTGGTGAAGACTGCGGCTTCGGCGGCTAACCCGCTGAGCGGGCTGTTCGGCAAGCGGGAGGAGTGATGGAACGAATTCCTGTTTTGCGGATGGGATCTTTGCTTCTGATCACGATTCAGGTGGACATGCACGACAAGCTGGCGCTTCAGCTGCAAGATGACGTGACGGAACGGATTTCGGAGTGGGGGTCGACCGGGGTACTGATCGATATCTCTTCGCTGGAGATTGTGGATTCGTTTATCGGGCGTATGCTGGCGAACATTGCGGGGATGTCGCGGGTTCTGGGAGCCGAAACGGTCGTGGTTGGCATGCAGCCGGCGGTGGCCATCACGCTGGTTGAACTTGGCATGTCGCTCACGGGCGTACGGACAGCGCTGAGCGTTGAAGCGGGGATGGAGTTGCTTTACGGTAACGCATTTTTTGGATCAGAGAATGAGCGTACAGAAGCGTGAGGTTCTACCCGTAAAGACCTCGAACGACGTAGTGCTTGCCAGGCAAAAGGTAAGGCAGCTGGCGGTAGAACTCCGTTTCAGTCTTGTCGATCAAACCAAGCTAGTCACCGCAGCGAGCGAACTGGCCCGCAACGCGCTCGATCACGGCAAAGGCGGCAGCATGACGGTGGAGACACTGGTCAATGGCTCTCGTTCGGGGCTGCGAATGATCTTCGAGGATCAGGGGCCGGGAATCCCAAACATTGAAGACGCCCTGAAGGACGGCTTCACTACCGGGTCAGGAATGGGATTGGGGTTGGGCGGAAGTAAGCGCCTGGTGAATGAATTCAGCATCGAATCGGAAGTGGGGAAGGGGACCCGCATCACAGCGGTGCGATGGAAATAGCCTTCACAGAATGTGTTGCGATCATGGATGCCAGCTCGGTGGGCGAGGTGCGTCGCGCGGCTGCGGCCGCGGCTGCAAGGCTGAAGCTGGACGACACCCGCGCAGGCGAGCTTGCCATTCTGGCAACGGAGGTGACCCGCAACGTTCTGGTCCACGGCGGCGGCGGGCAGGTGATCATTGCCGGGTTGGAAAACCCGGCTGGGCCCCTCGCGAGAATTCTGGCTTTGGACACCGGTGGGGGCATTGAGAACCTGGCTGAGGCGATGAAGGACGGGTTCTCTACATCAGGCACGATGGGCGGCGGGATGGGGGCAATGAAGCGCCTCGCCAAGCGATTTGAGGTTTTCACCGGTCGGGGCGGCACGATGGTCCTGCTGGAAGTGGGAGAAGGACCTGCGGCGGACCATGTGGAGTTTGCGGGTATGACGCTGCCGTATCCAGGCGAGCGCGTGTGCGGAGATGGCTGGTATTGCGAGCACACTTCAACCCGAACGGTGGCGGTTCTCGTCGATGGCCTGGGACATGGAATGGGCGCCGCTGATGCTGCACAAGAGGCAATCGCGACAGTGAGGCAACGAGTCTCGAAGAGTCCAGGAGAGATCCTGAGCTACATGCACGATGCATTGAAGAAGACGCGGGGAGCGGTCGCAGCGGTCGTCGAGGTGCTTCCGACGCAGGGCAGGCTGACTTACGCGGGCATCGGGAACATCTCCGCATCGATTTTGAGTAAAGGGTCGTCGCGCAGTCTGATCTCCCACAACGGCACCCTTGGGATGACGGTTCAGCGTGTTCAGGAGTTCAACACAGAGTGGTCGCCGGACTCGATCTTTATCATGCATTCCGATGGAGTGCACTCCAAGTGGGACCTGTTTTCGTATGCCGGACTGATTTCGCGGCATCCCGCCCTTATTTGTGGTGCGCTTATTCGTGACTTTCGACGGCATCGAGATGACGCCGGTGTGGTTGTGCTGAAAGCTGCGTAATTATGCCAGTTCCAATCCTTCAGATCGCCCTCCAATCAGAACGGGACGTGGTGCAGGCAAGACAGCGCGCGCGTGAAGTAGCTGCCGAGCTTGGACTGGACAATCAGGATCAAATTCGATTGGCAACGGCAACGTCGGAGATTGCCCGCAACGCGTACCGCTACGCACGCAACGGGAAGGTTGCATTTTCGCTGAACGTCGATCAACAACGAATTGAAGTCGAGGTTTCGGATTCGGGATCGGGCATTCCGAATCTCGAGGAGGTTCTGGAAGGCAGGTATCAGTCGATGACCGGCATGGGCATGGGGATCATTGGCACGAAGCGCCTGATGGATGATTTTCAGATTGAGACCTCGACAAGCGGAACGACCGTTCGCATGGGAAAGCTGCTGCCGAGATATCGGACCCATTGGACGGAGAGATCAGCACGCGAACTGAAGAGCAAGGTGCAGGCCCGAATTCCCAGCAATCCATTCGAGGAAATCGAGCAGCAAAATCAGGAGCTGCTGAAAACGCTGCAGGAACTGCGGACGCGGCAGGAAGAACTAGAGCTGCTCAATCGAGAACTGGAAGATACAAATCGCGGCGTTGTGGCGCTATATGCGGAGCTGGATGAGCGGGCGGACTATCTGCGGCGGGCTTCGGAACTGAAGACGAAGTTCCTGTCGAATGTGTCGCATGAGTTTCGGACGCCGCTGAACTCCATCATTTCTCTTGCCCGCATGCTGATGGACCGGATCGATGGTGACCTGACGGGCGAGCAGATGAAGCAAATCCGGTATATCGAGTCTTCCGCGCGCGTGCTGCAGGACCTGGTGAACGATCTTCTGGATCTTGCGAAGGTCGAAGCAGGCAAGGTACGCATGAGGCCAAAGCGGTTTGAGGTGCACGAACTGTTCAGCGCTCTCAAGGGGATGTTGAAACCCCTGCTGGCTGATAACACCTCAGTGAATCTGGTTTTCGACGACACGGAAGAGGTGGTTCCGTTGCGGACCGATGAGGGGAAAGTCTCGCAGATACTCAGAAACCTCATCTCTAACGCCATCAAGTTCACACCCAATGGCAGTGTGAAAGTGTCTGCAACTTTGCTGCCTGGTGAAGAGGTGGAGTTCGTGGTTGCGGATACCGGGATCGGAATTGCTCCCGAGCACCACGAGACGATTTTCAGGGAATTCAGCCAGGTCGACAATCCGCTGCAGGATCGATATCGGGGTACAGGGCTGGGTCTGCCGCTGTGCAGGAATCTGGCGAAGCTGCTTGGAGGAAGGATCTGGCTGGAAAGCGAATTGGGGAAGGGATCGACGTTCTTCGTTCGGATCCCGGCGGTATATGTTGGCGAGAAATTTCAGGCTGATGCGACGGAAATGCCTCCAGCGCCGGAGTTCCACCGCACTCCGGTGTTGATTCTTGAAGACAATATCGAGACTGCGCGGCTGTTTGAGTCCTATTTGCGGAACTCGGAGTTTCAGGCGATTATCGCGTTGAGCCTGGCGCAAGCCGAGATCTGGACGGGAAGGCACGCTCCTGTGGCAGTAATCGCGGATGTGTACCTGGAGAACGAACAGTCCTGGGGTTTTCTGTCCCGAGTTCGCGAACGCTGGCCAGAGCTGGTCTGTATTGCGACGAGCGTCAGTGACGAGTCGGAAGCTGCGCGAGAAAACGGCGTAGACATCTTTCTTCAGAAGCCATTCGACAAAGAGGTGCTTCTGGAGGAATTGCGCGGACGCATTGCCCAGACGGGGAGCCGCCGCATTTTGCTGGTGGACGATAACGAGATCGCAAGATACATTCTGCGTGATTTGCTGGACCAGCCATGGCTCAGCATCCGCGAAGCATCCTCGGGAGGGGAGGCCTTGGACGCGATCGACCAGGAACTTCCGGATGCCATCATTCTCGATTTGCTGATGCCGGACATGAGCGGAATTGAGGTTTTGAGGCGATTGCGCGGGAGTCCAGCAACCGAACAATTGCCGGTTCTCATCTATACGTCAAAGGAACTTACCGAATCTGAGCGGGCCGAACTGGAAATGTTGAATGCACCAGTAATCAAGAAGGCGGAGGTTTCCTCAAGGCTATCGGCTAAACCATTCCTGGACTGGGCCAAATCCGCTGGCCTGTCTCCTGAAGCCGTTGCACCCGAGTCAAATGCTTGAGAGCAGCCCAGGACGCATACTGATCGTCGACGACCGGGAAGAGAATCGGTACGTGTTGAGGCGATTTCTGGAAAATGCAGGGTACGTATGCGAGCAGGTCGATCGCGGAGCACGAGCGCTTGAGCTGGCCTTTACGAATCCCGATTTGATCATTCTGGATGTCAGCTTGCCTGATATGTCGGGATACGAGGTTTGTCGAAGACTGAAAGCCGATCCGGCGACCAGCGCGATCATGATTTTGCAAATGTCGGCATCCTTTGTGTCGAACGACGATAAAGTGAGAGCGCTGGATGCAGGCGCTGACGCTTACATCACGCATCCGATTGACCGCATGGTACTGGTCGCGACGGTTCGGGCACTACTGCGATTGCGAAAAGCGGAAAGTGCGTCCAGGAAGTCGTCGGAGCAGTGGCAGACTACCTTTGATTCCCTCTCGGAGGGCGTGGCTCTGATAAACGAGCATGGCTGCATTGTGAAGTGGAATCACGCGTTTTCGGGAATGTGCGGCGCGCGAGCCAATCTCGAGGCGGGAGAAAAAGCCGCCGTGTTGCTGGAACGACTCATCGGCACGAGCGAACCACTCAGTAAGGATGAGCAACGGTTCAACTCGGAGTACAGCTTTGGAAAAAGGTCTCTCCAGGTCTCGGTAAACAGGATAGGAGGGGAAATTAACGGTGGGGAGAAGGTTCTCATTCTTGCCGATACCACGGATCGGAAGCTGGCGGAACATGCACTTCGTACTGCTGAAAGGCTCTCCGCCAGTGGGAAGATGGCGAACGCAATCGCGCACGAGATCAACAACCCACTGGAGGCTCTGACAAACCTTCTTTATCTTGCACGATCAGACAATTCCACGGAGAAAACGCAGACCTTGCTGGAGAGTGCTGCAAGAGAGTTGGATCGAGTGGCGCGAATTACGAAGCAGAGCCTCTCGTTCCATCGAGATACCGACAAGCCGATCGAGATTGATCTAGGTGAACTGCTGGCGGATGTAGTCGGGATGATGGAGCGTTCCGCAGCAGTGCACCGAGTACGAGTGATCTTGCAGAAGCGTCCTGCGGGTAGGATCAGCGGGTTTCCGGGGCAACTTGTGCAGGTTCTGAGCAACCTGATCCGTAACGCAATCGAAGTTTCGATGCCAGGATCGGAGGTGACGGTGCGTCTCAGCTCAGTGGAGCGGAGTGAGCGTCGAGGCAATCGCATCACGATTCATGATCGGGGTGCGGGTATTCCCGCGGAGATCCGTTCGAATATCTTCGATCCCTTTTTTACGACCAAGCAGTTGCGGGGTTCCGGCCTGGGTCTCTGGGTGTCGAGATCTCTGGTTACGCGGCATCAGGGCACAATTCGTTTCCGTTCGTGCCAGCAGAGTGGAAGAAGCGGAACGACTTTCGAGATCTTTTTGCCATCCGTGGCCGACGACCCGTCTCGGGCGGATCTCGTAACAGCCGGGAGCAGCCTTCTGGCTCGCATGTGAGATTACATCCATAGACAACTGCAAATTCAAAGTGAGAAACTTTTGCTCTCTGGAAAGGCGCGCCCCGGCGTTTCCCCAAGGGCCTTTCCAGAACCATGACGAGCGAAAGGCCTAAGCGGCACATTCTGCAGGGAGTGCTCTCAAGTTGCCTACATTGTTAAGGGTGCGACGGTCGCGAGCCCGAGCTCTGGTGAGAGCGCGCAGGGTGGGCTTCGCGAATCTCATTTTGTTGATGCTATTTGCGGCCGGTTGCCATCGCTCGGATACGGTTGCGGCTGGCAGAACACTTGATTTCAATCAGGACGTGCAGCCGATTCTCGCGTCACGCTGCTTCGCGTGCCATGGGCCTGATCCGGAGATGCGCAAGGCCGGGCTCCGACTTGATCTGGCTGAGTATGCGGAAAAGAAACGGCAAGGACGTCCGGACGCGATTGTGCCCGGGCATCCTGATCGCAGTGAGTTGATCAAACGCATCGAGTCGCATGATCCGCACTACCTGATGCCGCAGAATCCGCAGGGCGAAGCGAAGCCTATGAGCGAAGCGGAGATCGCGACGCTGAAGGAGTGGATCAAGCAGGGTGCGGTGTATCGGCCGCACTGGGCGTTTGAGGTGCCAAAGCGGCCGGCGGTTCCCGAGGCGAAGTCGCATGCGGACTGGCCAAAGAATGCGATCGACAAGTTCGTTTTGGCAAACATCGAGAAGGCCGGGCTTCAACCTTCGCCTGAGGCGGACAAGGCGAACCTGATTCGGCGCGTAATGCTGGATCTGACCGGGTTGCTGCCAACGCCGGAGGAGGTGCGGTCGTTTGAGAAGGACACATCGCCGAATGCATACGAGCACCTGGTGGACAATCTGCTGGCGCGACCAGCGTATGGCGAGCAGCGTGGCCGCTATTGGCTGGACTATGCGAGGTATGCGGATACATACGGCCTGCACTATGACAACAGCCGGCATATCTGGCCTTATCGCGACTATGTCATTCGCGCTTTCAACAGCAACAAACCATTTGATCAGTTTGCGACAGAGCAGATCGCCGGAGACCTGCTGCCGGCGAACGATCTGGATCCCCTGATTGCGAGCGGGTATGTGCGGCTTGGGGAGAGCAGCAACGAAGGCGGAACGATCGCGGAGGAATTGAAATTCAATATCGCGCGGGACCGGACGGAGGCCTACGGAGCGACGTTCATGGGGCTGACGGTGGGCTGCGCGGTGTGCCACGATCACAAGTTCGATCCGACGACGCAGAAGGATTTTTATTCGCTGAGCGCATTCTTCAACAACATCGATGAGAAGCCGTTCAACGGCGATCGGCCGGTCTGGTCGCCGGTCGTACGAATTCCGCGGGCGCAGAATCGTGAGGCGTACGACCGGGTGTATGCGAGACGGGCAGAGCTTCGCGGGCAGATCAGATCGATGCGTCTACGCGAGCGGGATCTGGTTCGCGCATGGATTGAGTCGCACAAAGATGCGCCGCAGGGAGTTTCGACGGACAAGCTGCTGGTGAGGCTGCGGCTGGACGAGGGGAAGGGCGACGTCCTGCACAACAGCGCCCCGCATGCTAATCCGGCGACGTTCAAGGCGACGATGGTTGCTCCCCAGTGGGGCGAGACGACCTGGCTGTGGCCGGATTTCCGGATGCAGTCGAATACGCGGGTGGTGCTGGATAAGTCGGGTGACTTCGAGGGGAACCAGGCTTTTTCGGCTGGCGGCTGGTTTATGTTCCGCTCGGCGCCTTACTTTGCGGTAGACGACAAGGCTGGCGCGATGATTTCGAAGATGGACGCCAGCCAGCACGATCGCGGATGGGATCTTGCGGTCCGCAATGGGGTGATCACAGTTGAACTGGTGAATTCCGCGCCAAAGGATGTGAAGGGCAAGAAGCATCCGGATACGAAGGAGGCGTTTCACTATCCTTCGCCGCAGAATCTGACGAAGAAGGAACTTTCAACTTACAAGCCTCCGGAGAAGAAGGAGCCGAAGAAGAAAGAAGAGAAGAAAAAGAAAGAAAAGAAGCCGGAGAAGAAAGAAGCGCCGGATACGACTCCACTGGTCGCGATTCGAGTGTCGACGGTTTCGCCGTTGCCGACGGATGGGGAGTGGAGGCACATCTTCTTTACTTACGATGGCTCGGGACATGCGTCCGGGGTGAAGATCTTCATCGATGGGAAGCCTGCAGCAACGGAAGTCGAAACTGACACCCTTCACGGAGAAAGTATCCGGACGAGCGCGCCAATGCAGCTTGGGTGGCGAGCGCCTGGCGAGAATCCGGCGAAGGAACTGCGATACCAGGACATTCGGCTCTACGGCCGGTCGCTCGCTGCGGATGAGGCCAGGCGATTGCCGTTTGAGGATTATGTTGCGGAGATTGCTGCCAGGCCCAGCTCGCAGTGGACTGAGGATCAGTGGCACGTTGCGAGTGAGTTTTATCTTAATAATGTGGATCCGGCGTTTCGGGTGGCGAACGCGCAAATGCATGCGCTGGATGCGGAACTCGATCAGCTCTCGGCTGGCGGCGACGTTACGCAGGTGGCGTGGGAGAAGCCGACACTGGCATATGCGAGCGTGCTGGAGCGCGGGAACTATGCCGCGCGCACAGAGCGCGTGGAGGCCAATACGCCGCATTATCTTCCGCCGCTGCCCACGGGAGTGGCGCATAACAGGCTGGCGCTTGCGAAGTGGACTGTGAGCCCGGAGAATCCGCTGACGGCGCGGGTGACAGTGAACCGGATGTGGTACGAGTTGTTCGGAACCGGCATTGTGGAGACGACCGAAGACTTCGGCATCATGGGGCAGCGGCCGTCCAATCCGGAGCTGCTGGATTGGCTGGCGGTGGAGTTCAGAGAGAGCGGCTGGAATGTGAAGCACATGTACAAGCTGATGGTGATGTCAGCTGCGTACAGGCAGAGCGCGAAGTCGAGCCCAGAGCAGCTGAAGAAGGACCCGCGCAATCTGCTGCTGTCGCACGGGCCGAGGTTCCGGATGGACGCGGAGATGTTGCGGGATATCGCGCTTCAATCCGGAGGGCTTCTGGTTGATCGGATTGGAGGGCCTAGCGTGAAGCCCTATCAGCCTCCGAATGTCTGGGAGCAGGTGAGCTATCCGACGAGCGACACGTTGATCTACGTGCAGGATCATGGGCAGTCGCTCTACAGGCGGAGCATGTACACCTACTGGAAGCGGATGGCTTCGCCCGTGAACATGGATGCCTTCGATGCGCCTGTGCGGGATGCGGTGTGTACGCGGCGTCAGCGAACGGATACGCCGCTGCAGGCATTGGTGACGATGAACGATGTGCAGTGGATTGAGGCGGCGCGCGCGCTGGCTGAGCGTGTGATCCACGAGGCTGGGCCAAAGCCGGAGGACCGGATCGATCGGATGAGCGAGATTCTTCTGGCTCGCGATCCTTCGCCGAAGACGCTGGCGGTGTTGGAGAACTCGCTGGGGCAGATGCAGAAGCACTACGCGAGCGATCCGAAGGCGGCACATGCGCTGGTGCACGAGGGAGAAAGCAAGGTCGCGAGCAGCACGCCTGAACCGGAACTTGCCTCTTGGACCATGATTGCGAACGAGATGTTGAACTTGGATGAGACGCTGAACAAATAGCAGGGGACCCCGATGAAGCAGCATCCGCTTTGTACCGATTGCGAACCCGAACTCGATGTCACGAACCTTCCGATTCCGGCTGGACTCAAGCAGGAGTGGTCGGCCGTGGAAACACGCCGGCAGTTTCTTGGGCGCTCAGGGAAGGTGCTGGGATGGGCTGCGCTGGCGAGTCTGTTTGGCGATGCTGCTCTTCGGGGAAACGCGTTTGCGGCCGATACCAAGAGCCCTGCGACCTCGCCGGGTCGAAACAATCTCGGGTTGCCGCACTTTGCGCCGAAATCAAAACGGGCGATTTATCTCTTTATGTCGGGTGGTCCCCCGCAGATCGATCTGCTCGATTACAAACCAAATCTGGCCTCGCAGTACGATAAGGACATCCCCGACTCAGTTCGCGGCAATCAACAGCTTACGGGTATGACGGCTGGGCAGTCGCGTTTTCCGATCGCACCGTCGCACTGGCCTTTCAAGCAGTACGGGCAGACCGGAACCTGGGTGAGCGATCTGCTTCCGTACACGGCAAAGATGGTCGACGATCTCACGATTATCAAATCGACGAATACCGACGCGATCAATCATGAGCCGGCCATCATGTTCATGAACACCGGCAATATGAATCCCGGGAAGCCTTGCCTGGGATCGTGGCTCGCCTATGGGCTCGGCAGCATGAACGACAACCTGCCGACGTTTATCGTGCTGCAGACAAAGACAAACCCAAAAGAGAACAATCAGCCGGTCTCATCGCGGCTGTGGAGCAGTGGCTTTCTTTCATCAGAGTATGCCGGTGTGGGGTTGCGCTCAGGTGGCGATCCGGTTCTGTATCTTGCGGACCCCGATGGGATCGATCGAGAAGTACGGCGTAAGATGCTCGACGCGGTTGAGGAGATCAACCGGCAGACGCTGGCGGAGGTTGGTGATCCGGAGACGAATGCGCGGATTGCCCAATACGAGATGGCGTTCAGGATGCAGGCTTCAGTGCCTGAGCTTACAGACCTCAGCAAAGAACCCCAGTCGACATGGGATCTTTACGGGCCGGACGCGAAGCAGCCGGGCACTTTTGCTTACAACTGCCTGCTTGCTCGTCGCATGGCGGAGCGCGGGGTGCGGTTCACGCAAATTTACAAGCGCGGCTGGGATGTCCACGGAGATGTAGTGGGGGTGCTTCCGACGATCTGCCAGGAGACGGATCGGGCCTGTTACGCGCTGGTGACGGATCTGAAACGGCGCGGCTTGCTGGATGACACGCTCGTGGTGTGGGCGGGAGAATTCGGGCGCACGGTTTATAGCCAGGGGGGACTTAGCAAAGAGAATTACGGACGCGATCATCATCCGCGCTGCTTTACAACGTGGATGGTCGGCGGCGGCGTAAAGCCAGGGCTCACCTACGGGGAGACGGACGACTACAGCTACAACGTCGTGAAGGATCCGGTGCATGCTCGCAACTTCAATGCGACGATTTTGGCGTGTCTGGGGATCGATCACAACCGGCTTACGTATGACTTCCAGGGGCTGGATCAGCGACTCACGGGGCCGCAGCCCGCTTACGTGATCAAGGGATTGCTCGCGTGATCTCTGCGGAGCAGGCGACGGGTGCTGAACGCACTCGGAAAAACCGATCAGCGTGGGTATGGGTTACAGCTGCGGTCGTGCTGCTCGTCGTGCTGCCATTCGTGTTCCGGCTGGATGGAAAGGCGCATGGGGACTGGCTTCAGCTTCTGGGGCGGTTTCATCCGACGCTGCTGCATCTGCCAATCGGGCTGATTGTTCTGGTGCCGGTTCTCGAGATTGCGGGCATGAAGCGGCCAGCGCTGCGTGAGGCGGCAGATTTTGTTCTTCGTGCCGCTTTGGCGCTGGCTCTGCCAACGTTCGCGCTCGGATTCATGCTCGCCTATGGAGCGGGGGACTCGGGAACGACTGTAACCCGGCATATGTGGGGTGCAGTTGCGCTGTGCATCGGGCTCATGCTGTGCATTCTGGCTCGGCCGGCATGGGTCGCGCGCGAGCAGGGATTCGTTTATCCCGCGTTGCTGAGTACGAGTCTCCTTGCTCTCCTCTGGACGGGACACCAAGGCGGATCCATCACTCATGGTGGCGACTATCTGACTCACTACATGCCGCAGTCAGTGAGGGTATTGTTCCCGTCTTCGGGTGTGAACGGCGCAACCGCGGGTTCTTTCTACGCGCTTCATATCCGTCCCGTGCTGGATGCAAAGTGCGTGGCATGCCATGGATCGGGAAGTGCGAAAGCAGAGCTGCGACTCGATTCGTACGATGATTTGATGCACGGAGGGAAGGATGGCGCGGTCATTGTGCCGGGCAAACCCGAAGCAAGCATACTGCTGGCGCGCGTGACGCTGCAGCCCGGTGATCCCCATTTCATGCCGGCGGAGGGAAGAACGCCGCTCACGTCGGGTGAGATCTCCTGGATACGGGCGTGGATACGAGCGGGCGCAACCGAAACGGCGACGAGTGTTCCCGGCGTCAACATCGGTGGAGAGCGGGCCGAGCCTCCTCCGCAGCCGGTTGGGGATTACAGTGCGCTTGTTCCGGAGATCCAGAAGATGCAGAGCGGGTTGGGGGCGAAGCTGGTTCCACTGTCGGCAAAGGCGTCGGACGGGCTGATCCTGAGAACGGTGGATGTGGCTTCGTCGTTCGGAGACGCGCAGTTGGCTGGATTTGAGAGGTTCGCGCCTTATATTGTCGAGGCGGAGCTTGGTCGTACAGCGGTTACGGATGGGTGCTTTGAAACCTTGCGGAAGTTTACGCATCTGCGAGCGCTTCATCTGGAGGGCACGGGTATCACAGGGAGCAATCTTGGAAAGTTAAGCAGCCTGAGGCAACTCACGTATCTGAACCTGAGTGGGACGAAGGTGACGCCGCAATCAGTGGCGTCAGTCCGTGAGATGTCGAACCTGCGCCACTTGTACTTGTTCAACACAGCAGCGGAGGCGGATGAGACCGCTGCAAGGAGCTCCAAATGAACGAAGGTATGCACAATCGATCGCGGCGCATGTTTCTGGCGACAAGTGGGGCAGCGGTGTTAAGTGCGGCAGTTCCGATGCAGGCAAGGTCCATCGAACAGCAGGATACGCAGGCTTCGAGGAAGATCCATATGACAGGCAACGGAGAGTGGACCTACGAAGTTGTTCCGGAATGGGGAGCGTTGCCAGAGGGCACGAACTTCGGCGGAACGCACGGCGCAGTTGCGCAGGACAACGCGGGCGATATCTACGTCAGCACGCAGAGCGAAACGGGTGTGCTGGTCTACGCTCCGGACGGGCGCCTGATTAGGACGATTGCTCATGAGTTTCCTGAAGTGCATTCGATGGTGCACGCGGAGGAGAATGGCATCGAATACTTCTACACCACGGTGCAGAAGGGTACGCCGAAAGAGAACTGGATCTTCGTCAAGATGAAGACGGATGGCACGCCAGTTCTGAAGATCACTGCGCCTCAGGAGGCGGGCTTCAAGAAGCCCAATGAATGGCGCATTACGGCAGCGGTGCCGGGAGCAGATGGATCGATCTTCATCGCGAACGGGTACGGCGACTCGCGGATTTTTCACTTCGATGGGAAGGGGAATTATCTGCGCAGCTATTCGGGAAAGGGATCGGAGCCGGGGATGCTCGACTGCAGTCACGGGCTGACGCTTGATACTCGGTACGGGCAGCCGCTGCTGCTTGTTTGCGATCGCGAGAATCGCAGACTTTGCCGGTTCGATCTGGATGGGAAGTACGTCGGCACGGTTACGCAGCACCTGCGGCGCCCATGCCAGATTTCACTACATGGAGACTATGCAGTTGTATCGGAATTGGAAGGCCGCGTGACGGTGCTCGACCGCGATAATGTGCCGGTCGCGTTTCTTGGAGACAATCCCGACAAGAAGCAGTGGGCGAACTACGATCTCGATCCGAAAAGCATCGGTGCAGCCGAGTTCAGCGCGGCGCACGGGTGCTTCATTGACCGCGAGGCGAATATCTATGTCTCAGACTGGAATCGCGCGGGCAGAGTGATGAAGCTCAGTCGGCGCGCCGCGGTCTAGATGTGGATTTAATCGATGAAGTAGCCGATTTTCTCCAGAATGCTGTCGTTCAGTTCGACTCCTAGAAGGCGGGGGTTGAAGCCTGCGCGGATATCGTCCTCGAAGTGCTGGAGGACGGTGCCGGGGAGATCGGTTTGAGCGCGTAGCAGACGGATGAGCGCAGCGCTGTCGGTTGGATATTCGTAGTCACCCGGAAGCCCGCATGACGGCTTGAGCGTCAGCGAGAGGGGGATCGTTCCGATGGAGGAATCGCCGGAAGACCGGGCAATGAGATTCATACGCATGCGGAGAATGGTGGCATCGAAATGCAGGACCCTCAATGACACGGATAGGTGATGAATGTACGACCAGGGTAATGGCGGGTATTACTTCTGGATGGGGATAAGCGTAAGTGATTTGAAACGGCGGGTAAAAGCTACTTCATTTCCTTCGATTTCGACTTGAGGTAGGTGTCGAATGGGATTTCGAAGTAGAAGAGCTCATTACCATCGGCATCGCGGAGCTTGTGCAAGTGCAGCTTAGCGCCCTGGAGAGGATGATCGAGCTGAGACACGTCGTAGAAGAGAAAGCCGGCGCGGGTGGTGTGAGGTTCGACGACAAGGGCCTGGTACTCGAATTGGTTGAAGTCTTCCTCAATGTTTTTGTTACTGGCTTTCGGCTTCATCTTGATGGATGGGAAAGGGCCGGGGATGGGGATCTTCTTGCCTTCCCGCTCGGTGCGGGTCATGAGGCGCTCGACGTCTTCGGGTTCGGCGGCCTGAATGCGATCGCCGCCGGGCGTGTAGAAGAGGATGCGCGCGTCGCGCAAAGAGATGGGGCGGTTGCCATCGTTGGTGACGATGAGGCGGACGGGCATGACGCCGTGACCGAGGTAGTCAACGCGGAAAATGGATTCCTTCTCGCGCGTGTCGTAGGGTTCGACGGCAATGGAGACGTGTTCTTTCTCATGGGTCTCGACCGCAGGGAAAGAAGAGGCTGGTTGGACTGGAGGGACCTTATGGTCATTGGCCCAGACTGTGGCGGCGAACCCAATGATCAGAAGCGGCAGCGCGCGGACGACCTTCATCGTGCTCGACTGTATCATTTGAGGGTTAGACCGCCGGAAGGCGAAATCCGTCTCGCATGATTCTGTTTTTCTACAACGTGGCGCTGTTGACGGCCCTGGTGGCGGGTGCTCCGTGGTGGCTGTGGCGAGTGGCTACAACTGAGAAATATCGCGAGGGATTAAGAGAGAGGCTGGGGCGAGTTCCGGAGCGGCTGAGACGACTTGCGGATGATTACCGCCCGGTGATCTGGCTGCATGCAGTTTCAGTGGGCGAGGTGCTGGCGGTGAGCCGGCTGGTGGAGGAAGTCAGTGGCGCATTTGCTGGATATCGGCTGACGATTTCTACCACCACGAGAACGGGACAGGCCTTGGCGCGGGAGCGGTTTGGAGCGGAGAGGGTTTTCTATTGCCCGCTGGATCTGCCGTGGGCGGTCCGGGGATATCTGAAGGCTCTAAAGCCGGAATTGCTGGTCTTGGCGGAGACCGAGTTCTGGCCAAATCTTCTGAAGGCATGCTTTAGGCGAGGGATTCCGGTAGCCGTGGTGAACGCGCGGATTTCAGACCGGTCGTGGCCGCGGTACAGAATGCTGCGACGGCTATGGGAGCCGATGTTGGGGCGATTGACCCGAGTGCTGGCGCAGAGCGAACTGGATGCGGAGAGGTTGCGCGTGCTGGGGTGCCGGGCGGAGCGGGTATCGGTCTCGGGGAATCTGAAATTTGATGTGCGCGTGCCGAAAGAGGCAGAGGCGGTTCGGCTGCTTAGGTCTCTCGGTGGCGGGCTGCGGTTTGTGGTGGCCGGGAGCACGTTGGACGGAGAAGAGGCGGCACTGATCGAGGCCTGGCCGAAATTGCTGGCAGCGGATCCGAGGCTGGTGTTGCTGTTGGCACCTCGGCATCCGGAGCGATTTGGGATGGTCGCCGGTTTGCTGACGGGGTCGGGAATCGGGTGGGCGCGGCGATCGGAGTGGAAGGGGAGGGCGGAGAGTGAAATCGCGGCTATGACGCCGGGTCAGATTGTGCTGCTGGACACGATCGGCGAGCTGGCGTCGGTGTACTCACTTGCGTCGGTCGCATTTGTTGGAGGGAGTATCGCTGAGGCGGGTGGACATAATCCGCTGGAGCCGGCGCAGTTCGGAGTGCCGATTGTGATGGGACCGCACTATGCGAACTTCCGGGCGATCACGGAAGATTTGCGGGCGCACGATGCTCTGCGAATTGCGCAGCGCAGTGAGCTGGCAGCGGTGCTGACGGGATTGTTGACGAATGGCGGTGAGGCTCGGGCGATGGGCGAGCGGGCGCGGAAGGTTTTTGAAGAGCAGGCAGGGGCGACGGCGAGGTCAGTGGAGGCTCTGCTGGAGATTCTGGGAGTGTCTGCGAAAACGCCGTTGGCGGCGGGAGCGCGGCAAGCATGAAACGTCCGCTGCTGCTGCCGCTCGTGCCGCTATATGCGGCCGGGCTCGCATTGCGCAACATGCGGCTGGAACGCGGGTGGGAGAAGGTTCGGATTCTCTGGTATCCCGTCATCAGCGTGGGAAACCTTTCGACAGGGGGCTCGGGGAAGACGCCACTTGTAATTGCTCTGGCGCAGTTGATGAGTGAGGAGGGATTTCGGGTCGATGTTCTGTCGCGCGGTTATGGCCGGAGGAGTCGAGACGCTGCGCAGGTGAAGAGCGATGGCACCGCAGACGAGTTTGGTGATGAGCCGCTGCTGATTGCGAGAAAGGCGGCGGTGCCGGTCTGGGTGGGATCGGAGCGATACGAAGCGGGGCAACTGGCCGATCACGACTTCATCCAGAGTGGAGGGGAGATGTCGGGAGATCCGGTCCCGCTGGTCCACTTGCTCGATGATGGTTTTCAGCACCGTCAACTTCACCGAGACGTCGACGTGGTTCTGATCACTCGAGAGGATTGCGGCGATTATCTGCTGCCCGTCGGAAACCTGCGCGAACCGGTGGAGGCCCTGGAACGGGCCACCGTGCTTGCGATTCCCGCGAACGATCATGAGTTTGAAGAGGAGTTGCGGGAGTGTGGATGGAACGGCCCAGTGTGGCGCGTGCGGCGTCGAATGCGGGTTCCGGAGATTTGCGAGCCGGTGGTGGCGTTCTGCGGGATTGCGAAGCCGGAGCAGTTCTTCGCAGGGTTGGAAGCGCGTGGTTTGCGCGTGGCCTTGAAGAAGGCGTTTACGGATCATCATCGGTACACGAAAAGAGATGTTGAGGGCCTGCTCGAGAGTGGGCGGAGAGCAGGGGCCACCAGGTTCATCACTACAGAAAAGGACCGGGTGAGACTTGGCTCGCTGGCCAGTGCGTTCGTGGGTGGCTTAGAGACAGCCGAGCTGACGATTGAGTTCGATGATGAGCAAAGCGTGGTTGCGTGGTTAAAGAAGAGGCTTGCTGAGACGCACATGGCGCAGGGGCATCGGAAAGCAGCGGGGAAGCATTCTGCAGTGCCTTGATCGGCATTCAGGCCCTCTGATCGTTCTCGCCCGTGTGAGAGAATCTTAGTTTGCAAACGCAGTCCAAGTATCGTTTGCTCGTGGTGCGACTGGGAGCCATGGGCGACATTCTGCATGCCCTACCGGCGGTGACGGCATTGCGGAATGCGCATCCGGAGTGGGTGATCGACTGGGTAGTTGAGCCAATGTGGAGCGCGCTGCTGACCGCTCAGCCCGGAATTGCGCGGGACACATGCGAGGCCCATCCGAGGCAGCCAGTTGTAGATGGCGTCTATTTCGCTGCGGCGCGGAAGTGGAAACGTAACCTGTTTGCTCGCGAGACGCGGAATGAGCTCGGGACGCTTCGGCGGGCCCTGAAGCAGGATCGCTACGACGCGGTCGTGGACTTCCAGGGAGCGGTGCGATCGGCGCTCATTGGCCGGATGGCGCGAAGCCGACGGTACATTGGAGAAGCGAGACCCCGCGAGGCAGCGGCGAAGTTGTTCTTCACGGAACGGACTGCTACACGCGGCATCCACGTGATCGAACAGGATCTGGAAGTAGCTGCTTCGATTGCGGGCGACGAATTGAGGCCGGTACAGCCGATGTTGCCGTTCGATCCAGAGGCAGAGAAGTGGGCGGATCGCGTGATATCGGACGTCGGAGGGGCTCCCGCCGTGCTGATCAATCCAGGGGCGGGATGGGGTGCTAAGCGCTGGCCGGTGGAGCGGTATGCGGATGTGGCTCGCGGATTGTTGAACCGAGGCTGCGGGGTCTTTGTAAATGCGGGGCCCGGCGAAGTGCTGCTTGCGGACGAGGTGGTGAAGCGGACCGGTGGCGGAGCGACGTCATTGTTATGTTCGATTGAACAGCTGATTGCGATTACTCGTCGGGTGAGTCTGGCAATTGCGGGCGATACAGGTCCATTGCATCTTGCATGCGCTTTGGGACGACCGGTGGTGGGAATTTACGGGCCGACGGACCCGGGCCGCAATGGGCCGTTCGGGACGCGATTCAAGGTATTTCGAAGTCCAGAGAGCAAGCGAGATCACGCGCGGCGCGAAGAACCAGAAGCGGGATTGTTGACGATCTCGCCGGAAGAGGTGCTCGAGGCAGCTGAAGAACTGCTCTATTCTGAGGCGGCACGATGACGGAGAAGGCAGTTTCGAACAAATCCGGAGGTATGGAGCGCTGGCAAAAGATCGCGAGGCGAATACGTGTGCCATTGGGGTTTGTGACGGCTGCGCTGTACCTGTTCGAGTTGTGGCGAAGGCCCCCGCAATCGATGGCCATTGTCTGGAGCCTGCTGTTGGTGTTGCCTGGATTGTGGCTGCGGGGATATGCCTCGGGATACGTAAAGAAGAACCGTGAGCTGACCCAAACGGGACCCTATGCGCATACTCGGAATCCGCTCTACCTCGGGTCGATTCTGATTGCGGCAGGTTTTGCTGTGGCGCTGTTGAGCTGGCCTGTGGCCGCGGTGCTGGCAGCCATGTTCCTGATCATCTACGTGCCGGTGATTGCTTCTGAGGAACGGTTTCTGCGGTCAACGTTTCCGGATTTCGATGCCTATTGCGGGAGGGTGCCGCGATTGATTCCGAGACTCACCGCTGCGAAGCCGGCGACCGGACAAACGGAAGTTTCGTCAGGTAAGTTCTCTCTGGAGCTTTACTTAAGGCACCGCGAGTACAATGCAGCTATAGGAGCCGCCCTGCTCTATCTCAGCCTGCTCTTCCTCCGGCCGGCTTTGGGGCTTGTTGTACGCGTGCCGCATTAGAGGTTGACCAAGCCGGGTACGCGGTTTCGTGCTGAACCAGTCAAAGAGTCTAAGGAGCAGAGCCTGATAGTGAGAACGCGCACAGTAATAAAAGCAATTTTTTGTGCGCTCGCTCTCGCCGGTGTGGGGCATTCCCAGCAGCCCGTCCCTGCTGTCCAGCAGCTTCCGCCGCTGCCTCCGCCTCGACCAGGATTCAGCTTTCCAGCAAAGCAGACACTTACCTACACGGTGGACTGGCGTGTTTTTTCGGCCGGCACAGCAGTGATCCGGTTTGAAGAAGCGGGTGATCGGGAGAAGCTGAGCGCTGATGCGAATACCATCGGAGCGATCAACCTTCTGTTTCATGCCAGCGATCACTTTCAATCGAGTTTCGATCGTGCAAAGGGATGCACTTACCAGTTCGATAAGCAGACGGTGGAGGGAAGGCGGCAGATCAACTCCACGCTGAAGATGGACTACGCGCAGGGAAAGTCGATTCTGGACGAGAAGAACCTTGTGAATGGACAGTCGAAGCATGTGGAGTCGCCGATACCAGCGTGCATGACTGACCTGCTGACCGGAGTGTTCTACGCATCCTCGCAACCCCTTGAAATCGGGCACAACTTCGCAATGCCGGTTGTGGACGCGATGCATAACGTGCAGGTGACGATGAAGGTGGAAGCGCGCGAGGTGGTGAAAACTTCGCTCGGGACATTCAAGACCATTCGAGTGCAGCCGACTGCAGATGCTGGTGTGGTGAAAAACCGCGGGAACATCTGGATCTGGTACACGGACGACGACCGCCATCTGCCTGTTCAGATGAGAGCGAGGCTCTTCTGGGGAACGATCACATTCCGCCTGGTGGGGAACGAGAACAAGTAAAAAGCAGTTATCAGCCGCTACGTTTTTTTGCTTGCGACTGCCTTCCCCGATACTCACTGCCCTGCAAGCTCACTGCATTCTGAAGCGTTCGCGCATCATGCGCTGGAGGCGCGGCCAGTAGATCAGGTTGAAGGCGAGCTCCTTGTCGGGAAACATGAGGAGCGCCGCTTTCCGGGTGTCGGCGACCATCTCCGAAGCCTCCTCCACAGTAAGGGACGAGTCCTGAGCGATAACCTGCATAACCATGTTGAACATGATCTGGAGGCGACGGATTTTCCGGCTTTCTTCCTGGAGTTCTTCGGGCGATTGCGCGGGTGGCTGGTGTGCGGGCTCCGCCTCGGATGGGGAAGGTGGGACGGCCTCATTCTGCCGTTCCCAGGGGTTTCGAGATAAACCCATGCAGCAATTCCTCCTGGGTATTGGATGAAATTGTCGTGCTTTCAGTGCATGGTAGCAGCGGAATTGCCAGGCCGCTTTGGCCAGAGGTAAAGCGAGACTCTAGTGAGCTACCCGCAGCGGCACAGATCCGGAGTCCTTCCAACTGGCGACACGGTTGTTCTGGAAATAAATGTGGGAGTCTCCGTAGCCGAACTCATTGTCAGAAAAGAGGGTTGGCGTGCCCTGCAAAGCGATGACATCGCTCTTGGTGGAGCCGACTCCGAATGTACTCAGCCCGGGAACTGAGGGCGACTCGGACCAGAGTTTGACCCGGATGGGAGCAGCGGGATCGATCTTCCATCCAGCGACTTGGCCGTTCTTGAAATCGATCTCGGAGCCGCTATAAAACATCTTCTCGCCGCTGGAAGACGTGGGATTGCCCAGAACCGAGATCACTTCCGTCGGGGTGAGACCCGCCGTGATGTAGGGTTTCGCTCCCAGCGGATGGTGGGCCGCGGGCCGAATGGAAACTGCTTTTTCCGGTGGGGCTACAGCAGCAGGGACCGGTTGTGCCGGCACGGAGGTGGCAGGCGGTTGAGGCGTCGGAGAGGATTGCGGTGGTTGTGAGCTTGAACTGGATCCAAAGTGCACCGCAACATCGTGTTGCACTTCCAGCTTCAGCTGATCCCAGGCGCGAGCTGTGAACTGATTGCTGGAGAGGAAGGAGTCTCCGGCGAGCCAGATGATCGCAATTCCAGCGATAGCACCGAGGCCCAGGCCGACTTTGAGGAGAACCGCGGGTACCTTGGATTTCTGCCGGCGTCGGAGGATACGTCGAATCTCGTCGGTCTCTTCGCCCTCGAAATCGAAGTCGGAAGGGACAAACGGGTGCTCCGGAATCGGCTGTCTTTCGGCTGTCCGGGGCTGTTCCTGTTTCGGGTGCGACAGCAGATAGTCGTGGGCTGCGTTAATCTCTTTCAGCTTTTCTTCAGCATCCTTGCGAAGCCGCTGATCGTGGGCGAAGCGGTCTGGATGCCAGACTTTGACCAGCGTCATGTAAGTGTTTTCGATTTGATCGGACGCGGCCTGCGAGTCGAGGCCCAAGGCTTGGAGCGAAGCACAGCGATCGCAGAGACCGCCGAAAGTTTCGGCGATCATCCCACATGCGCAGAGGGACTTTCCAGCTTTGGTTGGATCGAAAACCATAGTTGAACCGAGATAGTTGTTTTGCTGGAATCGTAGCATTCAGCGGGCCCGGCGGATCAGATGCCCGAACGATGAATTGAACTTCGGTTACCGTTGACGGGACTTACTTCCGGCCCAGGCAGTAACATGCGTTGTCGCGGCGGAGCAGCTTGACTCAGCCGTATGTCGCAGTATGGCGGTAAGTTAAAGAACGCTAGTCGGGTTTGGTTCCGTGATGAAGACCGGACGATCGAGCTGATGGATTTGGAATCCGTAGAATAGGATTGGATGGCTTTCACTGAACAGTACGATATTGCCGTCGTGGGCGCCGGGCACGCTGGATGCGAGGCTGCGATGGCGGCAGCGCGGATGGGCCTTAAAACCGCTCTGATCACGATGAATCTCGACCTGATTGCGCAGATGAGCTGCAATCCCGCGATCGGAGGCGTGGCCAAGGGGCACTTGGTTCGCGAGGTGGATGCGCTGGGTGGGATCATGGGCGAGGTTGCGGACGCGGTTGGAATTCAGTTCCGGCTGCTGAATACTTCGCGGGGGCCCGCGGTGTGGAGTCCGAGAGCGCAGTGCGACAAGCAGCTTTATCGCGTGAAGATGCGCGAGGTGCTGGAAGGACAGCCGGGATTGCATATACGGCAGGCGGAAGTTGTCGATCTCGTCTTCGACGAGATCGAGGGACCAGGGACTAAGGACATAGGGTCTAACGGGACGCTGGACGAGCCGGAGTTACCGAGACCTGTGCGGCCGTTTCGACGGGTGTTGGGGTTGAAGCTGCGGGATGGGCGGCAGTTGATGGCGGGCGCGACCATCATCACGACCGGAACGTTTCTGAATGGATTGATTCACTGCGGGGAGGAGCGCTACCCGGCAGGGCGGAGTGGAGAGCCGGCCTCGGTTCTGCTGGGTGAGGCTCTGCGCAGGTTGGGTTTGCGGACATGCCGGTTGAAGACCGGAACGCCACCGCGGCTGGATGGACGCACGATTAAATGGGAGATGTTCGAAGAGCAGCCCGGAGATGCGGAGCCGACACCATTCAGCTTCAGGACAAAGAAGATTGTGCAGCCTCAAGTAAGCTGCCATATCGCGTTCACGACGCCGAAGACGCTGCGTTTGATCCGCGAGAATGTGCACCGGTCGGCGATGTATTCAGGGCAGATTGAGGGGATCGGGCCGCGCTATTGTCCGTCGATCGAAGACAAGGTGGTCAAGTTCCCCGATAAGACTCAGCATCAGTTCTTCCTCGAGCCGGAGGGGCTGAATACGCATGAAGTCTACGTGAACGGAATGTCGACATCGCTGCCGATGGAGGTGCAGTGGCAGATCGTGCATTCGATTCCGGGACTCCACGAGGCCGAGATGCTGCGCCCGGGATACGCGATCGAGTATGACAGCGTAGATGCGACGGAACTGGACCGCAGCCTGCGGGTGAAGTGCATGGAAGGGCTGTATCTGGCGGGGCAGATCAACGGGACGTCAGGGTACGAAGAGGCGGCATGCCAGGGGATTATGGCGGGGATCAATGCCGCCTTGTATGTGAAGGGCGAGGCGCCGTTCACGATGGATCGGACTGAGGGTTACACGGCGATCTTAATCGATGACTTGATTTCGAAAGGGACCAACGAACCCTACCGGATGTTTACTTCGCGTGCGGAGTTCCGGCTGCATCTCCGGATTGATAACGCGGACCGGCGATTGACTCCGTACGGGCGCAAGCTGGGTCTGATTGATGATGAGGCCTGGGCGGAGTACGAGCAGAAGCAGGCGCGGATGGTTGCATTGGCGAATCTGCTGGCGACGCGTAAGGTGGATGCCGAAAAACTCGCGGCGGCAGGATTTGAAGATCTTGGCCCGGTGAATGGTCAGACGTGGGCCCAGTTGCTGAAACGGCCCGAGGTGACGATCGAGCTTGTCCTCGTTGCGGTGCGTGATGCACTCGCGAGCGATCCACTGTTACGGGAACTGGCGCATGTCGAGCAGGATGCGGCTGTGCGCAGGGCGGTCTTGCATAACGAAGCCCGCGCGGTGGAGACAGAAATCAAGTTTGCTGGGTATCTGGAGCAGCAGAAGAAGGCGATCGAGAAGCTGAAGGCAGCGGAGTCGGTCGCTATTCCCAACTGGCTGGACTATAGCGTGATCAGCGGTTTGTCACGAGAGATGCGCGAGAAGCTGGAACGAGTTCGGCCGGGAACGATCGGGCAGGCGAGCCGAATCCCAGGCGTAACGCCGGCAGCTTTGTCGCTGGTGCACGTGTCAATTCGTTTGCAGGGAGCGGGACGGGCGAGAGCGGCGAGTTAAGTTTTATCTCAGGTCTCAGAATCGAGATCTAAAGACAAGCCTCGTGACAGTCGCCGTCGCATGTGCCCGAATCCGGGGCACCAGACTACTTGTCGGATTTGCCGAAGATCGGAATGTGGAAGGGCAACTCTGCCTCTGACTTCTTCTTGCCTTTTCCGTTGTCCTCTTTCAAGACGGTGCGCTGCGAGTTCACACAGAGCCATCCGTTGTGAGCCCGCTCAAAGACGTGGGTGAATACGCCCTTTTCATTCACTTCGCCCGATGTGCCGCGATGGTGGAGAACGTAGGTGCCGTTGGCTACAGCGGTGTCCCCCAGCATGCGCACCGTGATCACCTTCTGTTCCAGATGAAGCGATTTGTCCTCAGTGGCGATTATGAAGGCGAGCTGCTGGTTACGGGTCGTGATGTCGCCGGAGCCCGATACATCGAGAAACAAAGGCGAGAGCACGTTTTCGAGGCTGTACTGATCGCGCCGGTTCACGGCCTGGTCCCAGGCATCCTCAATCTTCTGGAACTGCGCGACTTCTGGGGTGGAAGTGGATGTAACCGGGGCTTGGGGTGATGCAGCAGAGTTGCTCGGAGCCTGTGCCAGCGCGATGCAGGGAAGAAGAAGAGCAGTGAAGCAGGCGAGAATTCGGTTCATGAGCGTACGGGAAACTCCCAGATACGATGATATCTCTTGGACGGAAAAGGCCGGGAATCGGGACCAGAGCACCAGGGATCTGAGGAGCGGTTAAATGAGGTTCTGAAGCCGGTCGGGCTGATGGAGCGTGATCATCGAGTCTTCAATCGTGATCGAGCCCTCTTTGCGGAATTGGCCCAGTGTACGGGTTACCGTTTCGCGGGTTGTGCACGCCATAGAAGCCATCTCTTCGTGGGTCAGAAGAAGTGGGAAGCGATAGCCGCCGTTCACGTGTTCGCCGATCTGATGGGCAAGTTCGAGAAGCAGCCGTCCTAGACGTCCTGCGACCGTCTCCGCAAGCGCGATGCGGCAGGCATCCTGCAGAGCGAAGCGGTATTCCTGGCAGATGCACTGAACGGCTCGCATCTGGGCTTCGCGGTGATTGCGAAGAAAGGTGAGGAAACGTTCCCGTTCCACAGGGCGAAGTTGAGCCGAAGTCAATGACTCGGCAGAAACTTCATAGACACCATGGGAAAGGGCTGCGTAGAGGCCGAGGACGGAGCCGGGCCCTGCGACACGGACGATCATCTGGCGGTCTTGTGCCCGTCCCGCGGTCAGCTTCAGATAGCCGCTGCAGATCAGGTAGAGGCAACGGGCATCTTCGCCCTGGCTGAAGAGAGCAGCCTGTGCGGGAAGGCTGATGGTGCTGGTAACCAACTCGAGGTCGGCGAGGACTGCGCTTCCGAGGGAACAGAACCAGCCCGGCCGACGACTGGAGCATGCTGCACAGCCGATCGGAGACTGGCGACCGTTGGATTTCTGCCGCCGAGCTGTGGCCGTGTGAATTGCCAAGTCCGCCATGTTCTTGCCTTCTACCCAGTGTGCCGATCCTGCTGTTTCCTGGATGTGATGGGGCTCACGCTCGCACTGCCGCATAAAGTCATTCACGCGTTGGGAATGCGGAGCATGCCTCTGGGGAAAATCTGCCTGCAAATCTTTTCCTGAAGGTGAATAGCCTTCGGCGATTCGATTGTGACGGGGGCATAAGCGTCCAGCTTTTCGAGCCTGAAAGATCCAGACCCCTACTCGGGCAGAAACGATGAAGAGGAGCTCAAATCGAAGCGGCGTCCCGGAAATGTATGTCTCTGAAAGGGAAATGGATAGTGCGGCCGTGTACGCATGTTGGACCCTTGTGGATCGACCCCGGTTTGGGACGACAGCGCTGCGCTGTTTCACTCTGGGACTGTCCAAATCCGGATGTGATGGAGGTCACCGTAAGGTGAGTTCCTGGCGGGTTACGATTTCCGCCATAAGGTGATGCTCCACACAGGGTGAACCGAGTAGCAGCAAGCGAAATTGTTCGACTGGTACTTACCTCAAAAAGGTCGCATCAAGCCGAAGTTTTGCTGAGCTGATTTGCCGGTTGTCCGGGAGCTTCCCAAGGGTGAACTTGATGCATAAAGAACGGCTATCTACACGAAAGCGCCACGTCGATCCTGGCACCGCACTGGGTCTGCTGACCTTTCTATTGCTGCTATTCCCGGTGCTGATGTGCTCGCATTCGGCAATGGCAGCGTCAGCGAAGAGGTCAGCGCCAGCCGCGAAGAACCAGCCCACGGCATCGGCCGCAGACTACGTCGGGCAAGAGACGTGCGCAACGTGCCATGAAGAGGTGTCCAAGGGATTCGCCTCGAACCCACACACGAAGTTGGCCGAGATGCATGGGAAGACCGGCATTACGTGCGAAGGGTGCCACGGACCGGGCAAGGCGCACGTAGATGGTGGTGGTGACGTCGCGAAGATCTTCAATCCGGCGAAGGCATCGGCGAAAGAGATTGATGCGCGCTGCCTAAGCTGCCATCAAGGGCAGCATGCCAACTTCGAACGCACGGCGCATGGCGAGAACAACGTGAGCTGCATCAGTTGCCACAGCGTTCACCACAGCAAGACGAGCGAGCAACTGCTGAAGGCCGAGCAGACGAAGTTGTGCTTCCAGTGCCATTCGGATACCAAGTCGCAGTTCAACATGCCGTTCCACCACAAGGTGGAGGAAGGGCTGATGAAGTGCACGGATTGCCACGATGCGCATGGCACGTTCAATCGCAAGAATCTGCGGTCCTCAGCGCAGATGGATACGGTTTGCACGAAGTGCCATAGCGAAACGGCGGGGCCGTTTGTGTACGAGCACTTCGTCGTGAAGACGGAGGGCTGCACATCCTGCCACTTCCCGCACGGCGGACCGAATCCACGCCTGATCAACCGGGCGAGCGTCAACACGCTGTGCCTCCAGTGCCATTCGCCATCACCAAACTTCACGGCGAGCCAGCCGATTGGGCCGGCGCACAACCAGGCGACACAGTACCAGGCCTGCACAACCTGCCACTCAAGCATTCACGGATCGAACACCAGTCCAGTGTTCTTCAACTCAACGGAGTAAGGGGCGAGCGATGACGAAACAGATTGAAAATGCGAACAGTCTGGTTGGGTCGTTGGCCGGGAGCAAGTCTTTCCGGCGCGCCCTGACCGCAGCGGTAATCCTGACCATTGGCGGCGCAATGACCGGATGGGGACAGCAGCCCCAGGCCGTTTCCTCAGAGAGTGCCAAGCCGGCAAGTGAAAAGAAGACGGCGACGGAACCGAAAGAGCGGATGGCCGGCAACTACACCATGCATTCCAGCGTTGAGCTGGGCGGCGTGCTTACGCAAAAAGACGGCAGCAGTGCGATGTGGGCGACGATGATCAATGAAGGCACCGGCATGCGCGTGCTGAACCAGTCGCTTGAACTTCGCACTACGAATCCATCCAAGACCCGTTTCTTCGACAGGCTTTCAACGGCGAGCTTCGGTTATGGTGGCGAGCCGAACAACGTGTCATTTTTGAACGTATCGAAAGGGCGGTTTTACGATTTCGCGGGGAACTTCCGGCGCGATCGCAACTACTTCGACTACAACCTGCTGGACAACTCCCTGCTGTCGACAGCATCGGCGGCAACGCCGGCGTTGGTTGCGGAGCCGAGTTCACTGCACGTCTTCAACACCGTTCGGCGGAATACGGATGCATTGTTCACCTTGTTTCCGCTGTCGAGATTCAGTTTTCGTGCCGGCTATAACCACAACACGCACGAAGGCCCAACGTACTCGATGATTCACGGCGGCGGCGACGTTGTGGTGCTTCAGTGGTTTCGGAACGCCCTGGATACCTACACGGGCGGAGTGGATTTCAAGCTGGCGAAGCGGACAACGCTTAGCTATGACGAATTGTTCTCGCTTTACAGAGGAGACTCGCCCTACCAGCTGGCGCCCACTCCGTTCACACTTGCGAATGGAACGCCAACGACTCTGGGTGTGAATACCCTCGCGACGACGACGTGCGGGACAGGGGCAAACAAGACTGCGGAAGTGGTGAACGGCATTGCCAATCCATTCTGCAGCCAGACACTGGTGCAAAGCCAGGTGGCGCCCACGCGAACGATCTTCCCGACAGAGCAGTTTCGGTTCAGCTCGCACTACTGGGATAAGGTGGCGTTCAACGGACGGCTTGCGTACAGTGGCGGTGTGTCGAATGTAAATCACTTCAATGAGACATTCGATGGTCTGCTTGCGCGTACGGCTTTGCGGCGCGAGATTGACACCGGTGGCTATCCGGATGGACGACTCGCCCACAACAAGCGGAACAGCCTGAATGGAGATTTCGGTATCGAGGCGGAGCTGAACCGGTACTTCGCGGTTTCGGAATCATTTGACTACCGGTACTTCCGCACTGTAGGAAACGACATTCTTGTCGCGGAGACCTGGGCAAATACGGCCACGACTCCTGGCGGCCCGACACCCGTACCTACCGCCAGTTTCAATGTCAACACGCCTGTCACCAATCTGACTCATACGGTAGCTGTCGAGCCGGGTGGAGACACGATCAACCAGAAGATTCAGCGCAATACAATTCTGGGGATTGTGACGGTCTCGCCAGAGGTCAAGATTTCCGGCGGCTGGCGTTTCGACAATCGGCAGATCACGGACGACGATGAGAACCGCAGGTGGCATCAGAATGGAGTTGTGGCAGGTATTGCGATCACTCCGTCCCGTGTATTCCGGCTGAACGTGAATGTGGACACGCTGAACTGGAAGGCTGCGAATTCGGAGACGCCGACGAACACCTATACCCGGCAGGCTCCGAACAAGGTTTACCACGTACGTGCGCGGGCTGTAACGAATCCTGCGAAGTGGGTGAATTTTGCAGTAACGATGAACGACTTCGAGGGCAAGAACGACGACCCGCTGGTCGATCACAAAGAGCACAACCGGAACTTCAGTTTTGCGACGCAGGTGATTGCGAATCAGCAGGTGAGCTTCGATTTCAACTACTCGCGTGATGACGTGTTTTCCGTCACGAATCTCTGCTACATCTTTGTGGCGACCGCGACTTATCCCCTTCCTGCTGGGGCGCAGGGATCCACCGGAACCTGTTTGCAAACCGCAAACAATCCGGGCGGAACATTGCCGACGGCGCCAGCAGCTTCGCAGCTTTATCTCGGGAGCGGACGATATAGCGCTCCGGCCAATTTCTACTCGGGCGGATTGACGTATTCACCGTCAAAATACTTTCACTTCAATGGCGGCATAAGACTGACCGATAACAGTGGCCATGCAGAGTTTCTGAATCCGATCATGGTTCCGGGCGCACTGAATTCGAAGGTGGTTTCGCCGTTCAGCGATATGGTGGTGAATATCGCGCCACAGTGGGCGTGGCACGGCAACTGGGTTCACCATGGATATCAAGAGTCGGGTGGTCCTGGGCCGGCTGCAAGGAATTTCCATGGTGATGTTGTGACTCTGGGTGTGAAGTATGCATTCTGAGTAACTCGAGTGGACCGGACATTGCAGAGCACTACCGGTCCACCCGAAAGCAGTGAACGATGGAAGCCGTGCAGTGATTGGGACGAAGCACGGCAGCCAGGAACAATGTCCCCTCGCAGCGATCTTCCCCAGTGCATGGGGAGAACTCTGGGAGAGCAAGAGATGAATCACGTAGTTCGTAATGTGGGAGCGGTGTTGGTTGGACTGATGCTGACTGGCTCAGTGGATTTTGGGCAGTCTTCGACAGAGGCGTTATATAAAGCGAAGTGCCAGATGTGTCATGGCGAAAAGGGCATGGCGGATTCGGGGGCTGGCAGGTCAATGAAGGTGAAGCCAGTAACCGATCCTGATGTGAAGAAGATGAGTGAAGCGCAGATGATCGAAGCGGTCAAGAACGGCATGGGCAAGATGCAGCCGTACAAAGACAAGCTGACTGACGCGCAAATCAAGGATGTGGTGGGATATTTCAGGACGTTTCTGAAGTAGACCGATTAGAGCAGTAGAAGCAGGTAGTCGTAATTAGAAAAACGGGCCCGGCGCATTTTCGTTCCAGGAGAATGCGCCGGGTCCAGTCAGACGAACACTGGGGAGTTATCACACGCAGCTACTTTCAAGGTATTGCGGTGTTTATAGAAGTAAGGTTCTCAGCAGTTTGGTCTAAGTTGATGGGCGTGGCCCCCAGCGATCTGGCCATAGTGAATTTGAAGGAGTCTCGCAATGACGAAGACGATTCGATCGATGGCGGTGCTGGCTGCGACAGTGTGTCTGGCTGGTTCCATGGGCTTCGCGGAAACAGGTGAAGCGATCTACAAGGCAAATTGCCAAAGTTGTCACGGCAGCACAGGCACCCCGAGTGCGGGAATCGCCAAGATGATGAATGTGAAGGCCGCCTCGGAGTACAAGACGACCGAGAAAGAGCAGATCGATTCTGTGAAGAACGGCAAGGGCAAGATGAAGGCGTTCGCCGGCAAGCTGACCGACGAGCAGATCAAGGACGTCGTTGTTTATTTCCGTAGCTTGAAGTAGCCGCAAAGCACTCAACCCGCTTCATGCCGTGTTCTTCCGAAACGGGTCCCGGGCTCACTCCCGGTGAATGAAGCGGGTTTCTTTTGTCCAGGGGGGACGACAATGACGCAACGATTCCGTGAGAACTGGGTGCGGCCGGCACTGTTCTTCGGCAATAACCCAATCAGCCTGGCAGGCGGAGCGATTACGAGCGCTGCCGGCGTGACCATGATCGGTTACTGGCTGGTGGAACTGTTCGGCCGGCCGAATGACAATCCCTATCTTGGGATCATTTTCTTTCTCATTCTTCCCGCGGTTTTCATTCTCGGGCTGCTACTGATTCCCATTGGAGTCTATCTCCGCCGGCGCAAGCTGCAGCAGGCGGGACAAGTTCCCGCTGAGTTTCCCAAGATCGACCTGAACGACCGGATGTTCCGGCACGGGCTCGATATCGTGCTGGTAGCGACGATTGTGAACCTGCTGGTGGTCTCGATGGCGAGCTACCGCGGCGCAGCTTATATGGACTCGCCCCAGTTCTGCGGGTCGTCGTGCCACGTGATGCATCCGGAATATTCCGCATACAAGGTTTCGGCACACTCGCACGTGGATTGCGTAGCGTGCCACATCGGTTCTGGAGCCGAGTCCTACTTCAAGGCGAAAGTGAACGGAACGAAGCAGCTGATTGAGGTGTCGTTCAATCGGTATCCGAAGCCGATTCCATCGCCAGTGATGAACCTTCGGCCCGCGCGAGAGATCTGCGAAGGCTGCCACACGCCGGCGAAGTTTGTGGGCGAGAAGCTGCTGGTGAAGTCCACGTTTGCGGACGACGAGAAGAATACAGAGACGCAGAGCGTGGTACTGCTGCACCTTGGCGGCATCGATTCACTGTCGCACCTGACGGGGATTCATGGTGTGCACCTGGGACACATCGAATATGTAACAACGGATCCCACACGGACGACGATTCCGTGGGTCGAGCGGACGTTTGCAGATGGATCGAAGACGGCGTTTGCGACTTCGAGCCTTAAAGGTGCTGTGCCGCAGGGCGAGCGGCGCGTCATGGATTGCATCGATTGTCATAATCGCGCGGCGCACACAATGCAGACCGCGGAGGATGCGCTGAATCGTGCGATGGCTGAAGGCGCAATCAGTCCGGAGCTGCCCTGGGTTCACAAAAAAGGTCTCGAACTACTGAAAGCGGATTACAAGACCGAGGATGAAGCGCGGCAGAGGATTCCGGAGGGTCTCACTCAGTTCTACCGGAACGAACACCCGGAGGTTCTTGCGCAGCATCCCGACCTGGTGAAGGCGGCTGGCGCAGGACTGGTTCATGTATTCACTACGAACGCATTTCCGGATATGAAGGTGACCTGGGGAACGCATCCGAATCACATCGGGCACATGAGTTATCCAGGATGCTTCCGCTGCCACGATGGTGATCATGTTGCGCAGAACGGAAAATCGCTGACACAGGATTGTGCAGTCTGCCATAACCTGCTGGCGGTAGACGAAGCGAAGCCAAAGGTGCTGGCGGATCTCGGCATTCAATAAGTGTGGTGCACCGTTGGGGAAGGGGCGGCTGCTTGCCGCCCCTTGGTGTGTTTGCGTGAATGATGAGCGACCGTGGTAGGCTGGCTCTTCACGTCAGGAGAGTCTGAACCGGATGCATTCCACAAAGAATTTCAATTTCAATTTGATTGCGGCCGCACACGCCGACATGATCGAGCACGGCTTCCAGCCGGATTTCCCGCCGGGGACCGATACAGAGCTGGCGAAGATCGAGGCTCAAGCAGAACTGCCGGCTACAAACGACGTACGGGATCTGCGTGAGTTGCTTTGGTCATCGATCGATAACGACACTTCGAAGGATCTCGATCAGATCGAGTGGGCAGAGCAGCTGCCCGACGGCCGCATCCGGGTGCTGATTGGAGTGGCCGACGTAGATGTGCGGGTGCCGCGTGGAAGCCTGCTCGACAAGCATGCGCAGTCGGAGACGACGTCGGTGTACACGGGAGTGAAGGTGTTTCCGATGCTGCCGCCGGAGTTGTCGGAGGGCATCACGTCTTTGAATGAGAATGAGGATCGACTTGCGGACGTAATTGAGTATGCGGTGGATGAGTCAGGCGCAGTATCCGATGGGAAGGTCTATCGCGGGCTTGTGCGCAATCGGGCGCAACTGGCGTATCCAAGCGTTGGCGCCTGGTTAGAGGAGCGCGGCCCAGCGCCGGAGAAGGTGGCTGCGAATGCGGATCTTGCAGCTCAGATAAAGCTGCAGGACAAAGCGGCCCAGAGGATGCTGGGGAGCCGATTCCAGCACGGCGCACTCGATCTGGAGACAATCGAGACGCATCCAGTGGTGCGGGGGGACGAGATTGTCGATATCAGCAGCCAGGAGAAGAATCGCGCGACCTCGTTGATTGAGGAGTTCATGGTTGCTGCGAACGGTGTGGCTGCACGGACGTTTGAACAGGCAGGATTGGCCTCGATCCGGCGCATTGTGCGGACACCCAAGCGTTGGGATCGAATCGTTGAGCTTGCGAATGGGCTGGGAACCAAGCTGCCGGAGCAGCCGGATTCGAAGGCGCTGAACGACTTTCTGCTGGCGCAAAGGCAGAAGGATCCCGATCACTTTCCGGATTTGTCGCTGGCGGTGGTAAAGCTGATGGGGCCGGGCGAGTATGTTCTAGTGAAGCCGAATGAGGAGTCGCCCGGACACTTCGGGCTGGCAGTGCAGGACTACACGCACTCGACGGCTCCGAACCGGCGATTCCCGGACATTGTTACGCAGAGGATTATGAAGGCGCATCTCGCGAAGGCGCAGCAGCCGTATTCCGAGGGTGAGCTGAATGCGATTGCGCAGCGCTGCACGTTGATGGAGGACGCTGCGCGGAAGGTGGAGCGCGTGATGCAGAAGCGGATTGCGGCGGTCGCCCTGCACCCCAGGATCGGACAGACGTTCAAAGCCATCGTGACCGGCGTGAACCAGTACGGCACATTTGTGCGGGCGCTGGAGCCACACGTTGAGGGCATGCTGGTGAACGGCGGAAAACCGGGATCGAAGGGTTTGGATGTCGGAGACCGCATTACGGTGAGGCTGGTGGGTACCGATCCGCAGCGCGCGTTTATTGACTTCGCTCTGCAGAACAGGGCTTAGATCTTCAAACCAACATTAGGCTCAAGCATCTCCTAGATCGGTTGCGCTGGAAGCAGGCAGGGTTTCAGCAGCTGTGTTTTCGCCCGCTGTGCCCGGCTCGTCGATCCAGAGGCATACGATCCACCAGATGACGACGAGTAGATAGACGGCGCTGTTGGTGTTCAGCAGCTTCTCCTGGATTCCGATGACGCGTTCGTATTCTGCCTGAGAGTGCGGCGTGGTGTGGCGCGCAATCGTTTGCCAGACACCCTGCGCGGTCATTTGCGCGAGCGATGCGGTGGAAAGTCCGATGACGATGCGCTGGACGTGGGTGCGCCAGCCTGCGCCGTAGCGATTGCCGACTGCGGCAACGAGAACGCCCAAGCCGACCGAAAGGACATCCACGAGCAGGCCTACCTTCACGGCAACGAACTGCGTGAATTGCAGCTTTGCGATCAGGGTGTCAAAGGCCAGGGTTCGGAAGTTTGGCCACGGCCCCCACTTCCAGACGACAAGACTGGCGACGATGAGCAACGCCAATGTCCAGCCGAGCCAGGCGCGAACTGATGCTCGGCGGAAGGCGCGGCGGGCCATTTCGATCAGGATGATGAGGCTGACAAGCGCGGAGATGCCTGCCAGCGTGATCGCGATTTCGCCCATGGTGATGGCGGGCAGCCGATCGTGAAGGAGACGATTGATGAGGAGGCGGAGCGTGACGAGGACGACTCCGGTAGTGAACCAGGGGAATCGGCGGATGCGTTCGCGGCCAAGGAGGACGACGAGCAGGACGAGGAGCGAGGCGAAGGTCAGCGTCCAGAGGATTTGGACCGCGGTGAAATGAAAGTTGAAGTGCATGTAATCCTTGAAATTGGCCGGATGAGGACCAGCACTCAGTCTAGGCCATCGGGCCGGTCGAGGGCTCTTTGGTAATCCTGGCGCGCCGTTCGACTGCCGCAAACGTCCGAATGGGGTATCCTGATAATGCGCGCCCGTAGCTCAGCTGGATAGAGCGAATGCCTCCGGAGCATTAGGTCGGGAGTTCGAATCTCTCCGGGCGCACCATTCTTCACCTTCCCCTTCCGCAAAACCTCTCAGGGCTTTTCGCTGCCCCGTAGTTCCTGTTCGCGACGGGATCGCAGTTCTTCCATGACGGACTGGATGAGGGCTTTCGCGCCTTCCATGCCGCTGATGACTGCCTGAAGATCGAGGGCCGGGACGTTGGGGTTGCGGCTCGAGGTGCAGTAGACGCCGTGCTGGCCGACCATGATCAGGGAATCTGTGAGGACGTCGAGAGCGACGGCGAGCCTGCCGCGCTCCAGGCCCATCATGAACTCGTGTTTTTCCAGGTCGACGCGCTTCTCGTCAAAAATACTCATGAGAGTAGCGTAACGGATGCGGAACCTTGCAAGCCAAATCGGCTGCTAAGACTTGATTTGTTGCTCGGCAGAATCCCATGTCGCGGCGACTTTGTTGCTGTAAGAGTGATTGGCCATGTGACAGGCGATCGCAGTGTTGTTGCCGAAGACTTCATCTTCTACAACGTGTTCACGGGTTTCGACTGCCCGCAGGAACGTAGCGATGTGCTCAGCGGTGTCGTCGTAGTCGCGCGGAGCGGAGAAGGTTTCACTGAGCGGAAGGTTCGGTTGGGGCTGCGGGTGTGCGGCCTTCCAGTCGTCGTAGTACTTCTTTCTCGCTTCTTCCGTCCAGCCTATGACCGAGTAGTACTCAGGCTGGGGGCGCGTGTCCTGCGGAGTGAAGGTGACGGAATCGCCCTTGATGGTGAGGGTGCCGTTCTTTCCATAGAAGGTGGTGTCCTCACCGGTGTCGTTGTTTTGATTACAGCGGACATTTACGGAAACGCCGGGGTAGTCGTAAAGAGTAACGAGAAGATCGGGGTAGTCGCGCCCGTCTTTGAAGTGGGTGAGGCTACCCGTGGAGAGCGCGCGAAAGGGCACTGCATTGATGCCGGAGACGCACTGGATGCCCGACAGAAGATGCACAAAGAGGTCGCCGGCGAGACCTTCGCCGTAGTCGGCGAAGCAGCGCCACCGGAAGAAGCGATTTGCGTCGAAGGGGCGATCGGGAGCATCGCGGAGCCATGTCTTCCAATCGATGGTGTCGGGTCCCGCGCCGGGGGCGATGGGGTAGACCCACGCGCCTGAGTCGGAGTTGCGATCCATGCTGGCCGTGACGAGCGTGACTTCGCCGAGTCGTCCGGACTTGTAGATTTCGGCAGCTTTCTTGAAAACGACACTGCTGACGCGCTGGCTGCCCGCCTGGAAGATGCGCTTGTTTTCCTGCACGGCTTTGACCATCGCAAGACCGTCGGCGACGTTGTGCGACATGGGTTTTTCGCAGTAGACGTCTTTGCCCGCAGCGATGCAGTCGAGCACCACGCGGCGATGCTGAAAGTCCGCGACAGCAACGATCACAGCTTCGACATCTTTGCGGTCGAGCAGCTCGCGGTAGTCGCGCGCGGTGGGGACGTCGGAACCGTAGGCTTCAATGCCGGCTTTGCGATGCATATCGTAAAGGTCAGCGGTGCCAACGAGCTCGGCATTGGGAAGTTTGCGAGCAGATCGCAGCAGATCGCAGCCGCGGATACCGGTTCCGATGGAAACGAATCGAATCTTTCGGTCGCTGGGAGCGGCCAGAACCGCTGGCTCGAGCAGAATCGATTTAGCTGCGGCGCCCGCGGCGGCGGTACCCGCAGTGAGCCGAACGAACTCCCGGCGTGAAATAGGACTCATGATCGCAAGCCTTTCTTGTGCGCGGCAATTTTCGCTTGAGGGGCTGGGTTGTGTCCACCAATACGGGCACAGGGCGGAGAGGATGTCATAGGATGCTTGAGAGCTTGGAACCTGAGCGACGAACGGAGTTAATTGATGGGATCAGAAGCAGGAGCTAGTACAAACCTGAGCTGCAGAGTTTGCTTTTGTCTGTTCGTTGTGTTCAATCTGTGGGCGATCGCGGGCGGGCAACCAGCGAAGGAGATTGGGCGGGCGGCGCATCTCGATTTGGGACCCAATGTTCTGATCTTCGATCCCTCGATGTCGCCGCAGAGCATCCAGACAGAGATCGACAAGATTTATACGATGCAGCAGCACAGCGAATTTGGCAAGGAGCGTTACGCGCTGCTGTTCATGCCCGGCGAGTATCACGTAGACGTTCCCGTTGGGTTCTATACGGAAGTGATCGGGCTGGGCGCGACGCCGGATGCGGTGCAGATTGCCGGGAACGTGCATTCGGATGCGAGTCTTCCGCGCAATAACGCGACGTGCACGTTCTGGCGGGCGGTGGAGGGCTTCAGTGTGACGCCAACTGGAGGGACGATGCAGTGGGCGGTGTCGCAGGCGGCGCCATTCCGGCGCATGCACGTGAAAGGCGATATCGTGCTGCATCAGAAAAGCGGATGGGCAAGCGGCGGATGGATGTCGGATTCGGTCGTTGATGGAAACGTTGGTTCTGGACCGCAGCAGCAGTGGATTTCCCGGAACAGCGAGTGGGGAAGCTGGACGGGTGCGAACTGGAATATGGTGTTTGTCGGGGTTCCGCACCCGCCGCAGGGCGAGTGGCCGCAGCCTCCGTATACGAAGGTGGCGAGGACTCCAGTGATTCGTGAGAAGCCGTTTCTGCGGGTGGACACGAAGGGGAACTGGTCGGTGCGAGTTCCGGAGCTGCGGAAAGACAGCACCGGTGTCACATGGCATGGAGGATCAACGCCGGGTAAGGACATTCCGCTGGGAAAGTTCTTCATTGCGCAGGCGGGCAGGGATAGCGTGACACGGATGAATGAAGAGTTGGCGAAGGGAAAGAATCTGCTGCTGACGCCAGGTATATATGACCTCGATGAGCCGATCAGGGTTACGCGGGCGAACACAGTGGTGATGGGCCTGGGATTTGCGACACTCAGGCCGGTGAATGGAACTGCGGCGCTGACAGTGGCGGATGTAGATGGAATCGATGTCGCTGGAGTCCTGATTGACGCGGGAGAGAAGATTTCGCCGGTGCTGATGGAGGTTGGGCGAGAGCGCAGCAGGGTTTCTCATTCGCGAAATCCGATTCTGCTGCATGACGTATTCTTCCGCGATGGCGGAGCGTCCGTAGGCCGAGTGAAGGTGAATCTGGTGGTCAATGCGAACGACACGATCATTGATCACACCTGGATATGGCGCGCAGATCACGGCAAGGGTGTCGGGTGGTCGAGCAACCTGAGCGATAACGGGCTGGTTGTGAACGGGAACAATGTCACCGCGTACGGGCTGTTTGTGGAGCACCACCAGCAATTCCAGGTGCTGTGGAAGGGTGAGCACGGGCGGACGTATTTCTACCAGTCGGAGATTCCATATGACCCGCCGGATCAGCAGAGCTACACGTCCGCGCCGGGCGTACATGGATGGGCATCGTACAAGGTTGCAGACCACGTGAGCAGTCACGAGGCATGGGGGCTTGGGATCTACAGCGTGTTCCGGCATCCAGATGTGAATCTGACGCGGGCGATTGAGGTGCCGGTGAAACCGGGAGTGAGATTCCATCACATGATCACAGTGGCGCTGGATGACAAAGGCGAGATTTCAAACGTGATTGATGATAAGGGCGGACCGACGCACCTGGCGCCGCATCGGGTGGATCCGAAGGTGGCGGAGTTTCCTGAGTAGTAATCCAATCGTGAGATGAAGGCGGCGCCCGCATTGTCCCCGGTCAGTGCGTGGGAGAATGGAAGTGTAGACCTATGAGCAACGAGAGCGTTCCAGAGTCCAACTCCACATCAGAGACACCATCCACGAACAAAGGGCCGATTGAAATCCCGGTAGGCGACGGCGCGGCTGAATTCACCAGTGCGCCAGCTGCAGACGGCGCGGTCATACCCGAAAAGAATCCGGCGTCCGTTCCAGCGACAGCGGAGGAGGCTCCGACGGAAGAGCCTGCTGAGCCGCTCGAGGATTTCGCGAACATCCTCAAGGAGTTCGAGCGTGGGCACGTTCGGAAGCCGGGCGGCGCCAAGCAGGGCGGGAATCAAATTGAGGGGTCCGTCATCTCTGTTTCCGCCGATCAGGTGTTTGTCGATATCGGGTACAAGATCGAGGGTGTGCTGCCGCGTTCAGCTTTCCGGAACAATGCGGAGGGCGTGAAGCCGGGTGAGAAGGTTCTGGTCTCGATCAAGGGCCGAAACGAAGAGGGCTATTACGACCTGACGCGGTTTAATGTGGCGCAACCGCACGACTGGACGGCGCTGGAAGAGGCATTCAAACAGAAAACTGCCGTTGTCGGCACGGTGACCGGAGTGGTGAAGGGCGGCCTCACGGTAGATGTTGGGGTGCGTGCGTTCATGCCGGCGAGCCGCAGCGGAACCCGCGATGCGGCGGAGCTGGAACAGCTCGTTGGAACCGAGATCACTTGCCAGATTACGAAGCTCGATGTCACGGATGAAAACGTTGTGGTCGATCGGCGCGTGGTGCTGGAAGAGCAGGCTCGTGCGGCGCAGGAGGGCAAGCTCGCCATTTTGCAGCCGGGAGAGGTCCTGGAAGGAACGGTACGGAGCCTGATGCCGTATGGGGCATTTGTTGACCTCGGAGGCTTTGACGGACTTTTGCATGTGAGCGATATCTCCTGGAATCGTGTCAGCAAGCCTGAGGATGTTCTGTCCGCCGGCCAGAAGGTTCGTGTGCGAGTTTTGAAGATCGATCCCGACACGAAGAAGATTTCGCTGGGACTGAAGCAACTCGAGCCGGAGCCTTGGGAGACCGCGCCTTCCAAGTACCAGGCTGGACAGCGGGTCACCGGTACCGTCACGCGGCTGGCCGACTTCGGGGCCTTCGTTGAAATCGAATCAGGCGTAGAGGGACTGATTCACATATCCGAGATGTCGTGGGGAAAAAAGGTGCGGCATCCATCGGATGTTGTTAAGGAGGGAGATCGCGTCGATGCGGTCATTCTGGCGATCAAGCCGGAGGAGAAACGGATCTCGCTGGGGCTCAAGCAAACACTCACTGACCCGTGGTCGGATGTGACGCAGAGATTTCCGGTGGGTTCGCAGGTCGAAGGGCCGGTGACGAAGATGATGAACTTCGGAGCCTTCGTTCAGATTGCGGAGGGTGTTGAGGGACTGGTGCATGTAAGCGAAATCAGCGCGGAGAAGAGAATTCATCATCCGCAGGATGTGTTGCGCGTTGGGCAGGTGGTGAAGGCTCAGGTGCTGGGGATTGCGCCGGAGAAGCGGCAGATCAAGCTGAGCATGAAGCAACTGGTGCCAACCAGCATCGATGAGTACATAGCCGAGCACAAGGCGGGAGACGTTGTTTCGGGGCGAGTGGTTGAGGAGTCGGCTGCAGGAGCATCGGTTGAACTGGGTGAGAATATCTTCGCGGTATGCGGTGTGAGCAAGACGGCTCATCCAGCCGCTGAGGCTGCGCTGCAAAGCGGAAAAGCCGATTTATCGTCGTTGAGCTCAATGCTGTCGGCGCGATGGAAGGGGAGCGCGCCAGCTCCGGCGGCGGCGCCCGAGCCGCTAAAAGCGGGACAGATTCGAAGCTTCAGGATTACAAAACTGAGCGCGGAGACAAAGTCGATTGAGGTGGAGGTGGCGTGAAGTCCGCGCCTCTGCTAGATGTAGACCTCATCGATGTAGCACCAGCGCCAGTCTTCTCCGCGTTCTGCGGACCGAATAAGCGGATGCTGTGTCGAATGAAAGTGAGCGCGTGCGTGGCGATTCTTTGAGGAGTCGCAGCAGCCTACGTGTCCGCACTCAAGGCACATTCGCAGATGTACCCAGGTGTCGCCAGTCTTCAGGCACTCTTCACAGCCCTTGCTATTTGGCTTGACGTTTTTGGCGTGATCTTTAACGTGTGTGCACTGAGCCGGCATTTGTATGACCTCTCGCGGGGGATGATCTTTCAAACAGTGTACTGTTTCGCCAGTTCCGAGAAATCCTGTAGCTGAGCCGCGATCCACTTATCGTCGCGCCCGAGTTCACGTGCGAGCAGTTTCGCGACGGGTTCCGCCATTTGCATTGCCGCATGGGCGTTAAGGAAAAGTGCGCGCGTGCGGCGGGCGAGGACGTCTTCAATGCTTCGAGCCATTTCAGAGCGGGCCGCCCAAACCACTTCGGCACCGATATAGGGCAGTGCGGGATGAAGAGGTTTGGCGAGGTCGGGCTCATGCTGCGCGAGCCTGAGAATTTCGGCCGCGTCAGAGCCGTAGACTCCCAGCGGATTTTCTTCTTCATTCGAGTCCGCTGGCGGCTCCTGGTAACCGTGGATCCTGAGATTCTTCGTCATGCAGTCTTCGTCGCGCAAACGGCCCAGGGTGATGGCGTGATCGACGGTGTCCTCAGCCATATGACGGTACGTCGTCCATTTGCCGCCGGTGATGGTGAGCAGCCCGGAGGTATCCACGTGAATGGTGTGATCGCGCGAGATGGCGGCGGTGCTGGATGAGCCCCCTGATTTGACAAGCGGCCGCAGGCCTACATAGACAGCGAGCACGTCAGATCGGCTGGGCGGACGCGTGAGGTAACGCCCGGCTGTTTCGAGGATGAACTGAATTTCTTCGTCGAGAGGTTTGGGCTCGAGGCTCGGTCCCTCGACAGGAGTGTCGGTAGTGCCGGCGACAGCGTGGCCATGCCAGGGAATGACGAAGAGAACGCGGCCATCGCTGGTGCGGGGCACCATAAGCGCTGTGTCGCCTTTGAGGAAGGACCGATCGAAAACCAGGTGTATCCCCTGGCTCGTGACCATCAGGGGTTCGGTACCGGGATCTGCCATGCGCCGGATTTCGTCGGTGAAGACGCCCGTAGCATTGATCACTACTTTTGCGCTGATCGAGAAGGCTGCGCCTGATTCGTCGTCGCGGGCAATGAGCCCGTTAGCGTAGCCTTCGTCATCGCGCAACAAACCGGTTGCAGGACAGTAGTTGACGACCGTGGCGCCGTGGTCGGCGGCGGTCATGGCGAGATGGATGAGGAGACGGGAATCGTCGAACTGGCCGTCGTAGTAGACGACGCCGCCGCGAAGTTCTTCGGGTTCGAGCGCCGGGAGGCGCTGGAGCGTTTCTTCTTTACTCAGCAACTTCGATGGACCGAAACCGTATTTGCCGGCGAGCAGGTCATAGAGCTTGAGGCCGATTCCGTAGAAAGGCGCTTCCCACCAGGAGTAGTTGGGAACGACGAAGGCGAGATCCTTGACGAGGTGAGGAGCGTTCTGCCGAAGCAGGCCGCGTTCTTTCAGGGCTGACATGACCAGCGGAATGTTGCCCTGCTCGAGGTATCGGACGCCACCGTGAACAAGCTTGGTGCTGCGGCTGCTTGTTCCTTTGCCGAAGTCGTGAGCCTCGACGAGCACGACATTGAAGCCGCGTGCTGCGGCATCGACTGCCACACCCATACCGGTAGCGCCGCCGCCGATAACAGCGATATCCCAGGACTCGTTCCGCTCAGCGCGCTCACGAATCCTGCGCAGCATTTCTTCCCTGCGCATTTGTCTCTCCTAGCTTTCGACCCAGTTCTTAGAGCGCTCAACCGCGCGCTGCCAGCGTCCGCGCAGGGTATTTCGTTCTTGTTGCTGCATGTGCGGCTCGAATCGCACGTCTCCTTGGCGCTTTGCTTGCAACTCCTGCGTGCTCGGCCAGAACCCAGTGGCGAGGCCGGCAAGATATGCAGCCCCAAGCGCAGTCGTTTCTGTTACGCGGGGACGGACGACGGAAACGCCCAGGAGATCTGCCTGGAACTGCATCATCAAGTCGTTGACTGCGGCACCACCGTCGACACGAAGAGCGTTGAGCGGAGTGCCGGTTTCGCTGTGCACGGCGTCGAGCACATCGGCAACCTGGAAGGCGATGCTCTCGAGCGCCGTGCGGGCAATGTGCCCGGGTTTGGTATCGCGGCGGAGTCCAATGATGAGGCCGCCGGCGTGCGGGTCCCAATGTGGAGCGCCAAGGCCAACAAAGGCCGGGACAAAGATGAGGCCGCCAGCATCGGGAACTCCGCCGGCAAGAGCTTCGACTTCAGCGGAGGAACCGATGAGCCGAAGGTTGTCGCGTAGCCACTGCACGACCGCGCCGCCGATGAAGATGCTGCCTTCGAGAGCGTATTCGAGGCGCTGCTGCGCGCTGGCGGCGATGGTGGTGATGAGTTTGTGCTTCGACCGGATGAACTTGGTGCCGATGTTCTGGAGCAGGAAACATCCGGTGCCGTACGTGTTCTTGGCCTCGCCGGGATTCCAGCAGAGCTGGCCGAAGAGTGCGGCCTGCTGATCGCCGGCGATTCCAGCAATGGTGATCCCGCCCAGGCCCAGTGTGGTAGTGACGTCGCCCACCGTCTCGCTGGACCATACTACGTCGGGGAGCATGCTCTCTGGTATGTCGAAGATGCGCAGAAGTTCCTTGTCCCACTTGCCTTCGACGATGTTGTAGAGCAGGGTGCGGGACGCGTTGGTGACGTCGGTGACGTGCCGCATGCTGCTGGTGAGGTGATAGATCAGCCAGCAGTCGACTGTGCCAAAGGCGAGTTCGCCGCGTTGAGCCTGCTCTCGCGCACCCGGAACGTTATCGAGGATCCAGCGCACTTTCGTCGCGGAGAAGTATGGATCGAGGACGAGACCGGTTTTGGACGAGACGGTATCGCCCAAGCCGCTCTGCTCCAGTGTGGAACACATGGCGGCAGTGCGGCGGTCCTGCCAGACGATGGCAGGATGGATGGGCTTGCCCGTGGCTCGCTCCCAGACGATGACAGTCTCGCGCTGGTTGGTGATGCCGATGGCGGCAACGTCGCGGGGACGAGCGCCGACTTTTCCGAGGACCTCGACAGCGCAGGAGATCTGGCTGGTGAGAATTTCGAACGGGTCATGTTCCACCCAGCCGGCTTGCGGATAGAACTGCTGAAATTCGTGCTGCGCAACCGCGGCGATATTGCCGCCTTCGTCGAAGAGGATGGCCCGGGAGCTGGTGGTTCCCTGGTCCAGTGCGAGTACGTAGGGCATGAGCGGGAGGGTTCCTTCGGGACAAGTCAAACACGCATCCCCGTGGTGCTGCAAGCATTTACACCCGTGCAAGCGGATTGCGAGAGGTGCGACTTAGACGACGTAGAGGTCGACGTATTCGCTGACAGGCATGCACTCGAGGTTAGAACGGTCCAGCGATGAGTCCAGGATTCGCTGCTGTTGATCGGATGCGAATCGGCGAGCGAGGTTGCGTTTAAACTTTTCGATCAACAGCGGCATGCCTTCCTGGCGACGGCGCTTGTGGCCGATGGGGTATTCGACCGTCTCTTCGAGAACCGTTCCATCTTCTAGCTCCATACGGAGTGAGTTGGCGATCGAGCGCTTTTCGGGATCGTGATAGTCCTGTGTGAACTGAGGCTCTTCAATGCAGGTGATGAGATCGCGAAGATGGTCGATGCGCTTGCCCCACACTGGATCGAGTGCAACGGCATCTTCGTAGTCGGCTGCAGTGAGCCGCCCGAAGATGAGCGGCACGGCAATCATGTATTGAACGCAGTGGTCGCGGTCTGCGGGATTGGAGAGAGGCCCTTTTTTGTCGATGATGCGGAGGCAGGCTTCGTGCGTGCGCACGGTGATGGATTTGATCGCGGATGCATTCAGGTTTCGGCGGGCCAGTTCGGCATGGAGCTTCATGGCAGCTTCTACGGCTGTCTGCGAGTGGAATTCGGCCGGGTAGCTGATTTTGAACAACACGTTTTCCATGACGTAGCTGGAGTAGGGCCGCTGGAATTTGAATTCCTGTCCTCGGAAGGAGACGTCGTAGAAGCCCCAGGTTTCGGCGGTGAGCGCGGAGGGATAGCCCATCTCGCCGGCCTTGGCCATGAGTGCAAGACGGACCGCGCGACTGGTGGCATCGCCCGCGGCCCAGCTTTTGCGCGAGCCGGTGTTGGGCGCATGGCGATAAGTGCGAAGACTCTGGCCGTCGACCCAGGCAAGGGAGATGGCGCTGATGGTCTGTTCGCGCGAGAGGCCGAGCAGGGAGCAGACGACAGCAGTTGACGCCACTTTGACCAGAACGACGTGGTCGAGTCCGACTTTGTTAAACGAGTTCTCGAGCGCTATGCAGCCCTGGATCTCGTGCGCCTTGATCATCGCCGTGAGAACATCCCGCATGGTCAGGCGTGGTTTGCCTTCGGAGGCGCTGGAACGGCATAGCCAGTCGGCTACAGCGAGGATGCCGCCGAGATTGTCGGAGGGATGTCCCCACTCGGCCGCGAGCCATGTGTCGTTGTAGTCGAGCCAGCGGATGATCGCTCCGATGTTAAAGGCGGCCTGCACTGGATCGAGCTGGTAGCTGGTTCCTGGAACGCGTGCGCCGTTGGGAACTACAGTGCCGGGTACGATGGGCCCGAGCAGTTTAGTGCATGCGGGATATTCAAGGGCCTCGAGGCCACAACCCAGAGTGTCGAGCAGGCAGTAATGGGCTGTCTCGTAGGCTAGGTCACTTTTGATTTCGTAGCCGAGTGCGTAGTCGGCGATGTCGGCAATGACCTTGTCTGGCGCGGGGCGTTCGTTGCTGATGTGGGATGACAACGGTGTTTTCTCTCTGGATTCGGACGGTGGTCAGTTGCGCTGCTCGATGGGAATGAAAGTTTTCGGCTCGGGTCCGGTGTAGTTTGCGGATGGGCGAATGATCTTCCCGTCCTGTCGCTGCTCGATGACGTGGGCGCACCAGCCGGCGGTTCTCGCGATGACGAACAGAGGGGTAAAGAGGTCCACGGGGATGCCCATAAGGTCGTACGCGACGGCGCTGTACCAGTCGAGGTTGGGGAACATGCGTTTGGCATCGTGCATGGTGGTTTCAATGCGCTCGGCAACGTTGAAAAGTCGCATGTCATTCGCGGCGGCGGAGAGCTTCCGCGCAACTTCCTTGATGATGTCGCTGCGCGGATCGGCGATGGTGTAGACGGGGTGGCCGAAGCCGATGATGACTTCGCGTTCGCCAACGCGCCAGCGCATGTCTGCTTCCGCTTCATCGGGACGCTGATAGCGCTTTTGAATCTCGAGGGCGACTTCGTTGGCGCCGCCATGCTTTGGGCCTTTCAATGCGCCGATAGCGCCGGCGATGCAGGAGTAGATGTCGGAACCGGTGCCGGCAATCACGCGTGCAGTGAATGTGGACGCATTGAATTCGTGCTCGGCGTAGAGGATGAGGGAAGTCTGCATCGCCTGAATCCAGTCCGGACTGGGAGCAGAGCCGTGAAGCAGATGGAGGAAGTGGGCAGCTATGGAATCTTCGAAGCGTTCGACCTCGATGCGCCTGCCGTTTCGGGCGTAGTGGTGCCAGTAGATGAGCATGGAGCCCAGGGAGGCGAGGAGGGCATCGGCTATCTTGCGTGCGCCGGATTCTTTGTGGGCTTCGCCCTCCGGCAGAACGCAACCCAGGACCGACACCCCGGTGCGGAGCACGTCCATCGGATGTGTTGAGGGCGGAAGGAGCTCGAGCGCCTGCTTCACCGCGGCGGGAAGGCTCCGCAGGGGACGAAGGCTGGTCTTGTATGCGGCGAGTTCTGCAACGGTGGGTAGCTTGCCATGGATCAAGAGATACGCGACCTCTTCGAACTCGCAGTGCGCGGCCAAGTCGTGGATGTCGTACCCGCGATAATGCAGATCGTTGCCGGTGTGGCCGACTGTGCACAGCGCTGTTGAGCCGGCAGGTGTGCCGGAGAGCGCGACGGATTTCTTGGGCTTGAACGCCGGCGGTGTAGAGGTGGTTTCGTTGCTCATTGCGACCCCCGCAGAGCTGAAGCTATCGGATCAGAGGAGCGGGTGTCTACTCGCTTGCTTTTCCTTTTGCACTCTTTGCAAAGAGCGCATCGAGCTTGTCTTCGTAGGAATGATAGTCGAGGTATTTGTACAGATCGGCACGGGTCTGCATCTGTGGGATGAGGTGTTTCTGGGTGCCTTCTGTGCGGATGGCTTGGTAGATCTGGAGGGCGGCGGCGTTCATGGCACGATAGGCGGCACAGCAGTAGAGGATGATGTCGACTCCGGCGGAGGCAAGCTCATCACGGGTCCACAAGGGAGTCTGGCCGAACTCGGTGATGTTGGCGAGGATTGGGACTCCGACTGCTTTGCGAAACTGCGTGTACTGATCAAGTTCGGTGACGGCCTCGGCGAAGATCATGTCTGCGCCGGCAGCGACGTAGGCCTGGGCGCGTTCGAGGGCGGCTTGAATGCCCTCGTTGGCGAGCGCATCGGTGCGGGCCATTAGAACGAATTGATTGTCGGTCCGAGCGTCGACGGCGGCTTTGATCCGGTCGACCATTTCTTCGGTGGGAACGAGCTCCTTGCCGGGGCGATGACCGCAGCGCTTGGCGCCGACCTGATCTTCCATGTGTACGGCGGCGGCTCCGGCTTTGACCATGGACCGGATCGTCCGGGCAATGTTAAAGGCGCTACCCCAGCCGGTGTCGATGTCGACGAGGAGCGGCATGGTGGTCACGTCAGTGATGCGTCGAACATCCGTCAGGACGTCTTCCATGGTGCTGATGCCGAGGTCGGGCATGCCGAGGGAATTGGCGGCGACTCCGCCTCCGGAAAGATAGAGAGCCCGATAGCCCGTCGCTTCGGCCATGCGCGCGGTGTAAGCATTGATCGCGCCGACCACCTGAAGGGGCTTTTCTTCGGCTACGGCGGCGCGGAAGCGAGCGCCGGGTGATGGTTGATTTTGCTGACCTGCCATGGCGGGGCCTTCCCTTGTTTCTCCGGGGGCATCATACCAGCTTGGTCCTGCCGCCCATTGGGCCCGTGCATTTGCCGGGGCTCCCCTGCGGTGCGACAATCATTGCCGTCGCGGCAGCAGTTTCCATCGCCGCTGCTGGAGGAGAAATCAAACTATGAAGCATCTTCTCGTTTGTGCCGGACTCGTATTTGCAGCAACCACCGTGCTTGCTCAGCAGAAGGCTCCCGCCAGCCCGCCTGAAAAGGCCACTGGAACAATCGGCGGGCACGAAGTCAGCATCACCTACTCCTCGCCCGGAGTGAAGGGACGCGAGGGCAAGATCTTCACCAAGGACGGGCTGATCAGTCACAATCCGCACTATCCAGTGTGGCGAGCCGGAGCGAACGCGGCAACAACACTTGAAACAAATGGCGATCTCATGATCGGCGACGTAAACGTTCCGGCCGGCAAATACACGCTGTTTGTCGATATTTCCGACCCGGACCAGTGGACGCTGATCGTGAACAAGAAGACCGGTGAGTGGGGACTCGCCTATGACGGATCGCAAGACCTCGGCAAAACGAAAATGCAAATGAGCAAGCCTTCGTCCACTGTGGAGAACCTCAAGTGGGAGATCAAGGGCAACGGCGACAAAGGGACAATCTCGCTGGCCTGGGAGGACCACGAAGCATCCGTGCAAGCGATGGCTCACAAGTAGAGCAACCGGAGGCAGGGTGGAGTCCTTTCCATCCTGCCATTAGAATGGAAGAGAGCTTGTTGCAGCCTAGATCGACCAGTTCCGGAGAGTAGAAGAGCCTTGCCCCTTTACCCATACCGCTGCACGACGTGCGGCCATCGATTCGAGAAAATCCAGAGCTTTTCAGCCGAGCCGGAGAAGGTATGTCCGAAGTGCGGCAATGAGACGCTGGTGCGCCCATTGACTGCGCCGCGATTCCAGTTCAAGGGCGCGGGCTGGTACATCAACGACTACGCATCGAAAAGCTCGGAGTCTTCCTCGGATTCGTCCACCGAGACGAAGCCTGCCGAGAGCAAGGAAGCCGCTAAATCAAGCGATGCGGCCCCCGGAACGCCTGCGCCTTCTGCACCGGCGGCTCCCGCTGCTTCGCCGGCTCCCGCACCCAAGAGCTCAGACAAGAGCTAGGCAAGAGTTAAGCCTGCCTTCCGCCAATTAAAATCAGGGCTGCAATGTCGCTCATCGAGCCCATTCCGCTTCCGGTTGAGAACGCTGACACGCTGGCTCTCGAGTGGGAGCCGTTGCTGGCGTTCGTTGCTGGATATGCGTCTTCCGCGGTGGGACGCCAAGCGATCCTGAGCCTGCGGCCTTCGGCTGATGAGCCTTGGATGACTCGCCAGCATCAGCTGTGGGGTGAAGTTCGGCAGTTGCTGCAGGAGCAGGTGTCTATTCCTTTGGGAGGACTGCTCGATCCCACGCAACTAGCGGCGAAGGCCCAGATACCGGGCGCGGCGCTGGAGGCCGCGGAACTACAGGCCGTTGCGCGCCTGGCTCATGACGTCGGGGCTTGGCAGGCGCTGTTGCGCGAACCGCCTGCGCGCCTGGCGGATAAGTTGCCGGGCCTGATGGAGCTTTCGTCGCCGCTGGCAGGGTCCTCCTTGAAGCCGCTTGCAGAGTCGATCGAACGCAAGATCATGCCGGACGGCACACTGGCGGACGATGCCTCGCCAGAATTGAACCGAATCCGGCGCGAGCAGGAGCGGCAGCAGCGGGCGATCGAAGAGTCCTTGCGATCGGCTTTGCGAAGACTGTCTGGGGAAGGTTCGACGCAAGAGGACCTGATCACGATTCGCGGAGACCGGTTTGTAATTCCGGTGCGCAGCGAGTTGAAGCGACGCGTCTCGGGCGTGGTGCATGGCGCAAGTTCGTCGGGGCAGACGGTCTATGTTGAACCGCTGGAGACGATCGAACAGAACAATGAACTGGTGCGGTTGATCGAAGAGGAGCAGGCAGAGATTCACCGCATTTTTGTTGCTCTTACCCGGCAGGTTGGCGGGTATGCCCAGGCGCTGGTCGAGGGTGCGCGGGTGCTGGCGATCGTGGATACGATGGTGGCTCGCGCGCGCTTTGCACGGGACTACAACTGCGTTGAGCCGACCTTCGGCCCTGATCGCCTGTATCTCGAGCAGGCGCGGCATCCGTTGCTGGAAAGACATCTGCGCGCGACGGGTGGCACCGTCGTTCCATTGACGCTGGAGCTAACTGCCGATGCGAGGCAATTGATCATCAGCGGTCCTAATACCGGCGGGAAGACCGTGACGCTGAAGACTACGGCACTGCTGGCCATAATGGCGCAGGCGGGACTGCCTGTACCCGCTGCCCGCGCTAACCTCCCGGTGTTTACGGCATTTCTGGCCGACATTGGGGATGCACAATCGATCGAGGCGGAGCTGTCGACATTCTCAGCGCACATTGTGAATCTAAACCGGCTGTCCCAACTCGCGAATGAACGGGCGCTAGTGTTGCTGGATGAGCTGGGTTCGGCGACCGATCCTGAAGAGGGTTCGGCCCTGGCAGTGGCGGTAGCAGCGCACTTTCTCGAGTGCCATGCATGGACGCTGATATCAACGCATCACACTTCGCTCAAGGTGTATGGCGCGAACACTGCGGGCGTGTTGAATGCGGCGGCCGGTGTGGATAAAGTAACTCTGGTGCCGAATTACCACTTGCGTCTCGGTGTGCCGGGCGCATCGGCGGGCATTCAGACCGCAGAGCGATTGGGGCTGGACCGCAGGATTATCACGGGCGCACGCGAGCGACTGGGATCGCAGCAGGTGGATATCGCGCGGTTCCTGGATCGGCTGCACAAGGAACTCACGCAACTGGAGGACGATCGCAAAGCTGCGCGCGAACAGCAGTACGCATTGAACCAGGAGCGTAAGCGGCTGGAGCGCGAAGGTGACGTAGAGGTCAAAAATCGAACGCGCGAACTGGAACAGAAACTCGCTTCGCTGATGAAGGAATTTGAGTTTCAGATGCGGGAGAATGTGCGGGCGGTAGAGGACCGGGCGGCGCAGCAGAAATTGTCGAAGGAGGCGGAGCGTCGCATTACCCGGCTTCGACGTGAGTTTCAGGAGAGCTTCAATCAGACGGTGGTCGCTCATCGCACCGGTGCGGACGCAGGAGATGTGAATGCGCAACCGCATTTGGTTCGTCACGTGGCGGCCGGCGACCAGGTACGGCTGAAGTCGATGGGAAAGATCGCAGTTGTCCAGCGAGAGGTTGAGAAGGATCTGTTCGAAGTGGCACTGGGGCCGATCAAGATGCGTGTCAAGCGGGACGATATCGCTGAGGTTGTGAAATCCGCTGCGCATCAGGCGGAACGGCAAGACCCACTGGCGGCGGCGCGCAAGCAGAAGGGCGTCCATGTTTCGGTAAGTAGCGCTGGCGCGGACGACATGCGGATGGAGATCAACCTGATCGGCCGCACTGTGGATGAAGCAACTGAGGAACTGGAGAAATATCTCGATCGTGCGTTTCTGGCGGGGCTGCCGCGTGTCCGAGTGATCCACGGGCATGGCGCCGGAATCCTGCGGCGTGGAGTGCGCGATTTCTTGAAGTCCCATCCCCACGTGGCAACCATTGCTGAAGCTGCCCAGAACGAAGGCGGACAGGGCGCAACTGTTGTCGAGCTTCGCCAGTAGTCGTCAAACAACAAAGTGGATCCGCCGCACGCGTGCAAGGAGGCTGCATTGGCAGAAGATCTGATCTATCTGGACCGGCCTCCGCTCCTTTTCAAGCTCGACAAGTTCATGATGCGTCATCGCATCCGAGGCGGGTATCGGCTTTTTGACATTTTGAAGAGGCGCCGGTACTTCGACCGGAAAGTCATTCGATACGAGATTGACAGAGGGATTGTGGTGCACGTCCCGATCTTCCGGCCGGAGCGGCGGTGGGACCGCTTCGATCTGGAACACTACGAACCGGAGTTGATCGGCATGTTGATCAAGGAAGCGCGCGCAAGCGACGCTCGTCTGACGATCATCGATTGCGGGGCTGATCTTGGACTGGTCTCGATGCTTTTGACGGCTCGCCTGGAGCGCGCTTCACGGGTGATTGCCTTCGAGCCGAGCGAGGATGAAATCCCACTGCTCAGGAAGAATTTCGCTGGGCTTCCAGTCGAGAACGAAGTAATTCAGGCCGCAGTCAGTGACTACACTGGACGAGGAGTTCTGCGGCGTCCAGCCTATGACGGCTACAACCAGGCTCGCTATGTTGAACACGCCCAGAATGGCGGATTTGACGTGGTCACGCTGGACTCGATCGAAACCCCCACGCAAGATCTGCTGATCAAAATCGATGTTGAGGGTGGCGAGCAGGCGGTGATTCGCGGAGCGAAGCAGACGATCGCAAAGTCGCCGCGTGTAATTGTGGCGATTGAGGCTCATCCGCTGGTGGCAGCAAGAACGGGGATTGACCCGATCAATGTTCTGCAGGAACTCGCGGCAATTCGGCCGTTTCGATTCACCGTGTGCGAGACGGGGCAATCGAACCTTGATTTATCGAAGCCGTTCTTTAAGCAGCTTCCGGAGAAGTTCTACAACTGCAATGTGGTTGCAGTTTCTGTATGATGCGAAACCGGACGGTTGCTCATTCGATCAGGCCGTTCCGCTTCGCTGGATTCCCTCTGATTCCAGTTTGATCCAGCTCTCGCCTTCTGCCAGCGCTTCCACGCGATCGCTCACGCCGGCACGGGCGGCGGCTTGAAGCAGACGAGGAAGCGGTTCATCCATCGGCTCGCGCCCCAGGCGGAATGTGCCGTAATGCATCGGAATCATGACGCTCGCGCGAAGATCAAGAAATGCGCGGAGAGCCTCTTCAGGGCTGGTGTGGACGGACCGGTAGCTATCAGGAAAGTATGCCCCGATGGGAAGAAGGGCGACATCGGGTTGCAGGCGACGAGCGATTTCGGCAAAGCCGCCGAAGTATGCCGTATCGCCGGAGTGGTAGATTGTCGGACCCGTAGATGACGAGATGACGTATCCGCCGAAGCCGCGATGCGTGTCGCTGAACATGCGAGCGCCCCAGTGCCGTGCAGGAGTTGAAGTGACGGTGATGGTTGAACGCGATTCGACAGGAGCGCCAGAGACGTTTTGGTCCCGCTCGACGAGATGCGGACCCAAAGCTGTTGACGCGGTAATCGGGTCAATTTTGACTGATTGCCACCACTCCAAGGTCTCGATACGAGAGAAGCCGAGGTCTTGAACGAGGTCTTCAACGCCCTTAGGTACGACGACTATGGGAGCCTGGAGGCCACGCCGGCGCATCTCCCGGGTAATTGCCCGCAGAGAGGGACGGTTCAGATGGTCCATGTGGGCGTGGGTCAGGAGAACGGCGTCAATCGGCGGGAGATCGTCAATGCGAAGACCAGGACGTCGTTGCCGCCGGAGCACGATCAGCCGCGTAGCAAAGACCGGATCAATGAGAAGAGCCTGGCCGGCGGTTTGGATGAGAAAAGAAGAATGACCGATAAAGGTGATGGATGTATCAGCCGGGCTGATATCGGGTGGTCTGGATGAAGTGCCGGCGATCGGCTGCGCATGACTCTCGCGCACAAGACGCCAAAGCTGCCCTGTTTTTCTCATCCAGAACGGGATTCTGAGCGTCATGGTCACCTTGAATTTAGATGTCCGCCAGCTGAAAAAGGAGCGGAGCCGCAGCTTTCAATGGAATTTGGTGTCTAAATCACCAGAGATGAAGATGCAGACTTGCAGATGTGGTGGGATTCGATTGCTGTGTCTTGTGGCCTTGGGTCTGGCGATGCTTCCGGCGGGAGCGTGGGGGCAGTCGGGCGATTTTACTGTGAGCCAGAACGGGAAGCCTGTAGGAACGGCGAGGTTCAGCTTTAGTCCGAGCCAGGCAGGCGGTTTGGATTCCACATCGACAGTTCGCGTAGATATGCAGGGGCTGAATTACGCGCTGTCGAAGACGGAAGAGCTGTCTCCGACGAGAAACCTGGTCCATGTGCAGCTGAGCGCCAGCGTGAATAGTTCTGCTGTGAATGTGACGGCCAAGCCGGAGGGCTCTCAACTGCTCATGAATATTTCGGCCAACGGGCGGAGCAGCACTACAAGGCTCGCGCAACACAATCAGGCCGTCTTTATGGCCGATTTCGATCCTGGAGCGTTCGAGACACTTCTGGCACTCGCGGCCAAAAGCAATAGCCGCGATCTGTGGGCCATCATCCCGAAGCAAGCAGGTTCAGTGCAAGCGGTGCAACTGGCAACGTATCCCGATGAGCAGGGCACGTTGGACGGGAGGGCGACCACCGTACACCACCTGGTGGCGACGATTGCAGGTCTGAGCACAGATCTCTTTGCCGGGGATGAGAATCAGCTGCTTCAGGCGGAACTGCCGCAGGACGGATTCGCTCTGGTGCGGAAGGGGTTCGTGTTGAAGCCGCCGTCGAAGGCACCGGCTCCGCCTCCAGCGCTGCCAGCTAATCCGCAGCAGGGCACGCCGCAATAGAAGTTCCCATCAGAGCGATCGGCCGGCTGCGACGGCGGATGCCCATGCCCATTGGAAGTTGAAGCCTCCGAGGTGGCCGGTCACGTCGACTGCTTCACCGATGAAGAAGAGTCCGGACACGGTGCGGGCTCCCATGGTGCGGGAGTTGAGCCCCGAAGTATCAATTCCGCCAGCAGTGACTTCCGCCTTTTCAAATCCTTCTGTGCCGGTGGGGTGAAAGCGCCAATGATGCAGGCTGCGCTCGGTAGCTTCGAGAGCTGGGTTGGTCCAGCGGTGGGGTGCGGCAACGTTCGCTAGATAAGCGGCAAGGCGCTGCGGCAGTGCTGATTGCAGAACCTGGCGAAAACTGAGATTGTCCCGGCGCGCTCCATGCTCAAACAGCGGACCAAGCAGGTGTTCTGATTCTGGCGCGAAGTCGACCTCGATGGTCTCTCCAGCCTTCCAATAGGAAGAGGCCTGAAGCACGGCCGGGCCACTCAGGCCACGGTGCGTGAAGAGCAGCTTTTCCCGAAAGGCTGGACCTCGAGCCCCCTTCGCAATCACGTCCACGGAGACTCCTGTAAGTTCGGTCCAATCTTTTTCGTTGCCGCCCAGCGAGAGCGGAACCAGGGCGGGTCGGGGTTCGATCACTTTCAGTCCGAATTGACGTGCGAGTTCGTATGCCAGGCCGGTTGCGCCCATCTTCGGAATGGAGAGGCCGCCTGTGGAAATGACCAGGGCAGCCGACCTGAATTCACCCGCAGCGCAGCGGATGCGAAACTCCCCGGAGGTGTGCTCGACAGCGATGTTCCTCGCGTTCAGCTTGATTTCTACGCTACCGCGTTCGCATTCGGTCAGCAGCATGTCGAGGATCTGGCGCGCGGAGTGATCACAGAACAGCTGGCCCAGCGTTTTCTCGTGCCACTTGATTCCGTACCGCTCGACAAGTTCTAAGAAGTGTTGAGGCTGATAGAGAGCCAGAGCCGATTTTGCGAAGTGAGGATTCGCGGAGATGAAGTTCTCCGCGGTGCAATGAATGTTGGTGAAGTTGCACCGGCCTCCACCAGAGATGAGAATCTTGCGGCCGGGTTGCGGATTGTGCTCAAGAAGGAGGACGCGGCGGTTGCGCTGGCCGGCAACAGCGGCGCACATGAGGCCGGCCGCGCCTGCTCCAAGAATAATGACGTCAAAATTGCTAGCTGTGGCCGGCACTGTATTGATTGTCGCCGAACGCCCGCGACCGGAGCAGCCTGCGTCGGGCTGACTGCAAAGGGGGTCACTTGGTTACGTTCATCTGTTCATAGATCGCCGCCACCCGGTCGGTAGCTTCTACCAGGCTGACTTTCTGTGTGGCTCGGATCAGATGGATGGCGTCGATCCTCCGGCCTTGCTGAAGAAGAGAGCGGATCGAGGCTTCGTAGTCGATGTCACCGGCATGCGCGGCGTTTGATCCTTCTCCTGCTTGCGCGAGCTCCGGGTGGACAAAATCGAAAATCTCCTTTTTCAGCTTCTCGTATTTTTGCTGATCCCCAGCGTAGCTGTCCGACATAGGCACAGAGCCTTGCGGAGTGAGGATTGCCAGGCGATACACCAAAACGTTGTTCTTGGCGGATGTAACCTCGATGGTGATGCCGCTGATCTCGCTGAAGGGAATGGTTCCGGTTGCAACTTTGAATATCCGGCGGCGCGTCCATGTCGCTTGCTGACGAGCGGCGTCGAACACGACAACCTCTTTTCGCCAGAAAAGCAGAATGAAGAGCAACATGAAGCCGAGCGACCAGAATCCTCTTGTATTGTGCTGAATGCTCAACCGATATGCCGCGAATGCAGAGACGCACAAAAGGAAGACCGAAATCCAGATGCTGCTGTCGAGGATCACCATTTCCTGGTTTGTCTTACGGGTGACGTGCATGAGGCCAATATGGCACGAAACGCTTGAAATCTCAGCAGTTCTTTGAGGGAACGGAGTGCCGACGGTTACTGGAACCGCCGCCCTCGGCTTTGCGTATTCGTGAGGGCATGGATCGTTGCAACTGGTCCTGGGTCGAGTCGCGAGTGTCTGCCGCTGCCTCCCAATGGAGCGCATGTGCCGAGAAGGCATGGGATGCCGGTCCGCGGTTCTGTCCGCAAGAGCAGCAAAAACGGGAAGATGCGTACGAAGAAGCCCTGGAGAAAGTGGAGCGGGAGGCGAAGTACGCCAGGCGCGGTGGTAAGCAACGCGCTGAGGCACAACGACGCGTCGTCGGGGTTTTCCCGCGGTTTGCGACGGTTGCGTTGGGTTTAGAAGACGATGCCGTCGATATGCTCATGAACGGCTTCATCCCCATCGGAACGCAATTTGCGCAATGGGCGAGGCGATTCGATCCGGCGCTCCCGATGATGGATGTGGTGCAGGCTTGCCGGAATGCGTGGACGATGTGCGGAATTCAACCGCTCGTGGGCGATGAAATGCGGCTGACGCCAGCGATCATTGGCTATAGCCTTCTGTACCCATATAGCGACAATTTTCTGGACGGCGGGATCACAACGCAGCGCAAACTTGAGTTCAGTGCGCGGTTCCGCGACAGGCTTTGCGGGCTTGCCATCACAGCGCGGGGCAAGCATGAAGAGGCTGTGTGGGCGATGGTGCGGCTCATCGAACTGCAGTATCCGCGGCGTCAGTTTCCGCGCGTGTATGAGTGTCTGCTGGCCATTCACCAGGCGCAGGAGGACAGCATTGCCCAATCCAAAAGGAGTGCTGGCCTTACTCCGCCTGATGTATTGCGTTTGAGCTGTGCCAAGGGTGGCACTTCGGTGCTTGCCGACGCCTGTCTCTCCCATGGATTCCTGACGGACGCAGAGACTAGTTTTGCGTTCAACTGGGGAGTGCTGCTGCAATTGGGAGACGATCTGCAGGATGTGCAGGAAGACCTGGAACACGCCTCTGCTACGCTGTTCACCCGAGCGGCACGATCGGGAATGCCGTTGGATGGTCTGGTACGGCAGCTGTTGGCATTTAGTTCGCAGGTGGCAGACCAATTGGATTCGCTGCCCCATGGCGAGCCCGCTTTGAAGCGACTTCTCAGAACGAGTTGGCGATCGCTGATCTTGATGGCTGTCTCGCGGTCCGATCAGTACTTTACGTGCGATTTCGTTGCGGAGTTGGAGACGTTGTCGCCGTTCAGGTTTGGATTTCTGCGCGCGCGGAATAAGCGGCTCGCAGGTCGGCGAGGGCTATATCGCGTCCTGTTCGAGTCATTTCTTGAGAGCGCTGACGTTGACCTTAGAGGGCTGCCTCAGCCGGAAACCTGGATCAGAGCCGTTGAAGAGCCGCATGAGGACAGGTATGTTGCTGCTCAGTGCGGCCACTTTTCAGGCTGAGCCGAATCTTTCGCGTACCAGCGACATGGCCTGATCCGGAGTTGCGATCGAGCCTTCCAACTGAGCATCTTCTACGGTCTGCAGCATGTCTTTGAAAGCAGGACCGGGCTGGTAACCCGCAGCGATGAGTTCGCGGCCCGTGAGCAGAGGTGCTGGACGAACCTCTTGTTCGGGGAGAGTTTCATAGCGTTCGCGGACGAACTCATAGATGTCGAGATTGCGGTGCGCGGCCATACAGTCCATTCGATGGAGTGCGAGGTGTTCCGGGAAGTTGTTGAGGCGGAAGAAGCGCTTGAGAGTTGAGGCCTTCATGCGCGGAGCATCCGCGAACCGCATATGGTTATCAACAAGCGCGAGAATCTGGCGGGTCTCGTCGTTGGAGAAACGAAAGTGGCGGCAAATGTCGGCGGCAATGGCCACGCCAACCTCCACGTGCCCGTCGAAACGGATGCGGTCCGGTGCTTCGCGATAGGTGGGCGGCTTGCCGACGTCGTGAAGAAGAGCGCCCCAGGCCAGCGTCATGGAGCAGCCGGGCTCGAGTTGTTCGAGCAGCATCAATGTGTGGACCCAGACGTCGCCCTCGGGATGGAATTGCGGCGGTTGCTGAACACCCTTCATGCGGGAAACTTCGGGAAGCGCCTGGACCAGGAGATCGGTTTCGTCCAGGAGTTCGAAGGCTCGTCTCGCGTGACCCTCGGTAAGCATCCTGGTCAACTCTTCACGGACGCGTTCGCGGCTCACGGCGTGAATGCGGGCCGCGAGCTTGCGGATTGCGGCGAGCGTCGCCGGTTCGATTTCAAACCCGAAGCGGGCTGCAAAGCGAACTGCGCGAAGCAGACGCAGCTGGTCTTCTTCGAAGCGCTTCTCAGGGCGACCGATGGCGCGGATGACGCGAGCATCGAGATCGTCGAGTCCGCCGACATGGTCAAGAACGGCGGCGCGGAGCTTGGCGGGATCTATGAGGAGCGCATCCAGCGAACCATTTCCAGGAATTGGATCGAGCAGGAGGCCGTTGATCGTGAAGTCGCGGCGCTGAACGTCTTCAGCGGCGGTTTTTGTGTAGCGGACTTCGTCGGGGTGGCGGCCGTCCGAGTAGACCCCGTCGTTGCGAAAGGTGGCGACCTCAGTTACGCAGCGCTCCGTTACGGAGCCGTCTTCGCAGTCCCCGCCGGTCTCGGAGGCGACCAGGACCACGCCGAAATGCGCACCGACAGCGAAGGTGCGCGGAAACATCGCCAAGACAATGTCGGGAGTGGCAGACGTGGCGACGTCGTAGTCCTGCGGATCGCGACCCAGGAGGAGATCGCGCACGCAGCCGCCGGCAAGATAGGCATCGTGACCCGCTGCGCGCAGGGTACGAATGATCTCGATTGCGGTTCGGGATTGCGGCGACGATCGCATTGCAATTTGCATCTGCTCAGTTCGAGGATAGTCCGTCGGAATCGGTTGGCAGCGGGCACGATTGGGGCCATTAAACTTGAGATATGGGACGCGGGCTAGTTCTTGGCATTGAATCCTCGTGTGACGAGACCGCGGCGGCCGTGGTGGAGCGCGGGGCTAGAACTCTGTCGTCCGTAGTGGCGTCGCAGATCGCGACACACCTACGATACGGCGGAGTGGTGCCGGAACTGGCGAGCCGGGAGCATTTGCGGTCGATTGTCCCTGTTGTTCGGGCGGCATTGACGGAGGCCGGCGTGGGGCTGGGCGATCTGGATGCGATCGCCGTGACTTCGGGCCCAGGGTTGGCCGGGGCGCTGCTGGTGGGGATCACATATGCCAAGGCTCTGGCCTTTGCGCAGGGCCTGCCGTTGATTTCGGTGAACCACCTCGAAGGTCATATCCATGCAGTGCTGCTGCAGGAGCGAGAGTCCCAAGTCTCACAGTCGAGGCATGAAGCACTCGAGGATCAACCGGCGCTGGCGTTAGTGGTGTCGGGAGGCCATACCCACCTCTACCTTGCGGAGCCAGTGGCCGGAACTTGGAAGTACTCACTGGTTGGGCGGACGCTGGATGACGCGGCGGGCGAGGCTTACGACAAGGTGGCCAAACTGCTGGGGCTTGGCTATCCCGGTGGGCCGTGGATCGATGGACTTGCGCGGTTTGGCGATCCGCGAGCGGTCCCGTTCGCCTTCGCACAGATCAAGACAAAGGCTCACCTGGGGGGGGAGGCTCCGAGAACCAAGGGAGCGAAGACGGCTCCGATAGCGGAGCTGGATCCACACTTGTTGTTCTCGTTTTCGGGGATCAAAACGGCAGTGTTGCGGTACGTGGAGCTGCACGGGATGAGGGAAGAGGCGGCTGCCAGGGTGCCTCGTATGCTGGCGATCGGCCGGCCCCCAACAACGAAGGATGAGGCGCTGGAGTTGTGTCCCCAGGCGACCCTGGACTTGATAGCCAGCTTTCAGCATGCCGTGATCGGTGACCTGCTCAGGAAGACGTTCTGGGCGGCTGAGGCGGTGAATGCCGAGCGCATTCTCGTGACAGGGGGAGTAGCAGCCAACCGGGAGTTGCGGGAGCGATTCACCTCTGAGGCGGGTAGTCGGGGTCTTCGGGTCGCGTTCCCAACACTTGCGTTATCCACTGACAACGCAGCCATGATCGCGGCGGCGGCGTGGCCCAAGTTTGCGGCAAGAGAGTTTGCGGGGGCAGAGCTTACCGCGGATCCGAGCATGGTGCTGGGCCGCACAGGGACGACTCTTCGCACCGGTGGCAATTAACGTTCGAATGACGGTGATCGGATATAGTCATCTGACAATTGCCTCAACTAAGAGGCTCGGAGGAGATAAAGGATGCCAGCACTGAGCGGAAAATCAGCAATCGTCACAGGCGGGTCACGGGGGATCGGTGCGGCAATTGCCAGTAGGCTCGCGAAAGACGGCGCTGACGTGGCTATCACCTACAGTTCTTCGCCCGATCGCGCTGAGAAGATCGTCGACGAGATCGTCAAGGAAGGCGGCAAGGCCCTCGCCATCAAAGCGGACGCTGCGGATCAACTCGTTGTGCGTGCGGCAGTGCAGGAAGCGGCAAAGAAATTCGGCAAGATTGACATCCTAGTGAATAACGCCGGAGTGCTGGCATTGGGAAAGATTGCGGATTTTCCTGTAGAGGATTTCGAGAAAGCGCTCTCAGTCAATGTGCGCAGCGTTTTCACCGCGATTCAGGAGGCCTTGCGGCATATGCCGGACGGCGGGCGCATCATCACCATTGGTTCGGTGAACAGCGAGAGGATGCCCTTCGAGGGCGGGTCAGTCTACGCGCTTACCAAGGGAGCCGTCGCGAGTTTCACAAAAGGGTTGGCGCGCGATCTGGGTGCTCGGAAGATCACGGTCAACAACATCCAGCCAGGGCCCGTGGATACAGAGGCGAATCCGGCAAGTGGTCCGTTTGCGGAAACGATGCTTGGCTTGATGGCTCTTAAACGTTATGCGCATGCGGAGGAAATTGCTGCGATGACAGCGTACCTGGCCGGTCCTGAGGCGGGATATGTTACAGGCGCTTCATTGCTGATTGATGGCGGATTTGCGGCGTGAATTCGCCAGTTCTGCTGCCGCGGATTCCTTCCCGTTGAAGACGGGATGTCCAATTCGTGATCAGGGTTTGCGAAAGGTCAGGCAAAAGAGTTTGCCTCCGCAGATTTCGCGAGCGGTGACATCTTTCATTTCGGAAGGGACAAGGTCGATGGGGCAGCGGACTCTTTCCGGGTTGGCCCTGGTATCCGCCGCTGGCGTGCGCTGATAGGAGTCGCGGACGGTACGCTCGGTTTCGTCGACAATGACGATCTTTGTGCCGGGCTTTGCGACCCAGATCATTTCTTTGATGGCGCGGGCCTTGTTCGTGAAAAAGTTGATGCCGCCCGCGTGAAAAACGCAATCGAATGCGCCTACTTTGAAAGGCAGGCGTTCGGCCTCGGCTTGGAAAAGGTTCGCTTTACGCCGCCACTTGAGAAGATTTTGTTCGCACTTGTGCAGCATGCCCCATGAGATGTCGATCCCGTAGAAATCAATATCATGCGGAAGAAAGCGAAGGTTGGCGCCGGTTCCTACCGAGACTTCAAGGACGCGTGCATGCGGCTTGATTTCCAGTTCGCTGATGAATTCGTGGCGGTAGTTCGGCTTGCGCCTGAACCAGTGATAAAGGCGCTCAGCGAGGTCATATCCGGGAGCGATTCGATCATAGAGAGTCTGGTACTTAAGGTTGGGCCCGGTCACTGTGCTGACAAAAAGCGGAATGCCATCGCGAATGGGATATATGCGGCCCGTCGCGGTGTTGCGCAGATTCGATCCGGCCCGTTCGAGGGCATAGCGCGTGTCGGGATCGCAAAGCAGGGATAAAACGTGTTCTTCCATCTCACCAATCGCCGACGAGCGCGCGCCTTTGCAAGCAGAATACGCTGGACGAAGGGTCACCAGGATGCGGCGCAAAAGTAACAGGGAATCCTACCCGTAATACCCGCTGCTACAATCGGGTAGATCGAATTCCCCTGTTTTGACTGGAGATATGAGTCTTTCGCCTGCGACGATAACGACCCTGCGCCTGTTCAACACTCTTTCAGGACAGGTGGATGAACTAACTCCTTCTGATGGTAAAGACCTGCGAATGTACGCGTGCGGTCCAACTGTCTATGACTACGGGCACATCGGGAACTTCAGGACGTTTCTTGAGATTGACGTTTTGCGGCGGTTCCTGAAGCTGATTGGAATGCCGCTGCGCCACGTCATGAACATCACGGACGTGGACGACAAAATTATTCGGAATTCTGCAGCGGCCGGGGTCTCGATCGAAAAGTATACGGCGAAGTACATTGACGCGTTCTTTGAAGATCTGGATGCGCTGGGAGTTGAACGGCCGGAGACAATTGCCCGCGCGACCGAGAACATCGACAAGATGGTCGAGCTGATCGAAAAGCTGAAGGATGCGGGAGCGGCGTACAAAACCGAGGATGGGTCGTGGTACTTCAAGCTGAAGGCGTTTCCCGAGTATGGAAAGCTGAGCAAGAAAGACCTGAGCGGAATGGAAGACGGCGCGCGCGTGGACGTCGACGAATACGAAAAGGACTCGGCGCGCGACTTCGCCTTGTGGAAGGCTCCGAAGCCCGGCGAGACGGCGTGGGACACAGCGATTGGTCGTGGCCGGCCAGGTTGGCATATTGAGTGCTCAGCGATGTCGATGAAGTTCCTGGGTGACAGCTTCGATCTGCATGCGGGCGGCGAGGACTTGATGTTCCCGCACCACGAGAATGAGATCGCACAGAGCGAGAGCGTGACGCACAAGCCTCTAGCTCGACATTGGATGCATGTCCGGTTTCTACTCGTGGACGGCAGGAAGATGTCGAAGAGCGAAGGGAACTTCTACACGCTTCGAGATCTTCTGCTGAAGGGGTACAAGGCCTCGGCGATCCGACTGGCGTTAATTTCCGTGCCGTATCGGCATCAACTGAACTTCACCTTTGATGGGTTGACGGATGCAACGGCGGCGATCGACCGGCTTCGGACCTTTAATGACAGACTGGTGAAGGGCAAGTTTGAGGCGGGATCGAACGCCGAGGTTCAGATCGCGGCGAATAAGGCGCATGAGGATTACATGGCGGCGCTGGCAAACGATCTGAATACGGCTGAAGCGCGTGCTCCGATCTTCGACCTGGTTCGCCTGTCGAACACCGCGATGGATCAGGGAAAGTTTTTCGAGCAGGATCGCGAAGCAGTGAAGCGGGTGCTGGCCGATTTCGACGCGGTATTTGCGGTGATTGAAGATCGGGATGCCGAGCCCATGCGCAAGGCGGTGGAGTGGGCGAAGAATGAAGGTCGCGAAGCAGATGTTGCCCCGGAGCTGCTGGCGCAGGTTTCGCTGACGGACGAAGCGATCAATGCGCTGTTGGCGGAGCGGGACCAGGCGAAGAGGCGGCGGGATTTCGGACGCGCGGATGCGATTCGGAAAGAGCTGACCGAGAAGGGCATCGTCATTGAGGACTCGAAGGACGGGGTCCGGTGGAAGCGGAAGTAGCTTCTTATTCAAACCTTTCGGCTCGCAGCTCTCAGGAAGACTCATCTCCGACCCCGGTATGGCTGCTTGCAACAGGAGTTCCCCAATGGAAGCGCATGAAGTTCAGGAATTAAAGGAGCACGCGGAACACGGCGCGCATGAAGAGACTTTGAGGCCGGTTGCGTTCACGATGAGCGTACTCGCGGTGATGGTGGCGATCACCACCGTGCTGGGACATCGAACGCATACGCAGGCGGTGCTTTTTCAGAACAAAGCGACGGACCAGTGGAATGAATATCAGGCGAAGAAGATCCGGTCCTACGATACGAGCCTTGCCGGCGATATGTTGAACGCGATTACGATTGCGGACAAGGATAAGGCTGCGAAGATCGCGAAGGCATACGCCGACCACCAGGAGAAGTGGAATGAGGATCTGAACGAGGAGCAGGAGAAAGCCCGTGGCCTGGAAGAGAAGGTGGAGCAAGCCGAGGCGCGAGCTGATCGCTTCGATCTTGGTGAGGCCCTGCTGGAGATAGGGCTGGTGATCACGTCGGTGACGCTGCTGACCAAGAGCAGGATCTATTGGTATTTCGGAATCGTGTTTGCGCTGGGTGGCGTTGCATCTGCGCTATCGGTGTTGGGATTGAAGTGATATCTGTTCCGAGCGTAACGGCGCTTCTCCCTCTGGCTTGCAAGTATTCCGATCAGATTTTCAGATCATGAGCGCGTGTTAGACTGGCCGCGTTATGAGTATTCGCTCTATTTTTGGCGCGTTCTTTTTGATTTCCGTATGTGCGATGGGGCAGGAGCCGCAAGCGCCCGCACCTGCGCCTACTCCGGAAGATTTCGGATTTGAATATCATTTGCCGTCGGGGTGGGAAGCGATTGATGCGCAATCCACATTGCCGGAAGTAAAGGCTCGACAGAGTGCGAATGCGAAGACGGATGAAGAGAAGAAGGAAATTGCCTGCATCCAGGTTCCGGTGAGTGCACGAAGAGGACCACCGCCCTCGTTTCTGGCCGCGATGGCGCTGCCATTCGATTGCTTTGGCCAGATCATGACGGAGAAGGATCTTCCGGGATTCGCTGAGGGTGCGTCGGAGGGACCGCGTGCGTTTTTCGATTTTGCCGAGCCTGCGTTCGGATCGTACAAGCTCGGAAGCCACAGTATCTGGATTGAGCTCGCTAAGGGCAATCCGAAAGGCCATCCGGAGATGAGCTACACACTGGAGATCGCGTGCAGCTTATTAAAGCGTGCGGCTGTCTGCTGGATGACTGTCGCGGGGGATGACGCATCATTGAAGCAGTTCGAGGGGACCGCGGTGACGCTGGACGGGGACTTCTTCACGGAATTGGTGCCGTCGACCGCGTTTGAAAAGAAGCCGGGCGCGTAACGTGACCCTGGTGGTCGGGAACGGTCTGAGATAGCAAGGGTCGTGGTAGACTCGCTGCACCATGCGTACGAAAGCCCTGCTTTTCTGCCTGTTGTCGGGAGCTGCTTATGTCGCGGCGCAAAGCCCCGCTGCACCGCCGGCCGGTGCATCTGCTCAACAGAAAAGTTCTCCGGCCACAGACAAACCCACGAGCGCCGCGGAAGCGCCAATCTTCAAAAGCGAAGGCGATTTCTCGTATAACTACCCGGCTGATTGGGACGTCGTGGATATGAAGCCAATGCTCCCAGTTCAACGGATGAAGGCCGAGCAGGATGCAAAAAGCGATCTGGAGCGGAGAGGAGCCGACTGTGCAGATGTGCAGTTGACCGTTCGGCACGGCGACCCGGCATCCGTGATTCTGATCATGTTTCTCGAATACAAATGTTTGGGTCTTGAGCTGAAAGAAAGCGATCTGGGATCGACCGGAGTGGGAATTGCACAAGGACTAACAAAGTCCTTCAACGTGAAAGATCCGAAATACGGCGCGTACAAACTGGGCAATCATGCGTTCTGGATTGAGCGCGCCGATGGAACACCGGTGAATCATCCGGAGCACGAGTACCGGCTTGAGACCGCGTGCACCCTACTGAAAAAGGGGCTTACGTGCTGGCTGGCAATGGCCGGAACCCCCGACGCGATTGCAACATTCGAAGCGAGCAAGGTGTCCCTTGAAGGAGATTCACCGGCGGCTCTTGTGCCCGCTTCCGCTTTCGCGATGAGCAAATAACCTCATCCGCGCGTGAGTATCCGCCTCCGATGAACCACCAGTCGGTGCCGCGGGATCGATGCTCTACCAGGGCCGCGTGAAAATTCGATGACAACCTGGTGACAAGCCGCAATCGCAAGAACTCCTATACTTCGAAACGTGTCGCGAGGCTCTACGTTGTGCCTCCGGTGAGGTGTGCATCAGGTGCATGCCGTCGGAATCGAGGTGCGTGAGCACGGACACCTGGATGGCCACATCCGCATCGGGGGGCCGATGTTGGTCGCACTCAATGATCATGAGGTGAGTGATCGAGAGATCCTCTGCGCAGAGGATGCGATCCATTTCGACGCCAACAAGACCCAACCGAAAGGGAGCAATTCGTAATGTCGATCTTCAAAGGAATCGCAAATGTAGAGCACACATTTGCCGGCTGGGCAGAGAAAGAATTGGCCAAGCTCTTCAAGGACACACCCAAAATCGAGCAGGTTGCAGAGGCAATTCTTACTTACGTGGGCCCCGCATTGCAGACAATCGTTACGCTTGAGGCCGGGGCACCGGCGGGTGCACTCGTCGGTAAAGTGGTTCGCGAAGCCCAGTCAGATCTCACAGCGGCGAGCGGCGTCATCTACGACTTCGGCGCGTCCCCGAGTGTCGGCAGCATCATCAATGCCGTCAAGGAAAACCTGGCGACGTTGACCGCGGCCGGCCATATCACCAATCCGTCCAGCGTAGCCAATGTCAATCAGGTGGTCAGTGAACTGGAGGTTCTTGTAACCGCGCTGAACAAGATCCCCGCCACGCCGACGCCACCTGCGAAGCTGCCCAAAGCTGTCCCTGCCCCTGCGACTGCGTAGCAGAAGAAGACGGCCGTCCGCGCTGCTGCACGAACGGCCGTCATTCACGTTAACGGTTCGACTTAGCGAGCAGCGGCTATCGGTTCCAGGCGAAATTTGTACTCGTAGGGAACCGCCGGCAACGAGAACTCCTTGTGAATCGGCGCTCCCCAGCTATCGTCTCCGCCAACGCCCATCTGTCGATAATCGAGATTGACCGTGATGTCGTCGGAGTTGACGATTTCGGCTGAGTGCTTGTGACCGATGTTTACGGGAGTCTTTTCATGCTCCAGTTCCGACATGCGGAATGGCCAGGCACTGAAGCTGAGAAGAGGCATGCCAATCGCCTTTAGGCCGAAGCCGCTGTCGTCGGTGAATGTGATCCATCGAGTATCCGTTCGATTGCCCGTTTCCTGCGGTTCAACGTAGGGGAACCACATATCGTCGACTTTGCTTTTGTAGAGCCCGACGGCGGCGCCGAGGTTGCGATCCCAGTAGTTCTCTTGCGGGCCGCGCCCATACCACTCCACGTTGCGCAGAGTGCCGGAGACTCTCATCTGCATTCCAACTCTCGGCAGGTCAGGAAGACCATCATCGCCGGGTTTGAACGAGCTTTCGATCTCGACGGTGCCATCGCCACGAATGGTGTAGACGTAGCTTTGAGTAGACTTTCCCGCGGCTAACGTGGAGGTCGCCGTCACCTTAATCGTGTTTGCAGAAACCTGCTCCGCCTTGACGGTGGCAGGGCTGCGATTCACGGCTGCCAATTCCCAGATGCCCTGGCGGCGTGCCATGCCGTTGCCCCGATCGTTATCGGTTGGAGCGCGCCAGAAGTTTGGTTCCAGCGGAGCAGTGAGCAATTCCTTTCCCCCTACGTTGTAAGAGGAGATGGAGCCCGATCCGCGGTCGATTGCGATGGAGAATGCGTCGTTGGATACAACGAAATGGTCCGGGATCTCGCCGAGTTGCACTGCCGGCAAGTGAGCCTTGTCTTCCGGAACCGTGCCGGAAGCGGATGGGAGTTCGAACTGATCCCAAGCTACAACGTGCCCCGCAGGGGCCCACGGCGTATCCTGCGCGAGTTTGAAGCTGACGGTGAGGAAATACTCGGAGCCGGGAGTTGGAGCCGGTTGCTTCAGATCGAGCGCGACTTCCTTCGTTTCTCCGGGAGCGATGTCTTCCACGGGCAGTTCGCCGCTCTGAATTGTCTTTCCGTTTTCATCCAGCGTCCACGACCCGCGAACAAATCCCAGACTGGCGAAGTTGTTCTTATTGTGAATGCGGATCTTGCCGCTGGGCAGATCGACAGCTTCGACCTTGATTGTTGCGTAAGACTTCTTTACCTCGCTGAGACCGGGATGTACGGTGCGATCGGGCAGAACAAGGCCGTTGGTGCAGAAGTTGTCATCGTTGGGCTTGTCGCCGAAGTCGCCGCCATAGGCCCAGAAATGTTTCCCATTGGCGCCTTTTTTGCGGATGCCTTGATCCACCCAGTCCCAGATAAATCCGCCGTGGGCCCAGGGCTCCTTCTCGAATAGATCCCAGTACTGCTGGAAGTTTCCGGTGCTGTTGCCCATGGCATGCGCGTACTCGATTTCGAAGAATGGACGCCCATTGCCGTATGTCTTGTAGTACTCAACGATGTTCTGCGGTTTAGCGTACATCGGCGAAAGAGCGTCTCCGTGCACGCTGTCGTGCGGCTCATAGGTGATAAAGAACTCTGGATGATGCGTCTTGCCCCATTCCTTTGCAGCGATGAAGTTTGCGCCCCATCCGGCTTCGTTGCCCATGGAGAATCCGATGATCGAGGGATGATTCTTGTCGCGTTCGATGGTGCGTCGGAATCGATCGACGATGGGTTCGCGGAAATCGGGGCCATCGGAGATCGGCTGCTTCTCGCCGGATCCGTAGCCATGGGATTCGACATTGGCCTCATCGAGAATGTAAAGGCCGTACTCGTCGGCCAGCGCGTACCACTCGGGGACGTTGGGATAGTGGCAGGTGCGAACCGCATTGATGTTGTTCTGCTTCATCAGCTTGATGTCTTCGATCATCATTTCCCGCGTGACCACCTGGCCGCGGTCGGGATCGAATTCATGGCGATTGACGCCCCGGATCATCAGCTTCTTGCCGTTGAAGAGAATCTGATTGCCCTTGATCTCGGATTGGCGGAAGCCAACCTTCCATGGAATGACTTCAAGAACGTTTCCCTTGGCGTCCTTGAGCGTAAGCACAAGCTGATAAAGATAAGGAATTTCCGCGGACCATTTACTGGGCTTCGCAACCGGCTGCTGCATATCGATATCGGAGTCTTTGCCCGCAGATGCGGCAGTTTTTTTGCTCAGAGCCAGAATCTGTTTGCCGCTCGCATCGAGGAGCTTTGCTTCAACGGATGCAGCAGTGCTCTTGGCAGTTCCGGAATTCTGCAGGCTGAGATGCAGCTTGAAGGTTGCGTTTTCATAGGCGCTGTCGAAAGGTGTGAGCACCTGAAAGTCGCGGATATGCAGAGGCGCACGCGAAACCAGCGTCACGTCGCGAAAGATGCCGCTCATACGCCAGAAGTCCTGGTCCTCCATGTAGCTGCCGTCGGACCAGCGGTATACCTCGACCGCGATGGTGTTTTTGCCGGGCTGCAGGTATTTGGTGATGTTGAACTCCGCCACCATGCGAGAGTCCTGGCTATAGCCGACCTTCTGTCCGTTAATCCACACGTAATAGGCGGAATTGACCCCGTTAAACAGAAGGTAGGTCTGACGGCCATTCCACGAGGCAGGAACATCGAAGTCGCGGCGGTATGAACCGACGGGGTCACGCTGACTGAATGCAGTCCAGGAGTGGTCATCGGGAGTGCCGGTAACACGCGGAGCGTCCCGTTTGAAGGGATAGGTGATGTTGGTGTAAATGGGCGTGCCGTAGCCCTCCATCTCCCAATTGGAAGGAACGGGGATCTCTTTCCATGAGCTAACGTCGAAGTCTGGCTTGTAGAAGTCCACCGGGCGGAGGTCTGGCTGTTTGACCCAGTGAAATTTCCAGGCGCCATTGAGAGATTGGACCCAGGAAGACTCCTGGTCTTTGCGGAGCGCAGCAGATTCGTCGGGAAAGGGCGTGAAGGTGGCGCGTGCAGGCTCTTTGTTGATCCCGAAGACGTGCGGGTTTTCCCAATCGGGAGGCGCAGGAGCCTGCGATTGCGCTTGAAGCGTGGAAGCAAGGAGGGCAACAGGCAGGAGCAACGATGAAAAGGCTTTCATTTTGAGGCTCTTCTCGGAAAAAGATGGTCCGCGTGGGAATTCTACTATCCGGAGAGCAGGTCAGGTGAGCAACAAGCGATCTAGAAGATTTAGTGGGCGCCCAGCAAACCGAAGTTCCTCGCCCTTATCCTGGAAAGCGAAAGACATAGAATTTCGTATCCACTGGCATTACCGGGAAACTGTTTGGCAGCGATTCTTTGCTGATTTCTGAAAAGCCATGTTTTTCGTAGAAGCGGTGCGCTGCGACGAACTTGTCTGTCGTGCCCAGAAATATCTCGGTAATCCCCCTCTTCTGCGCCTCTGCCAGGAGTAGACTCAGGAGCCTCGGAGCTACCGCGACTTGAGGACCGCGGAAATTCACAGATACAAACATTTTTCGCAGCGCGGCCTGAGCGTTACCGATGTCCTTCAATCCGACCGTACCAACAATGAGTTCACCGCTCTTAGCCACCCAGAAATCGCCTCTGCCAGATTGATAGAAGGTGGGGATTGCGGCCAGATCCGGCTGCTGTTCGAGGGTGATTGGAATTCCAAATTCGTCCCGCTGGATCGACAAGATCAAACTGATGACTCCAGGACCGTCGTCCGGTTCGAAACGCGAGAGTGTAACAGCGGATGTATCGGGCATACGCCGAGCCACTTACCTCTGGTATAGAAATATCAAACTCGCGACTCCACTGTGAAAAGAACAAAACTAGCTGACCTCAACAAGACGGGCGGAGCTTCGTGATGGCAAGATTCGTCCCAGCATTCGAGCATCCAACCGGGCGACATTCCTCCCGCATCCAGTTCCACTGGACCGGCAGGAGTTAGTCCATCATGGTGAAGGTCGCGTTAGCGATAGTTGTTCTTCTTTCTTGCGCACACTCGGAGCCAGCGAACGCCCAGAGACGGGTCGAAGGAGGCCTGTTCATCGACTACCTCGACGTGACGCAGACCCGGACAAACAATGTGGGGATTGGGGGGCGACTCGGAATTCGAGCACATCGAAACGTGATGGTCGAAGGAGAGCTCGCTTACGACTATGGAGTCAATTTCGAGGAGGTCTACAATGACGTCGCCAACGGCGATGTTAAAGCCATTGAGAAGACGTCGATTGGTGTAACGGAAGGTCTGTTTGGGCCGAAGTTGCAGCGAGCGGATGGGCATTTTCGTTCGTTCGTTACTTTGAAAGGCGGGTTTGTAGACTTCCGATTGAGTCCCAGCCTGCTTCCGTACAGCGGAGTAACGAGCGCGGTGCTCGGAATCCGCGACGCGAATGTGAACGGTGCAATATATCCGGGTGGCGGTGCGACGGCGACGCTGGGGTCGTTGGGACTTCGGCTGGAGTTGGGCGACCTGATCTACTTCAACGAAGGCGCCCACAATAATCTGCGGATCACGTTCGGACCTATCGTGCGGTTCTGAACTAGCTGACGTGGACGACGGGGCGGCGATTGATATCGGGGACAGCTTTTCGCAGGACCTCGTGCGTAATGGGGGCAGCGTCGCCTTCGCCGAGAAAAAGAAATCGGAAGATGTTCGCGACAGGATTGCCCTCGGTCCACTTGAAATAGATGTGCGGAACGCGGCCGGTGACTTTTTCGATATGAATCAATGTCGCGGCAATCGAATTGGCGACCATGGGACTGCGCGCGTGCAGAATGCAATGCTTTCCTAGTCTCGCGCCGTCCACCATCAGGTGCTCGGCGAATTCAGAAGCGTCCGTCCGTTCCACCTCGAGGAAGAGTATGGGGACATGTTCGGGAAGGCCATGGAACTTCCGGACGAGAGCTTCAATGCGATCGAGGTCTTCGACCGTAGTGACCGCCTTGGGACGGCGAGCGATGATGCGGACGGGTTGATCGCCAGAGTCGTGGACAAGACACACCACCTCGTTTGAGAAATCCACTCCGGTGATCCGCAGCTCGGTAGAGCGCGTTGCTCTCGACACAAATGACGTAAACATGATGGTTGCAATGAAGAAGCATGAGATCTTCAAGCCTTCAGGTCGCTCCCAGATGTTCATTGCTGTGGTGTAGACGAAGATGACGGCCACGAGCAGGAAGGGCCATCGCCCGCGGGTGTTCCATGCAGAGAGCGTGACAGCGCAGGCTGCAGATGTAATGAGAACAAGGACGCCGGTAGCATAAGCCCCGCCTTGTGCGTCTACATCGGCATGGAACCTGGCAGTAACGAAGAAGGCCACGGCTACGAAGACAAGAACCAGCGGACGCGATGCGCGCGCCCACTCAGGCGCCATGCCAAAACGCGGCAGGTAGCGCGGAATGAGATTGAGCAGCCCTGCCATGGCGGATGCACCGGCAAAGCCAAGGATCAGGATGGTGCTGATGTCATACACGGTGCCAAACGCATTGCCAAAATACTGATGAGCCAGATAAGCCAAGGCGCGGCCATTGGCTTCTCCACCTTCGTCGAACGCCGCCGGAGGAATCAGAACGGTGGTGATGAAGCTGGTGGCAATGAGGAAGACGCTCATGACGCAGGCTGCGGTGACCAGCAGCTTGCGGGTGTTGCGAATGCGCTCCTCGAGGGTCTCGCCGCGAATGAGCGGCATGACCGCCACTCCGGTTTCGAAGCCCGAGAGACCGAGAGCGAGACGAGGGAAGAGAAGCAGGCAGATTGCGACAATCCCCAGCCAGTTAGGGTGCTGTGCGAGAGCCTCGTTCTTCCAGATCTCGATGCGCAGCGGGTGGCGGAGTACTTCAATTCCGGCCCGAATGGTGACAACAGCATTCAGCAGGAGATAGGTGGCAACCAGAAAGACCGCGATATTAATTGCTTCATGGAATCCCATAAGGAAGATGGCGCCGAGAATGGCGAGGATCAAAAGGGTGATGAACATCTGGCTGGAGAGCCAGTGCGGTGCATACGGATTGTGGACGAAATGCGCCGCTGCGTCGGCAGCTGAAAGCGTCATGGTGATGACGAAGTCGGTAGTTGCGAAACCAAGCAGCGCAAGGACGAAGATCTTGCCCGCCCACTCCGGAAAGAGGCGCTCCAGCATGGCGATGCTGCCCTGGCCGTTGGGGCTGGCCTTGGCGACGCGCGCATAAAGGGGGAGCGCGGCGAAGAGAGTGACCAGGACGAGGACCAGGGTGGCGAAGGGAGAGAGAAATCCGGCAGCGAGGAAAGCGATGCCGGGCTGGTAGCCGAGGGTAGAGAAGTAATCGACGCCCGTAAGGCACATGACAGCCCACCAGGGGTGGACCGGTTCCGGGGCGCTATGGACACCTTTGGGCAGCTTGAGGTCTGCCAGGAGCCAGTCGGTTAAGCCTAGCTTTGTCATTCAGATCGGGCGCCTTCACGGTCGATGGTCAAGTTCAGTTGGATGCCGGCTCTGGCGCAACAGTGGAGACAGCGCGGCGCGGTTGATCGAGCGGAAGCTGTGACCGGAGAGTCCGGTGCGGTCCGGGAAAGCATTGGAAAGCAATTGTAACTGCGTGCTATGCTTCGGCCAGAGACGCTATGAGAAGCCACATCGCCATTGCGCAGCCGGCTCCAGCAAACAAACGCTGGTCGCGGGCCCATGCGCGGTGTATCTGCCCTCGACGCTACCTCCGCGTCCTTCCGTCCAGTACGCGACCTAGTCTCTTCGGCGGCGATTAGTCCCTGACCGCCGAAGGCCCTCGCCTGCTCCAAGCCTGACCTGAAATGGGTCCGCAGAACAAAACACCCCCCATCAGCGGGGTCGCGGCTGCATCTTCTTCGCAGCCTGCAATCGATCGACGAGGAGACAAGAGATGACGAAGCAAGAGCTGCATACGAAGTTTGGACCGAAGCTAAAAGGGCCTGTGCCTGGGCCGAAAGCGAAGGCTGCTGTGGAAGCGGATGGACGGCTGATTTCTCCCAGCTATACACGGTCGTATCCCCTGGTGGCGAAGCGGGGGCGCGGATGCCGGGTTGAGGATGTAGATGGGAACGAGTTCCTCGATTTTGCCGCGGGTATTGCGGTGACATCGACCGGGCATTGCCATCCTGAGGTGGTGGAGGCCATCCAGAAGCAGGCTGCGGAGCTGATTCATATCTCCGGAACTGACTTCTACAACGAACCCTTAACGCAGCTTGCTGAGAAGCTTTCCGCGATTGCACCGATGCGCGGACCGCACCGGGTGTTCTATGGCAACTCGGGCGCAGAGGCGGTGGAGTGCGCGATCAAGCTCGCGCGCTACCACACCGGAAGACAACACATCATCGCGTTTCTCGGGGCGTTCCACGGGCGGACAATGGGTGCGCTCTCGCTGACCGCGTCGAAGCCGCAGCAGAAGCGTAGATTTGGGCCGTTAATGCCGGGCGTGACACACGTGCGCTACCCCTATGCGTATCGGGGATGCACAGGCGGACCGCAGGAAGAAGAAGCTTTCGCTCTCGGCTGTGCTCGATATATCGAGGAAAAACTCTTCAAGACGATTCTGCCGCCCGAAGAGGTTGCCGCGATTGTTGTGGAGCCGATCCAGGGTGAGGGCGGCTACGTCGTGGCCCCCGATAACTTCCTGCGCGAACTCCGCGGGATCTGCGACCGGCACGGGATCATGCTGGTCGCGGACGAGGTGCAATCCGGCGCGGGCCGCACTGGAAAATGGTGGGCGATTCAGCACTCGGGCGTGGAGCCGGACATCGTATGCATGGCGAAGGGTATCGCAAGCGGCATGCCGCTGGGTGTGTGCCTGAGCAAAGCGGAAGTGATGGACTGGGTTCCCGGTTCGCACGCTTCCACGTTCGGCGGCAATCCGGTATCGCTTGCGGCGGCGCTCGCAACCGTCGACATCTTGCAGCGCGAGGGCATTGCGAACGCGGCGAAGGTTGGCGCGAAGATGCTGGAGCGTTTGAATGGCTGGAAGAAAACGCATGCTCTGGTAGGAGATGTGCGCGGCCGTGGCCTGATGATTGGCGTTGAACTCGTGAAGGACAAGCAGACGCGCGAGCCCGCGACCCAGTTGCGGAATCGTGTGGAAGAGGTCGCATTCGAGAAGGGGTTGATTATTCTCGGGTGCGGCGAGACCTCGATCCGCCTTTGTCCTCCGCTGATTGTGAGCGAGGAGGAGGCAATGGTCGGGTTGGACATCCTGGAAGACGCACTGACGCAGGTCGAAAAGGAGTTCGCGGGAACGCGAGAAATGGCGGGTGCCAACGCGTAGATTTCGCGACGAAACAGCAAAGGCCGGAGCGAGGTGCTCCGGCCTTTTTCGCTTCACCAAAGGTTGGGTCAGGCACTATTTCGCCGAACAAGGTTTGTTGCGATCGGGGCGAGCGCCCGCCGCTTTGGCGTCCGACTCGGACATATATCTGCCTGCCTTGGTCGTGCCGTAAAACTGAGTGCCGTAGCAGTGATAGACGTTGGTGGAGGAATTAACCCAGACCAGACCAGGTCCGCCGCCCGGTGCCGGAGTCTTACTGGAAGCGGAGGTTCTGGTTGCTGCTTTCGGGGTCGAGGTTGGGGCCGCTGCCGCCGGTGAGGCTGCGGGCGTAGAGACTGGCGCAGCTGCCGGGGCAGGCACAGGAGTGGAGGTCTTGGGGGTAGCAGCCGCCGGGGCAGAATCAGCTGCGTACCAGGTGTCTACGCCCTGGTGTCCTCGGCAGGCCCCCTGCTTCTTTGGCGCGGTAGTGTAGGTGCCGTCTTTGCATTTTCCTGTTGCGCCGGCTGGCATGGCGCCACCTGAAGCAGCAGCGGCAGCCTTGGGTGTCGACGCCGGAGCGGCCGAAGAAGCGGCCGCAGAGGAAGACGCACTGGACGAAGCTTTGGGAGCAGACGCCGCAGCAGCGTACCAGGTGTCGACTCCCTTGTGTCCTCTGCAAGCGCCCTGTTTAGTGGGAGTGGAGGTGAAGGTACCGTCTTTGCACTTACCGGTTGTGCCGGCGGGAGCACCAGCGGGCGCCTGGGCGAGAAGAATGCACGGAGAGAGGAGGAGCCCTGCGACTACTCCTTGCAGGATTGTTGCCTTCATATTTACCGTCCTTTGCAAGTGGGCCTGAAGGGAGCAGCCCCAGCGCCCAAATAGTACAGCACGACAGAGTAGATGCGCATTGGCACCTGGGAAGGCGGATTTAATCGGAATTTGGATTGCACGAGGCGAGGCTGAGCCGCTAGTGTTTTCGAAGCTTTAGAAAGGAAGTTTGCCATGAGCATTTTTGATTCGGTAAGCAATATGGTCAGCCAGGCGTCTGGAGCGGGAGATCATGCGGCTGTTGCCGGGGGGCTGCTGGAGCACCTGGGTGGCGCAGGAGGTGTGGCCAGCCTGATTCAGACTATGCATCAGAACGGAGCCGGCGGGCTGGTCCAGCAGTGGGCGAACGGGCAGACCCAGAGTACGGATCCGAATGCCATTGAGCAAGCGGTAGGCGGGTCGGGGTTGATTGACAGCATCGCGCAGCGGACCGGGATGTCTCCGACCGCGGTGAAGGTGGGCCTGGCGACCGTGCTGCCGCTCATCGTAAGCCATCTGACAGCGAACGGGCACGTAACAACGGATGGGCAGGCGACTGGGAATCCAGCACCGGAGACAGGCAGCCTGTTGCAGTCGGTGCTGGGCAAGCTGCTGTAGTCAACTCGCTAGGTGTGCGCCGGGATACGGCACCGCTGATCCACCCGGCGCAGAATTATCCGCATGGAAGCTCTGCGTGCGATGGGTGTCCGTTGGATGGAACGAACACTCGCCGGTCTGAATGCGATTGCGCGCAAACGCGGGCGGGGCTCGGGTCCAGCGCATCTGACCGTCGGCATCGAGGGCGAGGACGCTGCTTTCTTCTATCTCATGCGCAAGAGTTACACAGTTGTGGCCCGAAGGTGGTCTTCAGGAGATTTGCCCGGCGACGTGGACTTGATTGCCTGGGATGGGCCAGTGCTTTGCTTCGTCGAAGTGAAGACGCGTACTGCCCGCGATATGACCCCGGCAGAAACCGCAGTGGATGAGCACAAGCGCAATGTGCTGCGCAGGCTGTCTCGCCGCTATGTGCGGCAGTTACCCGGGAGCGCGCCACCGCCTGTGAGATTTGATGTGGTGAGTGTCTACGCAGTTCCCGGACAGGCGCGTGAGTTCGTGCACTTCGAAGGCGCTTTTGAGTTGAATGAGGGCTGGCGCGATTGAGCTGAGCGGCTCACCCCTTGGCGTCTTCGAACTCCTCGTGCCAGGCCATCTGAATGGCTTCAAGGCGGCCTTCATTCGACTTGGCCGGATCGTCGGCAAAGCCTTCCAGTTCCGTCACGTATTTGTGCAGATCGGTGAAGCGCACCGTGAGGGGATCGAGATCAGGAAACTTCTCCTGTAGCTGAATGCCGATTTCTTCGGCGTCAGTCCAGTGGATTTCGCGGGGCATTAGTTCTCCAGTTCGATGTTACGTAGGGGACTTCTATCCCCGGTGTCCCGAGGCGACGGACCGGGGCGCTCAGCTACTTGTTCTCCGCCAAGGCGAGGGGTTTGCCTTCCGACGTGTAGTTCCGATTCCACTTGGGTATCTCGACAACGTAGTTGCCGGGCTTGGTGATGACAGCCTGACAGCCGAGGCGCGAGTTGAGTTGCTGGTCGGCGGCCATATCCAGGCGATCAAGTTCATCGTCGTCGGCTTCGCTGATACCATCCTTGCCGTCCTTCACCCAGATGTGACACGTGGTGCAGGCACAGGAGCCACCACACGCGTGGTCGAGAAAGATATTGAAATTCTCTGCGACATCGAGAAAGGACATCGGCTTACCGTGATGGTCATAAGGCATGGTTCCGAATTCGAACTCGACAGTTTTGCCTTCGGGCATGAAGGTGACGCGGACGAGTTTGTCAGCGGGAATGTTGGTGGTGTTTGCTTCAGCCATTGTTTCGTTCCTCTGAGCGGAGCTAGCGGGACAGCGCAGCTAGCGGCGCTAGTTCTCCTACTTGAATTCTGCGGGCGCCATTGGATGCGGTGCGGTTACTTCTTCGTCGAGTTGCTCGCCGGCTTCGCCCATGGTTTTGCCGCGAATGGCGGAGGTTACAGCGGCGTCCATCATCAGCTCGGCGAGGCGGTGCGTTGACTTGTCGAGGCCGATTGTAGCCTCGCGGATTGCGTTCAGGTCCTCGCCGGACTTCACATCGGCAAGATGACGTCGTGCCGCATCGATTGCGGATATCTCTTCGCCGCGCAATTGGCCCCATACGGGATTCGTTCTCGCCTGCTCAACCTTGGCGAGAATCGATTCGGCTTCGTTGCGAGCTTCGATCAAAAGTCGCTTGGCGAAGTCAGCTTCTGCATTATCGAACGAGTCGAGGATCATGCTTTCTACCTGCTCGTCTGTGAGGCCGTAAGTCGGTTTCACTTCGATCTGCGCCTGTTGACCGCTGCGCTGTTCGCGCGCAGAGACCTGTAGGATGCCGTCGGCGTCGATGAGGAACTTGACCTCGATGCGCGGAAGCCCGGCGCTCATGGGCGGAATCCCTTTAAGGTCGAACCGCGCGAGCGAGCGGCAGTCTGCGGCAAGTTCGCGCTCGCCTTGCACTACATGGATCGCTACATTCGTCTGCCCGTCGACGCCGGTGGTGAAGTGCTCTGTGGCGGAGGCAGGAATCGTCGAGTTGCGCTGGATGATTTTTGCAACGGTCCCCCCAAGCGCTTCGATGCCCAGAGAGAGCGGCGTCACATCCAGCAGAAGCATCTCCTCGGTTGTTGCGGAGGCTCCGGCGAGGATGTCGGCCTGCACAGCTGCGCCGAGAGCAACGACTTCGTCCGGATTGAGTTCAATGTGAGGCTTCTTGCCACGTGCAGTGAGGTGGAACAGATCTTCCACGAGTTTGCGAACAGCAGGAATGCGCGTCGATCCACCGACCAAAACGACTTCGTCAATCTGTTCTGGAGTGACGCCAGCGTCTGCGAGAGCCTGCTTGCAGGGACCGGCAGTGCGGTTGAGGACGGGCTCGATCAATTGCTCGAAAACTTCGCGGGGGATCTCGCGCTGATATCGATCACCATTGGGAAGTTCGACATCGAAGTGCGCGGACAGCTCGACGGACAGGCGAATCTTCGCATCGATTGAGGATTTGCGCAGCGCCTGAACCGCACCGGGGTGCTGACGAAGATCGATGCCGTGCTCGGCGTGGATCTCGTCGAGAGCTATGGCGAGGAGCAGGTTGTCGATGTCGTCGCCGCCCAGGTGCGTGTCGCCGTTGGTGGACTGCACTTCGAAGATGCCGTCGCGGAGTTTCAGAATGGAGATATCGAACGTGCCGCCGCCGAGATCGTAGACAGCGATCAGCCCTTCCTTGTTGCGATCAAGCCCGTAGGCAAGAGCGGCGGCCGTCGGTTCGTTGACGAGGCGGAGCACTTCGAGTCCAGCCATGCGGCCTGCGTCCTTCGTGGCCTGGCGCTGTGCATCGTTAAAGTAAGCAGGGACGGTAATGACAGCCTGCGTGACCGGCGAACCGAAGAAGCGCTCGGCGTTGCGCTTGAGCTGGCGCAGAATGTAGGCGGAGATTTCCGGCGGCGTGAAGCGCATTTCCCCAAGCTGAATACGCGGAACCTCGCCGGCTTCGACGTCGTCGGCAAGGCGGAACGGGAAGAACTTAAGCTCGCTCCGGACTTCTTCGAGGCCGCGGCCCATCAATCGCTTGACGGAGTAGATGACGCGCTCCGGTGTTTCCACCAACGTGCGGCGGGCACTGTTGCCTACTGTTACCGTTGGACGAGCATCCTTCGGCATGGGATCGAGCGCCACGACGGACGGAACGAGGTTCGAGCCGTCAACGCCGGGAATGACTACGGGCTTGTCACCTTCCATATATGCGACCAGGGAGTTGGTGGTTCCCAGGTCGATTCCAACTACGCGTCCTTCTGATGCCATGAGAGCTTTAGATACCTCAGGGGCTGAAGCCCCAGATCATTTCGCGAGGTTTTGGGCGCGCGACGAAAGTCGCGCCCTGATACTTGCAAACTCAATTGCTCAATGTCTCGGTTACGTCGCGCACGAGGTTGTTGATGTATCGCCGCCGATCAAGCAACGAAACCATTTTCTTTTGTGCCTCGAGGCGCGTCGGTTCATCGCCGTTGTCCCACACCTGCCATTGCGTGCGCAAGTCGCTGTCCACGTTATCGAGCAGGTCATTGAACTTCTTTTTCGCCTTTTCCAGGTCGGACTGCAATTCGGGATCGGTGTCGCCCATTTTCTTCGACATGCGCATCTCTTCGAGCTGCATATTCAAGTCGAACGCCTCTTCGAGCAGGTCAGCCGGAACACGCGATGGGTCTTTGCGATCTTTGCCGGCATGTTCTTCCCCAATCTCCGCGCCATGAAGCTTAAGCAGGTACTCCGTGCGGCGGATCGGATCGCGCAGCGTCCGGTAGGCGTCATTAAGGAGAGCCGTATCGGCCAGGCTCCAGTCCTTCTCGTTCGCTGAGGCGCGCGCGAACCGGTCGGGATGCAGCTTGCGGCTGAGCTTGTGGAATTGATGCTCCAGCATGCCCAGATCGAGATCAAGTTTCGGCACGAGCGAGAAAACTGAAAAATAATCGCCTCCCGGAGGAGGCTGGATCTTGCTGCAATGCGGGCAGAAGAGCGTGCTTTCGTTATGCGCGACGGCACACGACCAGCATTCAACCGGTATTGCAGAATCGATGACTTTCAACATGAGAAAACTCCGGCAAGATTGAGACCTACGACGAGAAGGATGATCCGCAGCCGCAGGAGCGCGTGGAGTTCGGATTGATGAAGTTGAAGCCCTGCCGCATCAATGTCTCTTCGTAGTCGAGTGTCATGCCATGCAGGTAGATGAACGACTTGGGATCGACAAAGATGCGAACCCCATCGAATTCATAAATACGGTCACGCTCGCGGGGACGCGTGTCGAACTTAATCGAATAGGAAAGGCCGGAGCAGCCGCCACCAAGCACTCCTAAACGCAATCCCCCCTCTTCGGGCGAAATGCCTTCTTTGGCGATAGCGATCTTGATGCGCTTTACGGCGCGATCGGTGACTTGAATCCCGCTTGCGTTCCCGTGCGAAGCCGGGGCAGCAGAGGGCTGCACGGGTGCAGCGCTCGCTCCTTCGGCCGGCTTCGATTCGATACTTACAAAGTTCGACATTGGGTCCTTCTTACTTGGCCTCTGCGGCAACCGCCGCGGTTTCGCCGACATTGTTCTTCTTCTTCCAGTCGCCGATGGCTGCGCGGATCGCGTCTTCAGCGAGCACGGAGCAGTGAATCTTGACGGGAGGAAGCGAGAGTTCCTTCACGATGTCGGTGTTCTTGATTTCGAGCGCATCGTTAACCGTGCGTCCCTTGATCCATTCGGTCGCGAGCGAAGAGCTTGCAATTGCCGAACCGCAACCGAAGGTCTTGAACTTGGCTTCTTCAATGACCTGCGTCTCCGGATTTACGCGGATCTGCAAACGCATCACGTCGCCGCACTCGGGAGCGCCGACCAGCCCCGTTCCTACTTCGGTCGAGCTCTTGTCGAGCGTGCCTACGTTGCGGGGATTGTTGTAGTGGTCCACTACTTTGTCGCTGTATGCCATGTTCCGATCTCCTTCTGCGGGAAGCCGCGTACCTGATATTTGATTCGGCGTGGTTGATCGCCGATGCTTAATCCGGTTCTTTCAATCCCACATCTCAAAAGCGAGAGGTGGGCCTCAATTGCCTGAGCAGGCAGCAATTAGTGCGCCTGCCACTCGATCTTCGTCAAATCAATGCCTTCCTTTACCATCTCGTACAGCGGCGAGAGTTCGCGCAGCTTCTTCACAATGTCGATGACCTTGGCCGCTACATAGTCCACTTCTGCCTGGGTGTTGAAGCGTCCGAGGCCGAAGCGAATCGAGCTATGAGCTACATCGTCTCCGAGTCCCAGCGCCTTGAGCACGTATGAGGGCTCCAGAGTTGCCGAGGTGCAGGCAGACCCGCTGGAGACCGCGACGTCATTGATTCCCATGAGGAGCGACTCGCCTTCTACATAGACGAAGCTCACGTTGAGGTTGCCGGGGAGACGGTGCTCCATCGAGCCGTTCACGTGAATGTAGTCCAGCTCGGAATCGAGTTTCTTCTGCAGCCGATCGCGCAGTCCGCGAAGATAGGCAGCTTCCGTGTCCATCTCGGTGCGCGCGATCTCGCAAGCCGCTCCGAGGCCCACAATGCCGGGAACATTGAGCGTGCCCGAACGCATACCGCGTTCGTGGCCGCCGCCATCGATCTGCGCCGCAATCTGCACGCGCGGATTCCGCCGGCGTACATAGAGCGCGCCGACCCCCTTAGGCCCGTAGATCTTGTGGCCGGAGAGCGACAGCACGTCGATGTTGTCTTCGATGACGTTGACCGGAACCTTGCCCACCGCCTGCACCGCATCGGTGTGGAAGAGCACGCCCTTCTCATGGCAGAGCTTGCCGATTTCGCGAATCGGCTGAATTACGCCAATTTCGTTGTTGGCGTACATGATGGACACAAGAATCGTCTTGTCATCCATCGCACGCTTGAGATCTTCGATGTCGATGAGGCCGTCTGCCTTCACGGGCAGATAGGTCACGCGGTAACCGTATTTCTCGAGGCGCTTGCAGGTGTCGAGCACAGCTTTGTGCTCGGTGACCTGGGTGATGATGTGGTTGCCACGCTCGCGGTACATCTCGGCAATGCCCTTAATGGCGAGGTTGTTCGACTCGGTTGCGCCTGAGGTGAAGATGATTTCCTTCGCGCTCGCGCCGATGAGCTTGGCGATCTGTTCCCGCGCTGCTTCGACGGCCTGCTCGGCTTCCCATCCAAAAGAGTGGTTACGGCTGGCGGCATTGCCGAATTTATTCGTCAGGTAGGGCATCATCGCCTCAAGCACGCGGGAATCCAGCGGGCTCGTGGCATGATTGTCCATGTAAATCGGCAGCGTGACGCCTGCCGGCACTTCGATCTGACTTGTAACTGTACTCATTCCGACCTCTCCATCCTTTTCAAACTCCGCTCGGCACGGAGATTCTTGCTAGCTAAATCGTGAGCGAAACGAGCTTGGGCTCGGGCGGTTGTCCGGCTGGCTGCTCGGCGAGATCTTGAATGCTGATGCTTTTGAGCACACCGGCGATGGTTTCGTTCACCCGGGCCAGCGGCTCCTTGATGGTGCAACTTGGCGTTAGGTCACAACCATGTGCACCTTTGGTGCACGAGGTGATGAAGAATGGGCCATCAATGGCGAGGATCACCTCATAGGCAGAGATGGAAGCGGCAGACTTCGACAACGCATAGCCGCCGTTCATCCCGGCGTGCGACTTGAGCAATCCCTTTTTGGTCAATTGCTGGAGGATCTTGGCCAGCAGTTGAGCCGGAATGCCGTATGCGTCGGCAATGTCTTTCGCGCTCAGGGCAGGGGTATCGGGGCGTTCGGCCAGGTACTTCAGGGCCATCAACCCGTAATCTGCCTTTTTGGTGAGCTTCAACATAATATGCGACTTGTTCAGTCCTTATTTAGTATACGACCGTTTATGTCGGGGTTCAATCCGGGGGTTCGGATCACCTCAGCCAAGCATGCTAAATCAGAAAACAAAGGGCTTACGGGCGGCAGATTGTTGATCTCGCGAAGGGAATTGCGGACTTGGCAGGAAGTCAGGAACGATCGGGCCAGACGAGCTGGTGGAAGAGCTTATCCATTTGGATCGGAGTTTCTTTCTCCCCACGATCGAGCCACCAGCGCAGAAGCGCGAGCATGCTCCCCGAGAGAGCTGTGGCACGCGCAGCCAGTTCACGAGGAGGAATGTCTTTCAGCCGGCCGGATTCAATGAGGCGGCGCTCGATCCCGCGGGCGAAGTGGCCCTCCGCCAGTTCGTAGAAGTCTTTGAGATGGCCGGAGTCGGAGAGGACACGGTACAGCTTGTTGTCGTTGCCGATGTGTGCGAAGAGTTCGGCGACGGGCACAACTCTGTTGGATTTTTCCCTGCGCTCGCTGAGTACCGCGCTCATCGCTTCGCAAAACATTTCGAGCTGGCTCAGGAGCAGGTCGCCGATGTCGCGGTAGTGAAGGTAGAAGGTTGAGCGGCCAACACCCGAGCGGTCGAGTACGTCCTGCACGGTTACTTCGCGAATGGGCTTCTCCAGGATGAGGTTGAGAAGTGCTGTGCCCAGTTGCATGCGTGTGCGGCGGATGCGGGCATCAGCTTTTCGCATCGATGAGGGCTCGATAGCCGACAACTTGTCGTCCGGCCGCGAGTATTTCTCGCTCAGAAGAAGGGTAGCGGCCTCCTTCTTGCGCGCGTTTTTGGACATGGACGACCTCTTTGTTCAGCAACGCGCGCCGTGCTCTCGACGCGGATGGGGTTCACGGGTACAGTCCGAATCATAGGCCTGAATCGCGATTGAACGCAGGCAAAAAAAGGAGGTCACATTATGAAGAGAACTGGTTGGCTTGGCGTAGTCGCTTTAGCCGTAATAGCGGAGTTTGCAGTTCTGGCGCCTGCGATCGCGCAGGAGAAGACTGCGCCACCCGAGCATGCGATGGTGATGCCCGATGTGGATCAGCACTTGAAGATGTTGAGCGAAAAGCTTGCGTTAAGTGCCGAACAGCAGGAGAAGACGCGGCCGATTCTGAAAGAGATGCAGGATGAAATGCAGAAGGTGTCGGGCGACAAGAGTTTGACGCCGGACCAGATGCATGCGCAGATGCACCCGATCATGATGAAGGCAGACAAACAGCTGCGTGAGTTTCTGACGGTCGATCAGAAGACGAAACTGGATGCGATGGAAGAGCAGATGCACCACCCGCACGCGGATCACGGATCAGGGGATAGCAAGTAGGATCGTGAATAGGGTTTTTTGTGGAACTGCGGAGAGGCTCTGCAGTTCCACTTCGTTCTCTTGAAATCTAAAGCGTGACGAGTGGGCCTGTGAACTCGGGTTGGCAGACGGCGGGCGTGTCTGTCGGAACCCAGTTTTTGGGCTGGTAGATGCAGCAGGGTTCCTGCGAAAGCGGATCGCCGGTGATGGCGTAGGCGCGGGCCCGAGAGCCGCCGCAGATCTCCTTGTACTCGCATGCGCCGCACTTGCCTTCGAGGCGGCTGGTGTCGCGAAGAGCTTTGAAGATGGGCGCGTTCTGGTAGATGTCGGCGAGTGACTTCTCTCGGATGTTGCCGGCGTGGATGGGCAGGAATCCGCTGGGGTACACGTTGCCCACGTGAGAGACAAAAAGAAAGCCTTTGCCATCGTTGACGCGACGGGTCATCCAGCTTTTGGTGCGGGTTTGAGCATCTGCTTCCGGGGCGCCGGGCTCATATTCGTGGGAGACGGAACCCGGGTGCGAACCGGGGTGGCCGTGGCCCTTCCTCTTCTCCTCAAGATTGTGTTGGAGAAGGTAGCGGCGGTAGTGCATGGCCTCGGTGGTCTTGATCTGGAAGCTGACGCGGTTCGATAGTTCGTAGATCTTTCCGAAGACCTGTTCGAATTCTTCGCCGCTCAAAAGATCGCCGAGCTGGCCGCGCCCGACGGGAACGAGAAAGAAGACGTTCCACATCACGATGTTCAGCTTCTCGAAGAGCGCGCAGAGGTTGTCCAGGTCCTGTGCGTTATGGCGGCTGATAGTGGTGTGTACCTGGATCGGAAGCCCCGCCTCGCCCGCCCATTCGACTGCTTGAATCGTGCGGGCCCATGCCCCGGGGAGCCCTCGGAATGCGTCGTGGATCTCGGGCGACGAGCCGTCGAGGGAGATCCCCAGACGAACGACGCCGGCTTCTTTCATCTTGAAGATGGCCTCGCGGGTAAGGAGCGGGGTGGCGCTGGGGGTGACGGCGACTTTTACGCCCTTCTCGTCGCAATACCGGATCAGCTCATAGAGGTCGGGGCGCTTGAGGGGATCGCCGCCGGTAAATACGAAGATCGGAATGTGCATTGCCGCGATCTGGTCGATCAGGGCCTTGCCTTCGGCCGTGGTGAGCTGGTCGGGGTGGGCGATAGGCTGCGCAGCGGCGCGACAGTGCTTGCATGCAAGATCACAGGACTGTGTGACTTCCCAGATAGCAAGGAAAGGAGCTTCGTCGTAATTGAGCCCGCCCCGTGCGGGTATGTGGTGCATCGGTTGTTGCATCGTTCGGCCTCCAACCTCCGGGGCAGCCTGTAATTCAGCAGGAGAATGCCCCGGCTGCAAACAGGAGACCACTGGCGGTATGGGGCAATCAGTGATTCAGATCACCAAATCGCGATGAATATTCATGAGGGTGCGGGTTCCAGAGGTGGACAAATAATTGATATGGGTCCACAATCCAAGGCAAATGAGTGGTTCTCGCGCCAGACGACCCTCGGGATTGGGCCGGATCCTGGAGCCCGCAACAGGACTTTGAATCGGCCGCTCCTGCGTGATTTAAATCACCATTTTCTGTGGTCCAGAGCACTGAGCGCTGCATCCGCGGAGACTAGTATCTTTGAGCACTCGAAGGAGGTTTCCCATGGCCAACAAGCCGGGTTGGAGCAAGCCTTCCACCATTCTGTTCGCAACTGAGATTCCAGCAAACGAGCGTGCATTCAATTTTGCTCTAGCAGAGGCGCGTGAATCCGCTGCCGACCTGATCCTGTTTCACGCGTATGACACGCTGGTGGTGGCAGCATCGGAGACCTCGGGCATTCGATACTACGACTACGCTGCGGCCGCGCGTGCGGAGATCAAGCACCTGGAGCCACTCGCACAGCGGGCGAGGGACGCTGGAATCACTTGCGAGGTGGTGGTGCGCCCAGGACTGGCGGCAGACCAGATTCTGGAGTATCTCAAGCAGCGTTCGATCGACCGGATTGTGATGGGGACGCATTCGCCGGGTCCAATTGGGAAACTACTGGTCGGGTCAGTGGCGGAGGCGGTGTTGCGCAGCGCGAACGTGCCAGTGTTCACGGTTGGGCCGGAGGTCGTAGACGGCGCGTACCGGAATTTTGCAACGCGGACGATTCTCTGCGCCGTGAGCCTGATCGAGAGCAGCTATGTGGTTGCGACCTTCGCGGCCGAGGTGGCAGCACAGCATGATGCCCGGCTGATTCTGCAGCACGTGATTCGGCCTCAGGACCGAGCAGAAGTGCTGGCAGGACGAACCATCGAGGAGATTGAATCTGATCTCCTCTGCCTGATCCCGACCGAGTTGCGCGAGCAGATTTCGATCCAGACCATTGTCGTTCCAGGCGACCCGACGGAAGAGCTTCTCTATCAGAGCCGGGCACAGCAGGCTGACTTGATTATTCTGGGCGCGCACGGGGCCTCGGCGTTCGCCGCGATTGCGCGGCATGGAATCGTGTACAAGGTGCTGGCGCACTCGCATTGCCCGGTGATTACGCTGTCGCCGTCGGTACTGGCGGAGAGCGGTGCTGTGCACCATAAGGAACACGCGACGGAGAGCTTTCTGGCAGGTGTGTTTTAAGGACAGGATTACCGGCAACACGGGATCCACGGCTTGGCCCTGGGGTCTCAAGGCAAGCCGGGGTCACCGCAATACCAACCGGACGCGAACGCCGGGTGGATTCAATCAAGGGCGCGGTGGAGTCCACCCGGCGGGGCCGGTGTCTTCTCTATCCATTCCAATCCGGCTGAAGCTTCGTCTTTTATTTCTTTCCGGGCTGCGCTATGTGCTGAGGGTCAGAGCGGGGCTTTGCCGTGCAGGGCTGCCTTGCGCAAAGGACGCTGGTGATGCCCTTGCCTTCGGTGATGGTGAAGATGCGATCTACAGCTGGAAGTTTGACGGTTTCAATGGCACCTGATGGCCAATGGATTTCGGCTACTCCCGGATCGGTGGCATCGCCGATGCCGAAGTGCGGCCGCTGGTCGTTGGAGGAAATGAAGCTGCCACCACTCATCACATCTTCGCGCTCTCGAGTCCCGTTTGCCGTCAGATAAACGGTGGCTCCGACAGCGTCGCGGGGACTGGCTTTGCCGTTCGCTGGATTGGAGCCGCCGATGAGCTTAAGTTCCACCCAGTGATGTCGATCAGGGTCGACGTTCTTGAGCAGAACGGGCGGACCGTCGATGGGGTTGATGACCACGTCGATCTTGCCGTTGTTGAAGAGATCGCCAAATGCCGCGCCGCGGCCAGAGGTGAGGGCCGCCAGACCTGAGCCCTTGACCGGCAGGATGTATTCAAATTTGCCGTTACGAAGGTTGCGGAAGAGAAGCGGCCGCTGAGCAAACGTCGTTCCCCAGTCGTGCTGGTCAACTTGGGGATAGACGTGGCCGTTGATCATCATAATGTCTTTCCAGCCGTCGTTGTCGAAATCGGGGAAGCCGACTCCCCATCCGACGAACGGAACGGGGACCCGGGCGATGCCCGCTTCGCTGCCGAGCTCCGTGAAGCTGCCTTCGCCGTCATTGTGATAGAGCGTCTTGTAGTCGTCGGAGAAGTCCGTAACGACGAGATCGACGAGGCCGTCGTTGTTGTAGTCGCCAACTCCCAGACCCATCGACGCGATTTCGCGGCCATCGTTGTTGAGGGCGAACCCTGAGACGTAGCTGCGGTCTTCGAACGTGCCGTCGCCCTTGTTGAGATAGAGATAGTTGGGATTGGAATCGTTGGCGACGAGGAGATCGGGGTGACCGTCGTTGTTGATGTCGACGAAGATGGCGGTGAAGCCGTAGTAGTGCCCCGGATCGGACAGACCGAGTTTCTCGCTCACGTCGGTAAAGGTTCCGTCGCCATTGTTATGGAAGAGGTGATCGCCTTCGCCGGGCAAGCCGCGAGGTCCACACATAACCGGAATACCGTGAAGCTGGCAGAAGGAGAACGCTACGCCGCCAGTGCTCAGCGACTCGGGCTGATTGTTCAAGTCATAGTGCACATAGCCCGAGACAAAGAGATCGAGGTGGCCATCCCCGTCGTAGTCGCCCCATGTTGCGCCGTCGGACCAGTTGCCCAGAGTGATGCCGGCCTTCTCGGCAGCATCGGTAAACGTACCGTTGTGGTTGTTGCGATAAAGGCGGTTGTGACCGAAGTTGGCGACGAAGATGTCGGGCCATCCATCGTTGTCGTAGTCGCCGATGGCAACGCCGAATCCCCAGCGGTCGTTGGTTACGCCGGCTTTTGCAGCGACATCCGTGAATGTGCCGTCGCGGTTGTTGTGAAAGAGAGCGGCGTGTGGAGAAGTGGCTTTGCCGGCGAGGGTATCGTAGGTCGAGCCGTTGACGAGGTAGATGTCGAGCCAGCCGTCGTTGTCATAGTCGATGAGGCCGACGCCGGAGCCATCGGTCTCAAGGATGTATTTCTTCTGCTTTGTGCCCATCACGTGCTGCCACGTGCTCAGGCCCGAGGCTTTGGTCGCATCTTCGAAGACGATTGTGCCTTTGTCGACGAAGCCGCCCGCGGTGATAGCGCGTTTGTTCTCGTCATAGACGGGAGCGAACGTGCCAGCCGACGAGATGCCGCCCATTCCGCCTGGCTGCTCCGTCTGAGTGGGTTTTGGATTTTGAGCCGGAGAGGACTGCGGTCGCTGGGAGTTGCCGGCGAGTGCCAGCACAAAAGCGGCCCACGCAAGATGACGACGCCTGGCTTGCATCGAGATCAGTTCTTCTTCGCAGCCGAGTTCGCTGGAGCTACCGCGCAGGGCTTGCCGTCGCAAAGCGCGCCGGTGATGCCTTTGCCTTCTTCGACGGTGTAGATGCGATCGGCGGCGGGTAACTTGATCGTTTCTTTCGCTCCGGAAGGCCAGTGGATCTCGGCAGAGCCAGCGTCGATCGTGTCGCCCAGGCCAAAATGAGGGCGCATGTCGCTTGATGAGAGATAGCTGCCGCCGCTGAGAACGTCCTGCCGTTGCTTGATTCCTGCCGCGGTGAGATACACGGTGGCGCCAACGGCGTCGCGCGGGCTCCTCGGACCACCGACGAGGCGGAGTTCGACCCAATGGTGGTGATCGGAATTTACGTTGCGTAGCAGCACGGGAATGCCATCCATACTGTTGATCACTACGCTGGGTTTTCCGTCGTTGAAGATGTCGCCGAAAGCCGCGCCGCGTCCCACGCTGACCACGGCGAGGCCTGTGCCCTCTACTGCAGGCATCAGATCAAACTTGCCGTTTTTGAGGTTGCGAAAAAGCAGCGGCCGTTGGGCGTAGGTGCTGCCCCACTCGGGATGTTTGTCAGCTTCAGGGTAGACATGCCCGTTGACGAAGAGCAAATCCTGCCAGCCGTCGTTGTCGAAATCGAGGAAGCCGTCCGCGAAGCCGACGAAGGGCATGGTCGGCTTCATGAGGCCAGCTTCGTAACTGACGTCGGTAAAGTAGCCAGTCCCATCGTTCTGGAAGAGAACAAAGTAGTCGTCGCTGAAGTCGGTATTCACGACGGCGAGATTTCCGTTGTTCTGATAATCTGCGACGGCGATTCCCATGTTGGCCATTTCGCGGCCCGCGCCGTTCAGGGCGTAGCAATCTTCTACGCTTTTGTCTTCGAAGGTGCCGTCGCCTTTGTTGATGAACTCGTAGTTCTGCGAGGTATCGTTGGCGACAAGGAGGTCGGGCTTTCCGTCGTTGTTCACGTCAACGAAGAGAGCGCCAAGCCCGAAATATCCGGCAGAGTTGTCGACACCGAGTTTTTTGCTGACGTCAGTAAATGTCCCGTCGCCGTTGTTGTGGTAGAGCGTGTCGCGTTCGCCCTTCATGCCGCGGGGGCCGCACATGACCGGAATGCCGCGGTACTGGCAGAACATCAGCGGCGTTACGTTGTCCTGCTTGGGTGGGTTCTTCCAGTCGAACTGGAGATAACCGGCAACGAAAAGATCGAGCTTTCCGTCTCCGTCGTAGTCACCGAAAGTTGCGCCCGTTGACCACTTGTCGACATCAACTCCGGCCTGTTCCGCAACATCTTTGAAGGTGCCGTCGTGGTTGTTGCGATACAGACGGTTCTTGCCGTAGTTGCTGACGTAGATATCGGGGTAGCCATCGTTGTCGTAGTCGGCGACGACACAGCCGAAGCCCCAGCGATCGTTGGCAACGCCGGCTTTTTCCGTAACTTCAGTAAACGTGCCGTTGTGGTTGTTGCGGAATAGCGCGGCATGAGGCGCCGGAGATTTGCCGGCGAGGAAGTCGAAGTTAGCGCCGTTGACGAGGTAGATGTCGAGCCAGCCGTCGTTGTCGTAGTCAAGAAGACAGACCCCGGGCCCCTTGGCTTCAAGGATGAACTCTTTCTTCGGCGTTCCGGCTGAGTGATGCCAATTTGTGAGGCCCGCGGATTTCGCGATGTCTTGAAAAATGATTGGACCGGTTTTGACGAACCCACCCGCCGTAATAGCCCGATGCTGGCTGTCGAACACGGCGGCCTGCGGAGCGGAACTCGCCATGCCGCCACCGGACTGGGACTGGCCTGAAGGAGACACGGGGGCTTGACCGAGTGCAGATTGCGACGCTCCGAATGCAAGAGCGATCACGAACTGGAGCACCAATCTGATCTGCACGAATCCTTCTCCTGTTTGGCTCCTGCCGCTACTTGGCCGGCGTTTCCGGCAGCAGCTTTACCTCCGCCGCTTTCCCATCGCATGGCTTCCCGCCGCACAGAGCGCCAGTGATGCCTTTGCCTTCCTCAATGGTGTAGATCCGGTCGACAGCTGGCAACTTGATCTTTTCCATTGCGCCGGAGGGCCAGTGAATTTCTGCTGTGCCTGCGTCCGCCGCATCGCCCAGGCCGAAGTGGAGCCGACGATCGTTGGACGAGATGTAGCTGCCGCTGGAGAGCACATCCCGCCGCTGGCGGCTTCCATTCGCCTGAAGGTAGATGGTTGCGCATGTCGCGTCGCGAGGGCTTGTCTTCCCGTTGGCAGGGTTTTTGCCGCCGACCAGACCAATCTCGACCCAGTGATGCTTGTCGGGATTCACATTCCGCAACAGCGAAGGCGGACCGTCGATGGGATTGATAATGACATCGATCTTACCGTCGTTGAAGAGATCTCCGAATGCGGCCCCTCGACCTGGGGTGACGACGGCGAGGCCGGTTCCTTTCACCGGTGGAACGTACTCGAATTTGCGGCCTTTGCCGGTTGCGTCGGGAACGTTATGGAAAAGCAACGGTCGTTCGGCGAAAGTCGTGCCCCAGTCGTGCTGATCGACCTCAGGATAGACATGGCCGTTGGTCTCGAAGAGATCGAGCCAGCCGTCGTTATCAAAGTCCAGGAACCCGTCGCCCCATCCCACGAAAGGGATCGTGGTTTGTGCAACTCCGGCTTTGTAACTGACATCGGTGAAGCTGGCATCTCCGTCGTTGTGATAGAGAACCTTGTAGTCATCGCCAAAGTCAGTGACGTAGAAACTGACGAGGCCGCTGTTTTCGTAGTCGCCGGCAGCGATGCCCATCGAGGCAATCTCGCGGCCATCCTTGTTAAGCGCGAACCCGGAGACGTAACTCTGATCGTCGAAAGTGCCGTCTCCTTTATTGATGTAGAGAAAGTTGGGCTCCGAATCGTTGCCGACCACGAGGTCCGGTTTGCCATCGTTATTCACGTCGATGAAGATAGTGGCGAAACCGTAGTACTTGTCTTTGTCTTCTACGCCGGCCTTGGCGGTGACGTCAGTGAATGTGCTGTCTCCATTGTTATGGAAGAGGTGATCTGGCTCGCCAAGGAGACCGCGCGGCCCGCAGTTCACATTCACACCGCGATAGAGGCATGTAGCGTATCCCACGGCCTTGGTTCCTGCGATGGGCATGTTGTTGCGATCGAAGTGAACGTAGCCGGTGACGTAGAGATCGAGTTTGCCATCGCCATCGTAGTCTCCCCACGTGGAGCCGGGCGACCAGTTGCCAAGATCGACATGGGCGGTCTCGGCGATGTCACTAAATGTGCCGTCGTGGTTGTTGTGGTAGAGGCGGTTCTTCCCGTAATTACCCACGTAGAGATCAGGCCAGCCGTCATTGTCGTAATCGGCAACAGAACAGCCATATCCCCAGCGATCATTCTGGACGCTGGCTTCCTTCGAGACGTCAGTGAATGTCCCGTCGTGATTGTTGCGGAACAGGGCGGCGTGCGGCGTAGGCTCTTTGCCATCCAGCGCATCGAAAGTCGAGCCGTTGACGAGATAAATATCAAGCCATCCGTCATTGTTGTAGTCGATGAGGCAGACGCCCGAGCCGTTGGTCTCAACGATGAACTGCTTCTGCGGCACACCCATCTTGTGGATCCAGCCGGAGAGTCCGGCGGACTTCGTAATGTCTTCGAAGACGACGGTGCCGGAGTCGACGAAGCCCCCTGCTGTGATGGGGCGTTTCTCCGCGTCGTATTGAGGAGCGGATTGCACACCGGCGGCAATGCCGCTGGACATGCCAGGCTTCTGCGGTTGTTGAGGGGCGCTGGAGGGAGCCTGGGAGCTAGCGCTGAAACCCGCGATCAGGACAAAGAGACCACATGCGAGACCGCGGACACGCAAAAGAAGAAACCCCCTCGGTGGATACGTCGAAGTGTATCGCATCGAGGGGATCACTTTCGAATCGCGGAGCGCCGCTCCGCTCTGCCTGAACAGCGATTTCCTTGAGCTTCGTTCAGCTAGAAGACATGCAGCAGCAACAGAATAAGCACGATGGTGAGGATGAGGCTGAGGCCGCCGCCACCGTAGTATCCCAGGCCGGGACCCATGCGATATCCGCCGAAGCCGAAACCAAAAATCAAGATGATGAGAATAATGATCAGCAGCATAGTTTTAATCTCCTTCGTTCGTTAATGTATGGACGTTGGCCCTGAGGATCGCTCCGAGGCCGTTTCTATGTGTCGAGCGATTCTTGCGTGTGCACCTGCGACTCTGAGATATGGATGCGTTCCGATGAGTGAACGCTGTACAACTCAGGATCTTGGTGTGTGAGTGAAGGAGTTAACGGAATTGCGCCGCCTCCGACTTGACAGAAGGCCACTTTTTTGTTGTTGATTCTGCACTGCCCGAACAACCAACGGTAACCGGAGTGGCGTCCAAGTGGGTGGTTGTAGATATACGTAAAGTTTGACGGAGGTAGGTAGATGCTTTGGACAATATTCGTCGTCCTCCTGGTTCTGTGGCTTCTGGGTCTGGTAAGTAGCTACACGTTGGGTGGTTTCATCCACGTTCTGCTGGTACTGGCACTGGTTGTCCTCGTGATCCAGCTGATATCCGGACGTAGAGCAGCACTATAGCGCGAGTTCCGGGTGAACAAGTTTTTCAGTGAAGGGCGCGTACGCGAGTGCGCGCTTTTTCGCAGGCACCGGTTGTCCGGTTGCAGAACTAAACGCAAGCGATACCCCACGGAGGTGGATACATATGAATAACGACAAGCTCAAGGGAACAGTTGATGATGCAGCTGGCCGGGTGAAGCGCCAGGTCGGCGAGTGGACGGGCGACACATCTACGCAAGCTGACGGAGCTGCCCAGCAGGTAAAAGGTAAGGTGGAAAAGGCCGTGGGCAACGTTCGCGATGCGTTGAAGCCAGACACAACCCGCGATGTCGAAACCGATCGTGACATCGACGACAACACCGACCGTGAGACGATCCGCGAGCGGGAGTAATCCGAACCAGCGAAAGAATGTGGGAGGCAGACAGATTGCCTCCCATTTCTATTTCCGGGCCTAAGTTACCGGACTAGATTCATCAGCTGCAATCGCCCTATCTCATTCACAATGTGTCGAATTCGCGGAAGCGATGCTGCTTGCAGTCGTGTGGGAAGCACATGCGGCAGGGTATCCAACGTGGCACCCGGCTTGCTAAATGATTACGAATGAAGCTATAGATATAGGTATCACTGGAGCGGCGGGAACTCGATGGTTCTGCGCTCGGTGCAAGTGAGGTGCGCCTTCCGCAGGAACTACGGTTCACTGTCGATTGACGGTCCACTATCGGAGACATCCCGTTGGCGTGCTATCGTGCGTGTCCTCCGAAGTCCTGTAGACGCAATTGGTTCCGCTCTTCTTCCCGCCTCATGTAATCTTTGCGGCTCCCCCTTGCCGCGACTTTCTTCCGTTCCAATCTGCGATGCTTGCTGGACTGAGGTTCCGTCCCACTCCGGAGTCGTGTGCCGAGTGTGTGGAGATTCGCTCGATGCGCCGGTAGTGGAGGGGGTCGCGAACAGCTATCTCTGCCGGGCGTGCCGAGTTGCGCCGCCATCGTTTGCGAGAGCCGTGGCGTTTGGTACTTACGATGGCCGGCTCCGCGATGCAATTCATGCGCTTAAATACGACAAGCTCCACCCGGCGGCTGGGAAGCTGGGGTCGATGCTCGCGGAGGCGATTGCGCAGTTACTGCCAGATGCACCAGCGGAGATGCTGGTCGTACCGGTTCCGCTTCACCGGCTGAAGCATAGGCAAAGGGGATTCAACCAGGCGCGGGCGCTTGCGAAGGGAGCGATCGAAGCGTTGGGTCGTTCACACCCGGCCTGGAAACTCACTCTTGCACCCAGCACGTTGATGCGATTGCGCCCCACGGAAACGCAGGCGGGGCTCACGCCGACACAGCGGCGAAAGAATGTTCGTGGCGCTTTCAAAGTTTCAAACCCAGCGGCGGTGCGAGGACAGAATGTGCTTCTGGTTGATGACATCCTGACCACAGGCGCAACAGCCCGCTCTGCTGCGCAATCCCTGATCAAGGCCGGAGCGGCTTCTGTTTACGTGGCGACGCTGGCACGCGCGCGCCGCATCCATAACAACGTTTCAACAGGCCACGCTGCGCGGAGTGCGCAGAACGCGTTCGCAGACATGCATTCGTCATCATCCAGTCATCAACCTGCTTCATAACGAGGGGAAGAAGGATGTCGCTCGGAAAAGCCATGATTCATGCACGCAAGCAAAAATCCGCTGCCCGCGCCGCTGCCCATGCTGCTGAATCAGGCACGCACGCGGGCATCCACGCCAGCCACATTCTGCAGATGCCGGTGCTGGTTTTGAATGCCTCGTACGAACCCATCAACATCTGTGGCGCGCGACGGGCTCTGGTCCTTGTCCTCAAGGGGATCGCCCGGACAGAAGAAGAGCATGGGATGACACTGCACGCGCAGCGGAGTTTCGTCGCCATGCCCTCGGTGATCCGGCTGCTGGAGTACAGGAGGATTCCGCACCAGACGCGGGCCCTTTCCCGGAAGAACATTCTGCTGCGCGATCGCAATCAGTGCCAGTACTGCGGCGTGGTGCTGCCCTCAGGCGAACTAACGCTGGACCATGTTGTTCCGCGATCGAGAGGCGGGAATTCGACTTGGGAAAACCTGGTTGCATGCTGCCACGCCTGCAACCGCCGCAAGGGAAATCGCATGTTGTCGGAGATCGACGACATGATTCTGCTGCGGGAGCCGCGTCCGTTCTCGTTGCACACGAGTCGCCAGATTATGCGCATGCTCGGCCGCGGAGACGATCGGTGGCGGAAGTACTTGTTCTATTAATTCGCGATCTGTGGGCGCGCCGATGTAAGGCCTGCGAAGCACGATGAGTGCCCTATTGTACGGTTACGGCGAACGTTCCCGTGCGGGTGATACTGTTCGAGGTCGCAGACACGTTCACGGTATACGTGCCTTTGGGTGTGCCCTGATCCTGATTGCCACCTCCGGAACCACTGCTGTTACCGCCTCCGCCGCATCCAGTGAAAGAGCCAATCGCGATCAGCACAATGACTCCGAGGAGGGAGCGGCGTCGCTTCCCACTGATAACGAGGATGAATACGCTCCCCAGCGCAATCGTGGTTTTCGCAAAGAGCGAGTGAGAGTTCGCCGCGATCTGGTGAGGCGCCGTGGTCACGATCGTCAGCGTTGAAGTGGCTGAGGCGCTGCCCACCAGCGAAGCAGGAGTTGCGGAACAGCGGGCCTCGAACATGGATGCAGGCAGGTTGCAGGTCACAGCAACCTCGCCTGCAAAATTGTCGATGCCTGCAAATGCAACGTTGGTCGTGGCAGTGTTCCCGGCCTTCATGGTCATGTTTGCGATCGCGCCGCTGATTTTGAACGTGGTGTCCAGAACATTCACAGTGACCGGAAACGCGCTCTGCGATCCGAGGTAGTTCGCATCGCCTGCATAGGACGCTGTGAAGGTGTAGGTCCCGGGGGTTTCAATCGTCGCCGTAAGAGTGCTCTGAGTAGTGGCAAAATCTACGTTTGTAAAGCCTCCAGCATAGCTGCCATTCAAGGGCGAGGTGGAAATCGAGCCCCCTGGCGCCGCGTTGTTCTGAAGGATGGAAACCGCACCGGTGGGCGCACTGAGAACACTGAAGGTGTGAACCGGCGCGACAACGTGAAAGACCTGTCCCGACCTCGCGGTGTAGTTCAGCCCCGTGTAATCAGGCGAGAGATCAGGAACGCCGATGTAGTAGATGAAAGTCGGCGCCTGGGTCACGGTCGCATTCAACTGAACCTGGCTTGGGTTGTAGCTAGCATCTCCGTTGTATCGCGCTGCAACGGAATACCCGCCGACAGCCGAGAGATGCTGGGCGAAGCTTTGATCTTCCGCGTAGCCGAGCGTGTTCAAGCTGTAGGTGCCGGCATCAATTGGTAGTGCGGCGCTGGTGAAATTCACATTGCCTGTGGGACAGGCCACGCCAGTCTGTTGAGGGCTCGGTGCGCAGACTGTTCCGTCAGTTCCTGTTACGTCGGCGCGCAGGAAAGCTACCGATCCGTATGGGACGGTGTTGGAGTATCGGAAGGCTCCGTTGGTGAAGTCGTAGGTGGCTAGGGAAGCCGCAGTGAGACTATCTTCCTTGCCGACGGTAACTTGCGTCGGGGCAGAGTCGCTGGCTGCGAAATTGCCATCTCCCGAGTAGTGCGCGACTACGCTGTAGGTTCCACCGGGAAGCAGTGAGGTCGAGCCGGTCGCTGTGCCATTGCTGAGGGCGAAGGTGGCGAGCCCTGAATTCTGGCCGGATTGAGAAGCCATCAGCACAATGGACCCGGTGGGGGTGCCGTTGCCGCCGGTCGCCGCGACCGTGGCAGCGAGGCTGACGGACTGTCCATGGACGAGTGTAGTTGGAGCAAGAGAGGTGAGCGTCGTCGTTGTTTGGGCCATCGACGCGGCGGACCATGCATTCACCAGGTTGTAGGCGTCCACTGTGCCGAGGCCGGTGGCCAGATCGTAGCCGGCGGTTGTGGACCACGCGGGAGTGTCCTTCGGGTCGACGAGAACTCCGAAGCCATTCGCCGGTGCCGCGCCGCAGTTGGCCGTACCAGGCAGGCACGGTACAGCGTTGTTGCCCTTGGTGACGTCATGGAAGATGCAGGAGTTCGCGCCGCTAGCGATTTGAGACGAGTCGCAGGATGCGCCACTCTTCGCGGCCAGGTTGTAAAGAACGTAGTTGGCGTTTCCCTGCCGAGCGTTGGTCTTTTGATTAACGAGCGCCATCATTCCGGCAAATGCAGGAGCAGAAGCGGAGGTGCCGCCAAGGCCGACGAAGTTGAGGTTCGTCAAGCTACACGGCTGGTTCCACCCGGGAGTGGGGCCAAATGGGCTGAAGTCCGACTCGCAGACGATATAGAAACTTCCCTTGTATCCGGAACTGGCGAAAAGCGATACGTCAGGTAAATCGCGAACTCCATCCTGGGGCACTCCGACGCCGGTTTGCCAGTTGGGCTTGTCGTAGCCGGCCAGACATAGCGAGTCCTCGCTCATTGTCGAGCAATTGCTCGGGCCACCGCTTCCTGCAACGATATCGAGGTTAGTTGCGCTCGATCCGCAGCCCTCGGCACCGTTGGCCCCGCAAGATTGATTCCAGGTTGTTTCAGGTATGTATGACTTCGCGGATGATTGTGTGACAGGATCGTTCGTTGGATTCCAGTAGTTTGCAAACGTGGTGTCCGACTGATCGAAGTCGGTCCCCCCAACAGCGACGTTATAAGGCGTGGACGCGAAGCCGCTGACTGCCAGCCCGTTGTACGCAAAGCTCTGCGAATTGAAGTCGTCGCAGACTGCTGAACCGGAGTCCCCTGAGGAGACTACGACGGTGATCCCCTGTGCGGCAGCCTGTTGCCAGAGGGAGTTGTAGAAGGCATTGCCCGCGTTGCCGAGCTCAGCCTCGCATATGCCGTAGCTCTCACTAATCACCGGAGCGATATTGTTGTCGACGATATAAAGCGCGGAAAGATCCACGCCGAGGGACGTCTCTGTGCTGGCAGAGACAACGAAATCAATCGTTGCGTTCTTTGCCACTGCTCCAGACCAGGAGACATCCAGGAGAGCTTCAGTCTCGTCTCCGACGATACCGGGGTCAGGACCGTTCATGATGACATGGGGTGTGTTGTTCGGGAGTCCGAATAGATTGCGAAACGCGTCGACATCACTTGTCCGGATGTTTGTTTCGCCCACAATGGCGATGGTCTGGCCAGTGCCGTCGATGCCCTGGTTCCAGAGCGGAAGGACGTTATAGATGGTTGCGAAGTCAGTGGGCCCGAGACCGTAAAAGCTGTTTTGGCCAGAGGTAAAAGTGAAATAGGACGAAGGCTGGCCCTCAGACGGCTTGATCGGCGTCCCATGAATAACGGCCTGCGAGTGACGCGGGAAGTTGTGGAGCGTTAGAACGCCCTTGACGACAGGAGCGAGTGCAGTGGGGATCGAGGGCTCGGAAGCGTTCGCCCAGTGCTGTTCGCCTCTAACTTCATAGCGGTGTATCGGCGTCGCGAAGGCCTGTCGGACCTGGTCGGCGGTTCCGGAAAACTCAATCGCTGTGCGGCCTCTTGAGACAGCGCCGATCTCGAAGCCGCGCGCGTTGAGCCATGATTTGACTTTGTCAATGTCAGCGTCGGATGGGCCAAAGTTTTTGCCGAATTCCTCCGGCGTGAGCCACTGGTGGAAGCGAGCCGATC
>Ga0207695_10000337_pt1 | contig 110325 bp, 79 predicted proteins | sample KBSC54metaG_FD_184354 | JGI IMG/M metagenome (GOLD analysis project Ga0207695, IMG submission 184354) | Corn rhizosphere microbial communities from Kellogg Biological Station, Michigan, USA - KBS C5-4 metaG (SPAdes) (version 2) | ecosystem: Host-associated > Plants > Roots > Rhizosphere > Soil... | reverse complement strand
AGAATGATGTGGGTGACGTCAGCTTCGAAGGCGATACCGCCGACGTGGCGGATGGCAACGAGATCATGATCAAGTTCACCTACACCGGAGATACCGATTTGAGTGGAACGGTGGACGCCACCGACTCAGCCAACTTCTCGCTGGGCCTGCATGGCATCAACGGCGGCAACGCCGGCTGGGAATTTGGCGACTTCGACTACTCCGGAGGTAAGCCCAACTCCAACGACAGCCAGGCCTTCAGCCTCGGATTGCATGCGTATCGGCAGTTTGGAAAGCTGTGAAAGATGCACAGCAATGCTGATTGAACTCCGGAGCTTCACAATTTGGTCACAGACTAAAAGTCACCGCCACTTGAACCATAATCTGTAGGCCCTGGGTCAGGAGAAGGATTCGGGGCCGGTGCAGGGTCTGGTGCGGGCGTTGGATCTGGTGCCGGATCGGAATTGTCGGACGGCGGAGCCGAATCATCTGGCGGCGGAGCGCTGTCACTGGATCCAAAATCGCCACCGGAGCTGTCCCACGTTCCACCTGATGGATCGATGGTCGTATCACTGGGCGGCAGCGCACCGGAATTGTCTGATGTTCCGGCGTCACCGCTGTTGTCGTCGATCCACAGAACGCCGCCGTCCGCGAGCACCGCGCCGCCCACATCGATCCCAACGCACTCTTCACGATCGAATTCGACTAAGCGCCCCCTGGGGCCCCGCCGATGTTCGGCGACGTTGACTACATCAATCGTCGCATCGCCGATCGCCAGATTGTTGGAAGGATTGCTGTCGCTGATTCCATTGCCGGCGCTGACCTGCGCAAGCACGTCATACGTTCCGACGGGAACGCCCGCGGGAAGCGTGACCATCGACTGAATGTCCTGGGTTTTATGCGCGCCAAGATGAATTGCCATCGAACCCGAGGATGCGATCATGATATCGGAGTTGTCCAGCGCGGCATCGGTCGATAGATACCAGGTTACCGTCGCACGCCCCTTGGCCGGTGCATTTCCAACGTTCGCAATACGAACGACAGCCCGCTGGGGACTGCTTCCCGGCGTCACTGTCTTCAGCGGAAGCTCGACGATATTGGCCGAAAGGTCGACGACGGGTTGCTGTACTTGAACGGCAGTCGGTGCCACTGCAATCAATGGAGTTGAACCGGCAACGCCGGCGCTGGTTCCATCAATCGACAGGATCAATTCGTAATTCCCCGGCGCAAGCGACGCGGGAACGTTCACGCCAACTGCGACGGCCGAATGCTTGCCTGGCTTCAGATGAATCTTGCGTGATACATGGCCGATAAGGGTGTCGCCGCTGTCGAGTGATGTATCGGACGACAAATACAGATCGACACTCACCGGTCCGGCAGCCGGCGCATCGCCCGTATTAGCAATTTGGATGGAGACTGATTTCTTGACTGAGGGAACCAACTCTGCGGGCAAATGGCTGGCGAACGATCCAGACAGGCTGGCGCTGAGGAGCCGACGGTTTTCAAGCCGCTCAATGACCGGCAAGTTCGACGCCCGTGCTTGTGAATCTGCGCAACTTGGCGCGGATTTGATACGCATGGCGGCTCCCTCGGACACTTGGCATCCGTGCCAACCACCATTTCTCCAAATGTCATCTTTCGAGCGCAACGCCTCCAAAGTCAAAGACAGTCCGAGGGCTCTGAACGTTTGTATGGCATCCTAAATGAAAATTACTTTTCCTCGATATTCGCAATGCCGACATCGACGCCCTGGCCGCCCTGCGTCTGATGGCAATGGACCGCCAGAACGATCTTCGCGCCGGGTTTCAGCAGTGATCGGGCTTTGCCGTTGATCTGCATGGCCTGATAGTCGGTGACGAATCCCCTGCGGCGTGCGGCTTGGACACCGTCGATATAGATCTGCACGTCCTCGTCATGGAAAACCAGAAGCTGCAAATCGGCGCCCGCTTCGGCATCGGCGGGCATCGTAAATTCCCGACGAAGCCAGATGTCGTCCGTTTTCCATGGGGTCCCAATCACAATGCCTGGAGTGCCTTGCGAACCAAATCCGCCCGGCCCCTGCTTCCAACTGCTGTCGTCAAAGCCGGCCTTCTCCCAGCCATTGGCCGGCTTCTCAGTGGTGTATTTCCAGATCACCTTTTCATGCTGCCCCGTCGGCACGATTTCATGCACAACCGGCGGCGGTGGAAGCGGAGCCCAGTTGCCGACTTTTTCGTGATCGCCGCTGGCCCACTTCTTCCACATTTGCGGGTCGGAGAGGACCTTAATGAATGCGCCGCCCATGACCGGGCGGGCGTGCATGCCTCGGCTGTTGACGCGATTGGTGACGTATGAATCGGAAACCGGATCGCGTGTGCCGGTCTGGTCAAGGTAATCATAAATGGGCGAAACCATCGCCTCGAAATCGGCCTGATTGTCGGCCATCGTGGCGCTCCAGATGGACCAGTCGGTCTTGGTCAGCTTCGTGCGCGAATCGAGCGGCACGCCGAAGGATTGCATCATCTTCTTGTAATAAGCCACTTCCTGCTGCGCGACGGTCGGTGGGAAGACATTGAGTTTCAGGAGTTTGTCCCAGACCAGATTGTATTTCTGGCTCCATGTGTTGGGCTTGTCGAACGCCAGCTTATAGTGATCGCCCTCGCCCGCTGCCTTGATCCAATGGGCGGCGTCAGCTTTGGCAAGATCCATGTAGCGCTTTGCGGTGGCATTGTCGCCGCGCATGCGACACAAATCGCCATATGCGGCCAAGCCGAGAATCGCCTTCACCGAAAGGTTGGCGTTATGAGCCAGATGGCCCATGAAGTCATCAGTGCAAAGCTGGTTTTCCGGATCAAGGCCATACTGTTCGAGATACTTCGCCCACTGCGTGAGCTGCGGCCACCATGGGGCGACGAAATCAGGATTTCCTTCCGCCTGCGCGATCGCGTCGCAGAGGATGATCATGTTGCCACTCTCTTCGACAGGCATGCCTTCGCCCCCATCGTCACGCCCGGTGACGTCGGGATAGGTGCCCAGATCATGCGGCGCGTTGGGGAATTTCCAGTGTGGCGAAGCCGCGTACATCAGCACCGGCGCCAGCGACGCCTTGGCCAGCGTGGGGCTGAGCATGATGAAGATCGGCTCCATCGGGAAGATCACGTCTACTGTAGCGATGTCGCCGTTGCTGGTGTTTTCCTTGGTGAAAAAGAGCGGCTGCTTGTGGGCATCGGCGGCCAATCCGCATGCCGCCAGGCATTGACGATAGCAGGCGGCGGCGATTTGCGCATAGCGCTCGCCGCCCGCCTTGGTCAGGTCGGCCATCAAATCGTTATCGAACTGCGTGCAGCGCTGCACCAGACTTGAATAATCTTTCTCGGCTGATTGAAGCAGATCGGCTGGCGTCGCGCCGTTGCGCCGCCAGTAGGGCTGAAGCTTGTGCGAGTAATAGCGGATCGAATAGATCTCGTCGTACGCGACCATCAAATGACGCGAGACCGGCTCGCCCTTCACCGATCCAAGATCGAAGGTGAACGCCAGCACCGGCTGATCGTCGCTGGGCGCGCGAGGCAGGCGCTTGTCATCCTGTGCGGGAAGGGAGCCATCTTTAACGAATGATTCTTCGAGGGCCTGATTCGATCCGATTGCTGATTTGGTTTGCGCCGTCGGTGCAGCCGCGTAGGCATAGCCCCAGTCGATCCGCGTATCGTCGCCCGCGGGCGTCAGCATCGGCTGATCTTCAGTGCCGACGCGAAGGGCGGTCAGATCGCCCATCGTTTCGCGGTCCCACTTCACCGGCTGATCGACGGTATTGACCACAAGCTGCGAGCTCGTGCTGTCATAGATTGAGACATTGTGAGCCGCCCCGTCGGCAGAGCGAACCTCCCAGGTGATATAGCTGAGCGGGCGAGCCAGCACCTCCAGATCGTGCGGCAAAGCCGCCGTCATGAAGGTCATCGTGACATGCACATGTGAATCGTCGAAATCGAAGATGCTTCGCGTCGGCAGCAGTTTCACGCCCACCTGCGGGAAAGGCGGCACATCGGATGGCTCGTTCCCCATCAGGCGATAGGTCTTGCCATCAATGCGAATCAGGCTGACCAGCGAATGCTCGTGGTGCGTCCAATGGCGCGTCGGAGCATCATTGAGATGATCAGCCTCGCACCAGATGCTCAAATAAGGATCGCTGGTAACCAGCGGCACCGCGGGTGGACGAAAGGGTTTCTGCTCGGCAGCAAACGTGGCGCTCCCGCCCGACAAAAACATTGCGACGGCGGCCGCCGTGGTGATCAATCGATGCATTGACGTCATTGAGACCTCGCGAGGTTCTTTTATTCAAACACAATTCCGTGAAATTCAGCCCACGCCGTTATAGTGTGGGGCAAACGGGTTTGTTGTCCAGTGCGCGAAAGTGTAATGAAAGAGCCGCGCACGAAGTAAGCAGTTTCGAGAGCGGTTTGGAAGAGGAATTCATGCAGACGACGCAAAATGTGATGGATCTGTTTCGACTGGATGGAAAGCGTGCCCTAATCACCGGCGGCGCAAAGGGATTGGGGAAGGTGATGGCGACCGCTTTTGCGCAGGCGGGAGCTTCAATCGCAATTAACAGCCGAAATTTTACTGAGTGTCAGGCAACTGCCGCTGAAATTGCAAGGGAAACCGGGCAAAAGACGGTTGCGGTAGCAGCAGACGTATCGATTGCCTCAGACGTCGATCGACTCGTTCGCGAAGCGGAAGCCGGCATCGGTCCGATCGACATTCTGGTCAACAGCGCCGGCATTAACATTCGTGGGCCGATCAACGAGCTTTCCGATGCCGATTGGGATGCGGTTCTCGATATCAACCTGAAGGCCCCCTTCCTTCTCGCACGCCGATTGGGTCCATCCATGTGCGAGCGCGGCTGGGGGCGCATCATTCATCTCGGATCGATCCTTTCAAACATCGGAATCGCCGGCCGCACGCCCTACAGCTCTTCCAAGACCGGATTGCTGGGTCTCACCCGCGTGCTGGCCTTGGAATGGGCGACTAAAGGCGTCACGGTCAATGCCCTCTGCCCCGGACCCTTTGGCACCGACATGAATAAGCCCCTGCTGAATAACCCGCAACAGTACGCCGCTTTCGTTTCCAAAATTCCCATGGGCCGCTGGGGCGAACTACACGAGATCACCGGGCCTGCGCTTTTCCTGGCTTCGGAGGCATCCGCATTCATGACCGGCGCCGCGCTATATGTGGATGGTGGATGGACCGCACAATAGATGCGAAGTGGCTGTGCAGCTCGATGTTCCAAGTTTAGCGGTCGCGCTTGCGCGACGATGCGCGCTGCAATTGAAAGGCGCGGTCAGCGTCGCGCAAGCGCGACCGCTAAACATGTGAGCGATTACAGTCTGGGTTCTTCCAACGGTTCGGGGCAAATATCTTTCCGCTTACACGATTCGCACTGATGCCCTTCCCATAGCGCATTGAATTGCCCGAGAACCGCATCGATCATCGCCGGAGTCGCCGTCCAGATCCCCAGCTCAAAATTCCTTCGCCCATCGGCTTTGGCCCCCAATCCCGCGCCGGTGAGATTCGCGCTGCCGAGGTACATGCGATTGGCATCGATAACGACCGTCTTGAAATGGAGTCGTGGGCAGCGACGAATCACCAGATTTTCCGGTAACGCTTGTTTTAGCTCGCGCAGCGCGGCAGAGCTGGGGGTGCCCGCGTGCAGCAATCGGATTTCGACACCCTTTCGCGCCAATCGTCGGAATATTTCGACGATCGAGACCGCTCGCCGCGATCCTGCTTCGGGTACCAGCATCGCCTTGAAGTCTGCCGTCGCGATGTCCAGACTGATGGAGGAATTGAGAATCCCCTCGCGGACAATTTTGTGGAAATGCTGCGCATCGGCCACCAGCTCCGCCGAGCCGGAGGGCGCGGATTCGATGGTTGGTGCGATGGAAAGCGATCGGGGCACTCCACATCTATCGGCATTTGCCGCGATTGGGCCCACGGATACACTTAAACCATGGGGTCAGACGACAGGACCGGCTCATTTTTCCAAGGGTTGATGCGCCGCATGGGTCGGGGCGATGCCCGCGGTGGGGAAAGTGATCCATGGACCCCGCTAGCAGTGCTGGAATCGATCCACGGCGGAAACATCGAAGATTATTGCCTCTATCTTCGGCCGCCGATTGGATATGCGTTAGGGAAGGCACCACCTTCAAACGACCCATTATCTCCCGATATCGAAGAGCTTTTGATTCGTGCTTTTTCGCCGCTGCCGATCGTTCCGCTGGAAGAACTGGATCGGGAGCATGCGGGGCTGCCGGATGAAGCGTTTTTGACGCTGGTCAGCCATGCGCGCGTGCTGCTTTTGATTCCGTGGGATCATCCGAAGTTTTTCGAGCGACTTAAACTGCTCAAGCAGGCGGGAGAACTCGCGCGCTGCGTCTGGCTGATGCCCGACCAAGGCACACTGGGAAAAACCGATTGGGCAGAGCGATGGAACGCTGTTCGATCCAGTGCCAGCGCGCTCGGTTTGGAGCTCTCAGCTTACACCGCCGGCGGCTGGCTCTTCCGCCTCGACAAAGACGGTAAAGCCTGCACCTTCCGCCCCATCGTCAATCCAAATTTCGAAAAGATCGCCGCCGCCCTCGAAGCAATTTGTGGAGAGATGCAATAAGAGATGCCTATTGCGATTTGTCTTGAGAGCGGCAGTTACGCGTAAAAACCACAGATGATCGAAAAGAGCCGCGCACGAAGTAAGCGGTCCGCTCGCGCCGAGCTCCCGGACCGCTTACTTCGTGCGCGGCTCTTTTTTTGCTTCGCTCGCGGCGTCGCAGGAAGACGCGCTCCATTTGGGCTTCAAATACCGCTTGGTTCCCCCACCGCCTCCGCGAGCACTGCTTCGGTCGCACTCGCCGTCTCCACAACCGTCCGCCCCAATTCCGATTCGATCTGTTGTCGAACCTGATCCTGCTTGGGATAGCGCACTTCGCGATATCCGGTCACCTGCTCGGGGCAATTTAGCACCCGCAGCGCCAAGGCATACCCCGCATCATGCGAAAGGTTCACCCGATCGAGCAGCCCCGCATACCAGTCGCGGAATTCTGTTTCACGGCGATGCCAGCCGGGTAATTTGCGCATCCACTTCATCCGGCGAACGATGTTGAGGTGCCAGTCGCGGGTGGTGATGTTCGGGCGGAAACGGAATCGGCCGATGTTGATCTCAGGCTTCGTGTGGTGCTTATAGATGATGCAATCGCCATTGGAAACATCGATGCCATATTTGACGATATCTCGCTGCTTCTTCTCCCATCGCGTTAGAAGGTACGAAACATATGGCTCATCCTTGATCAGCGTCACCTTCGCCAGGTTCCAGATGACCGCGACTGTCGCGGCAAATCCTCGAGCCTTGGAATCACGCCGATAGACCGACCGCACGCGCTCGATATACCGCTTGGAAAGCGACGGATCCTGATACTGCATCAGATCGTAGATGCGCACCGCCATGTCATATTTGGCCTGGTCCGGCAGATCGCGCATCTGCTTCATCGCGCCCTGAACTTGCCGTTCGAAAGTCATCGCGATCGATCGACCAAACATTCGGCTCTTGCGGAGAATTCGCACCTTGTTGGTAACGAGCTGTTCCCACGTCTGCGGCTCCGGCTTGCGTGGAAGCGCCCGCGGCTCCAACGCCAGCTTTCGGCCGATGTTGAACGCCTTGAGATTCTTGCGGTGATCACGGCGGATCGAATCCTTGATCGCCCAGGCAATCGAGTGAGCCGACACCGGGATCAAACCAAGCTGATAAGCGACGCCCAGCAGCATCAGATTCGCATAAAGCTTGCTGCCCAGCCGCTGCTCGCAAAGCTCCGAAAGATTCTTTGCAAACGAATGCTCGGCATGGCAATGATCGAAAATCTCATCCCGCAGGGCATCCGGATCGAAATTGTCCTTGCCCAGCAGCGTGTAAACCGTCGGCTGCTTATAGGTGTTGAGCACGGCAAAAGTGCGGTCCGACGAAGCGACCCGGAATTGCTCGCGCGGATCGATTGCCCGGGCGGCTTCGAGAATGTCGATGCCCATCAGCAGATCGGCTCTGCCGTAAGGAATTGAGCCGGTTGTCGGATAAATCGCGGATGGCGTTGCAGCCGACTTTGGTGCTGCGCTAGCAGTCTGCTGCTGCGCGACTTGTTGTGACGAAGTCTCCGCAGCCTGCGATTCCCGATCGGCCCAGCTCAGAGCGGACTTTAGGCGACGGACATTCTCCGATTCCGGCGCCGGCATCGGCGCTCGAACTTCCGAAACTTCATCACACACAAACGTGATTTGTGAATAAACACCGCCGTTACGGATCGCGAGGCCCTTCTTATCTGCAAAGATGACGCGATAGCCTTCCTTGTGACCCGCGCGGACGAGGATGGCGTTGATCACGCCGATGCCCATTCCGCCGACACCGGCCATGTGGGCGCGCCAGGTATCGCCCGGCTTGTTCATCGCATGAACCGGCGTCGCTTCAGGAAGTTTGTCCAGGTCCATATGCGGCAGCGTGTATCGCCGACGGCGCTGTCGAATCACCGTGATTTGCTCGAAGCTCGGGCAGGGTTTTACATTCGTCCCTGCTTCATTGCTCACGCGCACGCGCTCGCAGGCTCCATCATTGACGCACCAGGTCAGGTCGGTGTCGATCTTTTTGCCGTAGTCGGTATCGATGTTGGTCAGACCCGGGCAGGCGGTCTGCTTGGTGCATTCATAGCAGGCTTCGCACACCTCCGGCGTCACGTTCATATGCGTCTTGCGCGGGAGATACCCGTGCTTCTTGATCGTCTTGCGCTCTTCTCGGAGAACCGCACGCTGGTGCGTGATGCCGCACTCTTTGTCGGCGATGATCACTTTCACGCCATCGCGAATAATCGTTTCTTCCAGCACGCGCTGATAGCGCGAGCGATCGGCCGGCGAAAGACGCTCTACCGTCAGCGGGCTCGTTCCCGCCATCCCGCGCACAATCGTTTCGATGTTCTGAATGAATGAGCGATTGCCCAGCACATCCAGCTCGGTGCCGGCATGCTCCTGGTGGCCGGTCATCGCGGTGGTTTTGTTTTCCAGGATGATGTAGGTGATGTCCTGCCCGGCCTTGATCGAATTGGAGATGGCGATTTGCCCGGAGTGGAAGAAGGTGCCATCGCCCATGAAGACGATCTGCTTGTTGGTGATGAAAGGATCGATCCCCGAACCGGTACCGCCGCCGAGGCCCATGCCCGAATAGTTGTGCATGAGCTGCTCAGTGGGGGCAAACATGAGCATCGTGTAGCAGCCGGTGTCACCATGCGCGACCAGATCGACCGGCGGCAGGCCATGGCGCTGCGCCATGTACTTCGGGTCGGCCAGGTTCTTGCGAAGCTCCAGCAATGTGGCCGAGCTATCGCGATGCGGGCAGCCGGGGCAGAACGTCGGCGTGCGCGATACGACCTTCTGATCGAATACCTCAAGTTTTGGTTTGCTGGCCTTGCGAATGCGATCCAACTCGGCCGACAGCCGGCCATTGCGCATTTCGGCTGGGATTTCTTCTGTTGCCTTAATCAGGGGGATGAGAAGCTGTGCCAGAACGGACGGATTGAGGCCGCGCGTTTCTGGAATGCCTTTAAGTCCACGCGGAAAAGCTTTGCCCCACAATCGGCCGGCCAGCTCAGTCGCCTGCTCGGGCGGCAGCACGTGGAACAACCCATCACGGATATTTTTCTCGAGGAAGCTTCGGCGTTCTTCGATGATGACGACGTCTTTGCAGCGCTGCGCGAACTCTGCCACGAGTCGAACATCCACCGGATAGCTCATGCCCATCTGAAGGATCGGGAAGACGCCATCCAGTCCCAGATCGGCCAGCACATGCTGAAGATACGGCCCGGCCATGCCGGTTACGACAAAACCGAGCGGCGCCTTGGCCGAGTTCGTCTGAAGTTTGCCGGACAATTCCTCCGCGCGCGACCCGCGAGCTGGAATGATCCGATTGATTCCCAGTTCGCGCGCCCCGGCAAGCGTCTTTTCATATCGCTCCGGCATCCGCAATTCCTGCTGCCACGTGCGCGGCGGCAGAAGCACTTTGCCCAGATCGACCTGCTGCGTATCGAGCGCGATTTTCTGATTGCTGTTGATCGTCGGGAATTGATTCTTGCGGCAATCGACCGTTCCCCCGCCGTCAGCTTGAACGGTCGTGACGATGTAGCCGATGTAAAGCCCCGCCGCCTGCGAAAGGCGGAAGCTGGAGTTAATCCAATCCTTCATTTCCTGCGGCGTGCCCGGTTCGACCACCGCCATGCGAAGATGCTCGCAAAGAAATCGGCTGTCGGCCGGTACCTGCGTGCTGTCGCACCACGGGTCGTCGCCCATGATGATGACCGCGCCGCCCTGCGCATGCGCACCGGACAGATTTCCCAAAGCCAGTGCATCGGAAGCGACATGCACGCCGACGCTTTTCATGACGCCGATCGCGCGGCAGGCGGCCATCTGCGAGCCATTGACGGCGGCGACGCCGAGCGCTTCGTTATTAGCCTGAAACGCGCGAACGCCTTGCTTGGTCAGGACATCTTTGATGTCGCCGAGAATGTCGAAAAAGCTGGCGACGGGTGAGCCGGGATACCCGGTGAGGAGATGGACGCCGCCTTCGGTTTCGAGGGCGCCCTTCACCAGGAGTTCGTTGCCGGTAAATACTTCACGACCGCTTTCGGTCAGAAAGCGTGGGTCGGTAGCCATGTTCAGTCGATCCTCGTGCGGGTATAGCGAAAAATCAGATACTGATCTTTCCGCTGCAGCGTGGCTTACGCGGCCAGAGGACGCGCAGGAGACGCCGATAAAATACCGCAACAACAGGGGACTCTGGGCCGATGGGAACTCATTTCCGATCGGGAGGTTTATCCGCGGCTTCAGCCGGCCGAATTGCCCTCCCCTGCCGGGAGTTTATGGCCGGCAGGACCGTCAGTTTTAAGCCCTCCCAACAGAGCTAGAGCCCGGTTGAGAAAGGTTTATTGTAGCACTACGCCGGGAAAATGCGAAAGGATGGAGGAAAATATGGAGAGATGGTCAGCGGCGGTTACCTTTGCACCAGGTTGCGTTGCTTTCCTGTTACCGCGACGGTGATCGCTCGGAAAACCGGAGCGCATCTTGAGGAGCACGGGAATCCGGGGCGGCGCGGGTACGCTATCCCCGGCGTGGACAGGTGAGGCGCGTTGGGATCGACACGCGTCATGCGGGGACGCGGGGAACCCTATGCGATATTCGCGAATTGAGCGTTCGAGCATCGGCGCCGGATCCCGAGCGCGCTCCTCTACCTCATGGGTCCACAATACCTCATCGGCGCTGTGTCAATCCACAGACTTTTCCTTCCGAGGCTCGCGGTCGGATGAGTGGTCGTCTTCAAGGTGTGCTTTGGAAGGCCATTGCAATTCATCGGAAATGGCACCCGGGTGTTCCCCGTCGGCGTCACCTTCGTGACCGTGGCTGTAATCGCGCCAGGCCGTCTCCAATTCCTGAGCCTTTTCGGCAATTTCGCCAACGAGATTGGTGATGTGCTGCGCGCTGGGTGCTTCGCTGGGCTCTTGCGAGGCCGCCTCTTCCGGCGCCTTCTTGTCTTCCGGTTCGGCCAACTGCTCCTCGACATCCGCCTCGCTCATATTGATTTCAATTTTTCGCTGCGGCTCGGGGTCAGCGGGCGGTTCAGTCGCTTCAGCAGACTTTGCTATCGGGGTTTCTAACACGCCAATGTCTTCAAGCTCTTTTTCTTCAGGTGATGAATCGATCTCGACCGGCAACCGATCCTCATCTTGATCTTTGGCCTCGGCGACAACGGGCACACTGGGCGCCGGCTTTTCTTGCGGAGGTTCCGGCATCGGCGCTGGGGCTTCGTCCGCCAGCGGAATCAGGCTGTCGATGTCGGAATTCCTTTTGTCTGCCTTTGCATCGCCGGCTTTTGAATCTTTCGATTTGATGGAGAGGGACGAACTGGAATCAAACGACTCGCCCACCACCGGCAGATGATCCGGTTCATCGTCCGCTTCATCAGCCAGCGGAATCGCATCGGTGGCTACTTCTGGCTCCTTCTCGGTTTCCCGTGCGTTCTTTTCTTTGATAAGGGGAATGGGCAGATCCGAATCGTCACCAAGTGAAATTTCCAGCGGCTTGGGTTCCTCTTCTAATGAATTGGTCGCCTGCGCCTTGGGCCCATCTCCCGCCTCATCGAGCACGCTGTATCGGATCTTGGTGCCGCCGACCGAGAGCTCGTCTCCATCCTTGAGCTGCTCTTCGTGAATCGAGACGCCGTTGACTCCCGTCCCGATGCCCGAATTCAGATCGCGAATAAATCGCTTGCCATTTCGCTCGAAGATGACGGCATGTACCGGCGCAACCTCATCGCTTTTAAGACGGATATCACACCCAGATCGCGCGCCAATCAGCGCCGTCTTTCCGGAAAGATCGACCTTCTCAGATTCATCAATCTGTAATTGCGCACGCGGCGTTTCATAAATGACTGGCGGTGGAGACTTGGTAAAGCCCGGTCCACAACGAAATCTGTATCGGCCGATCCGGATCTCATCGGACTGATCCAGAGCCGCTTCCTTAATAGGTCGATCGTTGACAAATGTGTGATTCTTGCTGGCAAGATCGCGGATATAGACCCGATCCTGATCGTTAACAATCAACGCGTGTGATTTACTCACCTGCGGCGACGGCAGCGGCAAATGGACGCGCGCCCGCGCTCCAACCAGACAAATTGCACGATCCAAGGCCACGCCCGGCGTCTGGTTGCCCTCCTCCGCAGGCAACAAAACCGGCATCTCCATCGTTTCAGCCATGTGATTCGATAACTGTGCTCGCAATCGGCACCTCCGCCGCAAGCCGGCTCAACCAGTGAGGCGGCTATTGGGCCGACGCATGCGAAAACGGGGCCGCCGGGCTCTGGGGATGTCGACTCTTTTGCAGATTTTGCACAAGGCAATGGCTGAGTCTGTTGCGCTTGAAATGCATCGCAAGTGCGGCGTCAAGCGACGTCTACAATACGGATGATCAAATGAAATCGGGCAGTTCCATCCGATTTGCGGTTTACTTCGGCGCTATCACGGTGGCCGCCATTATCGGCGCAGTTGTCGCGTCGCATCTGCTGACGCGCATTGTTCTGGCATGGGTCGCGTTGGCAGCGATCACCGTTGCGGCCGGCTATGTATCTGGTTCACCGCAACTATTTTTTAAACGACCTGACGGATCTCGACCGGCTGGGAGCTGGTTGCTCTTATGGCCTTACTTCGCCATGAGCTACTTTTCTCTTGGACTGTACCGACTGCTGCATCGCGGACATCCCGCGTGCGCAGAAGTATCTGGTGGATTGTGGTTTTCCCGCCGACTGACAAACCCCGAAGCAGAATCATCGGGAGTTCGATGGAGCGCAGTCATCGATCTCGCCGCGGAATTTCCGCGCGCTCAAATTCCTGCTGAGCGATATTTTTCGATTCCAATGCTCGATGGTGCAGTTCCCGCCGAAGAGCAATTGCGTCATGTGATCGAGATGATAAATGAGCAGATTGCGCGCGGACCTGTAGTCGTCCATTGCGCGCTGGGACACGGTCGGACCGGCACCGTGATCATCAGTTGGATGCTCGATCGAGGGCTCGTACCTGATGTTCAGACGGGCATAAAGAAGCTGCGATCGCTCCGACCCGGTTTCGGACTGTCCTCGGCGCAAGCAGACTTCATTGAGCGTGAGTTCAAACCCGAAAAATCGGGGCGATAAGAAGGCATTATCAATGCTTGAAATGCCTTTGACCGGTTGTGACCATCGCCGCGCCGGCTTGATCGACGACGTTGATGCTGTCGGCGTCCTTGAGCGATCCGCCGGGGTGAATAATGGCGGTGACACCGGCCTTGAGCAGGAGCTCGGGCGCATCGGGAAAGGGGAAAAAAGCATCGGAAGCGGCGACGCTCCCTTTGACGCGATCACCTGCTTTTGAAATAGCGAGACGAGCCGCAGAGGGCCGATCCATCTGCCCGGCTCCCGCACCCAGGAGCATTTGATCCTTCGCGACGACGATCGCGTTGCTCTTGACGTGCTTACAGACCAGCCAGGCGAATTTCAGGTCTTCCATTTCTTTGGGCGTCGGCTGGCGCTTCGAGACCACCTTCCAGCTCATTTCGTCGATGCCGAGCAGATCGCGCTGCTGGACAAGAAATCCACCGACGATTTTGTGCATGTGAAGTTCGTTCGCATCGAACTTGCCCAACGGCCCCACTTCCAGCAGGCGGACGTTTTTCCATCGCTGGCGCAGAAGCGCCAAGGCATCGTGGTCGTATGACGGCGCGACGATCACTTCCAGCAGCTTGTCGATCGAGACAATCGCCTCAGCCGTCGCCAGATCCACCGTCTTATTGAGCGCTACGATTCCGCCAAACGCAGCGAGTGGATCGCCCTCAAAAGCGCGACGAAATGCGGTGGGCAAATCCGATGCTGTTGCACATCCGCATGGAGTCGTATGCTTCACGATGCAGGCCGCCGGCGTCTTGAATTCCTTCACCGCCGACAAGGCGCCATCCGCATCGAGCAGATTAATATATGACAGCTCCTTGCCATGCAGTTGCAGGCCAAATGCAACCGAGGCTTCATCCGGCTTCTTTCCCACCAGCAGCGTCGCTTTTTGGTGCGGATTCTCTCCATAGCGCAGATCGAGGGCCTTGGTCAGATTCAGCACCATGCCCGCGCTGTCGATGCCGCCTGCGGTGGCCAGGTAATTGGCGATGAGCGAGTCATACTCGGCGGTGTGCGCAAAGGCGCGCTGCGCCTGCTTGAGACGATGTTTGCCGCACGAACAACCGTTGTGCTCGCGTAGATCGCCGAGCACTTTTTCATATCGCTCGGGCGAAGTGACCACCAGCACCCAGCGATGATTCTTGGCCGCCGAGCGGATCATCGAAGGGCCGCCGATGTCGATATTCTCGATCGCCTCGTCAAAGGTGACCCCCGGCTTGGCGATCGTCTTTTCAAACGGGTACAGGCTGATGCAGACCAGATCGATCCCGACGATCCCATGCTCCCTCATCGCCGCCGCGTGCTCGGGATTATCGCGGATGGCCAGCAGGCCGCCGTGAATCTTTGGATGAAGCGTCTTGACCCGGCCATCCATCATTTCCGGGAAGCCGGTGATCTGCGAAACATCCGTCACCGGCACCTTCGCGACCTCGCGGAGGAATTTGGCGGTTCCACCGGTGCTGATCAGCTCAACTTTGAATTCCTCATGCAAGGCCCGCGCAAACTCGGCCAGGCCGGTCTTATCCGAAACACTGATCAACGCCCGCTTAACTGGAACCAGATCAGACACGATCGCCTTTCTGCTTAAAAACTCTGCACGCGCAGGTTACGCAAGTCGGCGGGCAAAGGAAAGCGTCCGGTTTGTCGGCGCTGTTCCGATCGCAAATGCAGGAGAGCGCACCGCAAGCGGTAGCGGCTAAACTCAAGCGAGGGATCTTCACCAACCCGCGACTTTTCGCCCCTCGGCGCATTGAACCTTTTGAGCAACAAAAAGTTGGGAACTCAGTCTCAAACTCTTGCAATTGGGCCCCCTTGCAAATAAGTTTCCGCACCGCTCGTAAAGGGACATCTTCAATGAATCGACTGCATGCAGCTGCACTTTGCCTATTCATCGCTGCCGTTTGCGCGATCGTGGTGATCGCGGCTATAACGCACGGCAAAATTCAAAGAACCCGTGGCACCACCCAGCCCGCCCCGGACACGCGCGAGTGCTGCTGATCGTTGCGGCGCGTTGAATAGCGTCCAGCTACAAGAGGTCGGAGCTCCCGGCCGTTAGATCAATTCTCGTCTGAGGCTTCGACGCCCACCCATTCCAGCGCCCGTCGTCTGTCGGCGAAGGAGCGCTTTTCGATGGCCTTGCCGTTGCGGAAGGTAAAGACATCGGCGATGTGCCCTTCCCGCCAGGCGGTCTCGTGTTTCAATCTGACGTGGACATGAAGGAACACGATGATCCGATCGCCCGCAGCAGCGAACCGCTGTGGCTCACAGGTTCCCTCTGCCCAGGTGGCACGGGCAGCCAACAGGTGCGCTTCCACTGTCGACAGCCCGCGATAGGTCCCGCCCTGCGGCAAATCGGTCTCGATCCACTCGATCCGCGGGTCGAGGAGCTGGACGAATGGGCGGATATCATTGCGATTCAGCGCGGCATACGCCTCTCGCAATAGTTGAATGTCAACTTCGATAGACGGTGTCGATTTGTGCATCTTCGTCTCTGCCCTTTAGTCATGCCAAAAGCGAAGATGCTACGCCATTGTGTTGATATTGCACGGCGATGCGCGCCGACTCGGCGCGCGGCTGCGCAAGCTGGTGATTTTCGATGTTAACCGTGCGGGCGCTCGTCTTACCGGGCCGACGCAACCGACGCAGGGTCCACAGGCGCGAAGACGATCTCGCCAACCTGGCCTGGCGTCAGGACGGGCTTAATCGCCATGACCCGGCCATGTTTCGTGACCGCATAGATGATCCCATTTTGAATGTTGGGCGCAAACGCCGCGAAGTCGCGCCGCCGTGAGATGAAAGCGGCGTGGCCGTCTTTCTTGTCCATCGCGAGGATGGCGTTGTCGGCCCGTCGCCCGTAGACGTAATGTTCATCCTCGGCCAGGAACTGGTTGACGTCGGAAGCGACCCAGAGCGGCTTGCGATTGAAATCCCCCTGCCGCTTGTCAATGACCACCAGGCCGGTGCCGGGGACATATTGGAAGACCAGATCTTTAGTCACGTGCGGACTCGTATCGAGAGGAGTTCCGGCAGTGTATTGCCACTTGAGCTTACCCGTCTGACGATTCAGACATACCAGCGTCTCATCTTCGCTGGCGATATAGAGCCCCGAATCATCGACGACCAAGTCGGCTACGACCGCGCCGTGCATCCGGAAGATGCCGTCGTTGATGGGCCAAAGCGGGTTGCGCGTTTCGTTGTCAACGGCGGTGACTTCGCCATCTTCGGCGGCGGCATACACGGTATCTCCAAGCAGCGCCGGCGCCGCCGACACGGAGGTCCGGCCGAACATCAATTCCCAGACATGATCGGGAAATTTGCGCGTGATATCAGCCTTAACCACGCGGCCGCCGTTGCGGAAGTCGGCTCCGACATAGACGGCCGAACCTGATCCAACTGCGTTGCTTCGGATCGAGTAACTCAAAGTTTTGGGGCCAATGTAGTTGCCGGTGCGATCGTAAACTTCGAAATTGACGGTCGTGGGGAAGACGATGCGATCCCGCAGCACAACCGGCGACCGCAACTGATCTTTCCCGTGGGGCACATCGGCGATGGAGACGATGGATCCATCAGTGCGATTGATGATGTAAACGGTGCCCTTGTCTGTGTAAGCAAAGATATACGGGTCGCGCAGGAAGAGCCGATCGACCGTGCCGTTCTTTTGCTGTGTAGCAACAGCCCAGTCGCGCTCAAAGGATTGAATCGGAAGCGCCTGGGTCGGGACCGTCGGTTCGCCACGGTCCTTGACGCAGCCGCTCAGCAGCGGGTAGGCGCCCAGCAGGGCTCCGGCGATGACGATTTTGAAGGTCCTGGAAGCGGTGGAACTGGCGGAGTGCTGAGTCACGGGGGCTCCGGATCAAGAGACTCCGGGCGAGCGGCCCGGCGAAAAACCACTGGACAGACGCCCCTGAAAACGTTCGTTTCCAAGGGCGTTTGTATCGATCAAAACTTCAACGCTCAATTACGCCCCGAGCTTGCTGCTCAGGAGCGGGAACTGCTTCTGTTCGATTTCACGAGTGATCAGAATCGTCGGCTTTACGAGAATCAACAGGACCTGCTCGTCTTTGGCAAATGAGCGGTTGGTAAACAGCCGCTTGAGGAACGGGATCTTGGAAAGGACCGGCACTCCAGCCTCTTTCTCGATTTCACCGGCGATGGTCTGGCCGCCCAGAAGCAGCGTGCCGCCGTCCGGCACGGTAACGGTCGTGTTGACTTCGGTGATCTGCAATTCGGGCAATTCGATGGTCGCCGAGGGGGCGCCGCTGGTAAATCCAGTCGTCGCGCCACCCGTTCCTGTGCCGGCGATAAGCGAAGCCGACGCACCCTGCTGAAACGTGAACTGCTTGATGTCCACAACGTTGGCCAACTGCGGCCGCAACGTCAGCGTTACATATTTGCGATCGGCAGATACGGTGGCGGTGACGTCAAGCACGACGCCGGATTCCACGGTGCTGGGCACGGGCTGGAATCCGCTGACGCCCGTTCCAACGACCGCGATCAGGTTGCTGACGTACGCCTGTTCAAGAGCGACCACCACATAAGCGCGCTGGCCGTTATAAAGGGTGATGCGAGGCGCCTGCACGATCGTCGAGGTGACGCTGGCCTGCGTGGCACGGAGCAGCAACTGGACCTGGAAATCGTCTAGGAAGGTAAATCCGGTGGTCAGCGAGGTTGGCGAAGCTGTCGCCGGGCTGGAGCTGGCGCTACCGGTCGTATTTGCCGAGTTTCCGGAGGCCGTGCCACCCGTGCCTGCACCAGAGCCCAGGCTGCCGCCGCCGTTTCCACCGCCAGCGATACTGCCTGGCACACTGGTGAAGGGGCCGGAGGTAAAGCTCGACGAGTTACTGGTAACCGGAATCGGGCTGAGATACTTCGAAATATTGCCGTTGATGTTGAACAGCCAGTTCGCGTCAATGCCGACGTCTTCCAGGAAGTTGCGCTGAACGGTCAAGAAACGCGTTTCAACGGTCACCTGGATAGCGCGTTGTTCGCGAAGCTGCTCGAGCAGGTTGACCAGCGCCTTCTGATTTTCAGGCGTCTGGGTAACGATCAACTGACCTTGCAATTCTTTGATAGCGCCGACCGAGCCGCCGGCGTCGCGCCAGGAATCGGGGGCGATGGTGTCGGTGATGAGCTTGATAATTGAATCGACCAGTTCCTGGCGGGTCGGACCCGTCTGTTGCTGGTTCTGCTGGTTCTGCTGGTTGCTTTGTCCAAACAGCCCGCCTGAGCCACCGGCGCCACCACCGCCGACACCACCGCCGACGCCGCCGCCGACGCCCCCGCCCACGCCTCCCGCTCCACCGGCGGTAGAGTTGCTCAGCGATGTCAGGTCGAAGATCGGTGCATTGGTGAAATCAGGAATGTTGATGATGAGGTCGCGGATATCGTAGACGCGCGTCAGCTTGTTGTTGGCCAGATCGTCGGCGGTTGAAATCGTGATGACACCGTCGTCGATCGTGTAGCCCAGCTTCGTCGCGCCGCCGCTGACGTTTTCCAGAATGAGATTCAATGCCTTGGCGAACTTGACGTTACGCAGCTTGAGCGTCACCGGAGCCGTTCGGTCGATATTGGCCGCTTCGAGCGACTTCCAGTTGACGAAGATGTTCGCTCCGCTGACATCGCGAAGGAAATCAACGACGTCGCCAAAACCGACACCTTCGAATGACAATTCCGGAAGCGAGCGATCCAGCTGCGCCTGGGTCGCGCGGTCCTCGCGCTCGCCGGCGTGCTCCTGCGCGACGGTCTGGTCTCGCGTCGAGCTGATATCCGGCCAATCGGTTGGATAGCGCAATATGTCGTCATATGGAATGAGTTTCTCTTCAGCATCATTGAGCTGCGTGGTGAACTCGCGCTTACGCTGCTCCATGAAGTTGCGCTGCGTCTGGAACTGATACTTGTCTTCCAGCATCGGGCGCACGCCGATGGCATATTCGTTTGTGGGATCGAGCACGAGGATCTGATCCACCACACCCAGTGCTTCGCGATAGCGCGCCTGGGCCGTCAGGTTCTGGGCAGTCTGCCGCAGATCATCGATGGTGTGGCGGCGTTCGATTTCGGCCCGCTCGCGCTCCCTCTGTATTTGCGCAATTTGCCCACGGTTGCGCTCGGCTTCGGCCTGGCGCATCGCTACGTCTCGGGCCTGGTCGATCTGCACGCGGGTTGAAGCCAGCGTCTGATCGAACCGCCGCAATTCCTGGGGATTGAACAGTGTGCGATCAGCGCCAGCGGCAAGCTGCGCCTGCTGGAGGGACCGCTCTGCATCTTCCCAGCGCTGCGCCTGGATTGCCGTGTGAGCATCGCTGATGGCTGTATCAAAGCGGTAATTGATTTCCTGACGCCGCTCCTCAATGGGGCCTGCAGCGCGAGTCAGCAGCGGCGTGTTGCGTGGGTTGCGACCCTGAGCGGTGAGCACTTCATCAAGCCCGGCCTGGGCTTGCGAATTATTGGGATCCAGCCGAACCGCTTCGGCATACATCTCGCGAGCCTGATCGAGATTGCCGCCGTCCTGGGCGGCGCGGGCCTGGCCAACCAGCTCCTTGGCGCGCGTCGCATTCTGCTGGCGGCGAAGGTCATCGGCGCGGGAGGTGTCGCGCAAAACCTGCATGGCCTGATCGTCGGTTCCCGAAGGAGCCGTCTGCGTGGTCGGTGCCTGCAAGGCGCCGGCAGCGACGGTGCGCGAGCTGGCTTCGGTGTGCCGAGTCGATTCGATCCGGTCGGCATTCTCCTTCTTGTCCATTCGCGCGAGGTAAACATCGGCGCGGTCGCCCTCGAAGAGGCCAGGCTTGTAATCCTTGGCTGCTTCGAAATTCTTGCGGGCGTTGATCCAGTCGCCGGAGCGGTACTGCTGGAGGGCCAGCTTGTAATGCTCCTTGGGCGTCTGGGGCTGCGCTTGTGCAGGCGAAGGCTGCGCGCCGGTTGCCGGCGGCGCCTCATCGGCACTGGCGACGGCAGTCAGCGCGACTGGCGTGGCCATGGCCACAGCCAGGCTTAATGCCGCCAGGCGCTTGCGCCGCAGTCGCCTTTGCGAATCCTGCTTGTCGTCAAATGCGGAAAAATTGGAAGAAGAGATGCGAGAAAACGAGCCGGAGCGGTTGAAGAACACGATGTTCCTCCTCGGCGAAACTTGCGTTCCGCTGCTGTATGTCAGCCGTTCGCAGGACTCAAGTTGCCCGATGAGCACTTGAATCCCGCACGCCACGACGGCTGAAAAGTAACCAGCGCGTCGATCAACCCAAATACCCGCGCGCACTCCTGTCCACAGGAGAAGCGCACACGGACTTGAACTTTGATCGCTGGGCCATGCGCGGGAGAACCGGTTAGCTGAAAGTTCCTTGGTGCCAATCACTCGATTCAGGCAAGCCGCCCTGAATCGATAACCTTGGGTGCCGCGTCGTCATTTGGCGTCTATCGCGCCACCGCGTCGCGGACGGCCAGTGGAGTCCTGACTGCTACCGAGAATTCCCTTGCAGTCTGACTCCGCCCTGTAAAAGCCAAGCCGCCCTGAACGGCCCGGCCCGCCGGATTGGCGCGGAGTTTAAGCCAATCGAAGCGCCGTTGCAAATAAAATCGTCAATACTGGATGTGATGCTACAGAAATGATAAACCGCGCCGCCCCACCAGTCGTCCATCGTCCCAGAAAGATTGGGTTTGGAAACGAAAAAACACGGAAGGAACAGCATTCGGCATCCTTCCGTGCTTCGTGGCCGAGGACAGGCCGGGACTACTTTTCCTTGACGCGCTCGATGTCGGCGCCGACCGCCGCCAGCTTCTGTTCGATTTTTTCGTATCCGCGATCAATGTGATAGACACGATCGATGCGGGTCGTTCCCTTAGCGACCAATCCAGCCAGGACCAATGCCGCCGAGGCCCGCAGATCGCTGGCCATCACGCTGGCGCCCTGCAATTCCTTGGTGCCCTGGATGATGGCAGTCGGCCCTTCCTTGCGGATGCGGGCGCCCATGCGATTCAATTCGCCAACATGCAGAAAACGATCAGGGAAAATACGCTCGGTGACGACGCTAATCCCGTCGCCAAGGCAAAGCAGCGCCATGAGTTGCGCTTGCAGGTCAGTTGGGAAACCGGGGTACGGCTGCGTGGTCATTTCGACAGTATTGAGCCGACGGGCGGACGAGACATAGATCGTCCCGTTTTCGCGCTGGATTCGGATGCCCACATCTTCCAGGCGATCCTGAACGGCAATGAGATGGTCCAGATTGCAGTGCCGTAATTCCAATTCGCCATTGGTGATGGCGGCGGCGATCATGAAGGTGCCGCATTCGATGCGATCGGGGATGATCCGGTGTTCGGTGCCGATCAGCTCCGAAACGCCTTCAATGCGAATCTCGGGCGTGCCGTGCCCTTTGATCTTCGCGCCCATCTTGATGAGCATCTCGGCACAATCGACCACTTCCGGCTCGCAAGCCGCGCCGACCAGCACCGTCTCGCCCTCGGCCAAAGCCGCTGCACACAGCACGTTAATCGTTCCCAGGACCGTTGGCCCCTGCGCACCGCCGAGATACATCCGGCAGCCTTTCAATCGCCCGCGCACTTCGCCGACGATGTTGCCATTTTCAGTGCGGAACTCAGCTCCGAGCTTCTGCAAGCCGCGAACGTGAAGATCGACCGGCCGGTCGCCGATGGCGCAGCCGCCGGGAATCGACACGACCGCCTTACCGCGCTTAGCCAGGAGTGGCCCAAGAACGCAGATGCTGGCGCGCATCGTCTTGACGATGTCATAGCGCGCTTCGCAGTTCTTTTCGTCGGTGACTTCGATGTCGAGGGGGCCATTGAGTGAAGGCATGTCGCCATCACTGGCGGGGGAATCATGGCGATAAACGTGGCATCCCAGTTCGCCAATGAGCTTATTCATCGAATCGATGTCCGAAAGGCGTGGCACGCTTTTGAGCGTCGTCTTGCCTTTGGCCATCAATGTTGCAGCGATGATCGGCAGCGCGCTGTTTTTGCTGCCGCTGATTTCGATTTTACCTTTGAGACGTGTACCGCCCCGAATGAGGAAGCTATCCATCCGCGCCCGTCCTTAGGCCGCGGGAATAGCGATTGGGACGCCCTTCCCGCTTGACCCGATAGGTGTTTCGCGCGGCAGACAACGGTCTTGCCGCGTGTTTGGGTCTATCGGCCGCTCCATCGGCCGACGATCAAATTCTAAAGCGCTCGAGGAATTTCTCCCCAAGCCCGTCGGTTATCGGCCATCCAACTTAAAGAATGGCGCGATTCCGACTTCATCTATTGTGCGATTACGAGCGAATGAATGCAAGGGTTCGATACGGAGCAAAGCAGTCCAAACGACGATCTCACATCCGTGCGTCGGAAGAGCGTCCCACTTCGCTTGCGGCTTCGCGCATTTGAGCGTTCGCTTGCGCGAAGCCGCAAGCGGCGACAATGGGGCTTGTCACACGCGTTCGAAATACATACCGTCTGACAAAATCGCATTTAGACAGATCAAGGAGCCGCATCATGAGTCAATGGAAGGATTTTGTTGCGTTGGTCACGGGAGCCAACAAGGGACTTGGACTGGAAATCGCCCGCCAGCTTGGAAAGCTCGGTATTCGCGTTGTTATCGGCTCGCGGGATTTGGGCAAAGGTGAGCAGGCAGCCGCAAAGCTTAAAGAGGAAGGCGTTGATGCGCGGGCCGTGCAATTGGATGTGACCAGTAGCGACGACATCGCCGCCCTGCCAGCTTTCTTCCAGAACAACTACGGCCGGCTCGATATCCTCGTGAACAACGCCGGCATCAACGTCGAATCGGAATCCTGGCGTGGCTCGACCGCCGGCAACATCTCTTCTGACTCACTGCGAAAGACCTTCGACTCTAATTTCTTTGGCGCAGTCGCGATCACGCAGGCGTTGCTGCCGCTGATCAGCGCCAGCCCTGCGGGGCGTATCGTCAATCATTCCAGCATTCTGGGTTCGCTGACGCTCCAGGCCGACCCGAAATCACCGATTTACGACACCAAACCCTTTGGATACGACGCCTCCAAAGCGGCGCTCAATGCCTTCACCGTTCACCTGGCAGCAGAGCTGAAGCCCACAAAGGTGAAGGTCAATTCCGCTCATCCCGGCTGGGTGAAAACTGACCTGGGCACGGACGCCGCCCCGATGGAAACGCCAGAGGGCGCTCAGACCGCAGTGACGCTCGCAACGCTTCCAGAGAACGGGCCAACGGGTGGATTCTTCCACGCCGGCAATCGGCTGCCGTGGTAATCGGCAATATCTCAATTGCCAACGTGATCTAATTCATTCGCGCCGGTCGCTCGCCACGCCGGCGTATTTGATTTGGCAGCCGCAGAAATAGGCGGGAATTTTAGCGTAATCCGGAAAATGCCTGGCCGTGGGAGCGTTACCGCAATTCCTATCTCGAGCAACTTTGCATAGGCGTTGACCAGGCATAACCCCAGGCCACTGCCGGCGCCAGAGGTGCGCGCTCGATCCTTGCGCCAAAATGGCTGGAAAAGATGTCCCAGATCATCTGTTACCAATTCCGACTGGGTGTTGGAAATCGACAACTCCAAGGCTGAGTCGATTTGTGCCAGCTCGCACCAGATTTCGCCGGCATCGCTCGAGTATGTGACGGCATTGGAAAGCAAATTGCTCAGCAATGGCGACATCAGCGCGGGATCGGTTTGAACCACCAGGCTTGTCGGAAGATTCGAATGCATCCGCAGCGCCCTGCTTTCACCGGCCGCGCGATGCGGCTCCCACGCCGCCGAAAGGATCCGCGGCAGATCAACCTGCTGCATCACCACTGGAATCGATCGAGCTTCACAACGTGCCAGTGACAGAAGCGTCGTAACCAGCGACTCCATCTGCGTCGCGATCGCCAGCGCATCGCGATAATTCTGCTCGGCTGCCGAATCATCCAGCCACCGCAACGCCACTTCAGACATCGATCGAAGCTCCGCGATGGGCGTGCGCAGCTCATGCGCCACGTCGGCAGTAAACCGCCGCTCGCGCGCAAAAGCGTTCTCAAGCCGCAAGAGCAATTCATTGAGCCTTTGGGCGATCGGCCGCAATTCGCTCGGCAAGTGATCAATCGCAAATCGATAGTGCATCGAATCGGCGCCGATCGCAGCGACTTCCCGCGCCAGCTCGTGCAATGGGCCAAGCCCCCGCCGTACCGAGAACACAACCGCCAGCACGCTGGCTGCTGCGACCAGCGCGGTCATCAGAATCAGCGACGATGCGAGAAGGCCAAGCGTCTCATCCAATTCCCGCGTGTCCTGGGCGAGGACAACCGTGAAGATCGGAAGATGAGCCGCCTCGGCGGCGGGGTAATCGTCGGCATCGATGCGAACATGAAATTGCAGCGAGATCTCGCGACCCTTCGCACCATTTGGAAGCGTCACGCGCCGAGCTTCGTTTTGCGCTGAGGGCAGGGCGAGATCACGACTTCCTAAGGAAGGCGAGCGCGAAAAAACCTTGTCGCCCGCCCAGATTTCAAAATAGGCCGGATCCTGGCCCTCGCGGAAAGGCTCCAGTTCCGCGTCATTGGCGGTAAATTCGAGCTGGGCGTCCTCAAAGAGGACCATTCCGGCGACAAACTGCGCGCGGGACAAGAGCGAGCGATCATACTCGCGCGTCAGTCGAGAGCTGACATAGAAATAGAGGCCCGCGCCCGCTACCGCGAAGAGGGCAACGGTGATGAAAACCAATCGCCAGGCGAGATTGCGCTGAATCGATTTCATCCCGGCGCCCCCATGAGGTAACCCATTCCTCGCCGCGTGTGGATCAGCGATGGGCCGCCCGGCGGATCGATCTTCCGGCGTAGCGAGCAGATGGCCGACTCGACGACGTTGCTCATCGGCTCGACCTTGTCGTCATAAATATGGGCCTCAATTTGCGCCCGCGTGACGAGCTGCCCCGTGCGCAATGCCAGGTATTCCAGCAACGCAAATTCGCGAGGCGGAAGCTCCAGCCTTGCGGTGCCGCGCCGGGCGCTACGCCGGGTGAAATCGATTTCAAGATCTCCAACGCGAAGGGTCGATCGCTTCACGCCATACGCGCGTCGCGCGAGGGCTTCGACCCGCGCAAGCAGCTCATCGAACGCAAAGGGCTTGACCAAGTAGTCGTCAGCACCGGCACGAAGCCCCTCGACGCGATCCTCAACCGTGTCCTTCGCGGTCAGGATCAGAACATGCGTGTTCTTCCCCGCCTCGCGGAGCCTGGCCAGGATCGTCCGCCCATCGAGCCCCGGCAGCATGAGATCGAGAATGATCACGTCGTAATCATTGCTCGTCGCATACCAGAGCCCTTCGTGCCCATCGCCGCTCACGTCAATCGCATAGCCGGCCTTTCGCAGGCCGGCGCTGATGGAGCGCTGGAGACGCGGGGAATCTTCGATCAGGAGTAATCGCATGAACACCGGCCTGGTCGTGTGGTTCCCGATATTCTAACCGCAATGCAAGCTGCGCCTACTTTTTGTCGTCATCATCCTCGTGTTCGTTCTTCTGCGCGTTGGACGGCTTCTTGTCGCTGGCCTTGGATTCATCCTCTTCATCCAGCTTCTTGCTCAGCAGCATGCCTTTCGGATCGACGAGGATCTCATAGTTGTGGCCATCCAGTTTCACGTCGGCCTCGTAGACGGTCTTGCCCTTAAGCTGCTCCATGTCCACCGATTTGATTTCCTGCCCGATCGCCTCGCGCTTGAGCGTACTTTGCACTGCCTCGGGACATTGCGCGAAGGCAACCTTCTGCTCGTTTTCCTCTTTCTCCTCACCATTGGGCCGAGCCGATTGGCAGCTCATACTGACCGTCGCCAAAGAAAGCACCGCGATTGCGACATAACCAGATTTCATGAAGCCTCCATCCTTTTAATAACCAGACTTCTGCCGACGCATGAGGCAAGCCATTGCGCCATGCCGGCGGCATTGAGGGTCTAGACTACCTGTTGCAGATGATCGCATGATTACGATGCGGATCGCTGATGGAAAGAAATGCGGCCCATGCCTCCGCGCCAAATGGCCGCCATCATCAATGAATACTGGTGGATCGCGCCATTATAATGATCGGACCATGATGTATGGTTCCGGTCCCAGTATCGGCTCAGGTGATGAAGACATCGCCGATCTGATTCCGGAAAACGGCTGGACCAAATGGGGCATGGGCGTTGCGCTCGCCTGCCTGGTTCTTGCGTATGCCCTCGTCTGCATCATTCATCGCAGCGTAAGCTTTTATTATGAGTCGTGGGTTCCTTTTACGATTGCCGGGACTGATGCCGTTGCGATTGGAATCGCACTCGTGGGGCTCGCTCTTCTTCTGCACTGTCACTTTTTCTGGAGCCAGACGCGCCGGCTTGGAGGGCTCGCCGAGGTGGGAAAGGCGGTTGCCCTTGTGATCAGCATTGTGTCAGCCGCGGTCCTGATCGTCCGAATGGGAATTCTGAATCGCTGAAGCTTCATCTCAACCAACCCGGTGACAATGCCGCCTTCGTGGTAAACTCCAGCTTCGATCTCGAACGCGAGGGAGCTTGCGCATGCGACAGGCACTACTAGGTCTGATTCTCATTCTGATGATCTCCGTACCGGGCTTCGCCGATGATTGGCCGCAATGGCGTGGGCCGACGCGGGATGGTGTTTGGCGCGAGAGCGGGATTATTGAGAAGTTTCCGCGAGGCGGCTTGCAGATTCGCTGGCGCGCGCCGGTGGGCGCGGGGTATTCGAGCCCGACCGTCGCGAACGGACGCGTGTTTGTCATCGGCCGGCAGGTCAGCGAACCGCCGGCGAAGACGAGCAATGCTTTTCTTCGCGTCCACATTCCGGGCGATGAGCAGATCCTCTGCTTTAATGAAGCGGATGGCCGGAAAATATGGGAACAGAAGTATCCCAGCAATTACACGATGAGCTACAATGCCGGCCCGCGGGCGGCGCCGGCGGTGGATGGCAACCGTCTTTACACCCTTGGCGGCGAGGGCGATCTGCAATGCCGCGACGTGAGCGACGGAAAACTCATCTGGCAGAAGCATCTGGACCACACGCCCATGTGGGGCTTTGCCGCCAGCCCGCTGATTGATGGCAATCGTCTGATCGTCATCGGCGCGGACCCGGATGGAATTGCTCTGTCGCTGGATAAAAAGACTGGAGCGGAAGTCTGGAAGGCGCTTCCGGCCAAGGAGCCGGGCTACAGCTCGCCGATCATCATCGAGGCGGGCGGACGCCGGCAGTTGATCGTCTGGAATCCAGAATCTCTGAACTCGCTCGATCCGCAAACCGGAAAGCTGCTGTGGAGCGAGCCGTTTACCGTCACCAGCGGCATGAGCATCGCCACGCCAGTCCACGCGGGCGATCTGCTGTTCGTCACCTGCTTCTACAACGGCTCCATGATGATGCGGCTCGATTCGTCGCAGCCGACGGCCAAGCTGCTGTGGAAGATCGGCGGGAAAAATGAACGCAAAACCGAAGCGCTCCATGCGGTAATGTGCACTCCCATCATCACCGGTGGCCATATCTATGGCGTTTGCAGTTATGGCCAGCTTCGCTGCCTCGATGCTTTGTCCGGCCAGCGGATCTGGGAAACCTTCGGCGCCACGACTGGAGAACAGGGCGCGGTTCGCTGGGCCAACGCCTTTATCACACCCAATGCCGACCGCTATTTCCTCTTCAACGAAAGCGGCGACTTGATCATCGGACGACTAACCGTCAAGGGATTTGAACAAATCAGCAAAGCTCACCTGATTGATCCGACCAATGTCGATCCGGGTCGTGCGGTTGTGTGGTGTCAACCCGCGTATGCGGATCGAAGCATCTTCGTGCGGAATGATCGGGAGATTGTTTGTGCTTCCCTTGCCAAATAGAGGCTCACGAAAAGCTTGAAGTACGAATAATTCTTCCGAAGTACCGGCTCGCGTTAACCCGCGGCGGCATCTTCCGCGTCATAGTTGAATTCATCAGGATTGCGCGGGACTCGACTGGATCGCTCCCAGGCAATGGCCCGTTCAAGGCACTGCTTCGGTTCAACCACCTCGCGGTAGCCGAGTTCGTGGCGGATTCGTGTCGTATCAACAGTCCAGTCCTGCCGAAAATCCAGGTCTTCGGCCAGATGGGCTGGCAGACGATCATCCGGAATGACGCGCACTTGGCCGTTCCACTTAGCGACTGATCCGACCTCGCCTGCCCATTCAGCCCACATCGGCGGATCCGCTTCACCGACGTTGTAAATGCGCCCTGCCGACGACGGATGCGTAATGGCCAGCGCCAGGGCAGCCGCGACATTCTCGACATATCCGTGACTAAAGTGCCAGCCAGCCTGGCTTTGGCCCATCAAAATGAACGGGCGGTGATCGTCAATGCGCTGCACCCATCCCCGCAGGCGATGCAGGCTGTCGCCCGGCCCATAGACTGCAGGATATCGAAGGACCGTGCACGGGAATTTCGGATTGGACTGTGCAGCCCTTTCAACCAGAACCTTTTCGTACGTTCCATGAGCCAAAAGCTGTTCCCTAATCGGAGCATCCTCCTTCAACGGCACATCATCCGGCAGGCCGGGCTCAGTTCGTTTCAGACGACCGTACGCGCGATAGACATCGATGCTGCTGATTATGACAGCACGCGGCGCGATTGCGGCACCGCAATCGACGAGGCTTAATGCATCCGTCTCCGTAAACGCCACCATATGCACGATCACGTCGAGGCGAAGGTTTGATAGGCTGCCGCGAAGCGCAGGCAGATCGGCCTTATCACCCTGAAGTTGCGTTGCTCCTTGAAGCAGAGGTGAATCGCTTTTGGATCGATGCAGCAGCCAGACGTCGTGCCCTTGCGCGATGAGCAGGCGCACCGCGAACGGCCCTGTCATCTTTGCGCCGCCGATGAATAAAACCCGCATGCAGCCTCGCTTGTGAAGAGTAGCCGATCTATTGCTTTAGGGCTTAACAGCGCTTGTGGCAATAACGTGTCGAGGTAATAAGAGAGTGGGCCCTGGTCCGACAGGGCGAACCGATCGTCGAAGAATCGGCTAATGAGGAATCCGGCATCCAACCGGCCGCCCATGCGCTCAACACGCATCGGACGGGCTCCGCAGGCGGAGCGGCTAAAAGAGTACTCAGCGCCGTTCGGCTAGTTATTCCCGTTTCGGCTCGCCTCGAGATAACGCCCATGGCGCCCCGTATCGCGGCGGCGGAGGAATTCGATCATTTTCTTGACGTGTTCGTTGATCCCGTTTTGCGTGTCGTATTCGGCCATGGCGACGGCGAAGGGTTTTTTGCGATTGTAGAGATTGCGGTAAGCCGCATCGATGGCCGTGATGTCTTCCTCGGCAAAGCCGGCGCGGCGCATGCCGGTGTCATTGACGCCGCGGACTTTGTCGGCGCCGTCCACCTTGCAGTAAGGGGGAACGTCGTGGTGGATGCGGGAGTACGCCGCGACGAAGGAATAGCAGCCGACCGTCACAAAATGGTGCAGACCCACACCACCGGCGAGGGTCACGTAATCTTCGCAGCGCACATGGCCCGCGATCATGACATTGTTGGCGAAGGTCGCATTGGAGCCGATCTGCGCATCGTGACCGATGTGGCAATTCACCATGAACAGCCCGTTATCGGCGATTCGCGTAATCCCGCCGCCCTTTTCCGTCCCGGCATGAACGGTGACTGCTTCGCGGAAGACGTTAGCGCTGCCGATCTCCAACAGGGTCGAGCCGCCCTTGTATTTTTTATCCTGCGGCGCGGCACCGATTACGGAATTGGGGAAAAAGACGTTGTCCTTGCCGATGGTCGTTCGGCCCAGGATTGTCACGTTGTTGAGCAATCGGCAGCCGCTGTCGATCTTGACTTCCGGCCCGATGACGCAGAACGGCCCGATCTCGACATCCTCGGCAATTTCCGCCTGCGGGTCGATCACCGCGTGGGGCGAGATCTTGGGCATCGAATCGGAAAAGAATCGGAATCTCAGCAGGGAATGGAACCAGGGCGCACGTTTTGATTCTTTGCCCTTTTCGGCTGATTCCTGTTTCATAATGGTCACCGGCGACTCCCAGTTCCGGACGTAAACGGTCGATCAGACCGGCTCGGCGTCCACGAGCATGAATTTAATATCTGCCTCGCAGGCCAGCTTATCTTCAACAAAAGCCTTGCAACGAACGTGTCCGGTGCGGCTTTTCACGCGCACCGCCACCGCTTCCAGAAGCAGTTGGTCCCCAGGCACAACCGGATGTCGCATCTTCACCTTATCCATACTCAGCAGGACCGCAAGTTTCCCGGTGTGTTCCAGCTTCTGGCTTAAAAGCAGCCCACCAAGCTGAGCCATTGCCTCGACGATTAGTACGCCGGGCATGATGGGCGTTCCGGGGTAATGCCCCTGGAAGAAGATGTCGTTAAAGGTCACGTTTTTGATACCGACGGCCTTCTCGTCGCCCTGAATTTCCAGGACGCGATCGACCAGCAGCATCGGATAACGATGCGGCAAAATCCGCTGAATCCGGCGGATGTCCATCGCCGCATCGCGATGGACCAACTGCTCGCGCTGATAATTGGCATCCTGTTCCAGCAGTCGGCGGGCCAGCATGTGATTCAGGCGATGCCCACTGCGAAATGCGATAATCCGCCCGCGGATTGGCCGCCCGACCAGCGACAGATCGCCGATTAGATCCAGCACTTTGTGCCGCGCGCATTCATCGGCAAACCGAAACTGGTTCTCGACCGGCCCGTCTTTCGCGATGACCAATAGCTCCTTGGGCGACAAATGCTTGCCCAAGCCTCGGGCGCGAAGCTCGCGAGCCTCTTCTTCGAATACGAAAGTGCGGGCGGGGGCAAGTTGCGAAACGAAATCGTCGCCGCCCAGGCGGAAGCTGAAGGTCTGATGGCCCACCGGTTGGGCGGCCTCGAAATCGTAAACCAGCTCGAGCCGATCGGTCGGACCCGGCAGGGCTGCGAGGGTTGCGCCGTCCGCCGTCACTTGGATTGGCTTGCGGATAATCAGCGGTGCCAGCGCCTCTTCCTGCTCGACGACACCGGCCTCTTCAATGGCATCGACAAACCCCCGGCTGCTGCCATCGCCACCCGGGATCTCGCCGACTTCCCCGCCCGCAACCTTTACGACGGCATTGCTGATGCCCATGCCGGTCAGCGCCGCCAGGCAATGTTCGACTGTTTCGACGAACAACGTGCCGTTACGTAAACACGTTCGCCGTGGACGGTTAAGAACATTGGTGACCAGGGCAGGGATGGTCGCGACCTTGCCGTCCTGCTCGCGGATGAAGGTGATGCCGGTGTTGGGAGCCGAGGGCGCAAAGGTGAGCGTGGCCGTCTCTCCAGAGAACAGCCCGGGGCCTACAAATGATGCCTCGCGTGAAACCGTCTTTTGTCGTTCGATTACAGCCACTTCAGCTCGTTAATTCCTCAATTGCTTGACAAGCAACATTATACCCATGCCCATCCAACCTTAAAGGCGAGTCCGATAATCATCGGTCTGAGGCGGCTGAGACGTTAAAAATGGTGTTTAACGGCTCTGTCTGCCAGCCATGTAACTATGCAAAGGGTCTTACTTTGGAATTCCTTTGCGGGTTCTAAAATCGATAAGATGTGGGCGGAATCGAGGCGTCGAATGAAGGAGCTATCGCAATCCCCGGTCATTCTTGATTATGAGCGGCCTGTCGTTGAACTAATCGATGGGCGAGGATATCTCAAACGAATGCGCTTCTGGCGCGCGGTCACGGGCGGATGTCTACTTCTGTCGCTGTTTGGATTTCTCAATGTTCTTCTGGCGATCGCACCGCTGGTAGGCGCCATCGTCGCGGCAGTGCTGACGCTCAAATACCTCTGGCTCGCAGCTTATATCGAAGCCGGTCCCGGCTACGCCACGCGACATTTAGTGCTGGCGATCATTCTGCTGCCATGGGGATTCTTCGGCATCTTCCTCGTCCCGATCCTGCTGGAATCGGACATGCTCAAATGGCACGCGGAAGAGGATTGGGAAGCAGCGAGGGACTTGCAGGATCGTTTTCAAGATTGAAAGTGCCTCGCCTAAAGATTCCGCGTCGTTTCCAGCCACGTGCGGGCGATGAGCATATGACCCGTCGAGGTGGGATGGACGCCGTCGGTGGTCCAGGCGATGTCGGGGCGCATTTTGATGGCGGACACAAATGCACTATGCAGGGGGATGATCGCATCGGCGTAATAGCGCTCGCCAATTTTGCGGACGACCTTCACGTAGGGCGAAAGATACGCGTTCCCGTCCTTATGCGCCGGTGCCGTGATGACGGTCGGCTCACAGACAACGATTTTGCAGGCCGGCAGAAGCTCGCGCGTCTGCGCGATTAAATGGTCATAGGTGGCTTCAAAGGTTTCGACCGGCACGCCTTGTTTGCGGCCATCCAATCCGTGCCAAACGTCGTTGATCCCGATCATGACTGAAAGCACATCGGGGCGATGGGCGATGACATCGTTTTGCCAGCGGGCGGCCAGGTCGGTGACGCGGTGGCCGGAGATCCCCATGTTCATCACAAAGGGCGCACGCATGGGATCGGCAGCCAGCAGGTAATCGCGAATGCGCTGGACATACCCTAGACCCACATGGTTGGCATCCTCGTTGCGCTGGCAATCGGTAATGCTGTCGCCGATGAAAAGCAGCTTCGTCTGGGGGGTGAAGGAGATGGACATGACTGTATGTCTTACCGACGCGGCGGCACCGGCGCGAACGGGAAAATCCCCTGATGAGCCGATAGAATGGCCGCCGCATGGGTGAGATTCATCGCGATCAATATGTTTCGACCGTTCGGGCGAATGTGCCGCTCTGTAGCGAGCACTATCGGTTGGTGCTGCAACTGCCGGAGTTTCCAGCGACCGAGCCGGGGCAATTCATTCAGATTTCCTGCCGGGATTTGGATGTGGAGTATGGGCCGGAGCATGAATTAATTGAGCAAGATGGGCATTGGTCGAAGCCGATCGGGATGGAACTTCAGGCACCGCTGGCGATGCTGCGAAGGCCGTTCTCGTTGGCGGGGCGTCGGGATACAGGTGGTCACGTTGAATTGGACATCATCCACCGCGTCGTCGGCGTCGGCACCGATTGGATGAGCAGGCTTAAAGTTGGCGACCGGGTTCATATTCTTGGGCCGCTGGGGAACAGATTCACGCTGCCAGCCTCGGATCAGCAAGCCATTTTGGTCGGCGGCGGCGTGGGGATTCCGCCGATGCTTTATCTGGCGGAGCGATTGGCGGATCGGTCAGCAGTCGCTTTTTGTGGCGCGCTGCGGCGAGATCTGCTGCCGCTGACGATTCGCGAGGGCGTTCGCGGCGCAGCGGATTCAGCACCGCGCGAGGACATTGTCGAATTTGCCCGCCATGGAGTTGCCTCGGTGATCACCACCGACGATGGCAGCTACGGATTCCGCGGATTCGTGACGCAGGCGCTCGAACAATATCTCGATTCGCTCGAGTCAGCCTTGGTGAAACCGATCGTCTACACCTGCGGCCCCGAGCCGATGATGAAGCGGGTTGCTGATATCGCGCAGGCGCGAGGGATTGAATGTCAAATTGCTGTTGAACGCGCAATGGCCTGCGGCATGGGCACCTGCCAGAGCTGCTGCATCAAAGTCCGTCGGCCTCCTGCCGCCGCTTCAGGCGGCCGCGACTGGGTGTACCGGCTGGCCTGCACCGATGGGCCGGTGTTTCGAGGGGCAGAGTTGCTCTGGTAGTTGTTTTTGCGCCATGACGCGCGCGTCGTGGCCCAGCAACGGCCTTGTTCATTCTAACAGTCTGTAGCACCGGGACTTAAAAAGATAAGATCGCTGGCCCCCGACTCGCCGCGCGCGTCATTTTGTGTCCTTTTGCGACATGCGTCAGTCTGCGTGCCTCGGGCCCAACAAAAAGCCGTGGAAGAAATCGAACATCGCGGAAGAATTGGCAGTGCCGATCAGACAATACTTGTGTAAATCGGGCACTGCTGGGCCTCACTTGGGGTTTTTGCAGGGTTGTTGACTGAAAGCTTCAGGAGTTGCCAATGGTTGGATGGTTCAAGCACCGCACAAAACGAAAGAAACCAGCGATGGCGGCGCTTCGCCGGGCGATGATCGAAGGACTCGAAAGCCGAACGCTTCTGTCGGCTGCCGTCGAGGCGACGCTCAAGCCCAACCTCAGCATCCTTGCTTCTTCAACGACAGCCACGGATGTGCAGGGCTACACCCCCGCGCAGATGGCCAAGGCGTACGGCTTCGATCAGATTTCGCTCCCGGGCGGGGTGACTGGAAACGGCAAAGGGCAGACGATCGCGATTATCGATGCCTACAACGATCCCAATATCACCGCCGACCTGAAGGTGTTCGACAGCCAATTCAGTCTTCCGGATCCAACGAGTTTCAAGATCGTCAACCAGACCGGCGGCAGCAAGCTGCCCACCACCGACTCCGGCTGGGCGGGTGAAATTTCGCTTGACGTTGAATGGGCTCATGCCATGGCGCCGGGCGCGAACATCCTGCTGGTCGAGGCCAATTCATCCAGCGTGGATGACCTGATGGCGGGCGTGAAATTTGCTCGAACGCAGTCAGGTGTATCGGCAGTCTCGATGAGCTGGGGTGGAAGTGAATTTTTCAGTTGGGGGCTCGGCAACAGCAGCGGCGAATCGCAGAGCCAGACTAATTTTGACCCGTTCTTCACAACCCCCTCCGGCCATCAGGGCATCACCTTTATCGCCTCGGCTGGTGACAGCGGAACGTTTTCGGGCGTCGAGTGGCCGGCGAGCTCACCGAATGTGCTTTCAGTTGGCGGCACGACGCTGAATCTCCAAAGCGACGGCACCTATCTCAGCGAAAGCGGCTGGAGCGGAACCAGCGGCGGATACAGCCAGGTGGAATCGGAGCCGAGCTGGCAAAGCAATGTGCAAAATAGCGGCGCGCGAAGCTCGCCGGATGTGGCCTACAACGCCGATCCGAATACGGGCGTGCCGGTTTATGACTCGCTGCCCGATCAGGGGTACAGCGGCTGGCAGGAAGTGGGCGGCACCAGTGCCGGCGCGCCGCAGTGGGCTGCGCTGATTGCCATTGCCGATCAGGCTCGCGCTCTGCAAGGACAGACGACTCTCGACGGCGCGAATCAGACGATGTCGATGCTTTACAATCTGTATAGCGCGCCTGGATCGACCGATTACTCGACCTACACCTCTTATTTCAATGATGTGTCATCGAGCAATGGCGGACGCGTGCGATGGCGATGGGGATTCGGCGGCTTTGGCGATCAAGGCTCGGCAACCAGCGGATATGACATCATCACCGGGCTGGGAAGCCCGCATGCAAATCAGATCGTCGATGCGCTGTCGGGCCTGACCAGTTCGAGCGGCTCGACCGGATCGACGAGTGGCTCATCCGGATCAAACGGCAATGGTTCAAACGGCTCGACTTCCAATGGCGGCGCGACCAGCACGCCTCAACAACTCCCCGCTTCTCCGCTGACGGCCATCGTTGTCGCGCAATCGAACGACAATGCGATGGAAGGTTCATCCGGTTGGATCAAGCTGCGCATCATCAACACCGGCGCGGGCCTCTATCAGGGGCCGACGACGATCGACCTATATGCCTCTTCCGACAGCAGCTATTCGGCCGACGACGCTTATATCACGACGCAGGACCAGGCCAAGCTCACGCTGCGAGCCGGCGCGTCGAAGGTGATCCGGATCAAATACGATTATCCGACCGGCCTTTCCAGCGGCGATTATTATGTGATTGCGTCGGTTAATGCGGTCGGCACCGATACCGCCGCCGCCCAGGCTGCGACGAATCTCCCGATTACACTTTCGCCGGCAACAGTGGATCTGGCGGCTTCGTTCCCGGAAAGCTCCGTCGCCGTGACACCCGGCTCCAATGCGACCGCGACGGTCACGATCAGCAATGAAGGCAACGTCACCGCGATCGGCACGCTCTCGCTGAGCCTTTATGCGTCCAATGATCAGACGCTCGACAACTCCGACCAGCTTCTCACGACGCTCCCGAGCGTGAAGATCCGGCTCAAGCCCGGGAAGTCGATCACGCTGCACGTGCGATTTGGCGCCCCGAGCGATAGGCCTGCGGGGAACTATGACCTGATCGCGTCGATTACGTCAGCGACGCAGATCGCTGACTCGAATTCATCGAACGACACGGCGGTTGTCGCGACGAGCATCGCGTAATAAATGGAATCGAGACGAGAACCAAAGAGCATGGATGCCAATGCAATGAGATTGAGAAACGAATAAGCCGTCGGCGGTCTTCCCCGAGTGGGTTTCCCCCCGCCCGCTCAACCGCCGACGGTTTTTATAATTCTATCAGCTCGAGGGTTGGGTCTGGGGCGGGTGGATCGGTTGCTTCTCTATCGGCAATCGTGTTCGCCCCAGATCCAGCCGTCGGGCTATTTTATTGAGTCCAATGCAATCAGGTGCCGCACGACGCCGCGACCGAGCGCCCGCAGGTTGTAGCCGCCTTCCAGGGCGCTGACGATCTTCCCGTCGCAATGGGCGTCGGCTGCTTGACCCAGCAACTCCGTCATCTGCCCGAACCCGGCTTCGCTTAAATTGATCTGCGCCAGCGGGTCATCGCGATGGCCATCAAATCCCGCAGAAATCAGCAGGAATTCGGGTTTGAATGCGTCCACGGCCGGCAGGACTTTTTCGTGAAATGTTGAGATGTACTCAGCATCGCCGGTGCCGGGATTCATGGGCAAATTGACTGTGAAGCCCTTACCCTTGCCGACACCTGTTTCCCGAGCAAATCCGCTGCCGGGATAAAGCGTGCGCGGGTCCTGGTGCAGGCTGATAAAGAGCACACTGGGATCTTCTTCAAAGACGGCCTGGGTGCCGTTGCCGTGATGCACGTCGAAATCGATGATGGCGATTTTGCCGACGCCATATGCCTGCTGGAGATATCGGGCGGCGATGGAGACATTCGCAAAGAGGCAAAACCCCATCGCCTGCGCTGGCTCGGCATGGTGGCCGGGCGGACGTACCGCCGCGAAGGCGCGGGCCGCTTTTCCGCTCGCAACCGCACCACAGCAGGAAATCAGTGCTCCGACCGCTGTCAAGGCAATTTGAAAGCTCTCGGGTCCGACTGGCGTGTCACCCTGATCCAGCACGCCGCCGCCCATGGCACAGACATGGCGCACATGTTCGACGTGCTCGCGCGGATGGACAGTCAGTAGCCATCGCTCATCAGTCGGTTGAGGTTCAGGGAGCTCGATCAGCTTGCGACGAGCCGGCTCCATCGTGCCTAGATCAATTGAAAAATCGGGAAACGGATCGGGAGAATCGATCAACTTCGCCTCGCGCACGGCGCGGGCGACAGCGCGAATCCGATCCGGCCGCTCGGGATGATGAGGGCCGGTCTGATGAAGCGCGAATCGCGGGCTGGAACAGAAAGCTACCGACATTGCAGATTGACCACTTCGGCGCCAAGTTTAGCCGCCCGGCTTGTTGGGCGCTTCTTCTATTTCCCTGCTGGCGCCGCGGCGGCTTTCAACTCCTCTTCCGCGCCCGGTGGAAGCGGAACCTGATTCGGATTTCGCAGGTACGCCACCAGATCGCGAATGTCGGAATTGCTGAAATTATCGAGAATGCCGTCAGGCATCATCGACAGCTCGCTAAGCTTCCGCCGTTTGATCTCATTCTTGGGGACCAGCAGATCTTCGTTGGGGATCACGACGGTGATCGACTTGTCATCCTCCTTCTTGACGATGCCGACGATGGTTCGGCCATCGGTCGTCTGGATCATCGTGCTGCGATAATCGTTGGGGATGATCGCATTGGGGTCGACCATATTTTCCAGCAGATAAGAAAGATCGCCGCGATTGGAGCCGGTCAGGTCAGGACCGACGTGGCCGCCGGCGTCGTAGAGTGTGTGACATTGCATGCAGGTCTTGGCAAACAGCACGCGGCCATGCGGCATGCTCGGTGCCTTGCCGCGCGCTTCGACAATCTTGCGAACCTGCTCGATCCGCGCCTTCTTATCAGCCGGGCTGTCTCGCAGAATGCCCCAGACCTTGGCCACCTGCTGATCCAGCTCTGGATCGCTGAGCGTGCGAAGCTGGCGGACGATGTCAGCAGAGAAATCTTTCGATGAAACCTTGCCTGCCTGCACCGCCGACACCAACTCCTTCGCATATTCCGTCCGTGAGGAAAGCGTAATCAACGCGTCTTTCTTTTCCTGCTGATCGTAGGAATCGTAGTGCGAGAGAATTGCCTCTGCTGATTTCGGATCATCATAGGCCGCCAACCCGCGAAGCGCGGTTTCGCGAACCGCGCTATCGCCCAGCAATTCCTGCAATTGTGCCGGCAGCTTTGAATCCTTGATGCCCAGAAGCGATTCGATGGCGTCATTGCGATCGGCGGGTTTGGCGTTGCTGTCGCCGGCAATCTTGCGCATCTGATCAATTGCTGTTTCGCTGCCGAATGTCACTGCGAGGGCGCGCGATTCTTTGCGCACCTGTGCGTCTGAACTTTCCGCCAACGTCGGCTCCAGCGATTTCCACCCTTCTGGCATCTCGACGCTGCGCCGGCCGCGCAGGCTATCGCGAATGCCCTTCAACAGATCGAGCTGCTTCTGGGAATCACTCACATGCGACAGCGCCGTCACCAGCTTTTCGGTTGCGTTGCCGCCCATGCTGCCAATTCGACGAGCCGTGAAAGAAAGAATGTTGGGAATCTCAGTGCTCGATGCCATCGCCAGGGCGCGATCCGGATCGGCCGCACACGGCGCTTCCATCGCATACCAATCCATCAACGGAAGATTGTGGTCCTTGGCATCTTCTGGGTGCGAAAGCAGTCCGCCAAGAATGTCCCAAGTTTGCTCGGCTGGCATGCGCTGACAAGCCGAAGCGAGATAGAGCCGAACGACCGGCGATGCGCTCTCCTTCGCCAGGCGGGCGAATTCGCGCACCGCTTCGCTGGATGGATGCTTGTCTTCGCAGAGGAACTGGATCGTCCAAGCGGTCACATAGGGCTGATCGCTCTTGAGCAATTCCATCGCCACGTCGTCGCTGATGCCATTGATACAGTGCAAAGCCCACAACGCCCGAAGCTTTCGGCTTTCATCCGGATTCTTGCGGAGAACCTCGAGCAATTGGGCTTTGGCACTTGAATCCAGCACCCCCGCCGCGGCACGTTCCTGAAGCACACGCCGTGCTTCGCGCACACGCCACTCATGCTTATCGAGTTGCAGCTTCACCAGCTCGGCATCATCCATCTTGCGAAGATCGATCTGCGTGGTCGGCGTGTTGCCGTAGACGATCTTGAAGATTCGGCCGCTGGTAAAATCATGCACCGCCGGGTTGGGGCTGTGGCATTGGTTGCGGTCATACCAGTCGATCATGTAGACCGAGCCGTCCTGGTCGTAGCGAAGGTTAACGATCTGGCTGAACAGATCGTTGAAGAGGATGAAATCCTTCCCATGGTGGCCCACGAAGCTTGACCCCCTAGCCTCCGGGATGTCCATGTTGATGCGGGCCCCATGAATATTGTTCATGAAGTATTGCCCGACAAACTGTTGCGGCCAGGAGCCGCCCTGGTAAACCATCAGGCCAGCGTGAGCATGTCCGCCACCGGCTGCATCGGACTTTCCGTTTGCCGCCCAGGGATTGGGCGCTTTGGCCCAGTGAACGTGGTCGGCAATCGTCTTGATGTCATCATAAACGTATGGGTCATCATGTTGGCCCGCCTGGCGCAGGTAATGCGCGCCCTGAATGATGTGCCAGAGATGGGGAATCACGCAGGCTTCGATGATGCACTGGCCGTGGTCGTCCCAATCGATGCCCCAGGGGTTGCTGGTTCCCTCGGCGAAGCGCTCGAAGATGTGTTTCGTCGGATGATAGCGCCAGATGCCGGCGTCGATATAGGTTCGCTCATTGCGCGGCGTTCCGGGCTTGCCCACGTTCGACTTGGTGAACACGCCCTGGTTTCCATAGAGCCAGCCATCCGGTCCCCAGCAGAAGGTGTTGAGCGTTTCGTGCGTGTCCTGGTAGCCAAACCCATCGAGCAGAATCTGCGGAGGTCCGGCCGGCTTATCGCCGCTGGCATCGATGGGGATATACATCAGATAAGGCGCAGCCCCTACCCACACGCCGCCGAAACCGACTTCGATTCCGCTGACGAGATTGAGGCCATCCATGAAAGTCGTGCGCTTGGTGAAATGACCATCGCCTTTGGTGTCTTCGAAGATGAGGATTCGGTCATTGCCCATGCCTTCCTTGGCGCGCTGCGGATAAGTGAGACCCTCGACAACCCATAGCCGGCCGCGCTCGTCTTCCGTGAAGGCAATCGGATTGACGATGTCCGGCTCCTGCGCGTAAAGATGCGCCTTGAAGCCATCCGGCATCGTCATCACCTGAGCCGCCAATTCACCGGGAATGCCGGCATATTTGTAAACGTCCGGCTTCAGGTTCGTCGTCGCACTCGGTTCGAGTTCATTGGCGAAGGTCGGACGCTGGTCGTAGAAAACAAAATTGTCGAAATTGATGTGGCCCCAGCCACCCTTCTTGTCATCGACCAGCCGAATGTAGATGCGGTGATCCATCAGCTTTTGCAGATCAACGACGACGGGCCGAAGGTCCTCGCTGTCGGTGCCGGTGCTTTGAAAGACGATGCGGTCGCCGGGCGATTCGACCAATTCTACCCGCGTCTCCGGCCACGATCCGCCGCCGATGAGGAAACTGGCCCATCGATGCGTGACTTTGAAGGGGACGCTGGTGAGCGTGCCGGTTCCGTCATCGCCGTGCTTTTCGAATCCGCCGATCCAATATTCGCCCTGGTGGCGCGACCATGAAGTATCGCGGCGTGGATGAACGGTGTCGCCGCGGACGGGCTGATCATCAAATGCGTTACCGGTCGCCTTCCAGTCCTTGAGATTGCCGGTTTCGAAATCGAGATTCAATGGTTTCCCATCATCTCCCAGCGGACGGATCGGCCCATTGGACTGAGCCGCCAATTCCACGGCAGCAACTCCGCCGACAATCAGACAAGCCGCGATCAATCGAGAGATTCTCATGGAACGATCCCGTGATTCTTTAGGTGAAGCGAAGCGCCCGGATTTCCAAGACAAAAACAGACCGGCCGCCGCCGATGCGAGCGCGGGTCAATGTAACGGCGGTGGCCGTCCAATTCCACAATTTTGATTGAGGAGCCTCGGGACAGGAGCAGGTACAGACCGGTCCTTTAATCAGGCCTTGCTTGTTGGTGCGAGCTTCTTGAGCAATGTGGCCAGTGCGGCTTGCACTTTCTTCGCGGCCCGCGATTGTTTGGCGGCGGCAATACGCGCTTGCCGGGCGGCTTTCTGGGCCGCTAGGCGGGCGGCGCGGATTTCCTTTTTCGTCGGCTGGGTCGCCGTCGTTTGGATCGCGGGAGCCACGACTGCACGTGCAGCGGTAGTCGTAGTGGTGGTCGTCATCGCGGCCATCGTTGCAGGCGCCGCTGCGGGCGCACTGGAAATCAAACGCGCGCCGGCCCAGTCGCCGTGGTCGTAATCGGGGCCGTCACCGGCATCGCCGCAGATGAGGGTGAGCTGCTGGACTCCGGTCACATTCAAATTGAAGCTTTGGGTGGCGCTGGTGGGCGTCATGACGCCGCTGTCGAAAATCTTAGTGCCGTCGGCAAGCACCTGGAAATCGACGGTGCCATTGACGGTTTCTTCATCATCGATACCGACGTCGCAGAGGAAGTTGCTATAAGCGCCGCCGAGATTGTAGACGATCTGCGAGATTGCATTGGTCCCCAATCCTTTTGCATAGGTAACCCCATTGAGCGTAAGCGTGCGGCCATCGCCCGAACCTGAGCCGCCCACGCTCATGTCTTTCTCGACCGGACCCCAGCCGTTAGTCGCAGAAACCCAGTTCAAATCGCTGAGATAAGTAACGGTGGATGCAGCGGCGAAGGTTGTCGCTGGGGCGACATTGCTGGCAGCCGAATCACCCGCGCCATTGCTGGCGATCACCCGATAGGAATAGGTAGTACTGGCAGAGAGCCCGGTATCGCTGTAGCTGGTCGTGTTCGCAGCCAGCGTCGTGATGGTGGTGAAATTGACTCCATCGGTCGATCGCTCGACCTTGAAGCTATTTTCGTTGCTGGAGTTGTCCTTCCAGGACAGATTGATCTGGCTGGAAGAGATCGCGCTGGCTGAAAGATTCGACGGCGCAGCGGGAACGACCGGTGTCGAGCTTGGGATGAGCCGAGCGCCGGCCCAGTCGCCATGGTCGTAGTCGGGACCGTCACCGGCATCGCCGCAGATAAGGGTGAGCTGTTTCACGCCCGTTATGTTGAGATTGAAGCTTTGCGTTGCGCTGGTCGGCGTCATGACGCCGCTGTCGAAGATCTTGGTGCCGTCGGCAAGCACTTGGAAATCGACGGTGCCGTTGGTTGTTTCCTCATCATCGATGCCGACATCGCAGAGGAAGTTAGTGTAAGCGCCGCCGAGGTTGTAGACGATTTGCGAGATTGCGTTGGTGCCCAGTCCCTTGGCGTAGGTAACGCCATTGAGCGTGAGCGTGTGTCCATCGCCCGCGCCCTGGCCACCGACGCTCATATCTTTTTCAACCGGGCCCCATCCGTTGGTGGCGGACGCCCAATTGAGATCGCTGAGATAAACCAGGGGCGCAACCGGCGTGGTTAGCGTGGCGGTATTGGTGTAGGCGGAATTTCCGCCGAGATTCGTGGCGCGCACGCGATAGGAATATGTCGTGTTGGGCAAAACATTCGTATCGGTATAGCTGGTGACATTCGCGCCGGTCGTCGCGATCTGCGTGAAATTGATGCCATCGGTGCTGCGCTCGATGAGGAAACCGGTTTCGTCATTCGCGGCATCCTGCCAGGAGAGATTGACGCTCGTGTAGCTGGGCGCGGTGGCAACGAGATTCGTCGGCGCGGTCGGCGGCGGAGAAACGGTCGTATTGGTCAACTGGAACCAGTTGAACGTGAAGCCGGTGGCTTGATTGCCGTTCTGGTCGTAGCTGATGCGCAGCACATGGGTCCCGGCGGGCAGCGTGGCGGTTGCCGAAATGGTCGTCCAAGTGTTGTAGCTTCCCGTGGAAGGCACGGAAATCGGACCAGTCACATTCTGGCCATCGCAATTGACGTGGAAGATCGGAGAAGTGGTCTGTGCGTTCCCGACCCGGAAGTCAATTCGATAGGTGCCGCCTTGGGCGAGGTTGATGGTGTAATCGTCCCACTCGCCGGCGTAATTCCAGCCGATGGCATAGCCGCCGCCGGTGTCGGTCGATGCCGAGACATCGACGCCCTCTGCAAGGCGATACTGGCCGCCCTGGTTCTGGGGGTCGGCATCGTGATAAGCGATACCTTCGCCGCCATGGTTGTAATCTTCAGCCTGGATCACCGCGCCGTTGCCCGGAGCCAAACCCCAGTAGGGCGCTTCGCGGGGCGTGGGCGGGGATGTCGCCCAGGGAGAGAAGGTCTCGGTGCCGCCGGAGGTGGTGAACCACTGCGAGCCGGTCACGACATGGCCTTGGCCATAAATCGTGTCACCCGTGCCCGGCCCATCCCCGCCAGGGCCTGAGGCATTGCCCCACCAGTTATACTGGGCGTTAAATGGACCATCATATGAATTGCCATTGATGACCACCGACAGATGGCTGCCGTACGCGAAGGAGTTGCCGTAGAAATTATTGTAATTGACGACGAATCCGGAGCTATTGCCCGGCACACCCTTGCTGTCCACCGCGACAGCCGGGCCGGTATTGTCATAAACCGTGTTGTAATCGATCGTGACGTTGTGGTTGTTGCCCTCGAAGCGCAGGCTGCCGCTGTATTGATCGAGTGTGTCGGTGACGTAGTTGCCGGTGATGGTGATGCCGGTGGTGTTGAAGAAGAGCACCGCTTTGCCGTTGTGATCCATCACGTTGTTGGTCACGCGGATGTTCGACTGCGCATTGACGATGGAGGCTTCAAACGCGCAGGCGGCTTCGAGGGTGGTGGTGCTGTTACCGCCGCGGTTGTTGATGAAAGCGTTGGAATCGATCGTGACGTTGGTGAGATTCCCGCCGGAGATGCCCTGGTCGGTGTAGATTCCCCGGCCCCCGTCGCTGCCGGCGTTGTTGTTGTTTCTAAAGAGATTGTACTGGATGATGGCTGGATCGGTGCTGCTGTTGTTGGCCAGGAAGATCCCCGAGACGTTGTTCTGGATGACGTTGTTGACGATGTGCGTGCCGGACATCTTGGGCGCGATGACGATGCCGGCGCCGGTGGAGGTATCCTGATTGGTTTCGCTTTGCACCGTGAAGCCGTCGATGGTGACGTCACTGGCCTTGATGGAAAAGGCAGAGGTGCGGAAGCTTCCGGAAAGGGCTCCGGTCACGACGGTTTCACTGGCAGATCCAGTGATGCGCGAACCATTGCGGGCATCGACGCCGGCCTGTGCGCCTTTGAGCGTAAGCGATTTGGTAATGACGACCTGCTCGGGATAGGTGCCGGCATCGACGGTGATGACCGCGCCGGCCGAAGCTGCGTTCACCGCAGCCTGAATCGTCGAATATGCGGTAGTGCTGCCAACGATGTGAGCGGCCAGGAGACGGCGCTCTTCCAGAAGTTCGAGTGTCGGGACGCGACGATGTTTTCGATTGAGCCGCCTTTGAATGCGCAATGAACGACGCCGAGACTTGAACCAATACATAAGACCTTCCCACGGGCGAATAAACGCCCGCTCCCTTCCACTGGATCCGGTCAGAATCACGAGCTGCTCGTGAGTTCACCGGACCGACTTCAACAACTTTATGGCGTACCACCGATTTCAATTTCATCTGGAGCCAGTGGATCGTCGATAATTCTTTTCTTCTTTGCTGGAAGCTGCGCAACCGGGCGATCGCTGTAACCGTAGCTGGCCGCTATATCGAAATAGGCTTCGCCGCGACGCGAGACGTCGTTGACGATGACACCCAGTACCGTCGCGCCGACAGAAATCAGACCTTCATTGGCCAGCCGCGCGGCCTTGCGCGTTGATACGCCGGCGCGAAGCACCAGCAGCGTCAAGTCGCAGCAGGCGGCGATGATCCGAGCATCGGCCAAGCCCATCACCGGCGGCGCATCAACAATCACCTGGTCATACTTGTCAGCCAGCGTTTCGAGCATTTCAGAGAAGGCCGGGCTGTTGAGCAATTCCGCGGGGTTCATCGGCTTGATGCCGCAGGGCATCAGGTACAGATTCGAAACCGGCGTCACATGAATTGCCGCCTCGAGCTGCGCCTCTTCTCGCAAGACCGCGCAAAGCCCCAGCCGACCATCACGAACACCAAAAACTGAATGCTGCCGCGGGCTGCGCAGATCCGCATCGATCAGGAGCACGCGCTTGCCCGCCTGCGCCATGACACAAGCGAGGTTGGCCGCCGAAGTGGTCTTACCCTCCGCGGGCGAGGGCGATGTCACCAGAATCGTCTTGGATCGGTCCTTTGGCGCGCCGAAATAGATTGCCGTTCGCAGCGATCGATAAGCCTCGGCCACGTCGCTGGATGGATCCATGACCACCTTCTGCCCCGCCACGATCTGGCTTGCGCCGCCGGGGATTTGGGGGATCACGCCCAGCACCGACGAGCGTACGGCAGCACGAATCTCTTCAGCAGATCGGAGGCGGTCGTCCATCCAGTCGTGTCCCCATGCAAGTGTAATGCCGGCGCAAAGTCCGAGCATCAATGCGACGGCCAGCGTGCGAAGCGGCGCGGGATAGGACTTGCGGGCAATAGAAGCCGACTGGAAAAAGTCGATGTTCACGTCGCCGGCGGCGTTCTGAAGGTTCACATCATGAATGCGCGTTTCCAGCGTATCAACGAGCCTGCGCTGGCGATCGGTGTCCGCCTGCAATCGTGCGTATTCAGCGACCTTAGCGCTGACTTCGACCGCCTTTTTGTTCTCCTCATCGAACTGCTTTTGAAGATCATCCCGTAAGGCTTGTGAACGCAGATAACGGCGCTGCAGAGCATCCGCATAACCCGCCGAGAGGACTTCGAGCCGCTGCCTCGCTGCGACAACCGCCGGATGGTTCGGCAGATATCGCTGCTGCATCTCTTCGAGCCGCTGCTGAAGCTGGAGGATGTCGGTCCGCAGCATCTGTTCATCTTCGGAGCTGACCAGCACATTGCCCGGCGATGTCATCGCGCGCACTTCCGGCGGCACCGCCTTGGCGGCGGCTTCGTAATCCTGCTTGTCCTTGAGCACCTGCGCCCGCATCGATTCCAGTGACTGAGAAATCGTCGCCAGTTGCTGAAAGACGACATTCTGCTGATCTTTGCCACTCAACACGCCATAGCGCGATTCCAGCTCGGCCATCTTGGCGGTCGTTGCCGCCAGCCCCTGGTTCACACCATTCAATTCCGACTTGTAGGCTTCCAGCACGTCGGCGCTGTTGGAGCGCTTGTGGGGACGGGTCTGCCAACTGATGTAATTATCGATAATTGCATTAACAATGATCGGGGCTTCGTCGCGATAAGGCGTCTCGAAGGAGACTTCGATTGTGTCGTCCTTGCGGCCAACATCGACTTCCATGTTATTGCGAAGGATTTCGAGACGCGCATCGGCATCAGTAAAGGTCTTGAGGTCCCTGACGGTCTTGGCGTCGGGAAGATTGACCGGCATGGCCAGCGCGCCCGCCAGGACATCCCGTGCCATGATTTTTTCGCGCTGGGTATAGAGGAAATTGGCGTATTGCCCGACGTCTCCATTATCGCCCGCCAGGCGCGAACCGGCCGGTTGCACAGTGAAGATTCCGCGGCTGGTGTAACGTTTTTGAGCGGTCGAGATGAAGGCGATTGCCAGAAGCACCGCAACCACGACCGGGGCGATCACCAGCAATTTATTGCGCCACAGAACGCCCGCAATGTTAGTGGTGCCAACTGGCTGCGATGGACTTGAGGGTGTAGGCCACTGGCCATAACCATGCCCATGATCCAGGGACTGGGAGTTATTGGAAATAATTTTTGGACTCCCTCAAAAAGTGACACTCCCGCGACTCCTGGAGCCTTGGGAAATGCAGGGCACAGACTACTTCCGCGCCACTATTGAGAGCAAGTGCAAATCCTTCACGTCATCTGCCGACCGAAGCGCATGCCCGGCATATCCGGCATAATCGGAAGCAGTCGCTTTGGCGACTCAATGAAGACGATACGATTTGCCGCAAGCACCCAATCTTCCCCGATGGATTGGCTTGGTCCGTGCAAAGCGCTTGGGCGTCGTCGCCCGTCTTGCAAACCGGCAATTTTGGCGTAGCCGAATGGTGTATGCTGGTGTTAAATATTGCGCAACCGGCGACGGCCTTTATCCCGGGTCTTGAAGGGCGTGCGCCGGGCGGGAAAGGACATTTCGGAATGGGGATGGTCAACGTTCAGGTCTGGGATGCCACGGGAGCAAAGCGCCAGGAAGTGCAGATGCCCGATGACGCCCCGATCAACCGCATCCTGGCGGTGCTGATCGAGAAGATGAAGTTTCCGCAGTACGCGCCCGATGGGCAGCCGCTGAGCTACAAGTTCCACCATCGCGCCTCGGGGAAACAGTTGCTCGATGAACAATGCCTTGGCGACGTCGGCGTGCGCGACGGCGATGTGCTGCGCCTTCAGCCGGAAATAACCGCGGGATGACATGGCCCTTCAGGATTTAATCACCGTTGGCGGAACATCGAGCGAGACCCCTTCTGCTCCTGCAGCACCGGCGCCGATTCGCGTCAGCCATGCCGACACGCAGGCGGCACAGGATGACCGCTTTCATCGGTTTGGCCTGATCAGTTGGTGGGATCAAAAGAAGCTGGCCAATGCCCGGGTGCTGGTGATTGGCGCCGGCGCGCTGGGCAATGAAATCGTCAAGAATCTCGCCCTGCTGGGCGTCGGCAACATCCTGATTGCTGACATGGATCGCATCGAAAATTCCAACCTTTCGCGATCGATCCTGTATCGCGCTTCAGACAACGGATCATTCAAAGCCGAAGTGGCTGCCCGCGCCGCGCGGGAAGTTTACCCCGACATCAAAGCCGAGGCGTTTGTTGGAAACGTTGTCTATGACCTCGGGATGGGCGTCTTCCACTGGGCCGACGTCGTGATCGGGGGACTCGACAATCGCGAAGCGCGCTTGGCGATCAATCGCAATTGCTGGCGCGTCAATCGGCCATGGATCGACGGCGCGATCGAGCAGATTCAAGGCACCGCGCGGGTCTTCGCACCAGATGGCCCCTGCTACGAATGCACGATGTCGCAGACCGACTGGAAGCTGCTGCAAAACCGGCGTTCCTGCAATCTGCTTTCGCGCCCGGAAATGGAGGCGGGCAAGACTCCAACGACGCCGACCATCAGTTCCATCATCGCCGGCGTGCAATGCCAGGAAGCGATCAAGCTTTTGCACGGCATGGAAACGATCAAAGGTCGCGGCTGGGTCTTCAACGGTTTGACGACCGATTCCTACGCCATCGAATTTCAGCGCAAGGAAACCTGCTACAGCCATGAAATTCTCGAGCAGATTGTGCCGCTGGATGCGCGGGCCGATTCCATGACCGTTGGCGAACTTTTGGTTGAAGCTCGCAAGCTGGTGGGAGGCACTGCCGAGCTTGAACTGGGTCGCGATGTGCTGGAAAAGCTCGTCTGCCCGCGCTGCGGCCGAGAAGAGCAAGCCTTCATGTCGCTGGGAAAAGTCCCGGCCGAGCGCGCGCTCTGTCCGTATTGCCCGGACTCTCGCCGGGAAGTCGTGACCTTCTACAAGATTCGTGGGAACGAAACATTTCTCGATCGAACGTTGGCGCAGATCGGCGTGCCTGCGTTCGACATCATTATCGCCCGCTGTCGCGATCGCGCAGTCGGGCTGGAATTGGCCGGAGATGCGCAGGCGGTCTTGAAGTCCCTGAGAACCGCCGACATAGCCTCCGACCAGGAGGGACTGGCATGGGAATGAAAGGGAAGAGACGTCGCGGAGCGTCGTCCGAAGCGTCGGCTGTGGTGGATCCATTGGCCGGCACGGCTGCGCCGGAGGATGCGATCGAGGAAGGCGTCGAAGACGAAGATCATCATCTGGCGGCCCAATGCCGGTTTGATGATGATCCAGTTCCGACTGCCGAAGAAGCAGATCTCAACTCGCCGGCAGATGAATCGCACGTCGCGCCGGGATGTCCCGATGCAGATGCGATCGATCTTTCGGAGTTTCCGCTCCGGCCGATCGGTGAGGATGTTTCGGATCGGCAGAAGAAGTACCAGGTCATCGTCGATTCAGCCGTGATGGACGAAATTCACCGCCACGGAAAGAGCAACACCGATGTGGAACTCTGCGGCGTTTTGATCGGCAACGTCTATCAAGATGGCGCAGCTCCGTATCTTCTGATCGATGGTTCCATTCGCGGCAATGCCGCCGTGAGCAAAGGCACGCAGGTTACGTTTACTTCCGAAACCTGGACCCGCATTCACGAAGTGCTGGAGCGAGACTACCCCGACAGACGGATCGTCGGCTGGTATCACACGCATCCCGGCTTCGGAATTTTCCTTTCGGGAATGGACCTGTTCATCCAGGATCATTTTTTCAACGCGCCGTGGCAGGTGGCATTTGTGTACGACCCCATCGGCGGCGATGAGGGAATGTTTGTCTGGCGAAAGGGCAAATCGCTTCGCGAGCCACACCTGCTGACAGGTGATGCGCGCAGCGCACGAGGTGGCTGGCTGCATCGCGGTGTGGACTGGATCAAGCATCGCTTCGCTTCATGAGTGGCTATGGCGGAAGGCAAGATCATCATCACGCATGAAGATCTGCATAGCCGGCGGGTGGAAAACCGTCTGCGCGAGCAGCAGGCGATCGCGCGCAATCGGCTTTATGCCTCGCTCGAGGAAGACGCGCTGCCGGTTGCAACGACGAAGCCCACCCGCTTCTGGCACGGGTCGGCTTTCATCATGGCGGCCTTTGGATTGCTCGGCGGAATACTGGCATGGTGTGCGAGCCTGGGATTTGCAGCTGTCTTGTCGCACGGCGGCGGAAAAATGATCGGCTACCGCCCCACCGCCAAGGCTGATGCACTCGCGCTGATCAAGGCTTTGAATGACATCCAGGTCGCGCAGGACGCGAGCCGGTATTCACCGGAGCAAGCGAAGCTCGCCGCCGATGAAGTGCGCGCCAGTGGTCGCGAGAATCCTTACTTTGCGGTTGCCACCGATTCGCGGCTTTCCGATGCGCAGCGCGAAGTAAAGGTCGGCGAGCTCGATGATTCGGCCCGATACAGCGCTTTCCTCGTCGACGTGCTGCGATATGGAATCTGCGGTCTCATGATCGCCATGTGCCTGGCGGTGGCCGAGCCGATCAGTCAGAGGAAATTCGGCCACGCGACGCGCGTCGGGGCAGTTGGCGCGATTCTTGGACTCATCGGCGGCGTCATTGCCACGCTGTTGGCCGGGCGGATTGCGATCTGGGCTGGAAGTATTTTCACTCATGGATCGATCTTTCTTCGACAGATGGCTTCCGACTCCGCAGTCTGGGCGGCCCTCGGCCTTTCGCTTGGCCTGGCGTCAGGATTGGTGATGCGGAACTGGAAGAAGCTGGGCATTGGCCTGCTGGGAGGTCTGGTCGGCGGAGCGATTGGTGGTGCGCTCCTTGGGCCGATGCAGCGATGGACTCATGATCCACAGATCGCGCGACTGTTTGCGCTGGTTGTGATTGGCGTTGTTGCCGGCGCGAGCACAGGCCTGATCGAACATGCCACGCGCTCCGGCTGGCTGAAGGTCACAACCGGCATCATCGCCGGCAAGCAATTCATCGTTTACCGCAACCCGACGTACATCGGCAGCTCGCCCGATTGTCAGATTTACCTGTTCAAGGATCCAAAAGTCGGCAAGCGCCACGCGGCGGTTCATATCACGCCAGCGGGGATCGAACTGGAAAATCTGCCGCTGGGGATTTCGACAATGGTCAATGGCCGGGCGATTGATCGCGTCCCGCTTAAAAATGGCGACCGAATCGCAATTGGCGCGACGCAATTTGTGTTTCAGGAAAAGCGACCTACTGCCGCAAGGTGATTGGAAGCATGGCGACCCTTCTGATGGAACTTGGTAGTCACCGCCGGGCCGGCCAGCTTTCGGGGCGCGTTTTGATTGGCAGCCTTCCGATCAACACGATCCGCGTCGAGGATTCTGCGGTATCCAAAGTTCACGCCTGGGTCGGCAAGGATCGCGGCGGCTTTTACGTTGCCGATGCGGGAAGCCGGACCGGCACATTTGTAAACGGCCAGCGCGTCTCGGCTCGGCAGCCCCTTCGCGATGGCGATGAGATTCGCGTTGGGCCGCTGCGACTTTGGATCAGCCCCAATCTGTCGGCGCCGCCTGATGCAGAGCTGATCGATCTGACTCCAAAGCTGCTGGATGGCGCCGAAGTTCAGGGAGGCGTGTTCCATGAATGCCGATGCGGCGCGCCGATCTGGGTGCCGGCGGGATTCGATCTTCGCAGCGGCCAATGCCGATTTTGCGGGCGACCGATGGCTTCCAACGAGTCGAACGAGGAGCCACGGTCCGTAGGAGCATCAGAAGTTAAAGAGTCAACGGCATTGGAAACCTGTGCGATCTGTCAGTCGCCGATGGCTCAGGACGAAATAACACATGTTTGCCCCTCATGCGGGCTCGTCTTTCACGAAGAATGTTGGAAAGAAAATCGAGGCTGCGCCGCATATGGATGTGCGCAGGTCGGGATCACGGAGGCGTAAAGAGGCAGGAGCGGGAGCAGTGTATTGATGTTGGAAACAACCACATTACCCAGGACCATTTCTTTTGCATGTCCGGGCTGCGGCAAGCGATTTTCGGTGCCGTCGGGCTATGCGGGTCGGAAGGCGAACTGCAAGTTCTGTCATGGGCCAATCGTCGTTCCCGCCGCGCCTGAGCCGGTTGTCGAATCGCCAATTCCATCGCCTTCAGCTCCGCAAAGGATTGCGCCGCTGGAACCGGTGTCGCAGGAGCAGAGCCCCAAGCTGCCGATGCGTACGCGCCGGCTGATTGCCGAAGCGCGACAGATCGAACAGGCATTTTCGAATTCGCCATTGATCAAAGTCGCAAGTTCTGGAGGCGATCCGCCGGAGGTGTATCAGGTTGAATATCGCATCAAGGGCTTACGAAAAGGTTGGTTCGGCCGACCGCGCATCTGCACCGAGCATCGCGTGGAGATTCGTCTCACCAGTGATTACCCCCGCCTTGCGCCGCAGTGCAAGATGCTCACGCCGATCTTTCATCCCAATATTGATGCCGCAACGATCTGCGTAGGAGATCATTGGACGGCCGGCGAACGCCTGGTTGATTTGATCATCCGAATCGGCGAGATGATTGCTTACCAGGCTTACAACATCAAAAGCCCGCTTGATGGCCAAGCCGCGATGTGGGCCGATCTTCACGCCAACCGGCTTCCGATCGATGCGCGCGTGCTGAGCGCGGCTGAAATGAGTTGACTCAATTTCGCGACGTTTATCGGACAGCCGTCAGTAACTTGGCGCATTTACAATTTTCACTTGCGAAAAACCGTCGTTTGCCGTTTTATTGTGCGCCTGCGCCCACTTCGCGGGCGATCAAATCTCAACAGGAGCATCGATGCAGAGCACGGGTTGGGTGAAATGGGTCTTGGCGCTGGGTCTCTTGAGCGGGTGCATGGAAAAGCCCAAGCCGATTCCCCCGCCGCCTGAACCGGGGCCGGCCAGTCCGCAGGACATTGCGCGAATTCGTGCGGATCTTCGCCGTAACGATCCCAATGCACAGGTCGGCGAGGTGGAAGCGGTTTACAATAAGCTGGTTGCCATCACCGGTTTTCCCGTCCAGAATTTCCGCGTCGGCGAGGCAATGACGATCGTTGATTCAGAGCAGCACCTCATCGCCAATGCGGTCGTGGACAATGTCAGCGGTCAGTATGTGGTTGCGCGCTATGAGGTCGTAAAGCGCGAGCCGCGTAATGGCGATGTTGCCGTGCGCTTGTCGGAACACCGGCCGCCGCCGTCGATGCAACCCGAGACCGGTGGCGCCGGCGCCAATGATTTGAATGCGGCTCCCGCTCCCAGCAATCCACCGGCAGATACATCTAAGACTGTCGAGACGCCGGCAAACAATCCGCCGGCCGACAACACGAATAGCGCGCCGCAAAAGAGCCAGGTGCCGCCGGCAAACAATAACAATGAAAACGTCCCCAGCCCGACGGCGGGTCCGGGGCCTGATGAGAAAAAGCCGGCCACCGAACCGGCGACCAAGACCCAAACGCCGGCCCACAGCCCCAGCGAATTGAACAAGTGACCGCGGCGCCTTCTGATCGCGGCCCGGCTTCGCGCAGGCTCGTTCTCGCCAGCGCCTCGCCAAGGCGAAGGCAACTGCTGGAAGAAGCGAAGTTTGATTTTGTCATCGAGCCGGCAGACATCGATGAAGAAAATCACCCGCCTCTTGCGCCCGGCGACCTTGCGCAATGGCTGGCGGTGGCCAAGTGCGCGGTGATCTCCGATCGATTTCCATCGGACGTCATTTTGGCGGCGGATACGGTCGTCGCTCTGGGCTCGCAGATCCTTGGAAAACCGGGGGACGCCGCCCATGCCCGGGAAATGCTTGGCCAACTCTCGGGCACCATTCATGAAGTGATTACGGGCGTGGCGGTCGCCTGCCGTGCCAGTTCGCTGAAGCTTGAGGCGCGCGTTCATTCGACGGTCCAAATGCGAAATCTGTTGGCAAACGAAATCGATGACTATGTCGCCTCCGGCCAATGGATGGGCAAGGCCGGAGGCTATGGCATCCAGGATGCCGATCCTTTCGTCACTCGCATGTCCGGCGATCTGACCAATATCGTCGGGCTTCCCATGCAAAAGACGATGGAGCTTTTGGCAGCTGCGGGCATTCGACCAAGAACGCGCACCGCAAGCGGTAGCGGCTAAACGGCAAAGGACGGAGCTGCGCAGCGACAGCGGGATAGAGTGCGCCTCACGAACGCCATCTGCTATACTTGCCCATGGTGCTCGCCGAGCAATTTCACAATTGGACGTCCGATGCGCTGGTCGTGTTAATCGCGGCGGCCGGTCTGTATTACCTCTTTATTTCACGAGCCGCTCATCGGTTGTCCACCGTCGAAAACCGGGATGTCAACGAGCGCCGCATCCGCTTGCGACGCATCAACGCGGTAATGATGATCGTGCTGGCGGCGCTGCTTTTCCTGGCCACGCGTGTTCTGGGCACTCATCCAAGATCTCTGGCGCTGGTGATGCTCGGTATCCTGGTGTTGCTGGTGGTGATCGTCTGGCTCGCGATGGTCGATTTACGTATGCTGATGCAGCTTCGCGATCGCCGGCGCGATCACGACGCCTGGCAGCATCGCAACTAAAATTCGTAAAACGGTCGATATGGATTTCCTCTTCCCGGCGATTGTCTTCCTGGCGCTTTTCACCAGCGGCTGCCAGCAATCCCCATTGGGGCTGGCAACAGTGAAGATGAACATCGGCCAGCGCGCCTACACGCTAGAAGTGGCCAACACCCAGGCCTCGGAAGAGCATGGCCTGATGGAACGCGATTCGATGCCCGAAAATCACGGCATGATTTTCGTGTTCGCTAACGAGCGCGTGCTGGAATTCTGGATGAAAAACACCCGGTTCCCGCTCGATATCCTGTTCCTCGACTCAGATGGAAAGGTCGTTTCGATCAAGCGGATGAAAGCCTACGATTTGAACACGACTTCGAGCGTCTTTCCCGCTAAATATGCGATCGAATTGAATGCCGGGCAGGCACAAGTTTGTGGGATCAAGGTGGGCGACAAGCTTTCGATTCCCGCCGCGGCCAAAGATTCCCGCGAAGCGCCCTAAGCGCTTCTCAAACTTGCTTCGCACTCCATACGCTCAGCGATAGAGATGTCTACGACGCCCCCTCCGATTTCCTATGAAAAAACAACGCGATGGCGAAGTTGGGCGCGCCAGGCCACGCTGCCGCTAATCGTCATAACACTTGGATTGCTTGCACTGCTCTACGGTCCTTCAATTTCACGGCACGTAGAGCTTCTTCGCTGGCAACGGCGTGCGATGCGCTTCGATCGGCCTGCGGATCAAGTGGTTTACGAAGCAGACCCAGCACGCGCTCGGCCGCTGTTGCGATCATTTGCAGATATGGAGGCCACTAATTCGTCCGGAGCGCCGGTTTACGAGTTCAGCAGGACTTGGCGAGAGTTTTTCGCGATTCTCGAGCCTCCAGGTCGAAAACCAGGGGCCCTCTTGTTTCTCCACGAGCGATTGACGCCAAAGGGACAACGCCGCCTGGTTGCGGTGGACTTGCCTGCTCGATCGCAGCAGCCTGCGTTTCATATGCTGGTCTTTCGTCCAGGCACGATGGGCAGCAATCCGGCATTGCTTGACGAGAGTAGTTGGATGCCGCCGTTTTTGGTTGAGCCACGACCGGCAGGCCTTCGAATCATGGCCGGGGAGATTGATCCGCGCGATGCATCCCACTTCACAATCGCGTGGCAGGCGGATACGCAGTCGGGCATCGTCGATGGATATTTGCTGGAGAACGATCGCGTCATTCTCGAATCGCGGCAATAGGTCGAGTCATTTAGACCGCCACGCCCATCGTGCGCGGATCGATTTCGGTCATCGGATCGATCGGCTCCATGCCGGGTGCTCCGAGCGATCGGATGAGGGGAATTACTCCGACGGCAAGCACCATCATGATTCCCAGCGCCACAAATGGAGCGAGGTAGCGCATCGGCCGGGCGGCATCGGCGCCGAATGAATCGGTCCAGTAGCCCATGAGCCAAGGACTTGCACCGGCAATCGTCCCGGCGATCGAAAGAAATATTCCAACCAGACGTCCTCGCACATTGGCGGCAACGCGTTCCAGCATTGCCGCATCGCTAATCGCATAGCTCCCGAGTTGAAACGCCTGGAACAGGCAAAGGCCCAGCAGCACATGCGCGCGGCCGAAGAACGGGACCATCGCGATCGCAATGCCCCCGGCAATCAGCACGATCACTAATCCTGGCAGTCTTTTTCCGCGCGGCGTCAGATACACCGCCAGCGGATTGGCGATAATGCCAATCAGCATCATCGCGCCGACAATAAAACCGGTTCGTTTTGGATCAAAACCCATCGCCTTTTGAAGGTAGATGCTGGCCAAAGTCAGCGATGCGATGCCGGCAAAATCGCGAAAGCTGAGAATCGCGGCGATACCGATTACTTTTTTGCGCAGCGAAGGGCCAAGCGGCGGATGGATCTCTTGCCTTGAAGCGGCGGGCGGTCGCGCCGTTCGCACTTCGCGTCCGAAGATCAAAAACAGCACGCCAACGAAAATGCCCATCACCCCAAGTTCCACGCATGGCCTCTGCCAATTGGCAACGTGCCAGAGCGTCCAATGCGCGGTTTCCGCGCGCCAACCGGCATATTGCGGCCCGGCAAAAAATCCCAAGCCAGAGCCCATTCCCAGCAGGCCAATGGCCATTCCCGGCGATCGATTGAAATGCTCCGACACCAGTGAATTTGCCGCGGGATGAAAGAGCGTTCCTGAAGCGCCGCTCACCACGGCCAGCAAAAGCAACATCGAATAATCGCGCGTAAACCCAATCGCAATAATCGCGGCAGCATTGAAGATCAGCCCCCACCCCAGCAGAGCCCGCCTGCTGTAGCGATCCGCCAGCACCCCGGCTCCGTAGCTTCCGAAGGAATAGACCAACAGGTAAACCGTAACAATGAGGGCCGCCCGTTTGACTCCGGGCAAATGAAGATCTGCCGTGATCATCAGGTACAATGGGACGAGCATCGTTCCATAGGCGTGCGTAAAGGCATGCAGGATCACGGTTAAGGCTAATGTGAGTGGGCCGCGCTGGCGGTCGATCATGGGCGGATTATACGGGTGCCCGAACCAGCGGTCACTTTGTCTGATCACGACTTGATCGCCCATCGACAAACGTCCGGCCTGCTGATGGTTCTTAGAAGTAGCACGTTGCAGGTTTGACGGCTGGGGCGTCGATGAATTCTGTATCCGCGCCCGAAAATGGATTGACAAATCAGCGCAAGATTCGGCTTTGGAGCGACGTATGACACTGCGAATATTGCGGACATCATGGACGGCGGCGAAGTTCCTGGGTCACCACATGCCGAGGCTTCGCACTTGGGGCATGGTGGGCATGTGCCTGGTCATGATGTGGAGTGTCGATCAGCCGGCGCGGCGAGCCGAGGGATCGCGCGTGCGCAAGCCTCGCGCCTGGTTCGATGCCAAAGGGCTCTGCGTTTTTCCGCTGTCGTGCAAGCAACTCCCTTCCTCTCGCGATCAACTGGTTGAAGCGCTGATTGCCGGTTGGCACAAGTCATTGAAGTTCCCTGCTGCGGACGGGTCGTTCATTTCCATCGACGGCTCGCGCTATCCCGCCCTTTCGAGTCTCAAGATGGACCTCGGCGGCGCGAAGATGGATCTGACGAAAGACAACAAGAATGCCAAACCCAAAGGACGCGTCGAATCGGAGTTGACGGTTGGCAGCTTCGATCTCGATGGCCGCCCAATGCTGTGCGATCGCGCGAAGATGGATCTGCATTTCACGGCCACGCGCGCACGCCTGGACATGGAACACGATCAGGCGGGTCGTCCGTGCATGATGCTATCCGATGCGAAACAGGCCCGGCTCGATTTCCATACCACCCGCGCCGATCTGGAGCGAATTGTTCTTGTGACGTTGCGGGCACAAGCCAAGAACTATGGTGTCAGCGTCGACAAAGTGGAGATCAAGCTCGATTCGGATTCCGGCCGATCGCTGTCGCTGGATCTTCACCTGCTGACCAAAGTCGCGTTTGTGCCGGCGGGCATGCGGTTCCGGGCACATGTGGATATCGACAATTCGATGAACGCGAAGCTGACACATCTCACTTGCGAGGGAGATGAGGCGCTAGGGCCCTTGATCGTCGGCTTCATTCGCCCCGGTCTGGCCAAATATGAAGGCCGATCGAAGCCGGTCTTCAGCTTCCCCACCGGAAAGCTCAAGCTGCGCGACATTCAGGTGCACAGTGGAGACGAGATTCAGGTCGCGGCAACGTTTGGAAGCTGAGATGCTGTTTTGCGATCAGCGCGGGCCGGTGGGAAGCAGCAGTTCAACCGCTGATCGATCCGGAAGCGAAGGCTGAGCCCCAAATCCCTGACATGCCAGCGCCCCAGCCGTGTTGGCAAAGCGCATCGCCTCGGGCAATTCCATTTCTTCGACATGAGCGACGGCCCAGGCGCCAGTGAAGGCATCGCCGCAGGCGGTTGTATCCACTACATCCACCTTGTGGCCACGAATTGTGCGGATGGTGCCATCGCGTCCAACGTACTTCGCACCCTTGCTGCCGAGCTTCAGAAGGACGGCCTTGCAGCCTAGCTGCGCCAATCGGCTGGCGATCTGTTTGGAATCGCCAGAGCGCCTCCCGCGCCCGCGCGGCGCTCGATCGACGCCGATCAACTTTTCCGCTTCGCTTTGATTGGGCATCAATATATCGACCTGGCACAGCGCTCGTGGCAATCCCTTCTCAGGGACGGGCGCGGGATCGAGGATGGTGTGAACTCCATGCCGACGGCAGATTGCAATCGTGTGGGCAATCGTTTCGAGCGGGACTTCCAGTTGCATGACGACAGCCGACGCCGAGGCAATCACTCCTTCCGCAGCATCGATGTCGGCTGGGCAAAGATGCGAATTTGCTCCGGCGGCAACCACGATTGAATTTTCACCCTTGCGATCCACCAGGATCATGGCGACGCCGGTGGAGACGCCTTCCGTGACAGTCACGCGTTTGGTGTTGACGTGAAATTGAGCCAGCCCGCTGAGCAGTCGCGAGCCAAAATCGTCCTGGCCGACGCGCCCCACCAGATGCACTTCCGTGCCCGGCGCTGCGAGCCGCGCGGCGGCAACCGCCTGGTTGGCGCCTTTTCCGCCGGGCATCGTCACAAATCGATCGCCGGCCACAGTTTCGCCCGGCGCTGGCATGCGATGCGTGCGAACCGCCAAATCCATGTTGATCGAACCAACAACGACAATGCGCTTCTTTGCAGCCATCAGGATGGCAAGTTAACCGCAAAGTTGTGAAAAGTGACAATGCCAAATTTGCGACAAGCGCGCAATTGCCGTGATCCTGCCGTTTTTATCCGTGGTGCAGTAAATTAATGGCGTGGAACCCGTGCCGCCTTCAACTTCTCCTCCAGCCCTGCTGGAAATGACTCACATCACCAAGCGCTTTGGTGAAACCATTGCGCTGGCGGATGTGAGCCTGTGCGTGCAGCCGGGGGAAGTTCATGCACTGATCGGCGAAAACGGCGCGGGCAAATCGACGTTGATGAAAATCCTCTCGGGAGCTCAGCGAGCCGATAGCGGAACGATCACATTTGCCGGGAAACCGTTTGCCCCGGCAAATCCGCTGGATTCTCTGCAAGCCGGCATCGCGATGATCTATCAGGAACTGAACCTCGCCCCTCATTTGTCAGTCGAGGCAAACCTGATGCTTGGACGCGAAGCGTCGTCATGCGGATTTTTGACCGACGAAATCTTCGGTGGAAGCTGGTCGCGCAAGTGCGGCCAGACCCTCCAGCGACTTGGCCTGCATATTCCCATCAATCGCATCGTCGGAAAGCTCGGTGTCGCCGATCAGCAGATGATCGAAATCGCCCGTGCGCTCATCAGCGGTGCGCGGCTGATCATCATGGATGAGCCGACCAGCGCCCTGGCTCAACACGAAGTCCAACGGCTCTTCGAAATCATTCGCCAACTTCGCAATCAGGGCATCGCGATCGTCTACATCAGCCATTTCCTGGAAGAGATCGAAGCGATTGCCGACCGAATCACAATCCTGCGAGACGGGCGAACGATCGCCACTGGTCCGCTGCACCGATGGACTCGACCAAAAATTATCGAGGCCATGGTCGGCCGGCAGGTGGATGAGATGTATCCGCGGGTCGATCACTCGATCGGTGAACCTCTGCTGCACGTGAGCGGGCTTTGCGGGCGCAAGCTGCCCAAGCAGGTCGATCTCGTGCTTCATCGTGGTGAAATCCTGGGAATCGCGGGGCTCGTGGGCGCAGGACGAACCGAAATGCTCCGCACGCTCTTTGGCCTCGACCCGCGAAAGCGAGGCCAAGCCACCCTGAATGGAGTGAAGATCTCGCGCTTTGGCCCGGATGTCTGGAACTCGATGGGCGTTGGGCTGCTCAGCGAAGATCGCAAAGGAGAGGGGCTCGCGCAGAATCTTCCGTGCAGCAGCAACATCACGCTCTCGGCCCTCAAGAAGCAGTCGATCATGGGATGGCTCGGTCGAGGTGGCGAGCGAACCGCTTCCATGCGTCTCGCGCGACGACTCAATATCAAATGGGCCGACTGCGGCCAGCCGGTTTCGAGCCTCAGTGGAGGAAATCAGCAGAAAGTCGCACTCGCGCGATTGCTCTATGCCGATGCCGATGTGCTATTGATGGATGAGCCGACACGGGGGATTGATGTCGGAGCCAAGGTGGATATCTATCGCGCGATGGGCGAACTGGCGCAACAGGGGAAGGCCGTCTTGATGGTCAGCTCTTATCTGCCTGAATTGCTGGGCGTCTGCGACCGCATCGCGGTGATGAGCCGAGGCGTACTATCGCCGCCCTACCGGACCGAGGAGCTGAGCAGCGAAAAGATCATGCAGATGGCCGTGGGGTCATAACAGTACCGACGGCCAAGCTACCAAATTCATTGCGACGTCAACTGCGATTCGAGTTGCGCAAGCTGCTCGGCGATTTGCCGGTCCTCTTTGGTATCTTCGTCGATGGTACGAACCGCATGAAGTACGGTCGTATGATCGCGGCCTCCGAAGTACCCGCCGATTTCTTCCAGGCTGTAGCGTGTGTGGCGCCGCGCCAGGAACATGCACATCTGCCGAGGGAAGGCAATGCTCTTGTGACGTTTCTTGCTCTGCAAGTCGCTCAAGCGGACGTTATAGTACTTCGTGACGGCATCGAGAATCTGCTGGATCGTGATTCGCTTTTGTTCATTAGTGACGGTATCGCCTAGAGCGGCCTTGGCCAGCTCAAGATCGATTCGGCCGTTCTGCAACAGGCTCATGCCCTGAATTTTGGTAATCGCCCCTTCCAGCTCGCGCGTGTTGTTTTCAACCTTGGCGGCAATGTAGCAGACCACATCGTCCGGCAGCGCTAAGCCGCGCATGCGCGCCTTCTTCTGCAGGATCGCCATGCGCGTTTCATAGCAGGGCTTTTCGATCCGCGCGACCAGACCCCAGTTAAATCGGCTCACCAGCCGCTCTTCGAGCTCCGGGATTTCGCTTGGCGGGCAGTCGGCCGACAGGATGATCTGCTTATGCTGCTGATAGAGCGTGTTGAAGGTATGGAAGAATTCTTCCTGGGTTCGATCGCGACCGGCAAGGAAGTGAATGTCGTCGATGACCAGCATATCGACGTGGCGATAGCGATGACGAAACTGATGCATATCGCCATTTTCAACGGCGAGGATGAACTGGTTGATGAACGAATCGCACGAGTGATAGAGGATTCGTGCATCGGGCGTGCGATGCAGCACTTTCTGGCAGACTGCCTGCAGTAGATGCGTCTTTCCGAGGCCAACCCCGCCGTGAATAAACAATGGGTTGTATGCCTGCCCAGGCTGCTCCGCAACCGCTACGGATGCCGCGTGGGGCAAGCGGTTGCATGGGCCGGTGACGAAATTCTCGAACATGTAATCGGGATTTAGCGGAAGCGGTTGCTCGCCTTCGTTGAAGACGCCCCCGCGCGCCAATGTGGTGCAGTGGAAACTCACTGCCACGAGGCGGCCGGTGATGGATTGAGCGGCGGCGGTGAAAGGCTGCTGGCACTGGCTCTGGCAAAAATTGAGCTGCGCCTGCGTCGGCACCGTCACCTGAATGACGCCGTTGGTCAATTGCCGCGGACTCATCTGGTCGAACCAGGTGCGATTCAGCGCAGGATGGTGCGCTCGCACCTGATGAAGGATCTGCTGCCAGACGGCGGCTTCCAAACCAACTGGCTCCTGAGCGCGGCGACTGGCGTCGCGCGGGAAAGGCATGTGGGTCGTTGTCATGACGGGTCTTAGTTCGAGAGGCGAATTCGGCGATTACGACTTTTGCGGTTGCATCATTTCCCCGGCGGCGAAATGACCGTCGGAACGGTTCAATCAAAATGTAGACTCTACATTTACTTCATGACTCCAACAAATTCTTTTTCGCGCGGCGACACGCATATAACGATCCTCATCGACATCCGTCAACACAAAACCGCAACGCATTTTGACGATTAGAAATGTCGCAGCATGTCAGGGCGTCGGACTTTTGCCCTCGGCATTTCTTTGTGGAATTGGCAGCCCTAGTTCAACCATCACTTGTTTTAGATCACTCCACACCAGCGCTTTGGTTTCGCGCGAATCGACACGCAAGATGTAGGATGGATGGAAGGTCGGCATCAATTTGATACCTCTCCATTCGTGCCAGTTGCCGCGCAATCGTCCCATGCTCGACGTCACCTGAAGCATGTGACGCGTCGCGGGCAATCCAAGCGTCACAATCACCTGCGGACGAATGATTTCAAGCTGTCGCTCGAGATATGGCGTGCAACTGGCAATTTCATCCGGCGAAGGTACGCGATTTCCTGGAGGCCGGCATTTAACGATATTAGCGATATAGACCTGGTGGCGGGCCAACCCCATGCCGGCAATCATTTTTGTCAAAAGCTCACCCGCGCGCCCTACAAACGGGCGCCCGGTGCGATCTTCGGTTTCACCCGGTCCTTCGCCGATGAAAAAGAGCCGGGCCTCCGGATCGCCTTCACCAAAAACAGTTTGCGTGCGCTGCTCGCACAATCGGCAGAGCGTACAGCCTCGCACTTGCGATTCATCCAGTGCTGCCAGCGCAGCGATCTTCTGCTCGCGCGAAAGCGCAGGAGAACCGGCCATCGGCACAAAAATCGATAGCCTCGCGGCTGCCGCCGGCTCAGGATTATCTTTTACAAATAAATCGACAGAATTCTGAGAAACGACTTCGACTTGCTGCCCTGCTGGCGATTCATCCAGATCTGCCGCGGAAACTTGCCCAACTCCGACCGCACTGAGTCCGTGCGCCCTCTCGCTGCGGAGCCACAACCGCAATCGGCCTTTCGTTCGATCATCCATGGCGAGGGGGAGCATCCTAAGAAGCGCACGGCAGCGCCACAAGGGAACGCGACCCGAACACGCAGAGTTTGATTCACAAATAAAAAATTCTGGAGGCTGCATGCGCTGGCAAAAAATATTTTGAACGTTCTTCTTGACCCCCGCGTATGTTTTTAGAAAATCGCATCAGCAAAGCCACCGAGGCGCGCAATGGCGGGCGTTTTACATTCACGCACCGTAGCACGCCGCGGTGGCTTTCTGCTTTTTAGCGATCGATCGAGTACGAATTGAATTTGCAGGCATCTACGGAGGCACTTATGAAGAAGTCGGATAAGAAACAGTACCTTTCCCACACCGTCGAGCATTTCGACATTACCAGGCACAATGTTGTGCCGCTGGTCGATGCGATGCAGCACATGGCCTATTCAGCGCGGGATCTGCATCGCGCGGCCGACATCTATGATCGCATGCTGCGCGATCAAGGCTGCGGAGTCATCCTCTGCCTGGCTGGTTCACTCATCAGCGCGGGCCTGAAAAAAGTCTTTGCCGATCTCGTCCGCAACAACATGGTGGATGCCATCGTCTCGACAGGGGCAAATATGGTAGACCAGGACTTCTTCGAGGCCCTGGGGTTCCGCCATTACATTGCCGAGGACAGCTTCAAGAGCGGCACGCGAGATGGCGAACTGCGCGATCTGATGATCGACCGCATCTACGACACCTTCATCGACGAAGAAGAGTTGCGCGTTTGCGACGAGACGACCCAGAAGATTTTTGATGATCTGGAGCCGCGCCCCTACAGCTCGCGCGAGCTGCTTCGCGAATTTGGAGCCTATCTCGAACGCAATGGCGGCCCGAAGACTCCCGACAGCATCATTTTCGAAGCCTATAAGAAGAGCGTCCCGATTTTCGTGCCGGCTTTCAGCGACTGCTCGGCCGGATTTGGAATCGTCGCCCACCAGCACGCACGGCTCGCATCAGGCTCTCCGCACGTCAGCTTCGATAGCGCCAAGGATTTCTATGAACTGACGCAGCTCAAGCTCAAAACCAAGGACACTGGACTTCTGATGATCGGCGGCGGCGTTCCTAAGAATTTCGCGCAAGATATCGTGGTGGCCGCAGAGATTCTGACCGATGCCGAGGCTCCGATGCACAAGTATGCGATCCAAGTCACCGTCGCCGACGTCCGCGATGGTGCCCTGTCCAGCAGCACGCTCAAAGAAGCCAGCTCCTGGGGCAAAGTCGATACGGTTTACGAGCAAATGGTTTACAGCGAAGCCACGCTGGCGGTGCCGCTCATTGCCGGCTACGGCTATCACAAAGGCGGCTGGAAGGCACGAAACGGCCGAAAGTGGAATCAGCTTCTGGAACAGCCGGCGGCTGTTGCCTGAAGTCGGCAGGCGTAGAAGTTCAGAAAAAGCAGCTCCCGCGATCGCATCAAGCGAACGCGGGAGTTTTATTTTGCGACAAAAAGGCGACAGAATCCGGCGGCTACGCCTGAACCGTTTCGAATTGAGGTTCGGAAATATGCAGACTTTCGACTTGTCGTTCGAAGCTGGCTTCGCGAAGCTGTGCCAGTGCATATACGGCCGCTTCCCGCTCGCAATCGCCAATCACGGTGCCATGACTGGCATCGGTTTGCCCCGCCTGGATCGGCTCGCCCGCCGGCGCCCATGAAGCGCGATAACAGCCAAACATCAGGTTCTGCTTGATCTGCAAATCCATCCCAAGACGAGCAAATTCGCGCTGCACGGCCATGACGGAAGGGAAGCGACGCCCATCGGGCAAACGTTCCAGTTCCATGTCCGCAAGAGGAGTCCAGCCGGTCTCCAATAGCCGTTCAACCGCGTATGTCAATTTCATACTCGCTCCTTCGCGTCAAGCCCCCTGCCATCGGCATGTATGCGGGGCGACATGCTACTGCTGGCATGGGCATACTTCAAGAAAACTCTTGCCTATCTTTGCTGCGATTTCGACTTCACCAGACTCATATATATTGCATGAATTCTTCGGTACGGCGGCGTGTGCTTATCCTTCCCCTTATCGGCAAAGCAGTGCTGGTGGAAATATCGGCAAGAATAATCGAGTGATCGGACAAACCCGCCTGCCGCTCGGCATGTGAATACCAAACGCTTTGCACGCGCTCGGCAAGAGAAGCCGAAAAGAAGGCGTGATCGAGCCGATATCCGTTGCCCCTGTGGCTATACCAAGAATATTCTCGGGCGTCTGGATTTCGATCGCGCCAGAGATCGCGAAAGCCGGCAGTTTCGATCAGATCCATATATTGTGAGGTCTTGCAGACCTGACCAGGCTCATCGACAAAGTGCCGTGTCGTATTGAAATCGCCAATGAGCAGCGTCGGCCGATTCTTAAAATGTCGGGACGATCGCAAAACCGCATCCCAGTAAGGCGTCTTACGAAGCAGGTTGGGCATGTAGACGCCGACGACATGCAAATCCTCAAACTCGGCAACGACCATTCGATGCGGATCTTCAACTCGACGGCTCAGGATGCGCTTCCTTTTCAAAGGCAATTTGGAAGCGATGACGACGCCGTTGCACCTTCTGGGGCAGCCGCCGCGGGCGACGCTCGCATATCCTTGCCGGAACAAAGCCTTACGAAGAAACGGATCGCCACTCAGACGAAACTCGCAAAGGATGATGACATCGGGCTGATAAGCCGAGATTGCGTCAACAATCCGCGGCAGCCGGCTTCCCCCGCCGTGTCGGATATTCCACGATAGAATTCGGATACAGTTTGGCTCGCACGGACGCCTGACATCTTGCATTCGGACGTTATCACCGATACAAGTTTCCGATTCAAACGGCCCGTTTGAGGGTCGTTTTAAGTGGCTTGGAACCGTTAAAGATCGAGTCTAATTCGCCGTTCACGTGAAATTCAATTTGGTTGACAGAATCGAGCATCTGTCCGACGCCCGGATCGTCACCGTGAAGTACGTGAGCCTGGCCGAGGAATACCTGGCGGATCATTTTCCGACCTTTCCGGTGCTGCCCGGCGTGATGATGCTGGAGGCGGCAACCCAGTCGGCCGCGTGGCTTCTTCATAAGCGAACAGGATTTGCGCGATCGATGGCCGTTTTGAAGGAAGCGAAAAACGTCAAATACGGCAGCTTTGTCGCGCCGGGAAACTTCCTGCGCATTGAAGCCGAGTGGATGAAGGACACGCAAGCCGGGGCGGCTTTTAAAGCCACTGGAAGCGTGGGCGGCAAAGATACAGAGCGTTCGCAGGCCGTTCAGATGCGCCTTGAACTGGCTTATTTCAATCTGGCTGACAAGAATCCGCAGTTGGCCGACGTCGATCGCAGAATTCAGGAACATAACCGTCAGCGATGGGAGCTGTTAGCTGTCGGGAACAAAGAGCTGCAACTGGTCGTTTAGTTTATGGCAACAATGTGCGGCATGAGGCCGCTGTTCGATACTCTTAGCGGTCCCAAGGATGGGACGAGGAATCATGACCCTTATGGCCACCATTACACGAGAAGAAATCTACGATAAGGTCCGCACGGTGCTGGTTGATGCACTGGGCGTGGATGAGGATGAAGTGAAGCCGGATGCGGTCCTTGTGGACGACCTGGGCGCCGAGAGCATCGACTTTTTGGACATCAGCTTCCGTCTGGAAAAGGCTTTTGGCATCAAGATCGGCAAAGGCGAAATGTGGCCCGAAGGTTTGGCCAACGATCCCAACTTCGCCCAGAACGGCCGCGTGACTCCGGCAGGCCTTGCGGAACTGAAGAAGCGCATGCCTCACTCCAACTTCAGCGAGTTCGAGAAGGATCCGCAGGTCGCGAAAATGACCAAGCTATTCACGGTGGATGCAGTGGTGGGTTTTATTGAAGGAAAGCTCAACCCCACGGCATGAGTCAATCGCATGCGCTGGATCTGGATCGACAAGTTCACTGAGTTTACGTCCAAGACGTCGGCCACCGCGATTAAGAATGTATCGCTGGCCGAAGAGCATCTGCACGATCTCTATCCGGCGTTTCCTGTTGTTCCACACAGCCTGATCGTGGAAGGGATGGCCCAAACCGCGGGAATTCTCGTTGGCGAGGCGCGGCAGTTTGCGGAGAAAGTGATTCTGGCCAAGGTGGGCCGGGCGACCTTTCATCGCCTGGTTCGGCCCGGCGACACCATCAGCTTTTCGGCAACGATCGAACAGATGTCGGAGCAGGGCGCCAGCACGCGCGGGACTGTGAAAATCGGTGAAGACCTCGTGGCGGAAATTGATCTGATGTTCAGCCACATCGATCAAAACCTTGCGGGCCTGGAGTTTCCAGAGCACAATTTCGTCTTTACCGAGCAGTTCACTGAATTGCTCAAGACCTATCGGCTCGAAGCCAGGATCGGGGTTTGACGTTTGAACCCAATGAACTCCATGCGGCGCGTTGTGGTTACGGGAATTGGGATTGTCTCTCCCCTTGGAATCGGCGCGCGTACACATTGGGAAAACCTAATTGGCGAAAAGGTCGCCGTCCGACGCATCGCTGCGTTTGATCCGGGTGGCTTCCCTTCGCAAATTGCCGGTGAAGTCCCTGCCTTCAAGATCACGGACTTTGTCCCCAAGAGCTATCGCAAAGCCACCAAAGTGATGGCGCGCGATATCGAGCTGGCGGTGGTCGCGGCAGACGATGCGTTCAAGGATGCCAACATCCAATCGCGCGCTTACACCGACAAGCCTTCAATCCCCGCAGGCCGATTTGGCTGCAACATCGGCGCGGGATTGATCAGCGCGGAATTGAACGAACTGACAGCCGCCATGCATGTGGCGCGCGAAGGCAACAAGCTCGATCTGAAAAAGTGGGGCCAGGACGGTATGGGGCAGCTTACGCCGCTTTGGCTGCTCAAGTATCTACCCAACATGCTGGCCTGCCACGTGACCATCGTTCACGAGCTCAAGGGGCCCAGTAACACAATCACCTGTGCCGATGCTTCGTCGCACCTGGCCATTGGCGAAGCTTTTCGCACCATCCAGCGGGGAAAAGCCGACCTGGCCATCTGCGGCGGGGCTGAGTCGAAGGTCAATCCAATGGGATTGATGCGGCAATGCCTGGTAAAGCGCGTTAATACCGAAAGCAATGATTCGCCCGAGCGCGCCGTTCGACCGTTCGGCTCTGGCGCGGCGGGAACCTGCATCGGTGAAGGCGGCGGGCTGCTGCTTCTGGAAGAATACGAATCGGCCAAAAACCGCGGTGCGAAAATATACGCGGAACTCGTCGGCTTTGGTGCAAGCCAGGATACGCACAACGTCACCGATCCGTCGCCCACTGGCCATAGCTACGGCTCTGCGATCCGCAAGGCGATGACCGAAGCGAAAGTGTCGCCGGCGGACGTGGGCTGCCTCGTTCCACACGGCTTGGGCATTGCCAGCCACGATCGCGCCGAAGTCGCAGGGCTTCGGCTGGCATTGGGTGATGCTCTGGAAAAAGTGCCGCTCGCTCCGATTAAAGCGCAAATCGGAAACCTCGCTGCTGGATGTGGCGTGGACGCGGCAACCGCCGTCCTCTCGCTTCATTCCGGTGTCATTCCGCCCGCGGTCAACTCGAACAAATCATCATCGATTGAACGACTGAACATGCAACCCGCAGCGCGCGAGTCGAAATTCGATGTGGCCGTCACCAGCGTGTACAGCCTTGGTGGCCAGAATGCGGCCCTTGTGTTTCGAAGGATGTGAGTAGCCATGCATCGCGTAGTCATCACAGGCTTGGGCTGGGTCACGCCGATGGGTCATTCCATCGACGCCGTCTGGAAACGACTGCTTAACGGCGAATCAGGGATCGCTAGGACCACGCTATTCGATGCCAGCCGGTTTCCTACGACTTTCTCGGCTGAAATTAAAAACGATTATCGCCTCGAAGATTTCTGCCCCGATTTGAGTAAGCACCAGGGCGTGGGACGAAATACACGATTTGCCCTCGGAGCCTGCGCGCAGGCATGGAAGGGCGCGGGGCTCGATTCAGCCAAGCTTGATCTCGATCGAGTCGGCATTTATCTGGGATCAGGCGAAGGATCGCTCGATTTCGATGCTTATTCCGGCGCGGCGCTCGCATCCTGGGCAGAAGGCGCGACCAGCATGGACAGCGTGAAATGGGCGCAGGTGGCGGCGGAGTTCATGAATCCAACCCGCGAGCTGGAGCAGGAACCCAACATGCCGCTCTCGCACCTGGCGCTGTTAACCGGCGCGCGTGGGCCCGCGCTGAATTGCTTGACCGCTTGTGCCGCCAGCACGCAGGCCATCGGTGAAGCCACCGAAATCCTCCGCCGCGGCGATGCCGACGTCATGATCGGCGGCGGCGCCCATTCGATGATTCATCCGTTCGGCGTCACCGGATTCAACCGCCTGACCGCCCTTTCGACCCTCAATGAAGACCCCGTGCGCGCCAGCCGGCCTTTCGATGCTCAGCGAGGCGGATTTGTACTGGGCGAAGGCGCTGGCATGGTCATCCTCGAGACGCTCGAACATGCCCAGCAGCGCGGAGCCAAGATTCTTGCTGAAGTCGTCGGCTACGGCTCAACCGCCGACGCCTATCGCATTACCGACCAAGACCCGCAGGGCATGGGCGCGATTGTCGCCATGCAGGAAGCGCTCAAGGATGCGAATCTCGGCGCTGCCGACATTCATTACATCAATGCCCACGGCACCGGCACGCGCGAAAACGACGGCAACGAAACGGTCGCGATCAAGGCCGTGTTCGGCGAGCGCGCCAAGCAAGTGCCGATCAGCAGCATTAAGAGCATGATGGGTCATCTCATCGCCGCTGCTGGCGCTGTCGAATTGATCACCTGCGTGCTGGCGATCCGCGACAACATGCTGCCGCCGACGACTAATCTGGATCATCCTGATCCCGAATGCGATCTGGACTATGTGCCCAATAAAGCGCGGCCAGCACAGGTCGATGCCGCCATGAGCAACAGCTTTGGATTTGGCGGGCAGAACGACACGATCATTGTCAAGCGATTTGCTCGCTAATCGGCATGCTGGGGCCGTTTTCGATACCACATGGCCGCGTTGCAGAGTAGACTGTTCAACGTGGTTTGGGTCTTGAAGATTACGATCATTGTCTGACCCATCGGGCAGCATGCGAGAAAACATCCTTGGGACTGATTCGAAAGCAACTTGAGCGCCTCTCGAGGGGAAAGACGCTTTGGCGCCGCCTGCCGGCTCCATTTTCGCAGGCGCGCATTCTTGTTACGCCCGATGCAGCGCTGTCTTATTTAAAACCGGGCGCACAATGGTGCGACCCAGAGCTGATTCGCATCGTTGACCTTTTCCTGAAGCCCGGCGATGTGGTCTGGGATATCGGAGCGAATGTCGCCATCTTCGGCGCAGCCTGCGCCGTTCGGTGCGGCACGCAGGGCATGGTTTTGTGCATTGAGCCTGACACCTTGTTATCTGGCCTGATTCGCAGAACCGCTCAGAAACTTCCGCCAGAGTGCGCAAAAATCGATGTGCTGTGTGCGGCTGTCGCGGAGGAGCCCGGTGTGGGCGAATTCCTCATCGCCGAACGCGGCCGAGCTTCCAATGCACTGGCGAAATACAATGGCCGCAAAAACATGGGCAGCGTGCGCGAGCGCCACCTGGTGCCCATCGTCACGCTCGATCATCTCCTGACTTGCACGCGACCTCCCACGTTTTTGAAAATTGATGTGGAAGGCGCCGAAGTGGGAATCTTCAAGGGAGCCGCCCGGCTCCTTGCCACGGCGCGACCCACGATTTATGTCGAGGTTGGCCAAGCCCACAGCCAAATCGTTGCCGATCAGCTTCGCGATGCGGGCTATGTGCTATTCGATCCGACACAGCCGATCGATGGGCAATCGCCGCTCGAGCAATGCAGTTGGAATACGCTGGCGATGCCTTCTGAGCGGGCAAACCAGAGAATTGACGGCGCTGCCGCTCGCAGCGGGGCTCAAACCGCTTAGAGCGTTGTCTAACGCATCACCGGCAGCGCAATGCCGTCTTTCTTGATCTTTCCCCAGCCACTGCCGAGTTCTCCGATGGGATCTGGGGGTTTGATTTCAACCTTCTGGTTCTTCAGACGTGCTTCACCACGGCGAACGCGGTCGGCGAATTTATGCACTTCCTCGAAAAGTCGATCGAGGATTTCCGCTTCGGGAACCGTCGCGACCTGCTCGGCAACGCCCTCATTGTTCGAAACGTAAATGACGCCCTTATGCTTGCCGGCAAACACCGCCACGTCGCTGCCTTCGGCTTCCCCCGGGCCATTCACGACGCATCCCATCACCGCCACCTTCACCGGCACGTCGATCTGCTTCAGCCGGCGTCGAACCTCGGCCATCATAGAAATCAGATCGATTTCAATGCGCCCGCAGGTCGGGCAGGCGATCAGTTCCGGCTCAGTTCGCAGCCTTAATCCAAGCACCTGCAAGAGTTCCTTGCCGTCTTCCACTTCGTGGATCGGATCGGCGGCGTAGCTGATTCGGATCGTGTCGCCAATGCCTTGGGCGAGCAGCGCGCCCAGTGCAACCACGGAGCGAATCCGCCCCGTTTCCGGCGGCCCCGCATGCGTCACGCCAAGATGCAGCGGAAAATCAAACCGCCGGCTGCATTCGCGATAGGCCGACAGCACGATCTCCGGATCGACGCTCTTGGCTGACAGCACCACATCGTAAAAATCGTTGTCGGCAAAAATCCGCAGGTATTCTTCGAGCTTTTCGACCATAATGGCCGTCATCTGCCCCTGGTAATCCTGCTCCAGCGCGCTCTTTTCCTCGGCCCGCTGCCCCTTGTCCTGCCGCTCGACAATGCCGCCTTCGTTCGCTCCGACGCGGATCGGAATCTTCCGTTCCCGACAGGCGGCAATCACCTTCTCCACCTTGGGCCGATCTTTAATGTTACCAGGGTTCAGGCGGATCTTGTGAATGCCGGCCTCGATCGCTTCCAGCGCCCGCTCATAATGGAAATGCACATCGGCAATCAACGGCACGCGAACCTGCTTGAGAATCTCCTTAAGCGCGACCGTATCCCGCTTGTCCGGCACCGCTACGCGAACCATGTCGGCGCCGCCCTGATGCAGCGCGTTGATCTGCTTCACGGTGGCGTCGATGTCGTAGGTGTAGGTGCTGGTCATCGTCTGCAGGGCGACCGGCGCATCTCCGCCGATCCCGACGAAGCCGTGCTCGCGATCCCCAACGACAACCTTCCGCGTTTTCCGCCGAACAATAGGCATCAGACTCTCCAAACGAACTGCCTTTGATCGCCAAATGAAACACGGGGCGCTTCCATGCGCCGGCGACCAAGTGAGACAGGAAATCGTAAGAAAACGGCCCAGGTAAAGCAATGTACGGCTTGGGCTTGCTCTCCCCATGCAACGCCACCTGCCCTGAGCTTGTCGAATGGACCTGCTCGGGACGGACCTCCCGGACCTGACCCGCGAGACGCGCAGGCTGTGCGCGCCCCGCCGGACCGGAATTCGTCCCTCATTGCAAGTCCCGCATTATTAAACGGATACAGTAGTACGTCACCGTACATGGCACAAAATGAGACAAAACGGGGCGCGCACGGCCCCTTTTCAGCCCTCAAAATGCGCCGTTTTCTGCGATAAACCCTAGCTGGAAAATCGCTTATGATTTTATCAATTTATTGCCCATAGCCACATCAGCGCCCCGCACCTTTGTCAAGTTATTTTACTCATTAAAAAGGCTAACGTCCCGCCACTCCTCCACTTACGCCGACCGATCTTCCCGGAGGGCATTTTCCCGCCCAACACATGTGTCCCGCGGGCGCCCCGCGATTTGTTCGTAAGCATCAAACTCCCGTCGTGTGATCCTGCGGACTGAAACCGGTCACGGTGTCGATTTTCCTGTCGTCGAAGAACCAATCGAGCGTGCTGGCTGAGCCGTTGATCGTGTCGGCAGCATTGTCCAGAATGATGGCGCTCTTATCGAGCGTGTAGACGCCATTGAGGCCATTGAGTCCCGGAGAAATCAGGTGCGCCACGCGCTGCTGGAAGCTGGCGTCGGTGCGGGTCCATTCATTGAAGATGGCCATCAGGGCAGCAGCATTGAGATCATAAATGGTTCCATCGCCGATGAGGATGTTGTCGGACAGTCCGCCATTGAGCACATCGGCCCCCCCGCCGCCAATGAGAATGCTTCGGCCGGTTCCACCGGTAAGGACGTTGGGATTGGCATCGCCGACGATCATGTCATTGCCATTGCCGGCTACGACATTCTGAATGTTGGTGATAGTCCCTCCCACGCCCGTTGCGGTATGAAGCTGGAGATTGACGATGACATTGCCGGTGTAAGCGGCATAGGTCAGGGTATTGGTTCCCCCGCCACCATCGATGCTTCCATCAAGGCTGCCGCCGGTCTGGAGGGCGAAGGTGTCATTACCGGTCCCGCCCACGATCGACTGGAAGCCGCCGAAGGTCAGGCCCATCACCTGAATCGCATTGTGGCCGGTGATGGTGTAGGTCGTGTCGGCATTGGAGCCGGCGAGGGTGTTGGTGCCCTGGCTGCCGATGAAGGTATTGATGTTGGCCCACGTTCCGCCGATGCCGGTTGCGGTATGCGCTCCGATATTGATGGTGACGTTGGTGGTGAGGTTCGAGTAGTCGAGGGTGTTGGAGCCTCCGCCGCCATCGATGTTCCCGTCAACCGATCCGCCCGGCATGAAGACGAAGGCGTCATTGCCCGATCCCCCGGTGAGATTCTCAAATGAGCTGAAAGCGGTGCCGTTGACCGATCCGCTGTTGGAGCCGGTGAGGGTCCACGTGGCCGCAGCATTTGGCCCGATCAGCATGTCGGAACCGTTGCTGCCGACGATCGAATCGATGTTTGAGAAAGTTCCGCCAATTCCCGGGCCGGTATCGCTGGCCAGGTTGACGGTCACGGGGCCGCTCCAGCTCGTGTAATCGAGCGTGTTATGTCCCCCGCCGCCATCGAGATTGCCGGAAATCGACCCGCCGGTGACGAATTCAAAGGTGTCGCTGAGGATGGAGCCGGTGAGATTTTCAAACGATGAGAATGGGATGCCATTAACGGTGCCGCTGTTGGCTCCGTTGATGATCCACAAAGCATCCGGGCCGATCAGATTGTCATTGGAACTGGCCGAGCCAACGAAGTTCCCGATGTTCGAAAAGTGGCCGGTAATGTCACTGGCCTTGTCGAAATTCAGATCCACCCCGACTGGTCCACTGGCGCTGGAGTAATCGAGCGTGTTTGCGCCGCCCGCCCCATCGATGCTTCCAAAAAGCGAGCCGCCGTCGAAAAAGTCGAAGTTATCCGCGCCAGGGCCGCCGGTCAGCGTGCCGATGTTGGTGAAATTCACAACGCCATTGAGATTGCCGAAATTGGTGCCGGTTACGTGCCAGGTATTCGGGCTGGTGTTGCCGGTCAGCGTCGTGGTTCCGCCCGCACCATCAATATTCACCGTGACCCCAGCAGGCAGCGATTGAATCGTGACATTGTTGCTCCCCGTAAGCAGTTTGACCTCGATATCCGTGACTGCTCCGGGCCCATAATCGACGGTGTCGGAATTGAGCTTCACCCGGATGCCGCCGCCGATGTTGCTGATGGTCAGGTTGTCGTTTTGGGGCGTGGGGCCAAGCTGATCGCCAGTAATAATCAGGCTCGTGCCGTGCAAGGGGAACGACTGGTTCGTTCCGCCCGGAATGACAAACAGGTTCTGTGACTGCGACCAGAGCGACTGGACGGCCACATCTCCTTCATAGCCGATGTACAACTGCGCTTCGTTGTCGGCGACTTCCCCAGGATTCTGATAGAAACTGGTGGCAAATGCGGCCTGAAACGCGGCGGTGGGCACAGTCGTGACGCCGCCCGTCGTTTGGGGGTTGCTAAGTGTCTCGGCCAGTTCGTGGGAGAAAATCGAGGAGATCGAGTCGATCGGATCGAGATTGATGTTGCGATTCGTGTCGAAGACCTGGAAGCTCGAAATCCAGCCGAATGATGCATTATCCGGATCGAGAAAACCACCGGTGCTGCCGTACGTGTGATATCCGATCGCGTTCGACTGACTGGAATTAACGGTGGATGGCGTAAATACGAAGTAAATAGCGTCATTGCTCGGATCATCCACTTCCGGAAGCGTGCCATTGCCGTCGTTCAGTGCATCTTCCACGCAGGACTGCAGATTGGACGTGGAAAATCCGTTGGTCAGATTGAAGTTGCTGTCGTACGTTTGGTCCAATGATGCAGAGGATGTCGTGCCATACTCAGATAGGCCCGTGAGATAGGAGGAGGCGAGTATTTTGTTGACGGCGGTGATGATTTGCGGCTCGGTTACCGAACCGTCGAAGCCGAAACCGGTGGATCCGCCGAGAAAAATGAGCTCAACCGGCACAGTTCCCGTGCGCACTGTTCCACCGTTGCTCGTTGCCTGAATCCCGTATTGGGGAGTAAAGGTGACTGTAAGCATCCGCCGAATTTCCAGCGGTTCGATGACGCATCCCGCCGCCCTGCGGCAGCACCGCTTGCCCAGAATCGTACGCGCCGACGACGCGGCGCAATCCAACGCGCGAGAGATGTGACGTTGCATGGGTTGCTCCTTCCATTATGCCCAAGAGTAAAGGCGTGAAATCCCCAAAGCCTTCGCCAAATTATCAACTTCATGCTTTCAGTTACAAGCAAAAAATTGCTCCCCGAAAGATCAATCGCGACGCCTGCGGACACAACGGATGTGAAATCAATTAGGATCTCAAATTTCAAATTTGAGATCCCTGAGGTCTAGAATTCGGCTTCAATCATGATCGATACCCATTGCCATCTCACCGACGCCCGTTTGCGCAGCCAGCTCGATGACGTGCTGAATCGCGCGCAGGTCGCTGGCGTAACGCGCATGATCACGATCGGCGTCACCCTTGGCGATGCGGCGGCGTGCCTTGAGTTGTGCGACCGGCTCCCCAATCTCCGCTGCGCGATCGGCGTCCATCCCAACCATTCACATGAAGTCGAGCCGGCCGATCTTCCTCAGTTACGGGGACTTCAGAACCATCCTTCGGTGCTGGCATTAGGTGAAATGGGGCTGGATTACCATTACGAATTCTCGCCGCGCGATCGGCAGCGGACGACGTTTGAATTTCAGCTTCAGCTTGCGATGGAATTGAAACGCAGGGTGGTGATTCACTGCCGGGAGGCGACGGATGATTGCCTGGCGATCATGGCCGGCTTCCCGTCCGTCCGTGCCGTCTTCCACTGCTTCACGGCCGGCCTGGTCGATGCCCGCAAGATCCTCGATGCCGGGCATATGCTCGGTTTCACCGGCCCCGTCACCTACAAGAAATCGGACGAGCTTCGCGCCGTGGCAGCGATGGTGCCGGAGGATCGATTCGTCGTGGAAACCGATGCCCCATATCTTTCACCCGAGCCGATGCGTAAGCAGAAAACCAATGAGCCGGCACTGGTCGTGCACACGGCGCAGACGATTGCCGCAGTCCGCGGAAAACCGCTGGAAGAAATCGACCAAATCACAACCGCCAACGCGGAGCGATTCTTTGGGTGGTCGATGGAACGATCCTAGCTCTTTTTGAGATTGTCGATAAACGAATTGGCCTCATTGATCGAGGCTTCCATGTCCTTGATGAGGTTCTGCACATCCGCCTGAATCCCGGCCGTTGTCGTAGAGAGAGAACTGATCGCCTGGGCGTTGAGATTATGCTTGAGGAATAAATCCTGATCGCGAAATGCCGCCAGCACCGGCTGCATTTTTTCTTCGCTGCGGCGCATGGCCGCCAGCAGTTGCGCGTAGCGCGCCTTGGAATCGCGCAGCTTCTGTTCGCTCTGGCGGCGCAAATCCTGATTGTTGTACTCGGACAATTCCTTCTGCCACTCGGCAAACATGTCGTTGGCGACCTTGTCCACCGAGTTAATGTGCTCGTGCACCGCATCGGCCCGCTCCTTGGCCGATTGGTAAGCGGCGTCGATCTTGTTGTACTCAGCTTCAAGGTCGCCGCCGTTGTAGTGAGTCAAATCCTGGAAGCGCTGATAGGTGGTTTTGAACTGCTGCTTGGCCGCCTCTTCGCTGTCGCGCGCCTTCTGCACGCGCGAAACCAGAATGTCGCGCTTTTCGTATCCGAGTTTCTCCCAGATGCTGTAGTAAACGGTGCTGCAGCCGCTGATCACCGTCACCGCCAACAACGCGACAATCCATTCTTTTTTCATTGGGCGCTCCTCCAGAATCAAAAACTGTATCGTATGCGAAATTCCAGCGGAAGAGGAAAGTCGCGACTTCTCCAAACGCCGCTGCAAAGTCGCTTGCGCTTTCGCGGACGGACGCGCTGATTTTTGGTCTTTCGGTTAGACTATCTCACAGAACCCTTTCATCATGTCCAGTTCTCCTCTATTTATCCGAAACGTTACCCGTGCGGTGCATTTAATCATCACCGCGTACGGACACTGGTTACCTAATGATCCGCGCGGGAGCGGTTCAACCAGAATTCGCGCTCCAAAGCTCAATGGGTGCGGACCCATCCATTTCGGTCGCAAAAGACAGCAGCCGTCGCGCGGCGAGCTTCGTGCATTTCATCGTGATGCTGAAGCAAAACTCGAACATGCCGTGCTTTGGTTTGACGAGAGGATGCGGGATGCAATTGCACGCGGTATAGAACGCGCGCAAGGCGAAGCGCAATACACGATTTGGGCATGCGCAATCCTTCGAAATCACGTTCACCTTGTGATTCGAACCCATCGAGATAAATCAATGGATATGTTGGCGCGGGTCGCGGCACACGCTCATGACGCGATTCATGCTCAAAAGCTCGTGTCCGACGGACATCCGATCTGGTCGAATCGCCCTTACAAAGTTTACCTTCGAAGCGACCAGTCGATCCGTCGGACGATCCAATATGTGGAGCAGAACCCGGTTAAAGAAGGACTCGCGGCGCAGAAGTGGGGATTCGTCGTGAAGTTCGAAAAATAGCAGCGCTCCCGTCCGCGAAAGCGCAAGCGACTATGCGACCCGTTCGACGAAATCAGGCATTTTGGCGCTCGTTTCTCAAACCGACTTCTGCTCGTTTGGAAATCCCCCGATTGCTCTGTACACTCGTGCGAATTTTGACCCGGAAGATTTTTTAAAATGCCACGACGCACCGACATTCATTCCATCCTCATCATCGGTTCAGGACCCATCGTCATTGGTCAGGGCTGCGAGTTTGATTACTCGGGCGTGCAGGCTTGCCGGGCACTGAAAGAGGAGGGATACCGCGTCGTTCTGATCAACTCCAACCCGGCCACGATCATGACCGACCCGGAGTTTGCGGATGCGACTTACATCGAGCCCATTACGCCCGAGGCGGTCGAGAAAATCCTCAAGCTGGAATCGCAAGGGTCGCATCCGATCGATGCAGTGCTACCCACGCTCGGTGGCCAGACCGGTTTGAACACCGCGATGGCTTGCTACGACCGCGGCATCTTCACGCGATATGGCGTGCAGATGATCGGTGCTAATCGTCAGGCCATCTTCCGCGGCGAGGATCGCCAGGTCTTCAAAGACCTGATGATCAAGATCGGCCTCAAAGTCCCGCGCAGCGGCGTCGTTCACAACATGGACGAAGCGCGAAAGGTGCTGGAAGACATCGGCCTGCCGCTGATCATGCGGCCCGCATTCACGCTCGGGGGCACCGGTGGCGGCATCGCTTACAACATCGAGGAATTTGAAACCATCGTTCAGCGCGGCATCGATGCCTCGCCGGTGAATGAAGTGCTCATCGAGCAGAGCGTGATCGGCTGGAAAGAATTCGAGATGGAGGTAATGCGCGACAAGAACGACAACGTCGTCATCATCTGCTCCATCGAAGACCTCGATCCGATGGGCGTCCACACCGGCGATTCCATCACCGTCGCCCCCATCCAGACGCTGACCGACAAGGAATATCAGCGTATGCGCGATGCCAGCATCGCGGTCATCCGTGCGGTCGGCGTCGAAACGGGCGGCAGCAACATCCAGTTCGCGATCGATCCTGAAAACGGTGACATGATCGTTGTCGAGATGAATCCACGTGTGTCGCGGTCTTCCGCGCTCGCGTCGAAAGCGACCGGTTACCCTATTGCGAAACTCGCTGCCAAGCTTGCCGTTGGCTACACGCTCGATGAGTTGCCCAACTACATCACCACGCGCAAGGGCAACGCCGGCGACGGTAAATATGAGCTGTACACCTCGGCCTGCTTTGAGCCGACGATCGATTATTGCGTGATCAAGATCCCACGCTGGACTTTCGAGAAATTCCCCGATGCGGATGAAACGCTCACCACGCAGATGAAAAGCGTCGGCGAAGCGATGGCCATTGGCCGAACCTTCAAGGAAGCCTTGCAGAAAGGCATCCGCAGCATGGAGGTCAAACGCTTCGGCTTTGGCCTGGATAAATACGACAAATGGCTGAACGCCCAGCGCATGGCCAAAGAATTCGGGGCGACCACGAAAGGCGCATCACTTCCACCCACGGCCCGGGCCGAAGTCGAGCCGGCGCAAGGAGCGGGTGCAACGGATAACAGCGACAAGACCACGCAAGGCGAATCGCTCGATCATGAATGGCCGATTCCGGAAGCCAAGCTGCGACGGAAACTCTCCGTGCCCAGCCAGGGGCGGCTCTATTACATCCGCTACGCCATGAAAATGGGCTGGACCATCGACCAGATTTATGAACTGACGAAAATCGATCGATGGTTTTTGGCGCAGATGAAGCAGTTGGTGGATTTCGAAGGCCGGCTTATCGAAGCTTCGACGCTGCTTAATCGAGGAGCAAAAGGCGCAGAAGGCGACCAGTTCATAGAGATCCTTCAGCAGGCCAAAGAATTCGGCTATAGCGATACGCAACTCGCGGCAATATTGCAGACAAACGTCGCAGGAATACGTCGCCTCCGTTTGTCCAGCGGAATTGCGCCGGTCTATAAACTTGTCGATACTTGCGCCGCCGAATTCGAAGCCTCAACTCCGTACTATTATTCGACCTACGAAAAGCCCTACATACTCGTAGGAGGTGCCTCTGCGGGCGTAAACGAGAGAACCATAGCCGTCTCACCGGGCGGCCCGTGGGCAGCGGAGTACGTCACAGAGGACGAAATCCGCCTCACCGACAGGCCCAAAATCCTCATCATCGGCGGCGGGCCGAATCGCATCGGCCAGGGCATCGAGTTCGACTACTGCTGCGTTCAAGCCGCCTTTGCTGCGCGCGAGCTGGGGCTGGAATCGGTGATGATCAATTCCAATCCGGAAACGGTTTCCACCGATTACGACACGAGCGATCTGCTCTTTTTTGAGCCGCTGACGCACGAGGATGTGCTGAACATCTGCGAGCGACTCAATGGCGGCCCGTTTGCTAAATCCGGAAGCGCACCGAGTGGGAAAAATCTCGTCAAAGGCGTGATCGTCCAATTCGGCGGCCAGACACCCTTGAATCTCGCCCGCGGCTTGATGGAAGCGGGCGTGCCAATCCTGGGCACATCGGTTGAATCGCTCGACGCGGCAGGTGATCGCGAGCAATTCCGGGCGCTGCTGCAAAAACTCAATCTCAAGCAGCCCGCCAACGGCATCGCCCGAAGCGTTGCCGAAGCCCGGCAGATCGCTAAAGAAATTGGGTACCCGGTTCTGGTTCGTCCGAGCTTTGTGCTGGGTGGCCGGGCGATGGAAATCGTCTCCGACGAGAACCAGCTCAATTATTACATGGCCAATGCCGTCGAGGCTTCGACGATCGCCGACGCGCCGATCCTGGTCGATAAGTTCCTCGACGCGGCAACGGAAGTGGATGTCGATTGCCTGGCCGATTTCGATCCCGCGAGTCCTGAGAAAAATGGCCAGGCCATCGTCATCGGTGTCATGGAACACATCGAAGAGGCGGGCATCCATTCGGGAGATTCCGCCTGCTCGCTGCCGCCTTATTCGCTTCCGGCCGACATCGTTCATCGTCTCAAGGAGCAGACCCGCGGCCTGGCCAAAGCGCTCCGTGTGCGGGGGCTCATGAACGTGCAATACGCCATCAAGGATGGCGAAATCTACGTTATCGAAGTGAACCCGCGTGCCTCGCGAACGGTGCCGTTTGTCAGCAAAGCGACCGGAATTCCCTGGGCAAAAATTGCCGCCAAGGTGATGGCGGGCAAATCGCTCGCGGAGCTGGGCATCACCGAGCAGCCCGACCCGAAGCATGTGTCGGTCAAGGAAGTGGTTTTCCCCTTCAGCAAATTCCCCGGCGTCGATGTCATTCTCGGCCCCGAGATGCGCAGCACCGGCGAAGTGATGGGCATCGATCAGGGCTTCCCTCTCGCCTATGCCAAGGCGCAGATCGCCGCTGGTTCAGTTTTGCCGACGAAGGGATCCGTGTTCATTTCGGTGCGCAACGGAGACAAGGAAGCGGTCGTGCCGGTGGCGAAGATGCTGGCCGATGCCGGCTTCCAGATTCTCGCGACCAGCGGCACGCATGAAGTGCTCAGCAAAAACGATGTGCCGACCACGCGCATCCCCAAGCTCCGCGAAGGACGCCCCAACATCCAGGACCAGATCAAGAACGGCAAAGTCCAGCTCATCATCAACACGCCCACGAGCAAAGGGCCGCAGACAGATGAAGGAAAAATCCGCGCGATGGCGGTGCTGAACAAGGTGCCGATCGTCACGACCATTACCGGAGCACACGCCGCCGCGCGGGCGATCCTGGCGATGCAGAAAGAGGAATGGGGCGTGCGTCCGCTGCAGGAGTATTTCGCGAGCGCGAAGGCGCGATGAGATCAGCCGCCATGCACCACCACTTCGGTTTTGACGGAGTTGGCGATGATGCATTGTTCGTGGGCGTGGTGATGAAGCTGTTCCTCTTCCTCACGCGTGGGGGACTTGGACGGACCATAGACGATCTTCGGATGGAGCGTCACCTTGCTGATCCAGGATGCTCCTCTTTCATTCTTTTCCATCTGCCCTACCGCCTCGTCTTCGTACGATTCGACGGCAAACCCTGCTCGATAGGCCACGAATAGGAATGTCAGCATGTGGCAGCTCGAGAGTGCCGCAACAAGGGCCTCTTCGGGATCGACATTGGCGGGATTGCCAAACGCCACGGGCACATTCGCCGGCGCCGGCGCGGCTGGCACCGTTAAGCCTCCGTCAAATGTCCAGCTATGCACTCGCGAATATTTACCTTTGAGAAATTCGCCGCCCGAATGCTGCCAGCGAATCGTTGCCTTGTGTTCAGACATTTAAAGCTCCTGGTTCCCAGTGGCCCATTGATTGGTTCATCACATTATATCCATGCTCAAATCGCTGGCGTTCATCCCCTTCCGCCGCATAATGGCCAGGCGCGCGGGCTTGGCGTAATTGCGGCGCGATAAAGGAAATCGTCTGATTGGCCTCGGCGCATCGTCGGGGTCGAATGCATCATGAGTGAGCTTGCCGTCAGTCTAAATACCGCCAGGGAAGGCGGCGCACGCCGGGTGCTTGGGTGGTGGTGGCCGTTGCTGGCGGTGCTGCTGGTGTTGCGCGTCTTGATGGCGGCAAAGGTCGACCTGGTTCCGGATGAAGCCTTTTACTGGACGTGGACCCGGCATCTCGCTCCCGGATATTTCGATCATCCGCCGATGATCGCGGTGCTGATGTGGCTTTCGACCCGGCTGCTGGGAAACACCGAGCTTGGCGTTCGTCTGCCGGCGGTGCTGATGTCGCTGGCGGCGATGGCGATTCTGGTGGCCCTGGCAAAGTGCGTGCTGGGCGATGCGCGAGCGACGGGATATGTAGCGCTAATGTGGGTGGTCAGCCCGTTACTTGCTGTGTTGGGATTGATTTTCACGCCGGACACGCCTGCGGTTTTCTTTTCGGTGTGCGGGCTTGCGTGCGCGGTGATGATCGCACGCGCGGATGATGAACTTGAAAAATCTGATAAGCAGAATCGCGCGGCGGGTCTGTGGATTCTGTTTGGAATCTGCAGCGGCCTGGCGATGGTGTCGAAATACACCGCCGTTCTGCTTCCGGCGGCTGTGTGCCTCGCGATGCTGACATCGAGGCGCGGTTTGCGCCATTATAAACGCCCTTGGATTTACCTTTCAGGCATTATTTCGCTCCTCGTCTTTTCACCAGACATCTATTGGAACGCGAAGCATCATTGGGCATCGTTTGCTTTTCAGTTTCATCATGGGGCCGATGAAGGACTCACGGCCGGCGCGACTGGTGCGCTGGATGCACTCGGCCGGCGCGCGATGGGGTTTTTGGAATTCCTCGGTGGCCAGGCGATGGTCTGGACGCCGGTGCTTTTTCTGCTGACGCTGGCGGTGCTTTTCGTCAACTGGCGGCGCTATCGGCGCCTCAGTGAGGCGCATCGCGTTTTACTGTGGTGCGGGACGCTCCCGCTGGCGTTTTTTGCCTGGGCGGCGACGCGGTCGCATGGCGAGCCGAATTGGCCGGCGTTCGCTTACTTCCCTTTGAGCATTCTGATCGGCGCTTACCTTGCTGAAAACTGGGCGGGCAATCGGGTACACTGGGCGCGCGAAGGATGCAAAGTGGCATTGATCATGTTGATTGCCATGCATCTGCTGGCCATGCCGCGGATGGTCAGTCTGCTGGCGCGGCTGCACGTGCCGCTGCCGCACAGCGTGACCGATTTGTCGGGCTGGCGGGAATTTGGTCAGCAGGTTTCGCAGCGCGCGCAGGGCGCGCAGGTCGTTTGCAACCGGCATCAGGATGCGGGCGAGGCGGCGTTTTATGTGCCGGGGCAACCGGACGTCTGGTGCGAGGGCGTGGGCTCGCGGCCGACGGCGTTCGACTATTTCGACCATGGCCGGCCCGACTACGCGAAGCTCGATCGCGTGCTGTTTGTCGGCGGGCATTTGCCGCAGTTCATGGAGCAATTTGGATTCACGCATGCGCAAACGCTTCCGCTGATTCGACGGCCCGGCCCCGGCCGCGGGAAGACGCGCAGTGCCGAGATGCTGAGCCGATGACTTGTCGATCATGTTGAAGATTTTCGAGCGATCCTGATGAACCCTCACGCCATTCGCCGAATCGACGCCTGGGTGGGTAAGCCCGCCTGCTTCATCCTGACGGTGCTGCGCCGAATCGCGAATCTCGTCGCGCCATCCAAAGAGCTTCCGCCAGCAAAGAAAATCCTGTTGATTAAGATGATCGAGCAGGGAGCGACGGTGCTGGCTTATCGCGCGATTCGTCGGGCGGTTGAGCGCGTTGGGCGGGAGAACGTTTACTTCTGGGTCTTCCAGGAAAACCGATTCATCTTGGATCTGCTGGAACTGGTGCCGCCGGAGAATGTGCTGGTCATCCGCACGAAAAAACCGCTGCTGCTCTTTTGGGATTTGCTTAAGGGCGCCTGGCAGGCGCGCCGGCTGGGAATCGACGCGACCGTGGATATGGAATTCTTCAGCCGGGCGTCGGCGATTCTCGCTTTTCTGACCGGTGCACGCCGACGCGTCGGGCTGCATCGCTTCACCTCCGAAGGCCCCTACCGTGGCGATCTGCTGACCCATCGCGTGCAGCACAATCCATATCTGCACGTCGCGGCCGCCTATGACCTTCTGGTGCAGGCACTGGATCGAGACCCGCGCGAGATTCCGCTGCCCAAGCAGCTTGTGCCGGCGGAGGATTATTCTCCGCCGCGATTCAAGGCGACGGAGGCCGAGCGATCGAAGGTGCAGGCAACGCTGGATCGGCTGGCGGGAAAGCCGGTGCAGGGGCCGATTGTTTTGCTCAATCCCAATGCGAGCGATTTGCTACCACTGCGACGCTGGCCAACGGAACGATTCATCGAGTTGGGACAGCGAATTCTTCGCGATCATCCGCAGGCGACGCTCGCAATTACCGGCGCGCCGGATGAAGCCGAGGCCGCAAAGGGCGTAGCCGCGAAAATTGGCCCAAGCGTGCTTTCATTGGCGGGTCATACCACGCTCCGCGAGCTGTTCGTCGTCTATACGATGTCGGATGTATTGGTCACCAACGATAGCGGCCCGGGCCATTTTTCTTCGATGACCGACATTACCGCGATCGTTCTATTTGGCCCGGAAACACCGGCCGTGTTTGGTCCACTCGGACCCGGAAGCAAAGTCGTTCGGACCGACTTGGCCTGCAGCCCGTGCGTTAATGCGTTCAACCATCGCTTTTCCCCCTGCAATAACAACGTTTGCATGCAGATGATCGGCGTGGATGAGGTCTATCAAATGGTGGATGATGCCCTGCGGGGAAAGAACCGATTGAAGCTCGACATTTTGCCGGGTACGAGCGCCGCGCGCCAGGCCGACCCCTCAATCTCCGCATCTCAGGCGGCCATTGGCCAGAGTGTCTCCGTTGACCAATGACACCAAATTCTGGAAAGCCCTGGCCATCGCGCTGGTGCTGGCGGGATCGTTGATTCGCATTCGGCAAGTCGCGGCCCGGCAATCCTTCTGGAACGATGAGGCCTTCATCGTCCTCAATGTGCTGCATCACACCGATGCGCAGCTCATCGGCCATCTCGATTACGACCAGGCGGCACCGCCGGTGTTTTTATGGATCGAACGCCTCATGGCGGTGCATTTTGGGGCGAATGAATACGCCCTGCGGGCGCAGGCGCTCTTCTGTGGAATTGCATTGCTTGCAATTTTTGCTGCGCTGGCGTGGAGGGTGCTACCGCCGGGGCCGGCAGTGGGCGTGATTGCCCTGGTCGTATTCTCCGACAAGCTGGTGCAATACTGCGTCGAGGTCAAGCAATACAGCGGCGACGCCATGATCGCGGCGCTGCTGATCTGGCTCGCGGTTTCCATTTCTACCGATCGTCCAAGCAAGCGAATATTGATCGTGGCGCTCGTATCATCAATCGCGATATGGTTCTCGCATACGACTTCGATCATCTTTGGCGGCATCAGCCTCGTGATTTTGATCTCAATTCTCCGACGAAAAGATCGGCGAGGATTCGCGGTTTGGATCGGAGCCAATGCGCTTTTTGCTCTATCGCTGGGCGCGCTTTATCTGCTTTCGATTCGCCATCAGCACACTCAGTTTCTTTATGAATTCTGGGCGAAGGACCTGCCGGATCTGAAAAGGCCACTGACTTTCCCCGGCTGGCTGCTGACACACATCTACGAGGCGTTCGACTTCCCCTACCCGTTTGCCGGCGGGTGGATCATTGCACTGTCTGTCGGTGGCATCTATTGGTTGATCAAAAATGATAAGGGAGAGGTCGCGGAATTTTGCCTCGCGCCGATCGCGCTCACGGCGCTGGCAGCCGTGCTTCAACAATATCCTTTCAATGGAAGCCGACTCACGCTTTTTCTGATTCCCTGCATCCTGCTGCTGGCTGGCGCTGGAGGCGCGCTGGCACTGGATCTTTTACCTGCCACGGTCAAATGGGCCTGGCCGGCAGCGGTGGCGCCGCTGCTGATCATGGGAATCGGCGAGCAGGGATATCGAATATTCAATCCGCGCTATCGTTCCCACATCCGCCCGGCGGTGCAGTACGTCCAGAAACATCGTGAGCCGGGAGATGCGGTTTACATGGCCGGAACCGGAGAATTGCCGGCGCGACTCGGCGAACACGCGAGGCATTTGGAGTTTCTCTGCTACTGGCCCGATCCACCGCCGCCCTTCTCTATGGAATGGGCTCCTGCCGCAACGATTCCCTATCGGCGCTTCTGGCTCGTCTTTCCGTTTAAGCCAGGACAAGGGAAGCGGCTCACCAATGCGCTGCTGCATGATGCGGAAGCATCGGCCGATCTGCGCGATCACTTTGTGACGCCACATGGCGGAGCCGCTTATCTTTTTGAAAAGAAAGGCGATGAAGCCGCGTCATCACAACCAGCAACGATGCCATGATCGCGTCCTTTACGGCCGTGTCGTCGATTCCGCAGCGACTCCCGTCGCAAAATCGGCCCAGGCGGGACGATGGTCGCTGACTTCCTCCATGGCCTGCTTGCGATCACGATAGCCGTAGATTTGGTCGTAATTGACGACCCCGGATCGGCCAGACCATGCCGTCGTTGAGCGAGGATCGATCAGAATATTGTCGAAATCTTCGGTGCTGGTGAGATTCGTGGGATCGTGGATCAGTCGCTCCCAGCCGCGCTCTTCGATGAAATGAAGATTGGCTCGAGCCGGCTGATTTTCCTCATTGAAATCGCCGAGCAGGATCACGTCCTTATCGCCTGCTCCCGCGCCGCTCAAATCGTTAGTCATCGCGGCCAAAGTCTCCGCTTCCTGACGTCGCTTTTCCGGATGCGTGAAATCCAGATGCACGGTGACGAGTGTGAACCGGAAATTACCCGCCTCGAACGTGTCTTCATAAGGCTCGCGATCAAAATCGGCCGCGTGCTCGGGAATCAGCCGCGCCGGGCCAATCTCGCGCACGCGCGACGCGTTATAGATAAACGCAAACCGCTCGTTATTTCCCCCCGCATGCTCCCGGCTCTCGTTCAGTGGCCCAATGGATGATCGCCAGTCGGAGCCAAGCGTGCTTACCAACGCATCCACTTCCTGCCCGTCGCGCTTCACTTCCTGCACCGCCACGATGTCGAAATGATTGTCTTCGATGATCTGCGCGAATCGCTGAAGATTGACCTGCCCGCGCGTTGGCGAGAATTGCCGCAGGTTCCAGGTGGCGATGCGGACGGTCGGCCCCGCCGCATAATGCGGCCGATGTGCCTCGACCCAGATCAGGTAAGCCCCGCCCGCCAGCAGCGCAAGGATTGCGACGATCAGCAGCTTCCGCCTGCCATCGCGCGTGGCCAGCATGTTGCCCAGAAGCGCCAACAGCGCATCGATCAACTGCTCGTCATTGGATTCCCTTCCATATCGACGCGCCATGCGAAGCGGTATTGTGCGGGCTGCACTCTCAATTTCAATGCGCGAAAATGCGAGCGCACTTTAAAGAGTCACTGCACTGATAAGCTGCTTATCGCACCGTAGGGTTAGATTGGATATTCGGCAACCACTTTAACCGCAGCGCTTCTTGCCCAAGCGAGGTGTTCTTGCAGCGGCTGACCAGCGCCTTATAGAAGGGATCGGCAGCACGTGCATCCTGCACCTTAACCCAATTACCCGCTTCACAGAGCAGGCTGGCCAGTTCATCGGTTCCATCCGGCATCAACTGCGCTGCTGCCCACGCATGATCGATAGCGATGTACCGATAATGCCATCGCCGATCTGGACGTGGTGCCGAAGAATCTGCCCGTTGCCCTTCATCGGGCGTTCGCGGGAACAGTTGATCATGGTTGCCGCGGCGCACGTTGATCACATCACTTCCGGGAAACTCGCCGCTGTCGGCGAAACTATCCGGAGCAAGCTCCGTTCCCATCAAATCCATTCCGTCATAGCGCGCGATCTTTGCTGCGGTCCAAAAATCTGCAGCACGCTGGGTTCGCGGCAGCCGCTTGTCGTTTCCCTGCCGGATGGCGGTGATATAGGCGTCCAGCTTCGCCCGGATCGCTGTCGGGAAATATTGTCGCGCCTCTTTCCATCGTCCCGACCGCGTCAGCCGGCGGGCAAGCAGATGGCGAAGTTGAGGAAAAGTCCCTTCAGGACAATTGTGATCCACAAACGAGATCAATTCATCCTCAGTTAATACGCGCTCCGCAACGTATGCCGCATCGAGCCACCAGCCCGACTTCAGGAGGTGGTTCAACGATTCGGCATAGTCGTTGCGCGAAAGCTCCAGGACTCCCAGCTCCGCCGCCACGCGATCCGCAGGATGAAGGTTTCTGCCGAGAGGCTCGTATGAGCCGGGCACACCATCCCATTGCTCATTGACGGGAAAAGCCCGAGCGGCCTTGGCGAGTGACGCCGCTGCCTCACCGATTTTTCCGTCCCGAAGCAGTAACTTGGCGCAAATCCACTGCGTGATCGGCGAATCCGGCGCAGCTTTGGCGATCCAACGTTTCGCCTGGGTCATGTCGCCGATCTGGTATGCCGCCCAGGCCAGCCGATCGGCGCCGGTCAGTTGCGCAGTCTTCGAATGTTCGATTGCGGCAAGCCACGCGTTCGCCCGCTCTCCGGAGGGCTCGGGGCGAAACAGGCCGCCCCGTGAAAGCAGGTATCCGGTCATGACTGGAGCTGCGACGGGATCCGCGGCAAGCTTTTTTAGATCCTCGCTATTGCGCCGATCGAACAGCGAAGCGCAAACCATCGCCAAAGATTCCAGAGCGGTCGAATCTCCACTTGCATGCTGCTGTAAATACAAATGGATCGCGGCCGTCTCATCTCCACGATCCAGTTCAGCGCGCGCCTCCCATCCAAAACTCGAAGAAGATAAACCCAATGAATCACTCGCACCGTCCGCCGCAAGTTTTCTTGCGGCACGGAAGGCTTCGATGGCCTTGGATGGATCTTCGCCCAAATACGATTTGCCGATCATGAAAGAAGCCCAGACGGCACGGTAGTGTCTTTGAGCCGCAGGTAGAGCAAGCAGCTCCTGCCATGTTTTTCGAGCCTGCTCCCGTTGGGCGCGCTGCAAATCGAGCGTCCCCCGCAGATACAACTCAAACTCGCGAGGCAGCCCCGCTGGGATTTCGATTTTCGCTGTAAAGGGAATCGCAGGTGCGGGGTCTCCCTTTTCTTTTTCGTCAGAAACAGCGCGAGAATGATCGACCATCGCCTGGCGGGCAGTTTCGTATTTCTTGAGAAGATCAGCTTGGGCCTGAGCTGTCAGCGCCCCTCCCTCAAGTGCATGCTGAAGATCAGCAAGATCGACGGCGATGGTCTGAGCAAACGGACCGTCCTTGGCCGGTGGCACGGCGCGCGGACCGGAATACTGTGGCGTCAGGCGATGAATTTCCTGTGAAAACCCTGCCACGGGTGACCACACCGCCGAATTGCCGCCATCGAACAGAAGTTGGTTCGGAAAAAATGGTCCGCAGGCAAGCGCGGGGAGTGCGAGGAGCCCGACTGCAAACCCAACCGCCGTGATTCTACGATTTGAATGTGGAAGCATCGGCATGGACCTCCTTGTCCGCGCTGAGCCGGAGCCAACCGATTGGCAAACGATCTCCGGGAGCAAGTCGTTGACCCGCGACATGCTCTGCCGCTTCGAAGATCACTGAATTGGCTTGTGCTTCATGATCGAACCCTGCCAGTGAATCGACTGCAACGAGTTCGGCATTGCGCCAGCGAAAGATCACGCGTTTTGGCACGGATGTATCCGCGTCGCCGCAATTGGCCAACTCGACATCGAACAGGCAGGGCTGCGTCTCCCGCACCGTCGCTACCGTTTTTCCAACCGGATCTCTGCCGCCAATGACCATTTGCAGGGTATCCCATCGCCAATTCAACGTGTCGTCGCTGACCGGCAGTCGATACCAGATCACTCCAGTGAGGCAGGCCGGTCGATCGCTCGTCCAGGTGCGGACGAGGCCCGCCATCGCAATCGAATCGGTGCAGAGCTCGCGCGTTTGAATTTGGCTGTTCTCGATGCCCGCGGTTGCTTCAGCGCCGAGGCCGACGAATTTCCCGCGCTGGTCGAACGCGACGCGATAACCATAGGTCGGCAACGCAACTCGGAAGGGGATTCCAATTCTGCCGGCCTGCTCCACGGCACGCCTGGCCGCGGCAGGATCGCAAAGGGTCATCGGTGCATCGATGCGCGATGGCTTTTCCAGCGAATGAACCTGAAGAACATAACTGCCCGCTTCGGCGGCCAAGGCTTTGAATTCCTCGCGCCTTAACCAACTTGGCAGCGCGGTGATCACCACCGGCGTCGGTGCAAGCCGGTGCTTGATTGCCGATATCCAGATGCGGTACCCATCGAGCTTGGCTTCGGGGCAATCGAAATCCACCTGGAGCTCGCCAACTTTTAATCCGCCAGCTTTTGCCTCATCGACAACCGATTGGGTCAGCTCGCACAATTCTCGCGCGACTGCGTCATGAGCTTCAAATCTTCCGCGGTATGGACCGATGCGTAATGCGACTCCGACGGGCTGCCCCGAACTGGCCATCGATTTGAAATCCGTCGAAACGCGCGCCACCTGAATGTGGGGCCTGAAACTGATCTCGGCCGCCAAATAGACCAGCTCTACGAACTGTGCCGTTTCTGTGCGGACTGCCGATTGCACTGCGGGAGTCCAGGCGCGCTGCCAGACATAGGCCTGGTTAGGCAGCATGCCGTGTGATCGTTTGACCGAATGGGGTATGGAGAAGGCGACCAGCAGGCATATGCCGATCACAGCCCCGATGAGAGTCAAGCGTAGCGGCACACGTTTCACGCGAGCGCAGACTCCTTTCTGACGCCTTGTGAACCTGTATGGTCTTACCAGCGATAATGTACCATTTCTTTTGCCGCCACCAAATCAGGCTTTGCCCATCAATTTCTTGATCATGAATCGCTCGAGCCCTTCGTAATCGCGGGCGGTGACGTAATCCTGCCAGGCCTTGCGGTCGATGCGATGGGCCAGATCGACCAGATCGAGGAACGTTTCCTTCGAATGCTTGAGATGCAAAAAGGCCTGATCGGCGGGCTGGGTGCGCATGGCTTTGACGTCGAGGCCAACCACTTCTCCATGTTTGCCATAGCCGTGACGGACCAGCACATCCACTTGATTAAATGCGCGACGAAGGTCGACGGCGCCGAAGGCCTTGTCCTGATCGTATTTGAGGCCGTTCTGATCATTAAGATGCACGCTCCAGAGCTTCTTGTGAAACAGGGCGTAGGCAAATTCATCCGATGGATCGAGGCCGGCGAGAATCGCGTGGGCTGACTCGATTAAGACGCCAACGCGGGATGGATCTTTGGTCTTGTAGGCCAGGGCGAGGAAGTGGCCGGTGGTGGGCAGATACATCAGGTCCATCGGCTCATTGGGCTTCATCTCTCCCAGCACGCGAATGTTCTTATCGTAATCGAGCATCGCATCGACGAACTCCAGCATGTAATTGAAGCTGGTGACGGCATCTTTGCTTTCGCGGATGTAGGTGCCTTCGCGGGCCGGCCACCAGACGAACTTTTCGCTGCCGAGAATGCGACCGACATCGATCGCGCGCTTCCCTCGCTCCAGGGCCCACTTTCGGTCGGCGGCGCTGTTGCTGGTGACGGGACCGTCGATGCCATGTGCATGCTCCCAGTGGCGTGGCGCGAAAATCTCGGCCTTTAGCCCGTTGTCGTCCAGCATCTTGCGGATTTCTTTGGCCTTCTTTTCCCGCTGCGATGCGGAGAATTCATCCGGCACGGCATCATCATCGTGGAATTGGACGTAATCGAAGCCAAGCTCTTTGAAGGTCGCAAGCTTCTGATCAAAGGTTCGATCGGCACGCACCGCGGGGCCAAACGGGTCGGCTCCCGGATGCAGATTCCACGGGCCGGCCGAGAATTTGAAATCCTGCTTGTTGCTCCACTTTGCCTGTGCCATCGCCATTCCTCGCTTTGCCTTTGATTGTGAAAACTCCGCCCAATCTCCCTTCGGACCGGAGGCTAACACTCTACGATTCGGACCACGCAAATCCAGCGGGATTCGGCATTTCAGGCCTGTGCGCCTACGTCGTTCGCTTGATTGAGCGTGCAACGCCCGCATAATGCCGCAACTTCGATAATTTGCTGTCAACGATATGAGGCGTCATGAAGCGGGCCGCAGTCTTTTTTGATCGGGACAACACGCTGATTCGCAACGACGGATACCTGGGCGATCCCGAGGGCGTCGTGACCATCGACGGCGCTGCAGACGCCATCGCCCGCGTTCGGAACCTGGGACTAGCCGTGCTCACGTTCAGCAACCAGAGCGGCGTGGCCCGCGGGATGTTCACAGAAGATGCGGTGCGGGCCGTCAATGCGAAGATGGAACAGGTGCTGCTTGAGCAGAACCCGGCGGCGGTGATCGACGCCCACGAATTCTGCCCCTATCACCCCGAAGCCACGAACGAAACCTATCGGCAGGACAGCGATCTGCGGAAACCCAAGCCGGGAATGATTCTTCAGGCGGCCGAGCGATTGGCGCTGGATTTGTCGCGAAGCTGGGTGGTGGGCGATGCCCCGCGCGATATCGAAGCGGGCAAAGCCGCCGGTTGCAAGACGATTCTTTTTCACGATCCCAACCTTCCGCCTTCTGAAGCGGCGCGCCAGGCGGCGACGATCGAGCCGGATTTTGTGGTGTCATCGCTAAGGCGTGCCGCGCAGATCATCGCTCGCGAATCCGGCGCGACTGAGCCGGAACAACCGCCGATCGATCCGGGCCATGCGACAAACGAATCTGAAGCGGCTTCATCATCTCATGCAACCGAAGCCGATCATCGTCGCGAGGCGACCGAGATGGGTCGAAGTGGCGTCGGACGTCCGGTGCAAAAGCCCTCCCCTGGGAACCGCACCCCTGCCGCGCCGGAAAATCCAGCACCAGCGCACGCGCCGCCTCCGCGCGAAACCAAAATCGAAATCAACACCGCCAAGCTCGAAACGATGGTCCAGTCCATCGTCGAGGAGCTTCGTCGCAACCGCACCATCCCGCAAACCGATTTTTCCGTGAGCAAATTGATGGCCGGCATCGTCCAGGTGCTGGTCGTGCCGGTGCTGTTCTACGCCTACCTCCATCACGAATCCGGCCCCGTCACTGATGCCCTTCTGCTGGCGGTGTTTCTTGAAGTGCTGACCATTGCGCTGCTGGTAATGGGACAGCAAAGATGACGAAGTTAACCTTCCACGCGCCCGAGTGATCAGGGTCGCTAGAAACAAACAGCCGGCCCATCGGGCCGTTGCTCAATTCTCAGCGCGAAAGCCTCCTGCGATTTTGACTCCGGCGTTCGCGTAACAAATTCCCTGAGGAGCCCCGTAATTCCCGGCCCAGACATCTCCGCTACTTCAAGCAACACGGCATCGGCATCATCGCCCAGGAGCAGGAGATTGTGATAGCAGTAAGCGATCGACATCAGATCGTCGCGGTAATCAGGGCCGCCATCGCGGATCGACATGGCGATCAGTTGCTCCCTCACGCGCTGCCGGCGTGTCAGATCAGATCGGTCGTAATCGCTCGGATTACGCCAAGGCTTCTGGCTCTCGATCGCGCCTGCCTGGTGACGCTGCCGGACAACGGCTCTTTGCGATGGCGTAGCGGATAAATACAGGTCGTATAACGCGGTCTTGAACTCTTCTCGAAATGGAAGAGCCGCGATTGAGGAAAGCCGCGATTGGAATTCCGCGTCGGTCATTAGAAAAGACCGTTTGGAGAGACCGCAAATTCTATTGCCCCTCCCCGCCTCTTACCCGCACGCTCGCAGCATGCCCATCCAACCCCTCCGCTTGCGCCAGCGCCCGGATCGCTTCGGCATCGGCAGCAAGCCCTTCGGCGGTGTATCGCACAACGCTGCTGCGCTTGAGGAATTCGTAGACGCTGATCCCGCTGGAAAAGCGGGCGGTGGTGTTGGTCGGGAGGCAGTGACTCGGTCCGGCCACATAATCGCCTGCGGCCACGGGGCTGTATGGGCCGACGAAGATCGCCCCGGCATGGCGCAGCTTGGCCAGCACGGCATCGTTGTCGCGCGTCTGGATGTTCACATGTTCGCAGCCAAACGCGTTGGCCAGCTCGATCAGCGTGTCCATCGATTCATCGAGAATGATCGCGCTGCATTCGCGCAGTGCGTTATCGAGCGGGACTTGTCGGCTCAGCCAGCGCCCCTGCTTTTCGATTTCGCCCTGAACGCGAAGCGCCAGCACATCGGACGTGGTCAGCAGAAAACAGCTTCCCGGATCATGCTCGGCCTGCGCGATCAGATCGGCAGCGACGAAACGCGGATTGGCCGTCTCGTCGGCAAGCACGAGAATTTCGCTGGGGCCAAGGAAGCCGTCGATTCCGACGAAGCCGGACACGGCACGTTTGGCCAGTTGCACCCAGCGATTACCCGGCCCCACGATCTTATCGACCGGCGGCATCGTCTGCGTGCCAAACGCGAGTGCGGCAACCGCCGCGGCGCCGCCGGCACGAAAGACCTGTGTCAGACCAAGCTCATGGCAAGCTGCAAGGACTAAATCAGTTTTGCCGTACTTGCTGGGCGGCGAGCAGACGACGATCTGGCTCACGCCAGCTACCTGTGCCGGAACAGCAAGATGAATCAGCGACGACGGGTACGATGCTTTTCCACCTGGAAAATAAAGGCCCGCGCTGTCGATGGCGCTAAACCGCATACCCAGCGAAACGCCCGGCCGCTCCAGCATCGGCGGATCGGTCGGCATCATCGCCGATTGATATTCGCGAATCTGATCGATCGCCCGCTTCAGAGCCGATTGCAATTGCGGCGTAATCCGCCCCGCCGCCTCGGCCATTTCCTCGGGCTTCACCGCGATCTGGTCAGCGGTGAAATTCGGATCATCAAACTTCTGCGCCTGCTCGACGATTGCCTCATCCCCCCGGCGTGCCACGTCGGCGATGATCGTCATCACCGTCTGCATCTCGCGCGTGCCGGCCTCGCCCTTGCCGACGCCAAGCTCGATCGGGTCCAGTCGCAGCCGGCGCAACAGCCCTTCGATGCGCCGATGGTCTTCAGTATTCGAAAAACGCAAAAGCGGAATCATGGTCAGCCGATCTTATGCGACCAAGCTCATAAGGGAAGCGCGGAGGGGAAAGAAGAGCTTACCACGGAGTCACGGAGGCACGGAGGCCGGGTTCTGCTCGAATTTGGGCCAAGGCGAGCGTAGTTGTAAATTGCTTTATCAGCTTTCACTGTTCTCCTTTAAGCGCCAAGTGCGCCAAGGAAGCCAAGAAGACATTCATAAATAATTTTCTTGGCGATCTTGGCGCCTCTTGGCGTTCTTGGCGCGAAGACTTGAAGACAGAACCCAGCCCCTGTCCCTCGCATCGGCACTCTTATCAGCAAAACTGCGCCTCCGTGCCTCCGTGACTCCGTGGTGAATCCTCATTTTCCCCATCGCCGCTTTCCATTACACTTCGCGGCCCGAAAGGATTTTAAGACATGCTGATTCACACGGTTTTTTTCTGGCTCAATGAAAAAGCTCCCGCCACTGAACGCCAGCGGCTCGCCGAGGGTTGCCTGACGCTGCTGGGCAAGATTCCAACCGTCCGCCACATCTGGGCGGGGCCGCCGGCCAACACGCCCAAGCGCGACGTGATTGACGACAGCTACGACGTCGGCCTGACCGTCGTACTCGACGACCTGCCGGCTCATGATGTTTACCAGGAACATGCGCTTCACAAGGAATTCATCGCGCGACATAAGGAACATTGGAAGCGCGTGCAGATTTATGATTATCGATAATGAATCCGCAAATGAGAAACTAGCCATCACGTCCAGCGTCCCTCCGATGGCTCGATCCGCGAACCAAAACACGCATTACCCGCTCCCATCCAAATTCCGCGATGGCCGCTATCAGCGCGATGGGCGAAAGCAGAAACCAGGACCAGGAAGCCTTCTCGAGATAAGACTGTGCGTCTCGGAGCCGCAAATAAGTCTGCGACGAAACCTCGTGATAGACGCCATGTTCCCCGACGAAAAAATGTCCTGCTTTCACCTCGCCAAGCGAGGGATTACCACCCAATGCCGACCAGACGCATAACAGTGTCATCCATCCAGCCAGGACCAACGCACTTCCAAAGACGTAAGTGAAGAAGATCACGGAAAATGGGCGGCGCCGGTTTCGAAACAGGAGTCGAAGGCAAATGAGTGCGCCGATGATCCATACTGCTGTCAGGATCGCAGGGATGAACACCACGCTCGCATTGTACCGAATGGCAGGGATGCGGGTAATGAACCATACGAAACCTCCGTGAATGCTACGTAGATCCGCACCTCGGCAAATTTCGCGCCTGCATCCAGTACACCTTTAAATGACTAACCGCCCACAAACACCAAAGGAGCCGCGCACGAAGTAAGCGGATTTTCGCAGTACCGGCGCGCGACGCGATATTCCTTTAATCTTCAAGCTCCCGGCCCCGGCTGCGTCGCGCTCGTCGCGGAATTGAAGCGGATAACTGACCCACGTCCACCATCGAAAAGAAGCAGAATCCCCAGCCAGAACTGAATAGCGATGGCCAGGACGGCAAGGATCAGAAGAATTTGCGTGGCGCCGGCCTTTTTCCGGCCCCAGCGCGCGACGCCGGCGAGGATTACGGTCAGCGCGATAATGCTCAGGCCAAAGGCCAGGTGTAGCAGCAGGCGAAGATGGGTGTGGGTGTCTTTCAAATCATTGACGTTGGCGCGAAGGGAATCGGGAGAGAAGTTGCCGGTGACCGACCAAATGCCGGCGGCAGCCGTCAGCAGAAACAGCACAAAGGCCAACATCCAGAATCGCCCCGGAAACAGCACGGGCGGCTCGGTGACGATCACCAGATGCGTGCGCGTTGCGCCGACCGTTTCGGTTTCGACCGTCACACGATCGGGCAGCGGATCGCCGCTGACCGGATCGGAGGGAATCGTTGCGGGTGGTACGGCCGGCCGAATCACCTTACTGGTGAGAGCGTTAGGTTCTTCTTCCTCCGACACGGGCACTACCGTTGGTTTTTCCAGCCGGCGAATCGTCAGAGCCAGCGCCAGAACCGACAGCGCCACCGCGAAGCCGGCCAAGGCCGTGTGCAATTCCAGCGGCGGAATGAACCACTTGATGCCATGACCGGACGTAGACCCGTCCTCATCGTTCAATACCGCATGCCCGCGCATCACGTCCGTGTGCGCAATCGACATGCTCGGCGATTCAACTGCCGTGCCCATGCGGTAGACCGACTCTCCGCCGAACCAGGCGCCGATCGAAAACAGGAACATCGCCAGGATGAAGAACAGCGCGACGATCCAGTGGACGCTCCGGCGGAACATGTCGGAGCCGGCGATCCACATCACCACCGCGACGGCCGCGAGGGCCGTGCCGATGCTGTTGAACCAGATGTGATAGGTCATGTACTGGCGCTGAGAATCGCTCCAGGAACTGGCGGCCATGACCTGGTGCCAGCCGCCATGCCCATGCCCCACCGCTTCGCGGAAGGCATAGAGCCCGACGACGAGCGTCGGGATGGCCAGCAGCCCGCCCAGCAGCAGCATCCATCGGCCCGCGGCGCGGAAGTATCCGCGCGGCCAGAAGAAGCTGAACAGCTCGATCAGAATCCCAACGCTCAGAAAAGCGATTGGATAGTGCAGCAACAGCACGTGCCAATTGGGGCTGATGAACTGATTGGGCATCGAAACTCCATTCCCTATGCAAAGTCAGTCGGTTCCGGGTTGCAAATCTTTCACGCGCGCCTTGGGTCGCGCGCAATTATCTTAACGAAAGGAAGAAAAGTTCACCACGGAGCGCCAAGGAGCCAAGAAGACAAGATCACCAACGAAAATATTCTTTTATTGAACATCTTGGCGCTCTTGGCGCAAAAGTGACCGCGAAGAACCGTCACCCGTTCGCATTTCGCTTGATGAGCCAGCGGGTCAGGCCGGCGATGGAGATGATGAGCAGCACGGCCAGCCAGCGCAGGCGCTTGCGCGTGAGGGCATCGGATCGGCGATATTGATCGACGCAGACGGCAAGGATGATGATGGTGCCGGTCACCATTTCCTGCACCCAGTTGGACAGGCCCATTTTGGTGCAGCCGTTGGCGATGACGGTCATGATCAGAGCGCCAATCAGGGTGCCGGAGATGGTGCCGGAGCCGCCCATCAGGCTCGCGCCGCCGATGACGACGGCGGCGATGATGTCCAGTTCCTTGCCGACGGCGGTGGTCGGGTCGCCCAGCGTCAGGCTGGAAAATTGCAGAATGCCAGCCAGCGCGCCGAACAGCCCGGCCAGCATGTAAATCAAAACCTTATCGCGCTCGACGGCAACGCCGCAGAGTCGCGCGGTGAGCTCGTTGGAGCCGATGGCAAACACATGCCGGCCAAAGCGCGTGTAGCGGAGCATCGCCGCGACGAGGATCGACAAGGCGATCATCAGCCAGACACCTGTCGGCACGAGCATCCATTGCTCTCCAGGGCCGAGCATGCGAAGGATGTGATTGAGCCAGGTTTCACGCCCCGGATCGACGGTCGTTTCGCGCGCCCACCCTTTGGCCAGCCCGCGCAGTGCGCCCCACATACCGAGCGTGACGATGAAAGACGGGATCTGCCCGTAGGCGACGAAGAGCCCGATGAAAAACCCTGCAGCGCACCCGACTGCGATACCGCCAATAGCCGCCAGGATCGGCGGCCAGCCACTGGCCAGCAGCGACGCAACCACGACCGTTGTCAAGGCAATATTCGAACCGACGGAGATGTCGATGCCGCCGCTGATGATGACAATGGTCGCGCCCAGCGCCGCGGTCGCGACCACGGCCGTCTGCATCAGCATCACCTGGAAATTGGCGACGGTCGCAAATTCCCCCACCGCCCAGGGCGTATATTGCAACCCCCAGAACAGCGCGACGATTAGAATCAGCCCGATCAGCGGTCCAAGCTGCACGGGAATCTGACGCCGGCGGCGCGCGGTGGCGGTTTGATAATCGAGCGTGGTCGTCATATCCGATTCTCGCCGGCTCCAATCGCCTCGGTCATGATCTTGTGTTCGTCCGTCTGCTCCACCGCCCGCGCCGGGCCGAGCCGACCGCGACACATCACTGCAATGCTATCACAAACGCCCAGCAACTCCGGCAGATAGCTGCTGACCAGCAGCACCGCCTTTCCACTGCAGGCCAGTTCATCGATGACGCGGTAGATCTCTGCTTTCGATCCGACATCGATGCCTCGCGTCGGTTCGTCCAGCAGCAGAATGTCGGCATCATGATGCAGCAGCCGGGCGATGGCGATTTTTTGCTGATTCCCACCCGACAAATCGGCGACAGGCTGGCGCGAAGATCGCAGCCTAACGCCCAGCCGATCGATCCACGGAGCCGCCGCGGAGTCGAGATTGCTCGGCGAAGGAACCTTCGGCAGCTTCGAAAGCGCCAGATTTTCGGCAATGCTCAATTGCAGGGCGAGCCCTTCTCGTTTGCGATCTTCGCTGACCATGCCAACGCCCTGCCGCCAGCGTGCTGCGGGCGATGCAGCGCCACTGAATCCCGCGATGCGGATCGAGCCATTGCGAATGGGTTCGAGACCAAAAATAGCGCGAAGCAATTCGGTGCGCCCCGAGCCCATCAGGCCGGCAATCCCCAGCACCTGCCCGCGTTGAAGTTCCAACGATGAGGAAATCGGCAGTGTCTGCCCCGCCAGATCCTTCAGATCCAGCACGATCTCGCCGGCTTTTCGCGGCGAGCGCGGATACAACTCATCCACATCCCGCCCGACCATCATCGAAATAATGGCGTTATGTGTCAGCGAAGCGGTCGGTCCGCCCCCCACGCTTTTCCCATCGCGCAAGACCACCACACGATCGCTGATGGCCTGCACTTCTTCCAGGAAATGGGAGATGTAAACGATTGCCAGCCCCTGCTCCCGCAGGCGACGCACCAGTTCAAACAACCGCTGCACATCGGCACGCGTCAGGCTGCTGGTGGGTTCATCCAGCACCAAGACCCGGCAGCCAATCGCTACCGCGCGGGCGATTTCCACAAGCTGCTGCTCGGCAATCGGAAGCTGCCCGGCCGGAAGCGTCAGGGGAATGTCGCTTCGCCCCACCGCTTTGAGTCCCGCGGCAGCTTTCTCTCGAAGCTTTCGCCAATTGAGAAACCCCGCCCGCGCGGGCTCGAGGCCCAGGCAGATGTTCTCCATCACCGAAAGATGCGGCGCAAGCGACAATTCCTGATAAATCATCGCTACGCCCAGCCGGCGCGCTTCCAGCGGGCTGCGCGGAGCATAAGGCTCACCATCGAGCCACATCGCGCCGTCATCGGGTTGATGAGCGCCCGACAGCACTTTCATGAGCGTGCTTTTGCCGGCGCCGTTTTCGCCTACTAGCGCGAGTACCTGCCCCGCCGCCACGTTCAGATCGACGCCATCCAGCGCGATGGTCGCGCCGAAGGCTTTCCGCACACCGGTCATGCGCAGACGCCAGCGATCGTCCGGCTGCGGCGCAGCCGACTCGGAGCCCGGAATACTCGGCTCAGTAATGACGGTCATTCTGGATTCAGTAGCTTCTGAATTTCAGGCGTGTTGAGATTTTCATTGGTGATCAACTGAACGCCAGTGTCTACCCGCAACGGCACCGGCTGTCCCTTAATCGCCGCGACGGCATTCTTCACCGCTTCATAGCCGATCTTCGTCGGATTCTGCGCAACAACTGCTTCCAACTCATGGGCCTTGAGCGCTTCGATCAGCTTCGGCGAACTATCGAAGCCGACGAACTTGATTTTCCCGGCGATGCCCGCCTGTCGCATGGCCAGCAGCATGCCCATCGTCAACGATTCATTGGAGCAGAAGATGCCATCCGCCTGCTTGATCTGATCCAGCATGTTCATGGCGGCGTTCTGCGCCATATCAACGGTCGCTCCGCCATACCTGTTATCGACGATCATTTGAATGCCGGGATTCTGCTTCATCACATCGAGGAAGCCTTTCTCGCGCTCCATCGTGCTGGCCGAGCCCTCTTCATAGCGGAGCAGGACAACTTTCCCTTTTCCGCCGAGGATGCGCGCCAGTTCCTGCCCAGCCATCGCGCCGCCTTTTTCGTTGTCGGTCGCGACGAAGCTGGCGTAATCGACACCGGGCGTGGCCTTGAGCGCCGAATCGAAGATGACGACCGGAATCTTGTGCGCCCCGGCTTCCTGAATCGGCTTGACCAGAGCCGTATCGTCCAGCGGGGCGACGCAGATCGCACTGACGCCCTGGCTGACAAATTGCTCGACAATTGAAATCTGCTGTGCCCGATCATTTTCCTGCAATGGCCCTTTCCAGATGATTTTTGCGCCCAGTTCCTTGCCCGCGCGTTCGGCACCGGCATGAACCGATTTCCAGAAGACATGAGTCGTGCCCTTGGGAATCACCGCAATCTGCAACTGGGCCGATGACGATGACGACGATTTGCTCGTGCCCTTATCGCAGGAGGCCAATCCCAGAACTGCCGCCAGCGCCACCACCGCAAACGCACCTCGCATGAAACCTCCGCCAAAGTAAAATGAATGGCGCGCATTATGACAGGTTTGCCGGCGCATGCCAGATCGCTCCGCACTCAGGACAACGATTCGGCGAAGCGCGAAGGTCGTAGCCGCACTGCTGGCATGTGCCCGGCGGATACCGGTGCCGGCGCCGATACCAGAGAATCGGCGCGATTGCGGAGAGCAACAGAGGCAGCAAAAAAGGGACCCGGAAATCCCACGCGGAAAAAGAGGATTGCCGAACTCGCGCCACGGCAAACCCTGTCCACGAGGTCCACGACGGACGCATGATACTGACCGAGAAGCCGTAACCGACGGCCGTCGACCGATAACTGAAACCGTGAATGACTTTCCCTCGATAAGCTGGAGTTAAGGAAACAGCGCCGTACGCGATGTGGCCCTGGGTCGTGGAAAAGCCCGCCCGGCCATGGGATGTGCTCCAGTCCATCGCATCGAGGATGAAATAACTTCTGACCCAAAGGGCCGTGGTCAATATGCAGATGACCAGCGAAATGGCCGAAAAAGCTGTAAAGACGCGGCTTCCCACACCGGCTAATTTACCCCCGTTGAAGCGTTCTGGAAAATCCCTTGATTTGCAGTGCCTGCGAGGCAAATCCTGACAAATGAAGTGTTGTCAATTGTTGTCATTTAGCTAAGATGCCACGATCCAAGGCGGTAACGGAATTTCGAGGCGGAGAGTTGGAGAGAACTGACATCGCCAGATTGCCGCGCCGTGAATCCATCGCTCTGCCGGTCCCAATGCATCAATAGATCGGGTCGTATTGTCTAGGCTCGCTAAGGCGATTGCGCGCATCGGTATTTGCAATTCTTACAACATAAAGGGAAAGCCATGGGTTCTGGCAAGAGCGTCAAGCGTCGGCCCAAGTGGGAACAAGCTGCGCTGGATTCGGCTTCATCGCTGCTCGACAGCAATGCCTCGTGGACCACGCTGGTCGAGCAGACTTTCCGCGGCCGGAAGATCGCGCGGCGCGTTCAATTGCTGGAATCTCTTGAACCTCGATTGCTTCTGAGCAGCGTCGTTCCCACTGGCTGGACCGATGCCGATATCGGCAGCCCCGCATTGGCCGGCAGCGCGACGTTTACCGCCTCCTCCGGCGCGTGGAGCAACACCGGCGGTGGAACGGACATCGGCGGCACTTCCGATCAATTCAATTTCGCCAGCGAAACCCTGACCGGCAATGGTACCGCTATTGTCAAAGTGGGAGCGGTCGGCAACACCAACGCCGCCGCCAAAGCGGGGCTGATGTTGCGCGCTTCCACCGCGGCGGGCGATGCGTTTGCGGATATTGTTGTGACGCCGAGTAATGGCGTGATGCTTCAGTCGCGGTTGACTTCGGGCGCGACCGCAACTGCCACCACCGTTTCCGCGATCGGTGCGCCGCAGTGGCTGGAACTGGTGCGATCTGGAACAGCGACCAGCACGACCATCGCCGGCTCATATAGCTCGGATGGAAAGAACTGGACCCAAGTGGGCTCGATTTCGATGGGAGCCTTTGCGAATGCGGCTCTGCTGGGTCTTGCGGTCACCTCGCATAATACCAGCTCACTGAACACCAGCACCTTTTCGAATCTCAGCGTAACGAGCTCACCACCAACCGTCGCGACCGCGGCGGCGGCGAGTCCTAATCCTGTCACCGGGACCACCACCAATCTTTCGGTGTTGGGTGCGGATTTGTCGGGCGAAAGTAATCTCACCTATACCTGGGCCGCGACGTCACCGGCGGTGCCCGTCACCTTCAGCGCCAACGGCACCAACGCGGCAAAGAACACCGTGGCGACGTTTACCGCCGCTGGCAGCTATACCGTTCAGGTCACGATCACCGATCCATCTGGCCAATCGACCACGAGTTCGGTGACGGTCTCGGCGCCGAAAGTTTCGCTGCCGGCGGGATGGACCGACAGTGACATCGGGTCACCGGGCAAGGCCGGTTATGCGCAATTCTCCAGCGGGAACTGGACCGTCTCCGGCGGCGGTAGCGACATCTGGGGCAGCTCTGATCTGTTCAACTATGCCTGGGAAAATTTCTCCGGCGATGGAATCCTCACCGCCCGTGTCACGAGCGTGAGCAATGCCGATCCGTGGTCCAAAGCCGGTGTAATGATTCGCGCTTCGACGGCGGCCAATTCTGCGTTTGCCGACGTCGTCGTTACGCCGGGGCAGGGCGTCTCTTTCCAGTGGCGCGGCAGCACCGGTGGCTCTCCCGGTGATTACCAGACGACCGGCATCGTCGCGCCGCAATGGGTCAAGCTTCAGCGGTACGGATCGACCTTTGCCGGTTACTTCAGTTCCGATGGCGTGAATTGGACGCAGATCGGCGGACCCGTGACTCTATCGATGCCGACCAGTTCAGTCGTCGGCCTGGCTGTCACCGCGCACAACAATAGCTTGCTGAGCACCGCAACCTTTACGAACGTCTCCATGGCGCCGAATACCGCGCCCACCATTGCGACGCCCGCTGCCGCGAATCCAGCAACCTTCACCGGATACACGACGAATCTAAGCGTGCTCGGCGCCGATGATGCCGGTGAGCCAACCCTGACCTATAGCTGGGCCACGACCGGCACCCCGCCGGCTCCGGTAACCTTCAGTGATAATGGCGACAATTCAGCTAAGAATACAACCGCTTCGTTTACGTTGTCCGGCAGCTACTCATTCGTCGTTACCATCACCGATACCAGCGGACTGACAGTTACAAGCAATGTAACTGTCAACGCCACCGTCCCTCCGCTGCCGCCGACCGGTGTTGCGCCGATGTGGAGCGGGAGCGCGGTCAACCTCACCTGGCTGCCAGCCGCTCGCGCACAAAGTTACAACATCTATCGATCGACAACGCCCGGCGGAGAAGGTTCCACGCCGATCGCGAACGGGATCACTACAACCTCTTACACCGATACAAGTGTCATTTCGGGCCAGCAGTATTATTACCAGGTGACGACGGTCGATTCGTCTGCCCTCGAGAGCTACCGCAGCTTTGAAGCCCTTGCCCTGACGAGCATTCCCACCACGCCCATCATCAGCGAATTTGTCGCGATCAATAACAATGGCATTACCGACGCGGAAGGTGACCATCCGGACTGGCTGGAACTGTTCAACCCGACACTGGCCGACGTGAATATGGCCGGCTATTACCTGACCGACAAAAGCAGCAATCTGACCGAATGGCAGATACCATCCGTCACCATCCCGTCCGGTGGATTCCTGGTAATCTTTGCCGACGGAGATAACCTGACCGACCCGACACAGCCGCTGCATACCAATTTCTCTCTCAGCGGCTCGGGTGAGTACCTCGCGCTGGTTGCACCAGACGGGCACACGGTTCTTTCTTCCTACAACTATCCACAGCAGTTGGCGGATGTGGCCTATGGCACTGGCATCAGCGAAGCAGTTACGCCACTGATTGCCGAAGGCGCGGCTGCCAAGACATTGGTTCCGACCAACGGAACTCTTGGAACCACTTGGACGCAAACCGGATTCAACGATTCGACCTGGACCGGCGGGACGACAGGGGTTGGATACGAAACTCAGACCGCCATGCCCACGCTGCCCGGGTTTTCGGTGCGAATGGTAGACACTCAGGGCGGGACCGATGGAAGCCTCGACAACATCAGCAAGGCGACGGCCCTTCTCAATGGAACTTCGCCAACCGGCGCATTTATCGTCGTTTTTGATGGAACTGCGGACCGGTCGCTGGTAAACCTCGGCACCGGCGGAAACTTCAGTGGTGATCTGACGCTTCCCAATGGAACGGGTGGTTCCGCGGGCGACACCACGGCACCGGGTCGCACCGATTATGCCCTCCGCGTGACCGCCGATGTAACTATTCCGGCCGGTACTTACACGATTGACGTCAACAGCGACGACGGCTTCCGACTGCAAATCCCCGGTATTACCTTTACGAATCGCGTCAACGAGAACTTCAGCGGCGCGACGAACCCCAGCCCTGCCGATACGCTGGTCTTTGGCGCGCCGCGCGGCCCCGCCGACACATTGGGTACCTTCACACTTTCGGCTGCGCTTTCGACGACCATCAATCTCGATTACTACGAACATGGCGGCGGCGACGAAGTGGAGTTGGCAATCGCCTCGAACCAGCAAACCGCCTTTAGCTCATCGGTCTTCTCGCTGCTTGGAAATGGCGTGCTGGGGTGGCAGGTCCTGGATCCAAATGGCCCCACGACGCCAAATTATGCGAGCTTGATCGGCACCAATGTCCAGTCGCAGATGTACAACACCGGACAGAACTCCGCGTATGTCCGCATTCCCTTTACCGTGAGCAATCCATCCGCTCTGGCGGGCCTGCGGCTGCAGATGAAATATGACGACGGATTTGTTGTATATATCAATGGCCAGCAAGTTGCGTCGCGGAACGCACCGGTGAGTCCGACATGGAACTCGGCCGCTTCCGCAACGCATCCGGATGCCCAGGGGATCATCTACGAAACCATCAGCATTCCCGTTTCGGATCTGGTCGCGGGAACCAATGAGCTGGCCATTCAGGGGCTCAATGCGACTAACGATCAGGCCAATTTCCTGATTTACCCGATTCTCAATAACCTCACCGTCAGCTTTGGCGCGGTCGGCTATCTTCCCGCGACACCAGGCGCCCCCAGCGGCCAGATTCTTGGCAGTGCGATCGTTCCCGTGCCGACCTTCAGCCAGGCACATGGCTTCTACAACGCGCCGTTCCAACTGAGTATCAGCGATGCGATGCCGGGCGCACAAATCCGCTATTCACTCGATGGGACCGTCCCAACTGCAACGACGGGTACGCTCTACACCGGCCCCATCACGGTTAGCGGGCAGACCGACATCCGGGCCGTGGCATTTTTCCCTGGCGACATTCCAAGCTTTCCCAATACCTCGACCTACATCTTTATCAGCCAGGTGATCACACAGAATTCGGATGGGCTGCCCCCGCCGGGCTGGCCCTCAAACTGGGGCAACAGCGTAGAGCATTACGGCATGGACCCTCGCGTCACAACCAACTCGCTTTACAGCGGCGAAATTGCGCAGGATCTTCTGGAGATTCCTACATTTTCTCTGACGATGAATCTGAACGATCTGCTGGGCCCTACCACCGGAATTTATTCCAATTCGCAGTTCAGCGGAAAGGCATGGGAACGACCCGGATCAATCGAATTGATGAACCCCGACGGCAGCGGCGGTTTCCAAGCGAACGTCGGCGTCCGCATTCACGGCGGCGCCAGCTCCTATAGCCACGACGCGAAACATGGATTCAGAATCATCTTCGGCAGCGAGTATGGACAGTCCGAACTGAATTATCCCCTGTTTGGTTCGGGAGGGGCAAAGAGCTACCAGGAATTTGATCTTCGCACCGATCAAAATAATTCATGGCAGTACGATAACCCGTCGCAATTCATCGGCATTCGCGATGAATTTGGAAGTGAATCGCTTGCCGCGGAAGGGCAGCCTGCCGAGCATACCTTCCTTTGCTTCCTCTATATCGACGGCGTCTTCTGGGGTCTTTATGCAGCCATGGAACGTCCCGACGCCAATTTTGCCGCCAGCTATTATGGCGGTAGCGCGACGGATTACGACGTGATTAAATCCGGCGGCGAGCCTGTCGGCTGGACTCTTGAAGCAACAAACGGCACGATGAATGTCTGGACGCAGCTCTTCACCGATCTGTCCACGCTGGACATGTCCAGCAATGCCAACTACGAGATGATTCAGGGCAACAATCCCGACGGCACGCCCAACCCGAGCATGCCGAAGCTGCTGGATGTGGACAATCTGATCGATTACATGCTGCTGATCTACTACCAAGGCAATCTGGATGCCCCCAACAGCAACTTCCTGAGCAACCTGAATCCCAATAATTTCTACGCGATCCGACCAATCGATGGCAGCTTTGGATTCCGTTTCGTCGCCACCGATTCAGAATGGACGCTGCTCGATCCTACGACCAATCGTGTCAATTCCGCCAAAACTCCGACGCTTTTGACCAGCAATCCAGCCTACTTCTTCCAGCAGCTCGAGCCCAATGCTCTGTTCCGCATGCTGGTTGCGGACCACATTCAAAAGCAGTTCTTTAATGGCGGGCCATTCTCCGTTGCCGGCGCCACGGCCCGGTTTACTTCTCTTGAAAATCAGGTGTATGGACCATCCGTTCTCGAATCGGCGCGATGGGGAGACGTTCTGCGCCCCAGCAACCCGTATACGCGCAATGTGGAATGGCAGGCAGAGATCAACCGCATCCAGACCCAGTACCTTCCGACCCGAACGAACACAGTCATCGGACAGCTTCAAGCGGTGGGACTGTTCCCATCCGTCGCCGCCCCGCTGTTCAGCCAGTATGGTGGCTCGATTTCTTCAGGCTATCAGTTGACGATGACCAATCCCAACTCGGCAGGAACCATCTATTACACCCTGGACGGCTCCGACCCTTGGCAACCCGACGGTACCGTCTCGCCGACAGCGCTGGTTTATGCGGGGCCGATTACCCTGAACGGGACAACGCGCGTCAAGGCGCGCGTGCTCAATGGAACGGTCTGGAGTGCCGTGGAAGATGTGAGCTTCATCGCCGGCCCCAGCCCAATTCGCATCACCGAACTCAATTATGCTCCCGTAGCGCCGCCGACCGGCAGTCCTTATGACAAAGAGAGCTTCGAGTTCATCGAGCTACGGAATTTCAGTCCGCGGCCGGTCAATCTTCAGAACTACGCATTCACGAATGGGATCAGTTACACCTTCGGCAACGTCGTTTTGGGCCCCTGGCAGACGGGTGTGCTGGTTGAAAACACCGCCGCCTTCCAATCTCGCTATGGCACGACCCCTTACATCATTGGTGATTACCAAAGCACAACAGAGCACTTCAGCAATTCGGGCGAGCAGGTGGAGCTGGTTGATAATACCGGACAGATCCTCGCGAATTTCCTTTACAGCCCGACCTGGTACCCCAGCACCAAGGGAGGCGGAGCGACGCTGGAAGTGGTCGATCCGATGAGTAATCAGGATCTGAACAACCCGACGAGCTGGCGCGCCAGTGCGGTCTTCAACGGTACACCCGGAACCGATGGTCCGCCCATTAATTTATCTGGTAACAACATTACCGTCTCCCTCGATGCTGACGGCGTTCACCTCGATACCACCGTGGATGGTGTGCCGGCTCAATATGTTTTAAGCCAGATCGATGGCGTGGTCGTCTCCGGCTCAGGCAGTATCAATTTGACAATTGACGAAAGCCACGGGATGGTACCGAGCCTTACCTTCACCGGTGCAACACTCAATGTCATTGGATCAAGCACCAACGATGCTGTCGCCTTGTCGGGCAGCACGATGACCATTAACGATACGACCATCGCCCTTTCCAATGCCTCTCATATCAACTTCACCAACCCCGGCGGGAGCGACACGATCAATCTGAGTGGCGCCATTCCCACCACCCTCAACCTCGCCTCCGGCAACAGCACCGTCACCAACAACGACTCTGCTTCAGTCTTCGTCGCCGCCGGCACCGGAAAGACGACCATCAACGCCACCGCCGGTACCACGATCATCCCCGCCAACTCCGGCACCGGCATCCAGCAACTGGCCTTCGCCGCCATCAATATCTCTGCCGGAGCCAAAGTCGTCTTCGCCACCTCCAGTGCCACCCTCGGCGACTACTCCAACCACGCCAATCGCACCCTGGCGATCGTGGATGCGGGAGGACTGAACATCACCTCCGGCGGCTTCCTGGATATGGGGGATAACTCCATGATCCTCAAGTACGTCGCGGCCAATAAAGCTACC